>Ga0114129_10003619_pt1 | contig 21735 bp, 17 predicted proteins | sample RhiMetdeltSRZDD1_FD_80071 | JGI IMG/M metagenome (GOLD analysis project Ga0114129, IMG submission 80071) | Populus rhizosphere microbial communities from Tennessee, USA - Rhizosphere MetaG P. deltoides SRZDD1 (version 2) (version 2) | ecosystem: Host-associated > Plants > Roots > Rhizosphere >... | reverse complement strand
TTCGAGGTCGAGCTGCCCGTCGACGGCTCCATGTGACAGTCCTGGCAAATCGTCCCTTGCAGGATCTCGCCGGGTATATCTTTTTGCGTCACGTCCTTGACCTTGTCGAAATGACAGGAGGCGCAATAGTTGGCCCCCCGGTACAGGTCGGCCTTGGTCGCCGGATGGACCAGATTGTCTTCCGGATCAGCGTAAGGACCGTGCATGGTCTTGCCCGGTTCGAGGTTGAAGGTCGGCGGCGGCGCCATCTTAGGTTCCACCGACTTGATCAAATGGCACGAGGCGCACCCGATCCCTTCAATTTGCGGCTTGCCGGCCAAGATCTGAGACACGATCTTCTGCGTATGTTGTGGAAACACCGTCGTCGACGGCACATGGCAAGACAGACAACGCTTGCGTTCGTCGGCCGTCGGATTCGTCTGTATCCAGAGGCCGAGCACGGTACGAAAGACAGGCGATTCCAGAGACGTGCCGTGCAACAGCGCCGCATCGACACGGCCGAACGTTTTGAGGTCCGGTGTTTGCTCCCGCGCGCCTCTCCACTCTTCATAATGGCGGTCATGGCACTGCTTGCCGTCTTCAGACCGGACAAAAATTTTCTCGATCTCTGAAACCCAATCGGCCGGGACCTGGCCATCGGCTTTCTGGGCGACGGCTCGCTCGTGAAAAAAGCCGTTGATGCCCACGACCAGGAGGAAAAAAACTGCTACCGCAGCGAGGTGCGCGACGCGACGAATAAGGAGCGTCATGCTTGCGCACGGGCGCGAGATGGTGAGCGCCCAGTGTCTTACACGTTTGGGGACGGGCGCGAGGTTCACGACGCGCCGAACGTGAAACTTCTGAGCGATGCGAGAACAAAGCTGGACGGCCTTTTTCAACATCCTGCTAGTCCCGTTTGCAGCCCACAAAGTGAAAGTTCACGCCCCACCCGACCGGATCACCTGGGTCTGCCGGCTCATAGGTGCCGACGGTGAAGTTGCATTCTCTCATGGCCTTCTTGATCGCCCGTCCGAATTCAACCATGTTCTTGATCTCGGTCTTGTCGATTTCCTTGATGACCGACCGTACCTTGATCCCCGCATAGTCGGCCCGCGAATTGCCGATCACTTCGAAGACGGCCACGCCTTGCGGCCGCTGCAGCTTGAGTTCCTTCTGAATCTCTTCATCGACTTCCCCGACCACCACACCGAACTCTTCGCCGAGCTGAGCCGCCTCATCGGCCGTCATGCCGTTTTGGTCCGCTGCGCCGACCGGAACGGCAACCGGAACTCCGAGCACCCCAGCCGCCAGTCCCATGCACAGAAAAAAGGCCCTTCCGTAACGAAGGGCCTTGGTGCGTCCGTTCATATCAGTTGCGATTCTCCGTTCATCATTATCGCGATGCTCGGCCGTCGATCCTCTCGCCGCAGCTCCACCCGTTCACAGTTTCGCAACTGGATCGATCGACAACTGAAACCAGGGAGCCACCGCTTTCTGCCCGTTTCGCTCTTTGTTTTCGCCGTTCCACACTGCAAACGAGACGGTCTGCACCCGTCCCGGAATCAACTTGGCTTCATTCTCCTGCTCATCGCTGATCAACGGTCGCCGCATCAGGACGTGCCATACGCCGTCCTTCCATGTCGCCTTGCCCTGAACGCGACCCTGTTTCTCTTTAGTCGTCAGGGTGCTGAACCCGCCGCCGATCAGATCCTCCACCGAGGAAACGCGGCGCGGAATCACCTCGAACGTTCTGACGCCTTCACGTTGTTTGTCGGTGTTTCTCGTCGCGCGGCGATCGATGTCGCTCTGCCAATCCGCCTTCCAATGCCAGATGTTGATGTAATGGTCGAGCTGTCCCATGCAGAAAAACGCCGGCGCGTCACCCAGCGGCAGACCGATGGCCACTCCGTCACGGAAGGTCCCCGGCGTGAGCCGGTCGTTCTTGGTGTTGTCTTGCCATTCCAAGAGAAATGCCAGCTCAGTTCCATTGTGAAGCGCCCGGACCGTCAGAGCGCGAGCCGTCGGCTCCGGCCAGACCGGCCTGGTAATGACCTGGCCGCTGAGCGGGAGGGTCATCGGCGGCACTTTCGTCCAGGCCGGATCTTCGGGAGTCGAGGGTAGATTCCCCTCCACGAAGTACGCCCGAATCATCATGCCTTCGGAACTGACCAAAGGGACGTCCAAACCTACGAGAACGCCCGCGATGATGAGGATACTCAGGAACAGCAACACGAGAGGGCGGGAAACCTTCTTCGTCGTCAGGTGTACCATGCAAGGCCCTCAGATGACCGACGAGCGCTACGCAGCCACCTTACCATACAAGAGACCCAATTCAGGCGGCTTTCAGAAAGGGCTACCGAAGGCGCACACGGCGAATCTTGTTCTCTCCGCGTTCACAGATGTAAAGATGGCCATGAGAATCGAGCGCCAGTCCGACAGGTGAATTGACCACGGCTTCCATGCCAAGCAGGCCGTCGCCATGTTTGAGCGTTCCGGCCGCCTCTTTGGCCACGAACCGAGCGGCGCCGCACCCTCCCATGTTCTTATCTTCGTAGCCGCTGTCTCCGTTGCCCGCGACGGTCGTGATGATCCCCGTGACGGCATCGACTCTACGGACACGATGGTTCATGGTGTCGGAAACGTAGAGATTGCCTTGCTCGTCGAAGACGACCGCTTCGGGCGCATGAAGCATCGCACGAGTGGCCGGCTTTCCGTCGCCGTCATAGCCATAGCGGCATACACCGGCGACCGTTGAGATGACGCCGGTCCGGCTGTCGATCTTCCGTACGCGGTTACTCCCCTTATCGACCACGACGACGTCCCCCTTGCTGTCGACGGCGATGCCGACGATGTCATAGAGGCGCGCCTCCAGCGCGGGCTTCCCATCGTCCAGATACATGGACATGTCCAGTCCGTCCGAGCAGACCGGCATCAACCATCCATGATCGTCGCTGAAATCGATGCCAATGGCATCGCCGGACAGCACGACCAAGTTGCGCGCGACCAACGGCTGCTCCCGCGCGTCGTCCTCGGCCGTCCAAGTCCCGGCCATCGTCGTGACCATTCCGGTGCCCGGATCGTAACGGCGGATCTTATGGGCCTGGGTATCGGCAATGTACATCACGTCGTCCCGGTCGATGGCGATCGCCGCCGGCCAGGTCAAATTCACCTCTAAGGCAGGGCCGTCTCCGTTGTACCCATGCTGGCCGGTGCCCACGACGGTCGTGATGATTCCGGTCTCGTGATCCACCTTTCTGATGCGATTGCTGCCGGAATCGCAGATGTACAGATCGTTGTGGGAGTCGAAGGCGACGTCAAGCGGCAGGTAGAGCCCGGCCTCTCCACAGGGCCCTTCGTCGCCGCTGTAACAGGTCTCACCGATGCCGGCGAAGTTATGCAGGGTGCCTTCCTGCAGATGAACGCGGCGAATCCGGTCGGAGCCCGACTCGGCAAAGTACAGCCAGCGCTCCTCCCGATCCACCGCCACGTGATGCGGTAATGGAATGCCGGCTTTGATCGCGCGCTTGCCGTCGCCGGTGCTGCGCGCCTTGCCGTTGCCGGCAAAAGTTTCAATATAACCGATGGCGAGCTGGACGTCGGTTTCCATATTCGTGCGACGGTCCCGCCCGTTAGGCGTGGGACACCGGCTGCGCGGTCGGCTGTTCCACGACCGGCTGGGCCGGCGTGCCTGGAATCGCCTGCTGCGGCGCCGACGTCTGTTGCTGAGCCGCCTGCGCTTCGGCTTCGATGGCATCCGCTTCATGCACGGATTTCTTGAAGCCTTTGATGGCTTTGCCGATTCCTTCTCCCAGCTGCGGCAGCTTGCCGGCGCCGAAGATAATCAGCACGATGAACAAAATCAGGATCAGCTCTGTAAAACCGAGACTCCCAAACATGGTGTGTTCCTCCGTATGGGTAAATCAGGATGTGCTGTCTTTGCTGCGCTTGGCAAACCTCTCCTTCAGACGCTGGCGCGCCTGTTCGGCCTGCTCGAACATCTTGCACTTGTCGTAGACGCTGATCAGGTTGTAGTACGCGAGCGGTTCGTCGGCGTTCTGCTCGACGGCGTCTTCCATGACCTTGATGGCCAAGTCCGTCTTCCTGTGATTCAATGCCAACTCCATCAGCTTGAAACTGGCTTCCAGATGCTTGGGGTCGAGTTCGAGCGTGCGGAGATAGCATTGAATGGCCATGTCGATGGTGTTGTAGTCCGAGACCTGCGGATTGTCGAGTTCGACATAGACGCCGGCGAGATTGTACCAGGCGATAGGATCCTCCGGGGTAATCTCCACCAGCCGTTCATAATAGCCTTTGGCCTCCATATATTTTTTCTTGTCCGCATAGACCCGCCCAAGATTGAACAGGGCCAGCACGTCGTATTGGAAGACCTCTAACGCATGCTTGAATTCGGCTTCCGCCTCATCGGTCATATTCTTGGTGGCGTAAATCGTGCCGAGATTCGAGTAGTACATGGCGAGCGACCGGTTCATTTCCGCACGGAGTCCCTCGGCCATCTCGATCGATTTCTTTACCTCGACCAACGCGTCATCGAGCCGTCCCTTGCTGAAATACAGTTCGCCGAGGCGGCACCGAGCCTGGAAATCGTCCGGCTCCGTCGCCAAGAGTTTTTCGATCTCGGCGATTTCTTCGTCCGAGCTCAAGGGTTGATCACCGGGATCCACCACCGCTCGCCCCTGATCTGTTGAAGGACCTGCCTGTTCGCTCATGGTAAGTGTCCTACCGTTTACAGTGTCGTGAAGTTAAATGTGGTCGCTTGCCAACCGATCCCGATGTCTCAGCACCGGCGCATGGTCAGCCCGAGACGGTTCCGCCGCATCCCGCCGATATCGATCCATCGTGAGCAGCATGATGCCCAATACGACCATCAGGGTCAGATTCGAATAGAGCAATGCATAGCCGGCGATGAACATGAGCCCGAGGCCGTAGCCGGCCAGCCGCCCCATGGTCAACAACTTGATCACGGTATAGGACCAGCAGAGGAGGCCGGCCATGTAGAGCGCAAAAGGAAGATAAAAGGTGTAGCCCATCCCAAACTGGAAAATCCACCCGATACCGTCCGCGCTTTTCCGGATGTTGTTCGCCAAGACCGGATCGAATCGATTGAGCAGGTAATCCAAAAAGAGCATGGCCGTGAAGATCGTGCCGGCCGTTCCCCAGAACCATATCGCACGCCGCCGCTGGCGCAGGTTGCGCGAGCGAAACGAGAGACCCCGACCGTAGGCCCAATAGACGAGGATGCTCGCCAGAACCATCAGCGCTTCTCCGCCCCGGTGAAATTCATAGACCAACGGCGGAGCCGCCACCGTGCCGATAAAACTGTACAGGGTCGAGACGATCTGGTAGTAGAGCCATCCGGAGATCCCGAACAGATAGACCAGACCCAGGACCCGATGAGACCGGTCGTGATGCGTCGCCAGATATTCCGTCATCAACAGCACGATTGCCGTCAAGGCGACGGCATTATAGATGGCCGATCCGATCATGGTCGGCGGAACCAACAGGAACCCGATGGTCAAGAGGAGCAGCAAGACCACGCAAGGTACGGTGATCCTGTTCAATCCAGTCCAGCCGCGGCTCGCGAGCCGATTCAGCACACCGAGGGTGAGCCCGAGGAACAAGAGGATGGCGACCGCATTCAGCAGCCACTGTCCGATTTCCGTCAGCGCCGTAAAGGTCGGAATAATCCACTGGTGGTCTGCGGCCAATTTGCTGAGATGCATCCCCAACCGCGACACGAGGCGGTAGAGGATCAGTTCCAGAAAGGCGACCAGCAGAACCAGTTTGACCGTGTACTGGAACAGCAGCGGCTGATCGCTCAGTTTTCCCGTCACCCGTTCGATGGTGGTCGATGTCGTCACGCGATACACTCCGAATCAAGACTGCACATGATACAAATCTGCAAAAAAATCGGTCAACGACGCAGCCGTCAAGAACGCGCCACCGGTGCAGCCCGCTCCGCTTCCGCCTTGGCACGCCCGATATACAGGAGGCCGTCAGCCATCGAATAGTTGAACGGCAACTCGCACACGACCTCGCTCACTTTTTCATAGACGTATTGATAGAGACGCTCGGCTTGATCGGGTGTCATGCCTTCCTGTACTTCATAAAAAAATCCCAGACTCAGGTCTTCGGCCGACGGGCGCATGATCCGCCTGATGCCGTACCCGCCGGGATCGCTCATGATCGGCGCTTCCTTCTCGAGGTCGAAGAGGCAAGGCTGGCAAGAAAATCCGTACGAGTCCTGCAGCCGCTTGTTGTCGACGATGAAGTTCATCGTCTCCAGCGCTTCCTCCTCTTTCTCGGTCGGGAAGCCGACGATGATATAGCAGTGAACGGCGATGCCCAGATCGATGCAATCGTCGGTGATGCGCCGGACCCATTCCTGCTGAATGCCTTTCTTCATAAAATCCATGACGCGCTGATTGAAGGATTCCAGTCCGAAGACGATCTTCAGACATCCGGCGTCGCGCATGGCGGTCAACAACTCGCGCGTAAGATGCTTCTCGAACCGCATCTCGCAGGTCCACTTGATGTCCAGCCGGCGGTCGATCATCTGCTGACACAGCCGCTTCGTCGGCGATAAGGCAAAGCATTCGTCGGTGAAGAAAAAGTTCCGCACGCCGTACCGCTGTTTGAGCCAGTCCAGCTCTTCGATCGTCCGGCTGGGATCCTTCTGCCGGAAATTCTGGTGGTCGAGCGTGAGCGCGCAGAACGCGCAGTCCTTGTAATAGCAGCCGCGCGAGAATTGCACCGGCAGCACCGGTTCGGGTGAGAGATACCGGTCGAGCGGGAAGCCGTCGTAGTTGGGAGCCGGAAGCCGGTTGACGTTCTCCGAATAGAACGGCTGATTGACGTTGATCTTGCCGTTCTGACGATAGATCAGATTGGGAACCTTGCTGAAGTCCTTCTTCCCCGCCATCTGATTGACAAGCTCGAGCAGCGCGGTTTCCCCTTCAAAGACGACGATGTCGTCGGTGAGCTCGAACAAACTCGGACAGCGGCGCAGATTGTCCACCAGGCGCGTGAAGATGCTGCCGCCGATCGTAAGATGAATGTCGGGCGCCGCTTCCTTGATCAAGCGGCATAGCGTGAGCCCCGGGATAATCTGCGAGGTGGCCGTGATCGAGACGCCGATCAGCTCAGGACGGTCCGCTACGATCGAAGGCAGGAAACGCTCGCGAAAGAGCGTGATATAGGGGTTCTGCTGCTCGTCCCTGATGATCTTCATCAGATCCTTGGACGAATAGATGGAATAGGTACTGAACTGGTTGTCCACCACCGTCAGCCTGGTCGGGAAATAGAGCGTGGAGATGACTTCCAACCACTTGTCGATCAGGAAAAGACTCTCCCGATAGGCCTCCATGTCGTAGAAGCCTTCGCTGCGGAGGGTCTCCTTTGCCTGTTCGATCCGATCGATGAGGTAAGGGAATCGGTCGAGGGATTCGACGATCCTGGCGAGGTGTTCGGCGCTCCCTGGCCCCGTTTCCCCTGTCCGTTCCCGCTCCAGCGTCTTTCGCTTGTCGACCAGCCCTTCATATACCTTGGCACCGTATGATGCGGTCACGACTTCGTCGAGCAGCTCGATGCCCAGGTCCCGCTGGGAGACATTTACCACCCCGGCCTGCGCTAAGAAACCTGTGAGCGAAGGGAGACTGAGGTACGGCTGAGAGGGATGCCAGGTCGGAGGGAAAAGGAGTGAGATTTTCATGCGAATTCTCTACCGAGGGAATTGAAAAATAAGATAAATCCAGAAAAGATCCAATTTTGTTTTATACACTCCGCTCTCGTTCAAAAGCAACCCTGCCACGGGGGGCTTGACGGTTCAAGCTTTCCAAACGGGGTATCCAAAAATGAAAGCCCCAGTTCCTCGAACTGGGGCTTTCCCATACTTCTATATTTCACTTTCAGGGAGCGGGACGTTGGTCTTTCGAGACCGTTCAGCTCACGGAAGCTTGAGCGTGAACCAGGTGGAAATTCCCTTCATACCGTTACGCTCGACGTTGGCGCCGTCCCAGACCGCAAAGCCGATCGGCACGGACATCCCACCCTTAAACTGCGTGTCGTTCGCATCACCGGTTTCCATAGCCCGTTTCACGACCACGCGCCATGTTGGTCCGGAGAATCCGCCGCCCTTGACGGAGCCGGACGGCTCCCATACGCCGTTACCGATCACATCCTGGTGCGCTTGCGTGGTCAGCGTGCTGAAGCCGTTGGCGTTGAGATCCTCGACGGAACTCACCCGGAGGGTCGGATCCGACATGATATTGCCCGACCAAATGCCCGGGTTGAAGGGTCCGAGACTGCGACCGATCCGATCCGGATAGGTCACGCCGCCAGCTGGCTCTTCGAAATAGTAGTCCCAGAAAATCCCGGGATATTGATCGTCCACGTCCCAAATTCCGGCGCTATCCTTGCCGAGGTCCTTCTGCCACTCGGCGTTCCACCGCCAGATGTTGGTGGAGCCGCCCGACTGACCCATACACTGGAACGGCGGCGCTCCCGACGTGTTGACGGGGAACATGAGCGCGACCTGGTCACGGAAGTCCTGCGGACCGATCGTCGTGTCGTTCTTCGTCTGATCGTTCCACTCGAGGCGCAACCCGAGTTCCTTGCCGTTTGTCATGGCCTTCACAAACACCGCCTTGACGGCAATGTTGGGATGCATCGGCGTGGTGATCAACTGACCGGTCAACGGCACGATGACACCAGGCACGCTCTCCCAAATAGGGTTCGCGCCATCCATAGGGACGGGGCCCTTTACCGCCTTCGCCGGGATGGTCACCGGCTGGCTGACGGCCAAGGGTACCTGCCCGATCGTCAGCATCAGGCCCACGATCATGGCAGAGAGAAGAATGCCGAACACCAAAGCCCTATTGCGTGTCTGCACTACTCTCATGGACTATGCCCTCCTCTCAATTAAATGATTAAGACTTTACCCAAGATGACTGCCGACGAACGAATTAAATGATCCAGGACATGAATGCGGATATTAGGCCGTTCCGACCGGCCCCCCCTCCTCCTTATCTTCCTCCTTGTCCTTCTGATCCATGAAGCTCTGCGCTCCGGTCTCGTTCAGCAACAGACTCAGTTCGTTCCCTTGGTCTTGCGCGCCGCACTCGTAGGTTTGCCCTTCCGGGGCATTGAAGGTCGCGGGACGGTACTCCGCCTCGGAATAGGGTTGCGGCGTGACGCCGAGAAATGCGGATTCGAAATCCATCCATTCGCCCGTCATGTCGGCCACCTGCTTGAACAGGCCGGAGTCCGCCTTCTTCATCAGCATGCGGCAAAACAGCGGCACCCACCGTCCGATATGGTTCTTCACAAACTTCTTTTGCGCGTCCACCACGATCTGCGTTTTGTCGGCTCCGTCGTGGCAACGGGAATAGGACTCCTTGTAGGCGAGAAAATGCATGAATTCAAATTCGACGCTCAAGTGATCGAGGCGCTCATGTATGTCTTTCGACAGCTCCACGCCGAAGGCTTTATAGAAGCCGGCGATGTCACCCATGACGTGGGACTGAGCGAACACGTGGTCGTTGCCAAACAGGGTTTCATAAGGAGGGCAGTCGAGCGTGATCACATTGCTGAAGACGCGACGGTGTTCGGCCTGCAGATCGCTGAGTTGCCAGTTCACGCATTCGGACGCCACGAGCTTCTCGATCTGGTCGAACTGCTTCTTCAGCGCGGCCAATTTTTGCTTCGCGCGGTCGCCGCCGGTTCCATCGAGCGCCTTCTCCAAGGCATCGAGCGCCGCACGGCCGTCTTCGACGAACTCGCCGCACTGGACGTAATCAAGGAACTCTTCGTCCTCCGGATAGAGTAAGCTCCATGAGAGGAGAAGATAGATTTTGCTGCGGTTGAGGGCACGTTCGACGGCGGGAGAGTCCTTGATTGCCGTCGGAGTGGGGATCACGGCTGTGGCGGATGTTGAGGTATTTTGTACCGGCTGTTTACTCGTCATGGTGAGAATCAGCTCCTCGGTTCGACCAGTTGCCGAAAATAAATTTCCCGGCAAGTGCGGTCAAACCTGTGGCACAAGCTCGGGTATGATAGGTAAAGGTCAAATTGATGTCAAGCACGATCTCGACTCACCGGCTTGGAACGTTAACTCTCTGATTTCTAAAAATTTTCGGCTTGGGATCGCCTTGAGACTTCACTTGAATGTCCGGGCCGAGTCAAGCCTCCGATGTCTCCTTCTTCCTTTTCCTATGCGGACTTTGCGACGGTCCGAAACGGCGTCACTCGAATAGCGATGTGATCGTTCACTGTCCGACAGACATACTCGCACAGCCCGCACCCTACGCATCGCTCGTGGGTGACCATCAACCGTTGCGTATCGAAATCCATCGACAATGCATCCGTCGGACACTTCGAGGCGCAGGCGTGGCAGCCTTGGGCGGCGGTACAGAGACGATGCGTCACGACCGCGACGCCCATCCGCACCTCGCGGCGATCCCCGACGGCAAGTAACGCATCGGTTGCGCAAGCCGCGACACAGGGCAAATCCTCGCAGAGATAGCACGGAACTTCGTCGGCGAAAATCACCGGCGTGCCGTCTTCCCGATGTGGCACGATTGATCCATGAGGACAGGCCTTCAAGCAATCGCTGCATTTCGTACATCGCTCCAGAAACAGCGATTCCTCGACCGCTCCCGGTGGACGTAACCAATCTTTCCGGAGCACGGGCGCCGGTTGTTCCGGAACGGCATCGGCATGTTTGGAGAATTCCTGCGCGGCTTTCGCCACCGACAGGACGGAATCCTTCAAGAAGTCGCGCCGCCCGTATTTTGAATCGGTGGCCACAGTTTGAACTAGGCGATCATTGATTCCAGCAGATGATCAAAAAGACTGCCAGCGAGGCCGCAGCGAGGTCCGCGACGCGAAGAATAATGAGCGTCACGCTTGCGGACGGGCGCGAGCCGGTGAGCGCCCAGTGTCTTTGGGGCGGAGGCGTACGTTCCTCGGTACGTTGAGGCCTTGAGCGACGCAAGAACAAAGCTGGCGGCATTTTTCATCATCTGCCTCTACATGACGCCGTCGGCGCGGAGCTTATAGACCTCCACGCAACGATCGCAGGCGCCGAATTCAACGTCCCAGCCCGGGTGATTTTCACGAATGAAATCCAGGACGTAGGTCTCCATCTTATTATTCAAATCTTCAACCCACGTGTACGTCGGAAACCGGCAGAGCGGGCACGGAAAACCCGGCATCAGCATGACCTTGTTTTCTGTTTCGGGAACTTCACCTCCCTCGACGTCGACGGCGCGGTCCATCACCCGTAAGGTGTCCGTGGCCATTTCGATCAATTCCGAATGGGTGAAAAATCCCGTTTGCCACAACCCCTCGAACACCGATTTCAACTGCGGCGCAGGAATCTTTCGATACCAGGAACGGAATTCTTTGAAGCGGTCTTCTTTTCTCAGCATTGGCTCTTTCCCGGCCGATGTCAGCCGGCTGTCCACGCTGAGACTCCAGAGGATGCGATAGCGTTGTAGGATCAGTGTTTCTTCGCCTGGATTTTGTCCGACTTTCGTGTCCGGATCATAGCCGAACTCGGAACCGAGCATGTCCGAAATGTGCATAAGTTCATGCCGGCAATAGCGCGTCAGCGCCGGATCATAGAACCGCCTGGGAATGAGCTTGATGCCGACGCCCTTCAATCCTTTTTCTTCGAACTCTTTCGCCAAATCATGTTCAACCGAGCCCCACTTTCTCAGGATGTCGACTCCTTCTTGGTCTTCCTTGAGCACGCCCTTGACCAGCACGATTCCCACGCGTTTCTTCAGATCCGGATACTCGTTGAAGGCATCGCGAATGATGTCGGAAAACCCCCATGTCCCGAACAAGTACTGATAGAGCTTCTTGAACTCGCTTTCCCGGTCATCCAGGGTAAACTTCTCGTAGATCGGATCGGCCAGCTCGTGGAATTCCTTATAGTAGGTCGGATCACCTTCCCGTTCGGTCTTTTCCACGAACGAATCAATGACTTCCTGCAGCAATGCGGGCTGGAAACGCAGTTCCATGAACGCTCCTTCACACACCTTTGGCGGCTTGACTTGGCGGCTGAGCTTCTCTTACGATCAATCCAATCGAACACAAAATTATACTGGCTCGAAACGGCGATTTGCAATCAAGGGCGTCGCCGTCCTGGTACATTATATCGGCAAGGTCACATATATGACAGAACAGAGTGCTTCGACGACCGCCACCACACCGTCTTCGTCGCCCCACGTGCCAGGATCATCCGTGCCGATGATCGACTTTCTTGAGTATTGGCAATCCGGAGCACGCGAAGTCAGGACGTTCCGCGGCCATTCTCATGGCATCTGGTCGGTGGCCTTTTCGCCGGACGGTCAGACGCTGGCCAGTGCCGGTATCGACCGTCTCGTGCGGATCTGGGACATCGAAACCGGGCGCCTGCTCCGTTCACTCCGCGGCCATACCAGCGACATTCGCGCCGTGTTGTTTACGCCGGATGGACAGGCCCTGGCGACCGGCAGCGAAGACCGGACCATTAGACTCTGGAATCCAAAGACCGGCGAGCCGCTGAAGCTCCTATTTACCCGCTACGATCACAACATCTGCAGTCTCTCGCTCTCCCCGGACGGCCTGATGCTGGCGCGGGGCAGCCACAATAAAGACGTCAAGATTTGGGAAGTGACCACCGGGACCGAGCTGATGACGCTGCTCGGCAAGGATCAATACGATCACCACTGGTCGGTCTGCGTCGCCTTTTCACCGGATGGGATTCACCTGGCCAGTGGCATGGACATCGGCAAGATCAAGATCTGGGAGGTGCTGCCCAGCGGAGAAGAAAAAATAGTCCACAACGGACACTGGAAAGAGGACGAGGAAGACTCGACGGAAACGCGTGGCTACTTCATCGAAGACGACGGCGGATTCCAAAAGCCAATGGACTACTGGATCGGAGCCATGACCTTTACCCCGGATGCCAAGTATCTCATCACCGGCAGCCGCGACCAGACGATCAAGATGTTCGAAATGCCGAATGCCATTGAGCATCGCACGCTCAAAGGTCATGGGGGATGGGTCCGCTCGCTCGTGGTCACGCCCGACGGCAAAGTTCTGATCAGTTCGGGAGACGACAACACCATGCGTTTCTGGGATCTCAAATCCGGACGATGCTTCAGGACAATCAAGTCCCATACCGGTGGCGTGCGGTGTGTCTCGCTCTCGTCGGACGGTCTCAAGCTTGCCAGCGCGTCATGGGATCGAACGGTGAAGCTATGGGAAGGGGGGGCAGAACCCCAAGAGTGACGATGGTGGGCCGCTTTCTCCGGCGATGGAGCATTGGAGATGAGGCCTGTTGATCTCCTGTGCTCGCGCACCCCGCACTCGGTGCATGCGCCGCAATTGGAGATCAACAGGCCTCATCTTTGAAATAAACAGACAGGCCATGCGACCCATCGCAAGTCGCAGCTAGCCTCACCATCCTTTCTGGGCGGATTCAACTAAAAGGTGGAAGGGTCGGGATTCCTCAGCCTTCTGGAAAGACTTCCGACCGCTTGTTTGAGTTTGTCCAGACACCAACGATAAGTCCTACCAAGCGACATTCACGGAGGCGAGGGCACCACACGCCTGAACAGGTGCGGTTGCGCTTTGCGACAGCGAGCACTGTTTGAAGCTCCGTTCCAGCGCAGCATGAACGGAGCGAGTTGCGCAGCTGAGCAGCTGTGAAAGCTTGTGCGCTCGAGCCGAAGTGACGGAGCGGGTAGGACCTAGGTTGCTCGGGAGGCGAGTTTAGCAACACTGGTTGCTTTTATACGGTCGATAGGTTGTTTACTCGTCTTCTTCAGACTCGTTTCTCGCGGAAGGAATCCCATAGCGTTTGCATTTTTCCCACAGAGCTTTGCGCGAGAGGCCGAGGATTTTCGAGGCCGTGGTGCGGCTGCCTTCGACTCGCTCGAGGACCGACAGAATATACTCTTTCTCGAACTCTTCACGAGCCGCTGCGAGCGAGTTCAGGGGACGTTCCTGTCGCTTTTGTCCCGTCAATCCCTCGCTGCAAAATCCGCAGGTGTCTTGGGGAACTCCGCCGGTAAAGGGGCAGGACTGGAACCCGCAGAGATCGGCCGGTTGAACCGGCTCCCGATCACGTCCCAGCGCCACCCCACGCTCCACCATGTTTTCCAGCTCCCGCACGTTGCCGGGGAATGAATAGCGCAGCAGCACTTCGCGCGCCGGTGAAGAAAATCCCTTCAGCTTCTTGTTCATCTTCGTGCTGCAAATCTGCAGCACATGGTCGGCAATCACCATGATGTCTTCCTGCCGCTGGCGTAACGGCGGAATCACGACCTGGACGACATTGAGCCGATAGTAGAGGTCTTCGCGGAATCGCCCCTGGGCCACCTCTTTCCGAAGATCCTTCTGTGTGGCGCAGACCAGACGGACGTCGACATCGATCGTGTCGTTGCCGCCGACCCGCTCAAACTTTCTCTCCTGGAGAACGCGGAGCAGCTTCACCTGGACCACCGGAGAAATTTCTCCGATCTCGTCCAGAAACAATGTGCCCCGATGCGCCAACTCGAAGCGTCCTCGGCGCTGCCGCAACGCACCCGTGAAGGCGCCTTTCTCATGGCCGAAGAGTTCCGCTTCCAACAAGGTTTCCGGCAAAGCCGCGCAGCTGACCTTGATCAACGGGTGGTGGCTGCGCGGGCTGTTCTGGTGGATGGCATTCGCCACCAGTTCTTTTCCTGTTCCGCTCTCTCCCAGGATCAAGATCGTCGAATCGGTGCCGGCCACGGTTTTGATTTTGTCCAGCACGGCTCGCATGATGCTGTTGGTCCCAAGAATGCCGTTGAAACAGAACTTGTCTTCCAGCGTCTCTTTCAAATCCTGATTCTCGCGCCGCAGTTTGACCACCCGTCCGACCCGCTCGACAATCAATAGCAATTCGTCCAATTGGAAGGGCTTGGTGATGTAGTCGAACGCACCGAGTTTCATCGCCCCCACCGCCGTCTCGACGGAACCATGGGCCGTAATGACGACCACCTCCGTTTCGGGCGCTTTGTCTTTTGTGGCTTTGAGAACGCTCAATCCGTCGGCACCGGGCAGCCGCAAATCGGTAATGACCAGATCAAACGTCTTCTGATGGACTGCCTCGATCCCCTCGGTTCCGGAAGCTGCCGCATGGACGTCGTAGCCGACCGCCTCCAGCGCATCGACCATCGAAAGCCTCATCAGCGGCTCGTCGTCGACCAACAAGATCGCGAGCCCCTTCATGACATCCTCTCGACCGTGGAACGTTCACGCGAAAGCGGCAGACACAGGGTGAAGGTCGTCCCCTTTCCCACTTCGCTTTGGACCATGATTTTTCCGCCGTGGCGTTCGACGATGCCCAAGCTGACCGAGAGCCCCAGCCCAGTTCCCTCCCCTTCGCTTTTCGTCGTAAAGAAAGGATCGAAAATGCGGGGCAGCACGGTCGGAGGAATGCCGGAGCCGGTGTCGCGCACTTCCACCAGACATACGCCTTCGGTAACCGAAGTCCGGATGGTGAGCACTCCACCGCCTTTCATCGCTTGGATAGCGTTCAGGATCAAATTCATCAGCACCTGTTCGATCATGTGCCGATCGACCATCAGGTTCGGCAGCGCATGCCCGAACAAGGTTTCCAAGGCGATCCGATTGGGCGTGAACAGATGGTTCGTCAGCACGAGCACACGGTCGATCACTTGATTGATGTCGGTCGCGCTGAACTCCGGTTCATGCTGCTGGGAAAAGTCGAGCAGCTGCCTTACGATCTTCTGCACACGCCGGACCCCGTCTTCCATCGACGCCCGATACTCTTCCTGGCGTACCGGCGAGAGAGCGCCTTTTCGCAAGTTGTAGAGGCAGTTCAAAATGCCTCCGAGAGGATTGTTGATTTCGTGAGCCACGCCGGCGGCAAGCTTTCCCACCGACGCCAGTTTTTCCGAGTTCCTGATTTGCTGTTCCAGTTTCTTCGTCTCGGTCACATCGCGGGCGATTCCGAGCACGCCGAGGATCTCGCCTTCCACTCCCTGCAGCGGCGAAACGCTGACCGTGACCATGCGGGTCTCGCCCATCCTGGTCACAACTTCCACCTCATAGACCTGCTTGGCGCCGATGTCCAACGTATTCTTGAGCCGCCGCCCGCGGTGGCGGCGGGAGAGGAGTGACAGATACGGCCGGCCGAGCAGGTCGTCCTTTCGATAGCCCCATACGTCGACTTTGCCGTTGACGTAGGTGAAGCGCTGATCCGTATCGAGGGTGTAGATCACATCATTGGCGTTTTCGAGCAGATTCTCCAAATACTGTTTGGTTTCTTCGATTTCCCTGGTCCGTTCCTTGACTTTGACTTCGAGTTCTTCGCGATAGGTCTGAAGCTGCCGTTCCAACTTCTTCCGGTCGGTGATGTCGCGCAACTGCGCCATCACCAGCAACTGATCGGGACTGCCCGCCTGAATCAAATCCATCTCCACCGGAGTCTCGATCCCTGCGGCGTTGTAGACGGTGATTTCCTGAGTCGGCACCTGCCGCTGGCCCGTGTTGATGTCGGCCAGCCAGCCCCGGAGCGCCTGCCGATGGTCGGCGAGCACGACGTCGAAGACGCTGCGCCCGACGATGTCGGCCTCTGCATAGCCCAGGGCCTGCTCCTCACGTTTATTGACCGCGACGATCGTGCCCTCCGGATCGACCATGAAGACCGAGTCGGCCACGAGGTCGAACAGCGCCTTGTACCGCGCCTGGGAGGAGACCAGCTGCTGTGTCCGATCGGTGACCGCCTGCTCCAACTTGGAGGTATATTGCTGCAGTTCCTGCTCGAGTCGATGCCGCTCCGTGACATCCCGCACGAACGCGCGCGAATGGACGAGCCCCCGCTCCTGATCGAACAGGGCCGTCGCATGAATTTCCACGTCGATCGGACGCCCGCTCTTTGCCAGTAACACCGTTTCCATCGTACTCTGCCCCTGCGCCATGAGCCGTTCGAGGTATTGTAACACCCGGCCTTCCTCGCCATGCGGCACCAATTCCCACAGCTTCATCTCCAACATCTCATCGAGTTGATAGCCCAGCTTGTCGAGTCCCGTCTTGTTCACGTGGACAAATCTGCCGCTTCGGTTCAACTGATAGATCATCTCAGGCGAATGTTCGATGAGGTCCCGATATTTCTCCTCGAGCCGGCGCACCTCCACCATCCGCTGCTCGATTTGCCCGAACGAGCGCTGCAGATTCGACGCCATTTCGTTGAAGGCATCGGCCAAGCCTTCGATCTCATCTCCAGTCTTCAACTGCAACCGACGCTCCAACCGTCCGCTTCCGATTTCCTGCGCCCCCTCGTGCAACAACTTGATGGGTCTCGCGATCCGCCGGGCGACGACCAGCCCCGTTCCCCATAGCACCCCCAGCACGGCCATCCCGTACAAGAGGACCTGCGCAACGAGTTCGGCCAGCGGCGCGAAGGTCTCCTGCGGGTTCTGGCGCACCACGGTGATCCACTGTTTGCCGCCGATGCTGCCCGGAGCCAGCCCATCGCTGAAGCGGACCGGTGCGAATCCGATCAAGGCGTTCTTGCTCCCATGCGAGTCATCAGCCGCCACGGCCCATCCCGATTTCAACGCTCCAAGCGTGCGGATGAACTCGGCATTTACGGAATGCTCTTCAGGGGCCAAGATAGGGCAGATCAAGGGAACACCGTCGGAGCTGAACAACATGGCATGCCCGGTGGCACCGATCGACACCTCCGCAATGGAATGGAACAAGGTGTCCCGACGCAGCAGGATGGTCACGGCGCCGATGACGGCCTTCTGCTGATCGTCCATGATCGGAGCCGCTACGACGACGACGTGAGTGCCGAAGGAAGGATCGAAGGAGATCTCGCTCACATAGGGTTGTTGGATTCTACCCTTGACCACGGCCTGCCACCAGGCGGTCTTCCCATAGAAGTATTCCACTTGAGGGATGGAACTGACTACGAGCGCCCCTTGGATGTCCGTGACCAGAATGCCGACGTAATCCGACTTTCGGATGTCATGCCATCGAATCAAATAGTTGGTGACGATGCGGTTGATGAAGAGCGGAAACTCGCTACGCTTATCGCGCTGTTTCCACCGCTGCTGCCAGTCCTTGATTGTCTCCTGGATGCTGTGGGCGTCTTTTCCTTCATAGGTACGGTTTGCTTCGGTGACCGCCGTGTGGAGGAAAGGTGTCGTGGCCAGTTGCTGTGCCTCGTTCATGCCGCGCGTGACGTGCATCTCGATGCGGCGGGCGGCTTCGACGGCCACTTCCTTGAAATTGGTGCCCGTCGTTTCGCGCAATGCACGCCGCTCTTCCACATAGGTCACGACGAGCAGGAAGGTCAGGGGTAGGAGTCCGACCATCACGATCGCCGTGATGATCTTGCGCTGGAGGCTGTGGGACCGGCTCCAGAATTTCATGGCATGTCAATTGAAGAATTTTTTCAACACTCTGCTATGCCCGTTTCAGCAAACGCCCGGGAGTACCGGGCCAAAGCAAGAGCAACGGACTGGCGACAAAGACCGAGGAATAGGTCCCAAAAATGACGCCCCAGAGAAGCGCCAGCGAAAAGTCGTGCAGGACCTCGCCGCCGGCCAGAGTCAAGGGAATCAATACCAACACGACGGTCAAGCTCGTCACGATCGTCCGGCTCAGCACCTGATTGACGGCGTTGTTGATCATGATTTCTTCGCGCTCACGCCGTCTGAGGCGAAGATTCTCACGAATGCGGTCGAACACCACGACCGTATCGGTGAGCGAGTAGCCGGCCAAGGTTAAGAGCGCTGTCACCACCAGGAGAGTGATCTCTTTGTCCAGGACATAAAAGGCGCCCAACACCGCCAGAACATCGTGGAAGGTTGCCAAGGCCGCGGCGACGCCGAACCGGAATTCGAACCGTGCGGCAATATAGAAAATGATGCCGGCAAAGGAGACGAGAACCGCGATGAGTGCATCTTCCTGAAGCTTTTTGCCGATCGTCGGACCGATCTCCGTCGTCGAATCCACGACGAAATGATTGCCGGGAAACTCTTTGGTGAAGATGGCAACCACCCGTTCCGCCGTTTTTTCCTCGATGGTGGTGGAGGCCTTCACACGTATCAACAACTTATTGTCCTGACCGAACTCTTGCAGTTCGGCATCGCCGAGACCGTTCGATTCTAACGCTTTGCGGGCCTCGTCGATCTTGATCGGTTGATCGAACTTGAGCTGCACCGCCGTGCCGCCGGCAAAGTCGATACCCAGATTGGCCGCACCCCGGCCGATTTGAATCAGCGCGATGATTCCCAAGATGACCATGATCCCGGAAAAGAAGAAGGCATACCGGCGCTTGCCCATGAAATCGAAATTGGTCTTGCCGAGAATCTCTAACATGCGCGCTCCATCAAATCGTAGTCGGCTATCCGCGATCGGCCATCAGCCACCTGCTGAGAGCTGACGGCCGGCAGCTTCTTGGCTAAATGCTCAACTGCTCCACTTTACGCCGTTGATTCATGATATCGAAAATGACCTTGGTTCCGACCAATGCCGTGAAAAGGTTGATCGCGATCCCGAGACACAGCGTGACGGCGAAGCCCTTGATCGGCCCGGTCCCGAACAAGAATAAGGCCACGCCGGTGATCAGCGTGGTGACGTGCGAGTCGATGATCGTCAGCAGCGCCTTGTCGTACCCGCCGTCGACTGCGAGCCGCACTGCCTTGCCAGACCGGAGCTCTTCCCGAATCCGCTCGAAGATCAGCACGTTGGAATCGACGCCCATGCCGATGGTCAGGACGATCCCGGCAATGCCTGGCAAGGTCAGGGTTGCCGTCAACGCGGACAGTGCGCCCATCAGACAGACGAGATTCAGGACCAATGCGAGATCCGCGATCACACCGGACATCCGGTAATACACGATCATGAAGAGGACGACCATCGCCCCTGCCACGAGCGTCGCCTTGATGCCCTTCTCGATCGAATCTCGTCCGAGCGAGGGGCCGACCGTCAGGTCTTGAATAATCTTGAGGGGCGCCGGCAAGGCGCCGGCCCGCAGCACGATGGCCAGATCGTTGGCCTCCTGGGTCGAGAACGTCCCGGTAATCTGAGCACGGCCTCCGGTAATCCGCTCCTGAATCACCGGCGCGGAATAAATGGTGTTGTCGAGGACCACGGCCATGCGTTTCTTGACGTTGTCGCCCGTAATGCGTTCGAACTCTCGTCCTCCTTTGGAATCGAACGTGATCGACACGTAGGGATCGTTGAATTGCCCGATCGCCACTCGCGCGTCGCTCAACACGTCACCGGTCAACATCACCCGCTTTTTCACGAGGTAGGGGATGCGGTATTCGCGGCCGGTGTCCTTTTCAATCGCCCGTTCGAAGAGGATCTGATCGCCTTCCGGCAACTTCCCCTCCATTTGCGCGACGACCTCCGCTTCCTTGTCTTTCGGAATTCGCGTGGGCAGATCCAGCTTGATTTGACTGTCCTCATCCAGCATTTTGAATTCCAGCAGCGCCGTTTCCTTGATCAGATCCTTCGCCCGCTTCGGTTCCTTGACACCGGGAAGCTGCACGACGATCTGCTTCAGCCCCTGCCGCTGGACGACCGGTTCGGCGACCCCGAATTGATCGATGCGGTTCCTGATGGTTTCCAGCGCCTGATTGATCGCCGAGTCCTTGATGCGCTTGGCTTCCGCGTCCCGCAGTTCCCACACCACACTGTTGGCCGATCCGGACGACGGCTGTTCAGCAAACGTCGGATAGTCATCGATCAATTTCTGAATCTGAATCTTGAGATCCGCGTTCTGAAACTGGATCGTGATTTGGCCCGGCCCCGTACGCTTCACCGACTCGACGGGAATCTTCTTCTCGACCAACGCATCTTGTAATGACGTGACCGAGCGCTCCACGGCAATTTCGACTGCGCGGTCCTCGTCCACTTCCATCACCATGTGGATGCCGCCCTGGAGGTCCAACCCCAACGTGATGCCCTTATTGGGCAACAGCCTCGTGGCCCAGGCCGGCAGGGCCTGGTAGAGCGGCGGATAGGACGGCACGAACATCACCAACGATACCAGGAGCACCAACACCAACAACGTCAATCGACCGCTGACTTTTTTCATGTCGTCTGCAACCCTTTTGTCCCCTTGCGGACTACGACTCCTTGTCCTCGTCGTCGCCACGTAGTCTGGCAATGTGCTCTCGCTGCATCTTGATCTTCGTGTTGTCCGCAATCTGAAGCGTCACCGTGTCCTTGCCCAGGTTCGTCACGGTCCCCCAGATGCCTGAAGCGGTAATCACCTTGTCGCCTTTTTTGATCGCCTCCAACATGGCCCGTTGCTGCTTCTGCTTTTTTTGCTGGGGCAGGATCAGCAAGAAATAGAAGATGACGAAGATCAACACGAACGGCACGAGCGACAGGATCGTGCCCGTTCCGGAGCCTCCGTTCGTTCCCTGCGCCCAGGCCACAGATTCCATCAGCATCGAACCATTCTCCTCTGTTTCAACCGGCAGGCTTGTGAAAAGTCGGCCAGCTTTGTTCTCGCATCGCTTAGAGGCTCAAGGTGAAGAAGGAGCCTCCCTGAGGTACGAATGCCACCAAGGTGTTTATCCGTTCGCCAAGAAGCGTCGAAGGGGCGAACGGGTCACACGAAGTGCGGTGTGTACCTCTTCGCCTCCGAGACACTGGGCGCTCACGGGACACAGCCCGCTCACCATCTCGCGCGCGTTCACACACGTGACGCGCCTTATTCGACGCGTCGTG
>Ga0114129_10003618_pt1 | contig 21737 bp, 7 predicted proteins | sample RhiMetdeltSRZDD1_FD_80071 | JGI IMG/M metagenome (GOLD analysis project Ga0114129, IMG submission 80071) | Populus rhizosphere microbial communities from Tennessee, USA - Rhizosphere MetaG P. deltoides SRZDD1 (version 2) (version 2) | ecosystem: Host-associated > Plants > Roots > Rhizosphere >... | reverse complement strand
TGTCCTCGCTCAGATCGATCGTGATGCTCTTGCGAGCTCCGCTGGCCCGCACCAGCAATTCCGACGTCACCGGCGATCCAGCGAGCGCCCGCCGCGGCGCCGTGGCGCGCACCAATTCGACGTCGCCCTCAAGGCTCTCCGGGCCGATCCCGATCGCGAAAACCGGCAGACCTCTCGACCTGAAACTGGCAAGCGTAGTTGCCAGGCTGGTTGAACGTTCGTCGTCGCTCGCGCCCGCGTTATTTGCGCCGTCGCTTATCACGATGACTCCCGACATTGGCAAACCCGCCGATTCGCGCGACGCCTGCTCGAGCGCCGAAGTGATATTTGTCTCGTCGCCGCTTCCTGACAGCTCGCCCGCGCCGGGCACTCTCTCAGCGGCCGACGCGAACTTGTAAGCGCGCAGCTTGAACTTGTCGGCGAGCGCCGTGTAGAAGGCGCTGTTTGCCGACATCAATTGCTTCAGCGAATCGAGCCGCGTGCGATTGCCGTCATCCGGGAGCTTCATGCTCGCCGAATCATCCATCAAAACGGCGACGTAGGTTGACTGCGGGATCACCGAGGGAACGACGATGACCGGACGCATAACGCAAATGATGATTACGGCTACGAGCGCGCATCTCAGGATGATAAGCGTGATGCGCCAGGGCAACTGGAGTCTTACCGAGGGAGTCACGTAGATGAAATATGTGAGCGCGGCGAGGCCGGCGACGAGCACGACGACTAACAGCGCCGAGGGCCGCGCACCAAAACTGAACTGGCTCTTTGAGAAGAGCGCTGCGTTGTACTTGAACAGAAAACTTACGACCTGTTCCAAACGATGCTCCCGTCGTCGAATGCGCTCTCAGCCGCACACGGCTTATCGGCTCTCGAAGCATTCTAAATGTTTGGAGGTCGCTGCGCAAAGATTTGGCAACGGCACCAGTCCTCTGAACCTGTCGAGTGCGTGCAAACGATCGGATTCGTCTACGACTTTTTGAAAAAAGTGAATGAAGCCACTACCGTTTTCCGTCAGAGATTCCAGGGGCAATCCGTCCCCTGTTCCTGCGACCTCGTCCGAATTGATTGAAGAGAGAACTTATGACCCGTTCCAAAGAGCAGCTCCCAGTTATGAGTGCGCTCTCGGTTCGCGACGACAAATAGCGATAGCGCTATTCCAGTGCCGCGAGGCGCTGTGATTTTCGGTTAAGTGCCGAAAGCCGTCGGCTGCGAGTTTCAGTCTGCAAAAGGAGATTGCAAAATGCTACGACAAAACTTCTTCAGCTTGATCCGTTTTTCGCGTGTTCTTTGGCTCAGCCTGCTCGTGGTTGTATTGGGCGGGCTGCTTGAATCAGAGGCGGCGGCGCAAGCCGTTTCGTTTGGCCCGCATGCCGACTTTGGCACGGGCGATTCTCCACAATCAGTCGCCGTGGGCGATTTCAATGGCGATGGCAAGCTTGATTTGGCAGTGGCGAACGAAAGTAGCAATACGGTCTCGATTCTACTGGGCACAGGCACGGGCAGCTTTGCGGCGAAGACCGACTTCTTCACGGGCAGCTTTCCATTCTCAGTCGCGGTCGGCGACTTCAATGGCGATGGCAAGCTCGATCTGGCGGTAGCGAACTTTTTTGGCGACACAGTCTCGATTCTTCTGGGCACGGGCACGGGCGCCTTTGGGGCGAAGACCGACTTTGGCACAGGCAACCACCCACGATCAGTCGCGTTGGGTGATTTCAATGGCGATGGCAAGCTCGATCTGGCAGTGGCGAACGAAAGTAGCAATACGGTCTCGATTCTGCTGGGCACTAGCTCGGGTGCGTTTGGGACGAAGACCGACTTTGGCACGGGCAGCGCTCCACAATCAGTCGCGGTGGACGATTTCAATGGCGATGGCAAGCTGGATCTGGCGGCGGCGAACCTTAGCGGCTCCGTATCGATTCTGTTGGGCACTGGCTCAGGGAGCTTTGGTGCGAAGACCGACTTTGGCACGGGCATGGGTCCAGAATCAGTCGCGGTCGGGGATTTCAATGGGGATGGCAAGTCCGATCTGGCGGTGGCGAACTATGGCGACTCAACCGTATCGATTCTGCTGGGTACGGGCACGGGCAGCTTTGAGGCGAAGACCGACTTCGACACCGGCATCCAACCACTCTCAGTCGCGGTGGAGGATTTTAATGGCGATGGCAAGCTCGATCTGGCGGTAGCGACCGTTGTGACCCGCGCGGTATCGATTCTACTGGGCACGGGCTCGGGGAGTTTCGGAGCGAAAACCGACTTTGGTACGAACGGCGGTCCAGTCTCTGTCGCGGTGGCCGATTTCAACGGCGATGGCAGGCTCGATCTGGCGACGGCGAACTTTGGAAGCGACACCGTCTCGATTCTGCTGAACACCACACCAATTGTCTCGACCGGAGTGTTTTGTCCCAAGACCGACTTCGGCACGGGCGACGTTCCATTCTCAGTCGCGGTTGGGGATTTCAATGGGGATGGCAGGCTCGATCTGGCGGTGGCGAACCGACAAAGCAATACCGTCTCGATTCGGCCGGGCACGGGTACGGGCGGCTTTGGGGCAAGGACCGACTTCGGCGCGGGCAGCAGTCCAAGCTCAGTCGCGGTGGGCGATTTCAATGGCGATGGCAAGCTCGATCTGGCGGTGGCGAACAATAGTAGCGACAGCGTCTCGATTCTGCTGGGAACGGGCACGGGCAGCTTTGGGGCGAACACCGCCTTCGGCACGGGCGACATTCCGGTGTCAGTGGCTGTGGGAGATCTCAATGACGATGGCAAGCTAGACCTGGCGGTAGCGAACGCTTTTAGCGACACAGTCTCGATTCTGCTGGGGACCGGTGCAGGCAGCTTTAGCCCGAAGACCGACTTCGGCACGGGCGGCGCTCCAGAATCAGTCGCGGTGGGCGATTTCAATGACGATGGCAAGCTAGACCTGGCGGTAGCGAACGCTTTTAGCGACACAGTCTCGATTCTGCTCGGCACGGGCACGGGCAGCTTTGGGGCGAAGACCGACTTCGGCACAGGCGGCGGTGCAATCTCAGTCGCGGTGGGGGATTTCAATGGCGATGGCAAGCTTGATCTGGCGACGGCGAACGGGGTCTTTAATGGCACCACTGTGTCGATTCTGCTGGGCACCGGCACGGGCAGCTTCGGGGCGAACACCGACTTCGGCACTGGCAGCAATCCATTCTCAGTCGCTTTGGGGGATTTCAACGGCGATGGCAAGCTCGATCTGGCCGTGGCGAATGCTTCTAGCAACACAGCCTCGATTCTGTTGGGGACGGGGACGGGCAGCTTTGGCGCGAAGACCGACTTCGGCACGGGCAGCCAGCCATTCTCAGTCGCGCCGGGCGATTTCAATGGCGATGGCAAGCTCGATCTGGCGGTGGCGAACTCAGAAGACGACGCCGTCTCGATTCTGCTGAACAACTGCAGCAACACGCCGCCCACCATCACCTGCCCGGGAAACGTTAACGCGGTCGCGCCTGTCTCGTGTCCTATCGCTACAAGCAACGTAGTCACTTATCCCGATCCCACGGTGAGCCCGGGAGCAACATTTACTTGCGATCCGCCTTCAGGTTCGGTCTTCCCGGTCGGATGCACCACCGTCACCTGCACGGCGAACGACAAGTCGGGACTTACTGCCACCTGCACTTTCCAAGTGTGCGTGTTCAGTTTCTGCTTGCAGGATGAGACAAACCCAAGCAACGTGGTGTTAGTCAATGCTCAAACCGGCGAATTCATTTTCTGCTGCAACGGAGTGTTCGTAGCAAGCGGGAGAGGCGTAGTTAACCTTCACGGCTGCCAAGGCACGATCGAAGATAATAAGGGCAATCGAAGAGTAGAAGTCAGGTTTGATACCGCGGTCTCCGGTAATCAGGGCAGAGGAACAGCGACGATCAGGATCGGTCAGGAAATAAGGTGCCAGATAACCGACCAAAACATGAGTAACAACACTTGCAACTGTTCGACCCAGCCGCCGGCGGGCAGGCTTGATTTGAAGTAGAAACGGCCCGGGGGCTCGCGAGTAAAAGAAGACCGGGAAGGGTTGCAATTAACGGCTCTTGTCCGTGAGAATGGGAATGAACTCATTAGTAAGTCGTTTTATAAGAGTCAGGCCCGAAACCAAGACTGAACTTTAGCACGCGATTCTTCTCCGTTTAGCCCGGGCGGGCCTTCAGCTAAGCCCAGTAACGCGAATGCTGACAGCTTCCGAGAATCTAACGCCCGCTCCGCCAGTGTGCGAAACACTACCCGATCAGAGTCGGGGAAAAAGGAGCAGAATGAAAAACCTCTAAAGAACGCTTAGTGCTGAGCCAGACGCTGGTGATCCTGTTCATCATCGACATCCACGCTGAGAGCTTTGTTTACACCGATCAGGGAATTGAAATCTCAGAGTAAGGAGAAGGAAGATATGAAGTCGTCCATCGCTCGAGTTCTAGCCTCAGCCGGCCTCCCGGTGGCAGCAGTATGTTTAACCGCTTTGGGATCGCTTCAGTTGCCGAAGACCTCATCGACGAGCCTGGCAGCAACGCAGATGAGCATTGACGCCAGCCAAAGCGCGAGGGAGGCATCCGCCGGCGGATGCATCGGCGTAAGTTTTGCTCAGCCTGCAGGCTCGCCGATTGGCGTGGGAATTAATCCTGCTTCGCTCGCAGCTGGAGACTTCAATCTCGACGGCAAGCCTGATCTCGCCGTGGCGAACGATCGCTCTTTCAACGTCACAATCCTATTAGGTAACAGCAGCGGAGGATTCAGTGAGCCGGCCGGCTCGCCATTTGGCGCGGGGACTGTTCCAGTCTCCGTTGCAGTAGGAGACTTCAATCTGGACGGTAAGCCCGATCTTGCGGTGGTGAACTTCGCCTCCAGCAACGTGACAATCCTGTTGGGGGACGGCAGCGGAGGATTCACTCAGCCTCCTGGCTCGCTGGTTAACGTTGGGGCTTTTCCAAGATGCGTAGCAATAGGGGACTTCAACCTGGACGGCAAGCCGGATCTCGCGGCGTCGAACGTGGGCTCGAGCAACGTGACAATACTGCTGGGCAACGGAAGCGGAGGATTCACTCAGGCCGCCGGCTCTCCTATTGCCACCGGGGATTTTGCTTTTTTCGTAGCAGTGGGAGACTTCAACCTGGATGGCAAGCCCGATCTCGCCGTGGCGAACCAGGGCTCGGGCAACGTGACAATCCTATTGGGCGACGGCAGCGGAGGATTCACTCAGCCTGCCGGCTCGCCAGTTGGCGCGGGGGGGCTTCCTCAATGCGTAGCAATAGGAGACTTCAATCAGGACGGCAAGCCTGACCTTGTGGTGGCGAATAATACAACCCACAACGTTACAATCCTGTTGGGCAATGGCAGCGGAGGATTCACTCAGCCGGCTGGCTCGCCGGTTGGCACAGGGAACAGTCCTTTTTCCATCGGCGTGCGAGACCTCAATCTGGACGGCAAGCCCGATCTTGCGGTGGTGAACTCGAACTCCAGCAACGTAACAATACTACTAGGCAACGGCAGCGGAGGATTCACTCAACCTGCCGGCTCGCCTTTGAGCGTGGGCCCCGATCCTGAGTCCGTCGCAGTAGAAGACTTCAACCTGGACGGCAAACCCGATCTGGCAGTGTCGAATTTCGCCTCCAACAATGTGACGATCTACCTCAACACCTGCGCTGCCTTCCCGTGCCCAAACATCGCCTTCGAGCAACCTCCGGGCTCGCCATTTGCCGCTGGTCCTCATGCTATTCATGCAGCAGTAGGAGACTTCAACCTGGACGGTAGGCCCGACGTTGCGACGGTGAACAGTTTGGCCCACACAGTCACCATCCTATTGGGCAACGGCAGTGGTGGATTCACGCAGTCTGCCGGCTCACCAGTTGCAGCGGGTCCTACTCCTGGTTACGTCGCCGTAGGAGACTTCAATCGGGACGCTAAGCCAGATCTTGCGGTGGCAAACCTTACCTCCAGCAGCGTAACAATCCTATTGGGCAATGGAATTGGAGGATTCACTCAGTCTGCCGCCTCTCCGGTTGGCACGGGGCGCACTCCTAGAAGCATAGCAATAGGGGACTTCAATCAAGACGGAAAGCCTGATCTCGCGACGTCTAACGCGGGCTCCGCCAACGTGACAATCCTATTAGGCGACGGTAGCGGGGGATTCACTCAGCCTGCCGGCTCCCCGTTTGCCGCCGGGCTTTCTACTTTTTCCGTGGCGGTGGGAGACTTCAACCTTGACGGGAACCCCGACGTCGCGGCTGCGAACCAAGAGTCCAACACCGTTACAATCCTATTAGGCGATGGCATCGGAGGATTCACTCAGGCTGCCGGCTCGCCGGTTGGCGTGGGGAGTTCCCCTCAATCCTTAGCAGTAGGAGACTTCAACCAGGACGGCAAGCCTGATCTTGCGGTGGCGAATGCTGGCACCAGCAACGTGACAATCCTACTGGGCAACGGCAGCGGAGGATTCACTCAAGCGCTCGGATCACCGGTTGGAGCAGGGACAAGCCCTGTTTACGTCGCCGTTGGAGACTTCAACCTGGACGGCAAGCCAGATCTTGGAGTGGCGAACGTGAACTCCGGCAACGTTACAATCCTGCTAGGCAACGGCAGCGGAGGATTTACTCAACCTGCCGGTTCCCCTGTGAACGCTAATTTTTCTCCTCAGTGCGTATTAATAGGAGACTTTAACCTCGACGGGAAGCCTGATTTTGCAGCGTCGAACGCCTTCGCCAACCCCATCCCCCACAACCTGACGATCCAGCTTAACACCTGCATCGGAGGCGGTCCGCCGGCTCCACCGACAATCACTTGCCCCGGAAACGTTAACTCCGTCACGGCGGCCTCGTGTCCTGTCTTCACAAGTAGCGTAGTCACTTATCCCAATCCCACCGTAAGCCCGGGAGCAACATTTACTTGCAATCCGCCTTCCGGGTCGATCTTTTCAGCCGGCTGCACCACTGTCACCTGCATCGCGACTGACGCCGCGGGCAATCAGTCTGCCCCGTGCACTTTCCTGGTGTGCGTCTTCAGTTTCTGCCTGCAGGACGACAACAACCCGGGCAATGTAGTGTTAGTCAATTCTCAAACTGGCGATTACATCTCTTGCTGCAACGGCTTTTTCGCAGCAAGCGGCAGGGGGACGCTGACCGCCAGGGGCTGCATCGGCACCATTGACGATAACAAGGGAAATCGACGGGTCCACATCGCGTGGGACACCTCGGCCTTCGGCAATCGGGGCCGAGGGACTGCGTTTATCCAATCAGGTCCGGCCAATACGAAGTGCCAGATAACTGACACTAACATGTCGAACAACACGTGCAACTGTTCGACCCAGCCTCCAGCCGCCGCGCTTGAGGTGAAGTAGAGACGGACGGCAAGGCTTGTAACCTGTAGGTGTGCCACCGCTCCTGTTATGAAAGCTCCCGTGGCAAGGAAACACGGCTCGACTGGCAAGCGTGCGGATGTTACCCGGATAGCGGTTTTCTGGTTAGCTATATCGCTGCTGGTTCTGATTCCGCTTGCCTTCAACACTAACCAACACCGGATATATGTCACCTACAAGCTTGCGCTTCTGCTGGTCGGCGCATCAGCACTCATCCCAATGGTCGCCTTTACCGCGTTAGGAACAGCGCATCGCAGAAGCCGGTCGGCGGGTCTCTTCAAATTGCACCTTGTAATCGTTACCAGCCTCTATACCGCGGTGATCCTGACGTCTACGCTCTTGAGCGGCGACCCGGTAGCTTCATTATTCGGCCATTTCTACAATCAAATGGGGTTGATTACGCGATTCTGCTTTTTGGTTTGCTTTATCGGCGTGATAGTGGGAATCGACTTGAATCAGACTCGGTTTGAAACGGCACTGTGGGCTATCACCTTCGCGGGACTTCTGGTCTCGGCTTACGCGGTAGCTCAGTCCTTTGGCTACGATCCTCTTCTGCCATCCGTCCTGTATACTTCCGACTCTCCAGAAGGGGCGGTAGTTCGCGTGATCGGCACACTAGGGCATGCCGATTATCTCGGCAACTTCCTGTTGTACACCACGCCACTCGGCGCAGGTGTTGCGATTGCGGCTCGTGGCCAGGCGCGCGTGCTTGCGTTGCTGGCGACCGTGCTTTCGATTGTCGCCATAGTGTTCAGCGGAACGCGTGGCGCGTGGGTCGGGCTCGTCTCGGCTACAGTCGTGTTTGGTATTCTGAAACTGCGAGACGGGCCTCTTCTGCCTGAGCGCAGGCCGCAGGCAGTTCGTGCGGCTTCGCTCGCATTTCTCGTAATCCTGGTTTTATCACTGGCCATAACGCTGAGTCCTGCATCACGGAGCATCGTTGCGCGGGCGCGTTTGTCATTTACAGAGGGGTTCACTGGAGCAGGCCGAACCGATCTCTGGCGCGACTCTATCAAAATGGTGCCCGCCTTCGCGCTGACCGGCAGCGGTCCGGACAATTTCCGAAAGACATTTCTTCCATACAAGTCAAGAGAGCTCGGCCGTATCGTGTCCCTCAACAGTGAGAGCTCGCATAACTCCTATCTCGATGCTGCCATATCTTTTGGCCTTCCGGGGTTCTTGCTTTACTTCGGTATCATCGTATCGACATTCAGGCTTTTGCTTGGCGCGCTCCGCCGAACTTCCAACCCTCGGATGAAGATTATGACTATCGGCATTGTCTCATCACTGGGCGGGGTGGTCGTTCATAATTTTTTTATTTTCGATCAGATTCCGACGGGCCTGTATTTCTTCGCCTTCGCAGCTCTTGGGCAGGTTGTATCGAAGATCGTGGACGCAAAAAATCTGAATACAAGTGAAGTAAGCAACCAGAAGACGGGAACGCCGGCCGCTGTCCCAACCGGAATTGCGCCAGCGCCAGAAAACGCAAACCGCGATAGACCAAAGAAAGGGAATCGACCTCTTATCAGGAATGCCGGCTGGGCCGGTCGGATGATCCCAGTTACCGGCTGTGTGCTGGTCGCTGTGGTCGTATGGTATTCCGTCGCCTTAGTGCGGGCGGATGCGGCAATCAATAGAGCGATGATCTCGGCTGATGCAGGAGACTTGAATAAAGTAATCAGCAACGGCGAGCAGGCCGCCGACAGCCCCGAATTCACCGGGGAGTACAATTTCCTTTTTGCTCGTGCGTTGGTCCTATGCGCCGATCGCCTGAATATGAGTTCAAGGAACCTCGCGCGCGAGGATCTGAATGCCGCCGTTGGTCAGGCGATCGACCTGGCCGCGGCGCGCGCGAGGAAGTCGCTGGCGCATACGCTTACACCCGACGTGAATTACTTGCTGCTCGCATATCTTTCTCTGGTGAAAAACGACGTGGTGAATTTGCGCGCTTATGCTGATGAAGCAGCCGGATGGGACCCGAACCATACTCGGACTCGCTGGATGTTGGCTGAGTCTTATCTCGCAAGCGGTGATCGTAACCGCGCGGCGCAAGAGGCGGAGGCCGCCCTTGATCTCGATCCAACTTCGAGTGAGGCCAAGTCTGTTCTCGCGCGAGCACGCGGCGAGACTTCATCGCTTGAGGCAAGGATCGAAGAAATAATCGCACGCGCACGTGAGAGTGCCGACCGTGGACAGGTGGAACGAGCTCGCAGGCTGCTTGATCGTGCGTTAGAGCTGTCAAACGGGCAATGTCCCGAGTGCCATCGCGCGTTAGCCCTTGTGTACGAGGCAGGCAATCAGTACCAGAATGCGATCGACGAATGGCAAATATTCATGAGACAGACTCCTGATCAACGGGCCTCCGAGCAGATAGCTGGACGCATAGAAGCTCTCAGACAAAAGAGATAGCAGGTAGCCTTTCGAAACCGCGAGCCGTTACAGATCAAACAAACTGAATTCTGACGTTGACAATCGGCTTCTCTGTGATAGGATCGCACCGGCTCACAGGAGGTGGTTACATGCGTAACAGATCAAAGCTCATTCTAATCGCAGTGCTGTTGTCCCTGACGTTCGGTGCCTGGATCATGCAGAGTCACGCCCAGAGACCATCTCGCAGCGGCACGGGAACAGTCGTGACGAGCGCGCTTTCGAAAACTGCTCAGGCAGTACCCTCCAACGAACGGCAGTCGGTTACGCCGGTTGTGGTGGAGCTTGCCAGCTTTTCCGAGAGCATTGCGGTCAGGGACCTTCCCCCAGCTCAACCTGGCGGTACCGTGGGTGAAGGACATGAGATAAATGAATTGAATACGGAGAGCGTGCGCAAGCCGGTGGAAGGAAAAAGCTCCGTCGATGGCGCGTTGCAAACCGAGCCGCGTAGTACCAGGCCAGATACGACTCCTCCCCCGTCGCTGACCTTCGACGGACTCACCGCCGCCGATAACTTTCCGGCTACGGGAACTACGTTCGCTCCTCCGGACACCAATGCCGATGTGGGACCTAACGATATTGTGGAAACAACAAATGTGCTCGTTCGCATCTATGACAAGAACGGTGTTCCGCGAGGTCCCGCATTCAAGCAGAGCAGCTTGTTTGCTTCGGGTGGAGGATCCGCATTCGGCGCGTCCCACGATAACGGAGACCCGATTGTATCATACGACCGGATGGCCGACCGCTGGTTGATCAGCCAGTTCGGCTTCACCTCATTGAACTCGCCTCCATATCACGAGCTCATTGCGATTTCCAAGACCGGCGATCCAACCGGCGCTTACTATCTATACGATTTCATCCTGCCGGGCAACGAGTTTCCCGACTATCCCAAGTTCGGAGTATGGCCGGACGGCTACTACATGACCACCAACCAGTTCTTCTTTGGTGGCTCATTCGACGGGGCCGGCGCCTTCGCATTCGACCGCAAGAAGATGCTGGTCGGAGACCCGACGGCAACTGCGATTTATTTTAATCTCAACCTGGCTTCTCACCCGGAAGGGATTTTCGGAATGCTCCCTTCTGATCACGATGGACTATCCTCGCCTGCGCCTGGAACGCCCAACATTTTCGCATACTTTACCGATGATGATCTCGGCGACCCTCACGATGGCTTGAGGCTGTTTGATTTCCACGCCGATTTTACGGTGCCGGCCAACTCGACTTTTACCGAGCGACCTGAAAGCACGTATGCAAATCCACTCCCGGTGGCTGCCTTTGACGCCCGCAACCCAATTGGGCGAGGCGACGTCGAACAGCCATCACCGGGAGAAACCCTGGACTCGGTCGGTGAAAGATTGATGTACCGCTTACAGTATCTCAATCGCAATGGGACGGAATCGCTGGTGATGAACTGGACGGTCAACGTCAGCGGAGTAAGCCCAACGAGCGCGTCGACGTATCAAGCGGGTGTGCGTTACGAGGAGCTTCGACGCGGCACGCCCGCCGGGTTGTTTGGCGTGTACGATCAGGCGACGTTCGCCCCCGGCGCAGGCAATGGAGCTACGGGCGACAACCGCTGGATGGGAAGCGCCGCGATAGATAATCAGGGAAATCTTGCGATTGGCTATAGCATCTCGAGCACCACCCGCAAACCGTCGATATTCTACGCGGGCAGGGATTTCAATGTCACAGGAGGATTGGAGGTTGAAACCCCGATGTTCAACGGCACCGGCGTGCAGTTCGGGACAGCCAGTCGCTGGGGAGATTATAGCTCAATGAGCTTAGACCCGACGGACGATTGTACTTTCTGGTACGCCAGTGAGTACTACCTCATCAACAGTTCTTTCAACTGGCGGACGCGGATCGGCAAATTCAAGTTTTCAGGTTGCACGCCGCCGCCTCAAGGAGTCCTCGCCGGCGTTATCACTGCTTGTGATAGTGGCGCTCCGTTACATTCCGCGCAAGTGGATGTGTCGGGCGGGCCGTCAAACGGGTTCTCTACGATGTCAGGTGCAACCGGAGCTTACTCCCTCAAACTCGCGCCGGGAACCTACACGGTTAACGTTTCGGATGCTGTTCGCTCGTGTGCGCCGGCAGGTCCCTTTACGGTCACCATAACCGATGGCGGAACGACTACACTCAACGCCTGCCTCAGCGGCGCGGCGAAGTTCATCTTTCAGTCCGCCGCAGTATCAGGCGGCAACGAAAACGGGGTCATCGATCGGAATGAGTGCAACAACCTGAGTGTAACCATCAGGAACGATGGATGCCTGGTGGGCTCTGGTATTTCGGGAGTTCTGTCAACTTCCACTCCGGGAGTGACTGTAGCGCGCTCTACTTCGCCCTATCCGAATGCTCCGGAGAACGGCACTTCTACAAATACGGTTCCCTTCCTGGTAAAGACATCTCCAAGTTTCGTGTGCGGGACAACAATAAACTTTACGCTGACGGTTACGTTTACGGGTGGCACTAGCGTCTTCTCGTTCTCGCTTCCGTCGTGCCTCTGCCCGACGACGACGATCACCGGTAGCCTGGCTGCTGGTGATCCTCAACAGACGGCGAGCGTGTCCCGCAACAACAGCCCAAGCAAGTGTGGGACTTCAAAGGCCTGCCCGGGTACGGTCGGCTCGGGTCCGCGTTTGTACGACATATACTCTTTCACAAACCAAGGAGGCCTATCCACGTGCGTGACCATCACGCTCACGGCCGGATGCGAGAGCCCCATAATGAGCGCGGCATATCTGGGGAGCTTCAATCCGACCAGCCTGTGCCAGAACTATCTAGGCGATCTCGGGAACAGTCCGCCCATCCAGACTTCGTACTCGGTCAATGTGCCAGCAGGCGGAACCTTGTTGGTCAACGTGCACGAAGTCAACGCGGGACTTGGGGGATGCTCCAGTTATACCCTGACGGTTTCGGGTCTGATTTGCGACAATCCAGGAGGCCTCTGTCCGCCCACGACGATAAACGGTAACCTATCGCCGAGTGATCTTCAGCAGACCGCGCGTCTTAGCCGAGATGGGACACCCAGCGCGTGCGGCTCTTCCCAGACTTGTCCGGGAACGCTCGGTTCTGGTCCGCGTCTGTACGATATATATTCGTTCACGAACTCAGCGGGTACTTCTGCCTGCGTGACAATAACGCTCTCGGCTGGTTGCGATCCAAACACGAACCCGATAACTAGCGCGGCGTATCTAGGCAGCTTCAATCCGAACAATCTGTGCCAGAACTATCTAGGTGACCTCGGCAACAGTCCACCGGGCCAGACCTCGTACTCGGTGACCGTGCCCGCCGCTGCGACCTTGTTGGTCAATGTCCACGAGATCAATGCGGGACTTGCGGGATGTTCGAGCTATACACTGACGGTCTCGGGATTCTTCTGCGAAGTTCCCTGCACCGATTGCACGATTACCTGCCCTCCCAATCAGACTGCGACGGCTTCTGCTTCCTGTCCATTTGCTGGTGGGACTGTTGTCAATTATCCTCCACCAACGACGACCGGCACGTGCGGAACGGTGACCTGCTCGCCCCCTTCGGGATCTGTCTTTCCGGTCGGTACCTCCACTGTCACGTGCAGTACGGCGGCAGGTCCTGCCTGCTCCTTCCAGGTAACGGTATTTGGTTTCTGCCTGCAGGATGACACAAACCCGGGCAACGTGGTGTTGGTCAACGCTCAAACTGGCGATTTCATCTTCTGCTGTGGCGGAGTGTTCGTAGCCAGCGGCAAGGGAACATTGACCACCAGAGGTTGCATCGGCACCATTGAAGAAAACAAGGGAACTCGACGAATCCGCATCGAGTGGGATACGTCCGTCTTCAACAACACGGGCCGAGGGACTGCGAATATTCAGGTGGGCTCGAACACACGGTGTCAGATCACTGATACCAACATGTCTAACAACACCTGCGTCTGTTCGAACCAGCCGCCGCCGAGCGCCGGCGGCAGGCTGCAATGAGACGAGGATTGACTCCGCGCGCACTGGTCCGGCGCCGCTCGGAACCACTCGGCGCGCCAGCCGATATCCGTATATTGCTATCGCGTTTGAGAAGTCTATGCCACCTTCAGGTTTCTGCTGGTTTCTGCTTGACACCAAAGCACGGCCTCAGAAAGATTCGGCGCGGCGAGGGGAAACTCCACCTGTTCGCGTCTGATGAGTGGGGCAAAGGCTTCTTTCCCTAAGCCATTTTCAACGGGCATCAGTAAGTATCTTGCGAATTGTCGGTCGTGATTTCCAATCAAGACTCGTAGCCTATCGCGTAAGAAGTCTGATCACTGGCGAATTGTTTTCAGCGGTCTGATTCATCAGACCATCATCATAAGGAATCTCATCTCGCCGTTTCCGCCCTCCCTGGGCCGACGCTCGTCTCAGGGTTTCAGCGCAAAATGGGTTTTGGATCTGTATTCCGCGGAGGAGGCAGACGTAAGATAAGTTTCTTCCGAGACAAGTTTCCTATTGACTCTCAATTCTAGTGGGTATAGAATCGCGACCGCTGTGGAAGGCTTTTCTGATATTGCGATCACCTAGTTAGAAAGAAAGATTGTGGGTGGCCACGCAACGTGGCGAGTACGGAGAGAGGGAAATGATCACGAAGGTTTCCCTAGTTTTCTCGTGTTCGATCTTTCTGCTGACGAATCTGTACAGCGCAAGCGGAACCCAGTCACAAGCTGCGACACTTGCTGCTCGATGGAGAATAGAATTCACCCTCGGCGTGGAACATCACAGCGTAGGAATTGATGCCCATGTATCGGGCGAAGCCTCTTTCTTAGTGTTAGATCAGAGATCGAATCTCTTGCTGAACGCGCAACTCCAACACAAGCGAGATGGAGCCTGACGGGTCAGAGTCCAGCAATTTACTATTTTGTTATCACTGGCGATATCGAGTTTCCAAAAAGCAAAAGATCTGAGCGCATGTGATCTTCGCATAAAGTAGCATTTGATAAGACTGACATCTCAGAAGAACCTTCGAACAGAGAGTTAACATTCCTTGAAGAAGTAGATCTGGGCAAAAGAGTCGGCGATCCTGACCAGCCGAAAACAACTGTAAGACCTTCGCTGGCCCCGAAGGTGGACTGGCCCGGCTCGTAGTTAAGAGGTATTACCAACCGCACACTATGTGAAAGGAGCAAGAGTCATGCGACGTTTACTGTTTATCAGTATGTTGTTGATCATCGGTACGCTGCCGATGACGATCAATGTAATTTTGGCTCAAGGACCATCGCCCCAGGTCAACCCCAGTCCTGTAAGCAGCGATGAGTCACTCCAGAGACATCAAGTTACTCCGTGGACACCTACGAAACCCGCTTCACCGATTGAGGTCCCGACAACGCCCACCGTACTGCTGAGTTCCACGGCCTGGACCGCGATAGGCCCGGCACCTCTCAATTCGAATAGCTCCTTTGGGAATGTCAGCGGGCGTATTACGGGCATCGCCGCGCACCCTTCCGATCCCATGACCATCTACGTGTCGCCGGCCGGCGGCGGAGTATGGAAGACGGCCAACGGCGGCGCCACCTGGACTCCGCTGACCGATGCACAATCGACATTGTCGATGGGAGCCATCGCGGTCGCGGCAAGTAATCCAAACGTAATCTATGCCGGAACCGGCGAGGCAAACAACTCAGGGGACTCGAACTTTGGCCGGGGTATCCTCACATCCGTCGATGGAGGCGCGACCTGGACGCTCCGGACCGGACCTGCGGGCGTGTTCAACACCCAGCGAGTAACGGTCTCTGCGATTGCCGTCAATCCCACCGATCCCATGACGGCCTATGCCGCAATCGCGGACCTCGGGAACAACGGTGTTTGCTGCAGCACCAGTGGCACTACCGGTATTTACAAGACTGCGGACGGCGGCGTCACTTGGACAAATGTCACAGCCGCAGCTCCAAACCTACTCGACTCTTTCTTTTCGTGGTCGGACGTTCAGATCGACACGAACACTCCGACAACCGTCTACGGAGCGCACGGCTGGGCCTTCGGCGGCCCCGCTGGCACGGCAAACGGAGTCTACAAGTCGATTAATAGTGGCGCCACATGGACCTTGCTGAGCAACGCGCCCAACGGAGTTAGCTCGGGGAGAATCGCGATCGCCATTTCCAAGTCCAATCACTTGGTCGTGTACGTGACCTCAAGCAACCCATCTACGTTTGCGCTCGTTAAGGCCGAGCGTAGCGACGATGGGGGCGCGACGTTTACGGACTTGACTGCGGGAACGCCGAACTACATGGGTGGGCAGGGTTGGTACGACACCACATTGATTGTCGATCCGGCGAACTCGGCGATCGTGTATGCCGGCGGCGCCGCTGGGGGCAATAGCATTCTCAGGTCCACCAACAGCGGGGTTTCCTGGACGGACATCAGTTCAGGAGCAGTGACGCCTCACGTCGATCATCACGCCGTGGCGTTCGATGCTAATGGCAAATTCCTGGATGGCGACGACGGTGGCATCTATCGTTTGGAGAATCCCACAGGTCCTGTGTGGACCGATCTCAACGGCAACCTCGGGACCATCCAGTTCCAAGGAATAGGCCTCCACCCGACCAATGCTAACATTGCGATCGGCGGCAGCCAGGACAACGGTACCGAGGTGTACAGCGGCACCTTACTCTGGTCCTTGACGGACGGAGGCGACGGCGGCTTCGCCAAGTTTAGCCAAACCAACGGCGCCCGTGCCTACCATCAGATACCGAACGCCAGCTTTGGCACGAACTTCTTCCGTCGGTCGGACAACACCGGTGCGACTTGGGTCACCAAGACCTCGAGCATATCCGTCGACGTCAATAACCAGAATTTCTACGCCCCCTTCGTCGTCGACCCTGGCAATGGCGACCGGGTTCTGTACGGCACCAACAGAGTGTGGGAAACCGTGAACGGTGGGGATACCTGGATCGCCATCAGCACCGCGGCAAATCTCGGAAACGGCAACATCAGCTCCATCGGCCTGTCCCCTTCCGACGTGAATACTATCTACGCTTCGGGAAGCGGCGGCCTCTATGTCACTACCAACCACGGCGCAACCTGGACGCAGCATAACCTCCCCGTCGGTGGTAACGTCCAGGATATCCAAGTTGACCCGGCCGCCAGCATGACCGCTTATGCGGTTATTAACAGGTTCACCAGCGGCGGCAACGTTTTTAAAACGACGAATGGCGGCGCCGTTTGGACGAACATCAGCGGCAACCTTCCAAGTGAGCCGGTCTGGTCGCTCCAAATCGATCCGTCGTCGGGCGCGCTGTATGTAGGAGCCGACGACGGCGTATATGTTACCACCAATGGTGGAACCACCTGGAGCCGCTTCGGAACGGGTCTTCCCAACGGTCAGGTGTACCAAATCGAACTGAACAACCCCTTGAAGATTCTTGGCGCTGGCATCCACGGCCGCGGCATGTGGGAGATCTCAATAGGCTGCACGCTTACTTGCCCGCCGAGTCAATTTGCCAACACAGGACCCGGGGCGACTCAGTGCTGCGCTGTGGTCAACTATCCGGCTCCGACCGCCGACGCCGCTTGTGGAACGGTGACCTGCACACCGGCTTCAGGGAGTTGCTTCCCAGTGGGCACTACGACGGTCACTTGCACCACAACGGCTGGGCCGAGCTGCTCGTTCACGGTGACTGTTACAGACAATACGCCGCCTACCTTCACCAACTGTCCAACTAGCCCCGTAAACTTCACGTTAGCCTCTGCGTGTCCCATCCCGACTCAAGGCGTGGTCAATTATGTTCCCCCGTCGGCGACCGACAACTGCCCGGGCACGACTGTTTCCTGCACACCTCCGCCCGGCTCGATCTTCAACGTCGGTTGCACCACCGTCACCTGCAAGGCCACTGACGCTTCCGGCAACATGGCTACTTGCACTTTCCAAGTGTGCTTGTTCAGCTTCTGCCTGCAGGATGAGACGAACCCGGGCAACGTGGTGTTAGCCAATACTCAAACTGGCGACTACATCTTCTGCTGTAACGGTGTGTTTGTGGCCAGCGGCAGAGGAGTAGTAAACCTTCGCGGCTGCGAAGGCACCATCGAAGACAATAAAGGGAATCGAAAAGTAGAACTCAGGTTTGATACTGCGGCCTCCAGTAATCAGGGCAAAGGAACTGCGACGATAAAGATTGATCAGGGAGTAAGGTGTCAGATAACTGACAAAAACATGAGTAACAACACTTGCAACTGTTCGACACAGCCCCCAGCCGCAGCGCTTGAGTTGAAGTAAGGGCTAGCATAGAGAACAGCTTCAAACTGAGCAGTAGACCGAGCAGTAGACAAGGAGGGGAACGCGGAAGATTTCTTGCTTCCGCGTTCCCTTTTCTCTTTCGTAAGGCACGATCGAACTCAAGCGCCTGAATCCGGGCATTGAAAACCGAGCGCGAGTTGGCACGCTTTAGTTCTTTCTTCAAATTGCCACGCCAGGCTAGTGTCGGGCTAAAGCTTGACTTGTTTTCAAGGTTCGAGATAGTATCGGCGCTGTTCCAGGAGCCGCTTTGTGAATTAAAATCCTTACGATTCACTGGCCGTTTTCAAAGTCAAACTTTTCTCGAGACCAATCATTATCCACCGAGAGCAGGACTCGACAAGAGAAACGGCCATTGCAGCTCAGTCCGTTCGATAGAACTTCAAGAATATTGGGAGGGGAGATGGTGCATATAAACGTGGTGAGAAAACGTAGAATGGGAAAACTGTTGCTCGTGGGAGTCGCCTTCTTAATTGCTGTCGCTTTCCTGCTGACCGGTCTTCGTCAAGGCGCGGCGAGCAACGGACAAAGCGGTGTTAGCGCACCCCGCGTCACGATAGACGTAAACCCCGGCGGGTCCAAGTCCATCGACTTGAGCTCTCTCGGTGACCTGCCCGTGGCGGTGTTCGGCGCGAAAGATTTCGATGTCACCTCAATAGTCCCCGAATCGCTTAACTTCGCGGGCGCTGCTATGACTAAAGCCAAAGATTCCGCGTCGTCAAGCCCAGAAAACGATATATCAGCAGGGACCGGCGGTGTTAGATTCAACGTCGCTTATCAGGACGTAAACAAGGATGGCATCACGGACCTTGTGGCCAGCTTCCCGATTGCCTTCTTAGCCGATTTGAGCGCGGGCACGTCCTTGGCTGTGCTCAGAGGCCGCCTGGTTGACGGCACCCCTATCGAAGGCTCTCAAACCGTGGATGCCACGGGCGAATCGCCGATCAAAAAAGGCAACGCGAACGCACCTGGAGGAAATGGGAATTGTGCTGGGGCGATTACCATCAACGATAATGCCGCTGCTTCGCCCTATCCCTCGACGATCAATGTCGTGGGTCTGATCGGCGTGATCAGCAATCTAACGGTCACGGTCACAGGCTTCAGCCATACTTTCTCGGAGGACGTAAGCGTCCTGCTGGTCGGACCTACCGGGCAGAAGATGGTCCTCTGGGCGGAGGCAGGCGGAGGCGGTGCGTCGGTAAACGCCAACCTGACCTTCAGTGATGCAGCGGGAGCCGCGCTGCCCAATGCAGGCGGGCTTGCTACGGGCACCTTCAAGCCAACCAACCGCATAGGAACAAATATTTTCGGTGAGACTGCCTTTCCGGCTCCGGCGCCCACGTCCACACCGGCCTCGCCCTACTCGGCGACGCTTGCGTCTTTCAACAACACCAACCCGAACGGCACCTGGAGCCTTTACGTCGTGGATATCGCCGAAGGCGACACCGGAAGCATCTCAGGCGGCTGGTGCCTGAACATCACCACAGCGCCGAGCGTGACGACGTGCGGGCCAACGCTTCTTCAAGGCGCGATCGCAGCAGGCGATCCGACGCAGGTGAGCCGTCTGTTCCGCGACGGCAACGCCGCCCAATGCGTGGGCGCGGCCAAGGTCTGCCCTGGCTCATCTGGCTCGTCAACACTCCGCTACGACACCTACAACATCACGAACAATAGCGGTGCGACGGCCTGCGTTACGGTAACGACCACTTCGAGCTGCGGGGTGAATGTCTTCGCCTCTGCCTATCTGACGACCTATACCCCGCCGCCGCCGAGCGGCAATCTCTGTTTAGCCTATCTGGGCGACGCCGGGCTTAGTCCGCAAAATGCGAACGGGGTTGGCGGCGCCTTCGCGTTCAGCCTGGCCAACGGGGCGACCGCCGTGCTGGTGGCGAACGAGGTAACCGCCAACACGCCGTGCGCGGCGTATAGCTTGCTGGTCGAGGGAGCGATATGTGCGCCGGCAGGAGCCTGCACGATCACCTGTCCGAATAACGTCACCCAGGGCAACGACACAGGAGCTTGCAATGCGCTAGTCAACTACCCGGCGCCGATGACGACAGGCACCTGCGGCACGGTTGCCTGTAACCCGCCTTCGGGCTCGCTCTTCCCCGTAGGTACCACGACCGTGACCTGCTCTGCAAATGGCGGTGCTGGACCTTTCTGTACATTCACAGTGACGGTTCTTGACAATCAGCCGCCGACGATCACGTGCCCGAACCCTGTCGTTCAGCAGAACGACTTGAACCAATGCGGCGCGGTCGTAACATACCCGCCTCCGACGGTAAGCGATAACTGTCCAGGTGTCGGGACTCCCATATGCGCGCCCGCATCAGGGGCGTTCTTCCAAGTCGGGACGACGACAGTCACCTGTCGGGTGAGCGACGCCACTGCGTGCGCGAACATTTTCGCCGTTGATACGTCTGACAATCTTGTCAACTTCCGAACCAGCGCGCCCGGCAGCATCAGCAGCAAGCCCATAACTGGATTGGGCGTGAACGAGGATGTAGTCGGCATAGACTTCCGCCCGGCGACCGGCCAGCTCTTCGGCCTGGTTCGCGACACTGTGACGACGGGTCTGCGGATTGTCACGATCAATGTGGTGACCGGCGCGACGGCTCAGATAGGCGCAGCGTTCTCAGCCAGCGGGACCGACTTCGGGTTTGATTTCAACCCGACCGTTGATCGAATCCGCATAACGAGCGACGCCGAGACGAACCTCAGCGTCAATCCCGACACCGGAGTCGTAACGGTTCAAACACCGCTCAATCCCGGCAACCCGAACGTCGTGGGTTCGGCCTACACCAACAACTTCGTTGGGGCGACCGTGACTACGCTCTACGCGATAGACTCGGGGACAGACACGCTTGCGACTCAAAACCCGCCGGCAAACGGCACACTCAGCACTGTCGGATCGCTTGGAGTAGACACTACGGGAAATGTAGGGTTTGACATCTCGCAGTGCGGCGGCACGGCTTACGCTGCTCTTGAGCCCACCGGCAATATCCAGTCGCCTACGGGCGGAGGGTCAAACCTGTACACGATCAACCTGGGCACGGGCCAGGCCACACTGGTTGGGTTTATTGCAGGAAACACGATCCGGGCGATGTCGGTTGAGATGGCCCGGACTTCGACCTGCTCATTCACAGTCAGAGTCAACGACACGCAGCCGCCGACTATCACATGTCCGGGCACCATCAATACCGCTGCGGGGGTGTCTTGTCCGATCGCCAGCAACCAGGTTGTTACTTTCAATAATCCGCCGGCGACCGACAACTGCCCGGGCGTTACTGTTGCGTGCAATCCGCCATCGGGGTCGACCTTCCCGGTTGGTTGCACAACAGTCACGTGCACGGCGACTGATGCTTCAGGCAACACTGCCACGTGCGCTTTCCAGGTGTGCGTGTTCAGTTTCTGCCTGCAGGATGAGACGAACCCGGGCAACGTGGTGCTAGTGAATGTTCAAACCGGCGACTACATCTTCTGCTGTAACGGAGTGTTTGTCGCAAGCGGCAGAGGGGTGGTGACGCTTCGCGGCTGTGCGGGCACCATCGAAGACAACAAGGGGAACCGCAAAGTGGAGCTCAGGTTTGATACATCGGTCGACGGCAATCGCGGCAATGGAAGCGCGACGATCAAGATCGATCAGGGAGTGAGGTGCCAGATTACCGACCTGAACATGAGTAACAACACCTGCACCTGTTCAAACCAGCCGCCACCACAG
>Ga0114129_10003617_pt1 | contig 21745 bp, 20 predicted proteins | sample RhiMetdeltSRZDD1_FD_80071 | JGI IMG/M metagenome (GOLD analysis project Ga0114129, IMG submission 80071) | Populus rhizosphere microbial communities from Tennessee, USA - Rhizosphere MetaG P. deltoides SRZDD1 (version 2) (version 2) | ecosystem: Host-associated > Plants > Roots > Rhizosphere >... | reverse complement strand
CGAGAACGCGCTGCACTCGGTGCACCACGGCTTCGACCCGAAGCAGCAGGAAGAGTGCACGGTCGCCGCGGCGTCCGCGCATCTCGCGGCCGTGCAGGTGGACGATTCCGGTCTGTCCTTCGCGGTGCTCCCCGTCATCGGTCGGACCGACGCCGCTCCACCACGTTCCGCACCGACCCGCTTCCTCAGCCCCGATCAGGGGCGCGCCCCTCCCTCCGCGATCCTGTAGCTCACCGCGGTCTCCCCGCGGCCCGCGCGCTCCGTGCGCCCTGGCCACGCGTGGGGTGTCCCGACGGTCACGGTTTCCATCCTGGCTCATGCGGAGGGAAGCGTTCGTGCTCAACGAGATGTCGTGGTGGCGTGCGATGCCGATCGGCCTGTCCTGCCTGCTCCACGTGGGGCTGGTCACCGGTCTCATCCTGGGCCAGCAATGGGTGACCAGCGTGGTGGCGCTCCAGCCACCGGTCCTCCCCGTGGAGCTGGTCACGCTCGACGCCGCCGAGCCCCCACGCGAGCCGGCGCCCCCGGCGCCGCCTCGGCGTGAGCGGACGGCCCCGATCCGGCGATCCGAGCCGCCGCGGCCACGGGAGACCGCCGCGGCCAAGGTCGAGGAGCCCGCGCCGCAGCCCGTCACGCCGGCACCAGTGTCGCCGCCCACCGACGTCGCACCCGCGCCGGCCGCGGTGGCCGCCACCCTGCCCGCCATCAGCGAGCCTGCACCGGCCCCAGGTCCGCCGGTTCCGGCGGCGAGCGGCTCCACGATAGATCTTCCGGCCGCGGCACCCATCGTCGCCTCGAAGCCCTCCGCCACGACACCGGATGGTGTCACCCGCACCGCACGGCCGCAGGGCGGCTACCAGGTGCGCCCGACCTATCCGGCCGCGCCCCGCCGGCTCGGCATCCAGGGCACCACGATGCTGCGCGTGCACGTCCTGGCGGACGGCCGCATCGGCGACGTGCTCGTGGAGCGCTCCGCCGGCCATCCCGATCTCGATCAGGCCGCGACGGAAGCGGTGCGGCGCTGGCGCTTCGAACCGGCCCGCCGCGGCGACGACGCCGTCGCCATATGGGTCCTGCTCCCCGTCGAATTCCGGCTCACCCAGTGAGGAGATCCATGCGCCCCATCATCCTGGCCATGGCCCCCCTTCTCGGTCCCCTGATCCTCATGCCCCTGGTCGCGACGGCCCAGCCGCGGCCGGAGACCACGCTCCCGCCGGTGGTCGTCGAGGGCAGCCGCGTGCCCGACGAGCGCACGCGGACCGAGACCGAGGCGCGCGAGGAGCTGCGCCGCGTGCCCGGCGGCACCGAGGTGGTCGGCCAGGAGAAGATCGAGCAGTCGCGCGGGGCCAATCTCAAGGACGCGCTCGACTTCGTGCCGGGCGTGTTCGTGCAGCCCCGCTTCGGCGCGGCCGACGAGAGCCAGATCTCGATCCGCGGCTCCGGCCTCCGGAGTAACTTCCACCTGCGGGGCCTCAACGTCCTGATCGACGGGTTCCCGTACGGCAACGCCGACGGCTTCGGCGACTTCGAATCGCTGGAGCTGCTCACCGCCAAGCGCCTCGAGGTCTACAAGGGCGCCAATGCCTTGCGCTTCGGCGGCTACACCCTGGGCGGCGCCATCAACTACGTCACGAAGACCGGCTACGACACCCCGCTCATCGAGCTGCGGAGCGAGGCCGGCTCGTTCGGCTTTCTCAAGAACTACGTGGGCACCGGCCAGGTCTACGGGCCGGTCGACCTCTACGTCGGGCTCAGCGACACGGAGGTGAACGGATTCCGGCAGCACGGCGATCAGATCCGGCGCCGCGCGTACGCGAGCGTCGGCTATCGCCTCGCCGGGGGGACCACCATCCGGCTCGACCTCGGCTATGTCCAGAACGAGGAGAATCTGCCCGGCGCCCTCACCCAGCCGGAGATGGATCGCAATCGGCGCCAGCGCAACCCGGCGGCCAGCCAGTTCAGTGAGGAGCGTAACTACGACTACACCCGCGGAGCCCTGACCGTCCGCACGCCGCTCGGCGAGAACCAGGTCCTCGAGTGGTTCACCCAGCTCAACTACCAGGACATGGATCACCCGCTGTCGTTCGCCATCATCGACGACACGACGTATAGCTACGGCACCGAGCTGCGTTACGTGCTGACCGCGCCCGTCTTCGGCCTGGCCAGCCGGCTCACTGCGGGCTTCCAGTTCTTCGGTACGCGCCAGATCGACGTCAACTTCGTCAACAATCTGGGCAACCGCGGGGCCAAAAACAAGGACCAGTTCAATGTCGCCAACAACATCGCGGGCTACGTCGAGGAGCAGCTCGACCTCACCTCCACCTTCACCGCGGTGGCCGGAGGCCGTATTAACTACGCCATTCGAGAAGTCCGCGATCGCTTCCTGTCAGACGGTAACCAGTCCGACGCGGTCGACTTCTTCTCCGCCTCACCCCGGGCCGGGTTCGTCTGGAAGGTGGCGCCCACCATCCAGGTCTTCGGCAATGCCAGCCATGCCTACGAGCCGCCCGCGCTGCTCGAGCTGACCGCGCCCGGCCAGCTCGGCGGCAACCTGGGCCAGCTCGCGGCGCAGAAGTCGTGGCAGTTCGAGGTGGGCACCCGCGGCAATGCGGGCGAGCGGCTGGCGTGGGACGTCTCGGTCTACGACGCCGAGCTGTGGGACGAGATCCAGAACGTGAACGTCCAGCCCTTCCCGGGTGCCCCGTTCACGATCCCGCGCTTCCGCAACATCGACCGCTCGCGCCACACCGGGGTGGAGGCAGGGGTGGACCTGCTGCTGGTGAAGGACATCCTGTCGCGGATCGGGCTCGGGCGCGCCGGCGACACGTTGCGGGCGCGCGCCGCCTATACCTGGTCGCGCTTCGTGTTCGTGAACGACGTCAACTTCGGCGACAATGACCTGCCCGGCGCGCCGCGGCACTTCATCCAGACCGAGCTCCGCTACGATCACGGCTCCGGGTTCTGGATGGCGCCCGGGCTCGACATCGTGCCCAAGGGTTACTTCGTGAACAGCCAGAACGACGCGCGCAACGATCCCTACACCCTCGTCAACTTCAAGGCTGGCTTCGAGCACAAGCCGACCGGCATCGGCGTGTTCTTCGAGGCCCGCAACCTGACCGACACCACCTACTCGGCCGCGGTGGCGACGGACGACGCGAACCGGCGCTTCTTCTTCCCCGGCGACGGCCGCTCGTTCTACGGTGGTCTCTCCTGGAGGTGGCGATGAGCACGAGACAGATCGGGGCGGCGGTCGCGCTCGTCCTGGCGGCCGCCGCGACCACGCAGGCGGCGGAGCTGACGCTCGGGTCACGCCTCGAGTACAAGCACGTGAGCCGGGGCCACGAGTTTCACCTCTCGGGCGCGGCGGTGGCGGCGGGCCCGGACGGCCGGCCACTCGTGGCATGGGCGGCCCAGGAAGGTCACGCCAACCAGCTCTACATTCTCCAGATCGGCGATGGAGCGGTGCCGGTGCGGATCAATCCCGAGACGCTCACCGTCGAGGCGCTCCACCATCCGCCGCGGCTGGCGGTGGCCCCGGGCGGGCCGGTGTACGTGTCCTGGTCGTCGGAGAAGGCCAAGCCGGAGGGCACCCTCTTCGCCTCCGACCTGCAGCTCTCCCGCTCGCTCGACGGGGGCCGGCGCTTCGAGCCGCCCCTGCGCGTGAACGAGGACCGGCCCATCTCGCACTCGTTCGACGGTCTCGCGGTAGCGGCCGACGGCACCGTGCTGCTCACGTGGATCGACGGTCACGAGGGCCGCAAGGATCCCGCCACCTGGGTCGCGCGCGTGACCGAGCAGGGCACGCGGGTCGAGGGTATTCGCAAGGTCGGCGATGACACCTGCGTGTGCTGCCGCGTGGACGCGGCGGCCGGGGCGGGCAATACGGTGGCGCTCACCTGGCGGCAGGTCTTCCCGGGCGACGTCCGCGACATGGTGCTGGCGGTCTCGCGCGACGGCGGGCGCACCTTCGGCGACGCCAGGCTGGTGAGCGCCGATCACTGGAAGATCAATGCCTGCCCCCATCGCGGCGGCGCGGTGGGGCTGGACGCGAAGGGGCGCGTGTACATGAGCTGGTACACGGAGGGCAGCGACATCCGCCCCGACCTGAAGTTCGCCGTCTCGGCGGACGGGCAGCGCTTCGGACCACCCAAGCGGCTGCACACCTCGGCCACCTCCATTCCGGACCAGGCGCGCATGGCGGTCGACCCGGCGGGCCGCGCGGTGATCGTGTGGGAGGAGTCCACCGCGGTGCGCCGGCGCATCCTGCTGCGGTACACCCTCGACGCGGGACGGACCCTGAGCCCGATCCACGTGCTGTCCACCGCGATCAAGGCCTATGCTCTGGACATCGCCTTCGCGCCCGACGGCTCGTTCATCGTCGCCTGGCACGAGGAGGCGTTCCCCTTCCTCAAGACGGTCGTGCAGCCGGTCCGCATCCCGAAGGCCCGATGAGGCTCGCGATCCTGGTGGTCCTGGGTATGATCGGGACATGCCTGTGGGGGCTTCCCGACGCGCGCGCGCATGCCATCATCCTCGAGTCCGCCCCGCGCCACGAGGAATCACTGGCGACCCCGAAGCGGCTCGTGCTGCGCTTCAACAGCCGCCTCGAGAAGCCGCTCTGCTCGGTCCAGCTCGTCGGGCCCCGGCAGAAGACGGTCGCGCTGCTGCGCCAGGACCCGGATACGCCGGCCGACACCCTTGCCTACACGCTGCCGCCGCTCGAGCCGGGGGCCTACCAGGCGCGCTGGAAGGTCATGGCCGCCGACGGCCACGTGACCGAGGGGATCGTGCTCTTCACGGTGACCGCGCCGGAGCCGGCCGGGAAACGATGAAGGCCCCCGCCCCATGAGCCGCGCGCGGCGGTGGCGGGGCCTGGTGCCGGCGGGCGCGCTCCTCGCCGGTCTTCTCCTCTGCCCCGCGCCGCCCGCGGGGGCGCACGCCTCCCTGGTGCGATCGGCACCCGCCCATCGCGCGGTCCTGGGCCAGATGCCGGAGCGCGTGCAGCTCTGGTTCAACGAGCGGCTCGAGCCCGCCTACAGCACGGTGTCGGTGTGGAACGAGGCGGGGGCGCAGGTGGATTCGGGCGACGTGACGGTGGGCCCGGACGATCCACGCCGGCTGTCGGTCACGGTCGAGACGCGGCAGTCCGGCCTCTACACGGTCAAGTATCGCGTCCTGTCGGTGGACGGCCATATCGTCGACAATCGCTTCACGTTCACGGTGAGAGCTTCACGCTGAAAGGATCACGCTCATGACACGACCCGATAGTCGGATCCGCTCGTTCCTCGTGATGGCGGTCGCCGCCGCCGTGCTGGGCCTTGGCGCCGCCGCGGGCTGGGAGGCGGTGCGGGCGCAGGGCCACAGCCACATGCCCGGGACCGCGGACCCGGGCGGCTGGTACAAGCGCCTGACGCCGGACGCCCGCGCCGCCGCCATCGAGCGGCAGCTCCGCGGGTTCGAGACCGCCATGGCCGAGGTGTCCTACCGCTACACCGAGATGTACTTCGGCGCGGTCGACGGCAACTGGGACTACGCTGGCCACATGGGGGCCACGATGGCGACCGCCCTGACCACCGGCCTCGAGCGGCGACCGCAGCACCGGAAGAACGCGGACGCGCTGTTCCTGAAGGGACCGTATCCGCAGGTGATGGAGGCGATCAAGGCCAAGGACCTCGCGCTCTTCAAGCAGCGGATCGAGACCATGCGCGCGGCCTGCACCGCCTGCCACGCGGCGGAGGCGCATCCGTTCATCAAGATCGGGGTGCCGACGGTGCGGCGGAACCCGGTCGTGAACGAGTAGCGTCTCGGGGGACCACCCCTCACCCTGCCCTCTCCCCTGAGGGGAGAGGGGGGATGAGGAGCGCGGGGCACGTCCCTTAGAATTTGTCGGGGAACTGGGTGACGATGGCCTCGGCCAGCGGGTCCGCGATCATCTGCATGTGACCCGCGCCGGTGCGCAGGGCCGTGAAGGCCCGGCTCTGGTCCTTGGCCGCCTGCGCGTCGATCACGTCCTTGAGCGTCACCACGTGGTGCTTCACTAGATCGGCCACGACCGACTTGGGCAGGTTCGGATTGGCCGCGGCGAGGAAGGCCCCGAAGTCCTGCGTGTAGCCGATCAGCTCGTTCACGGCCCGGTCCTGTTTGGCCCGATCATTCGTGGCCGCACCCACCGTGTAGTCCACCACCATGCCGATGTGCTTGCGCCAGAGCGGCAGGAACGCCTTCTCCGCGTCCGGCCCGTACACCGAGCCGATCGCCTTCGAGATCGCAATGGAGTTGGCGTCGAGCGTGCCGGCCGCGGCCTTGAACTCCGCGTCGCGCCCGCCCAGCGCCGCGTTCGTGGCGGCGGAGGCGAGGTAGACGTGCTCGCGCAGGGCCAGGGTGAGGGCGGTCCGGAGCGAAGCCGCCGGCGTGTCCGTCGCGCCCGCGACCTTGTCCGGGAACTGCTTGACGATGGCGCCCGCCAACGGGTCGGCGATCATCTGCATGTGGCCCGCGCCGGTACGCAACGCCTTGAACGCCCGGTCCTGGTCCCGGGTGGCCTGCGCGTCGATCACGTCCTTGAGCGTCAGCACGTGGTGCCTCACGAGATCCGCCACCACCGCCTTGGGCAGGTGCGGGTTGGCGGACGCGAGGAAGGCGCCGAAGTCCTGCGTGTAGCCGACCAGGTCGGTCACCGCCCTGTCCTGCTTGGCGCGGTCGCCGGTAGCCGCGCCCACCGTGTAGTCCACCACCATGCCGATGTGCTTGCGCCAGAGCGGCAGGAATGCCTTCTCCGCGTCCGGCCCGTACACCGAGCCGATCGCCCTGGCCACGTCCACCGAGTTGGCGTCGAGCGCGGCGGCCGCCGCCTGGAACTCCGGCTGCCGGCCGGCGAGGGCCGCGTTCGTCGCGGCGGCCGCCAGGTAGACGTGCTCGCTCAGCAACGCGTTGAGCCCGACCCGCAGGCCCGCGGCCGGGGTCGCGGACGTGGGCTGGTTGAGCCGCGCGGCCCGGACGTCTCCGACGCCCATCGCGGTGACCGCGAGCAATGCGAGGCCTCCGATCAGTCGAATCATCGTGCGTTTCATGGTCGTCTCCTTTGGTGGTCGACTATTTCACGCGGATCTCGCCGCGCATGGACTGGTGCCGACGGCAGAAGTACGGGTAGGCTCCCGGCGTCCCGAGGTCGACGCTCGCGGCGGCGCCCTTGCCCTCGAGCCGCACGTCGAAGCGCCCGTCGGGCTGCTCCGGCGTGCCGGAGGTGACGGTGTGGGCGATGTCGTCCTGGTTGGTGAAGGCGAGCCGGGTGCCCGCCTTGACCTCGAGCTGGCCGGGCCTGAACTGGAAGAGCTGCACGCTCACTCCCGACTGCGAGCGACCGGGCCCCGCCACGCCGAGGATCAATGCACCGGCCACCAGGGCCATCGCCATCTTGCCGATTCGGTGCGTGCTCATCGTGCCCTCCTGCTCACGTCTACGCAGGCGGCGGGCGTTTGGATTCCGTGGGCGAGCGGGAAGAAAAACGAACGGCGGCACGGGCGCTTGGCCCGTGCCGCCGGATGCGGCGTGGCGATGAGCCGCTTAGTTGGGGAGCACCACGCGGTCGATCACGTGGATCACGCCGTTGGACTGGTAGACGTCGTAGGTCGAGATGCTGGCCACCGCGCCCTTCTCGTCCCGGAGCACGATGTTGCGGTCACCGTTCATCATGGCCCACAGCATCCCGCCGCTGGCCGTCCTGAGCGTGGCGGTGCCGTGGCCGGCCTTGATGGCCTTCTGCAGCGCCGCGGCGTCCATCTTGCCGGGCACCACGTGGTAGGTCAGCACCTTCGTGAGACCGGCCTTGTTCTCCGGCTTGAGCAGGCTGTCCACCGTGCCCGCGGGCAGCGCCGAGAACGCGGCGTTGGTGGGGGCGAAGACGGTGAACGGTCCCTGGCCCTTGAGGGTGTCCACGAGGCCGGCGGCCTTGACCGCCGCCACGAGCGTGGTGTGGTCCGCCGAGTTCACGGCATTGTCCACGATGTCCTTGCTCGGGAACATCGCCTGCCCTCCCACCATCGGCTCGCTCTTGGCGAGCGCCACGGCGGGCACGACGGCCAGAGCGCTGAGCAGCACGAACGCGATTGTCCGCTTCATATCGTCCCATCCTTTCCGGCTAGAGTTGCCCCGGGCGGAGGGGGCCGGCGGACGCCCCGCTCTCCGGGTTCACCCTGACTTACGGCGGGTGGGAGGGAGGCGGATCTACGTGGAGCGGTAGTTCGTGAACTGGAGCGCGATGCCGAGATCCTTGGCCTTGAGGAGCGCGATGACCGCCTGCAGGTCGTCGCGGTTCTTGCCCGCGACCCGCACCTGCTTCTCCTGGATGGAGGCCTGTACTCTGATCTTGGAGTCCTTGATCAGGCGGACGATCTCCTTGGCCTTCTCCATCGGCACGCCGTCCTGCAGCGTGATCTTCTGGCGCACCAGGCCGCCGCCCGCCTGCTCCGGATCGTTGATCGTGAGGGCCTTCAGATCGATGCCGCGGCGGTGGAGCTTGGATTGCAGGATGTCGAGCACCGCCTTGACCTTCATGTCATCGGTCGATGAGATCGTGATGTCCATCTTCTCGATCTCGATCTCGTTCTTCGCGCCCTTGAGATCGTAGCGCGTCGCGATGTCGCGGCGGGCCTGGTCGATGGCGTTGGTGACCTCCTGCATGTCGATCTTGCAGGCGACGTCGAAGCTGTTCTCGGCGGCCATGGCGAGGTCCTCGGCTAGCGCGGGTCGAGCGGCACCACCGCCGCGTCCTTCGGCGGCGTGAAGACGAAGAGGGTGTCGCTGATGCCCGGATTGATGGCGACCTTGTTGAAGGTCATGGTGACCGTGTTCTGGAACTGGTCGTAGAGCACCGCCTGGCGGACGACGTAGTCCTTCGGATCCACCGTGATCACCAGGCGCGTGAGGAGCGGGGTCGGCTGCTTGGGCGTGAGATCGAGCACCGGCCGGCCGGTGCCGTCGCGCGGGCTCGCCGGATTGAGGAAGCGCACCGAGAACTCCTCACGCAGCTTGCCGAGCCCGGAGAGGAAGCTGCCCGCCGGTCCCGCCAGGGCCTTGGGCGCATTACCCTTGTTCACCTGGTTCAGCTCGGGCGTGTAGACCCAGAGCGAGGTGCCGTCGGAGACGATCTGCTGCGGCGCGGGGCTCTTGTAGTCCCAGCGCATCTTGCCGCCCTTCTTGAGCAGCACGGTGCCCTCGGCCTTGATGTCCTGGCCGAGGCTCTTGTTGCGCGCGGTCTGGGTGAACTCGGCGCGGAGGTCCACGATCTTGCCGTAGGTGGATTCGACGCCGTTGACGACCTCGTCGAGGGTCTGAGCGTGCGCCGCGGCCGGGATGAGCAGGAAGAAGCAGAGAGCGAGGACAAGCACCGCCCCCTCACCCTGCCCTCTCCCCCTCCGGGGGCGAGGGTTCAGGCTTGCCCCCTCTCCCCTCTGAGGAGAGGGCCGGGGTGAGGGGCGGGGTCGAGCGACCATCTACTTGCCCCTCTTTTGCAAGTACTCAGGGCCGACGAGGATCTCGCGCGGCTTGGCGCCGTGGCCGGGCCCGATGACGCGGTCCTGCTCCATCATGTCGATGAAGCGCGCGGCCTTGGGATAGCCCAGGCCGAGGCGGCGCTGCAGGAACGAGATGGACGCGGCCCGCTGCGCGATCACCAGGTTCACCGCGTCCCAGTAGATGTCGTCGCGGTCTTCCCCGTTGCCGCCCGGCCCGGCCTCGTCGGCGGGCAGCTCCACCGTCTCGTACACCGCCGAGCCCTGCGTGCGCAGGAACTCGCACATCGCCTTCACTTCCTTGTCCGAGACCCAGGAGCCGTGCACGCGCATCTGCCGGCTCGCGCCCGGCGGCACGAAGATCATGTCGCCGCGGCCGAGGAGCTGCTCGGCCCCGTTGCCGTCGAGCACGGTCCGCGAGTCCACCTTCGACGCCACCTGGAAGGCGATGCGCGTCGGGAAGTTGGCCTTGATCAGGCCGGTCACCACGTCCACCGAGGGCCGCTGGGTGGCGATGATCAGATGGATGCCCACCGCGCGGGCGATCTGGGCCAGCCGGATCAGCGAGTTCTGGACCTCGCCGGCCGAGACCATCATGAGGTCGGCCAGCTCGTCCACGACCACCACCCAGTAGGGCAGCCGCTCTTCCGGCGGGACTTCCTTGTTGTAGCCCTCGATGTTGCGCACCGCCTTGGCCTGGAGCTGCTTGTAGCGGGCGTCCATCTTGCCCACGATCCACTTGAGCCGCGCGGAGGCTTCCTTCGCGTCGGTGACGACCGGCGCGAGCAGGTGCGGGATCTTCTCGTAGATGCCGAGCTCGAGGCGCTTCGGGTCGATCAGCAGGAACCGGACGTCCGCGGGGGTGGCCTTGTAGAGCAGCGAGCAGATCATGGTGTTGAGGCCGACCGACTTGCCGCTGCCGGTGGAGCCCGCGATGAGCAGGTGCGGCATCGCGGCCAGGTCCGCGACCACCGGGTTGCCGGTGGTGTCCTTGCCGAGAGCCAGCGGGAGCTTCCCCTTGGTCGTGACGAACTCCGGGCTCACCAGGATCTCGCGCAGGTACACCGTCGCGGTCTCCGGGTTCGGCACCTCGACCGCCACGGTGCCGCGGCCGGGAATCGGCCCGATGATCCGCACCGCCGCCACCTTCATGGCCAGCGCCAGGTCGTCGGCCAGGTTCACCACCTGGCTCACCTTGACGCCCGCCGCCGGCTCGAACTCGTAGGACGTGATCACCGGGCCCGGGCTCGCCTGCACGATGTGGCCGTCCACCCCGAAGTCGTGGAGCTTCTTCTTGAGCGTCTGCGCGTTGCCCTCGAGCTCTTCGCGCGTGCGCGAGAGCGACGAGGCCGGCGGCGCCGCGAGGAGGCCGACCGCGGGCAGCTTGAACGCTTCCGCGCCGCCCTTGCCGAAGTCGAACGTCTCCTGCCAGGCGAGGCCCTTGTCCGAGAGCCCCGACTTCACCTTCGGCTGCTCCTTCACCACGAATGGCGGGGGCGCGGCCGGCTGATCCGCCGGCCAGCCGCCCGGCGGCACCGCGGCGACCAGCGGCAGGTCCGCGGACGCCGGGCTCCCGCGGAGGCTCTTCTTGCCTTCCGGGCGCCGCAGTCGTCCGAAGCGCGCCCGCAGCGCGCGCGAGAGCACCCCGTACGGGATGCGCGTGACGAACAGCACGCCGACCGGGATCAGGGCGAGCAGGATGATCCAGGTGCCCACCGTGCCGATCGAGACCATGAGCCCTTCGGACACCGTCCAGCCCACCACGCCGCCCTTGTGTAGCCGGTACTCGGCCAGCGTGTCGGAGGCACGGGCCAGGATGCCGGTGGCGCTCACCAGCAGGATCAAGAGCCCGACTCCCGCCTGCCAGCCGTGGGCCACGCGCGGCCGCACGAAGGCCGAGACGCCATAGAGGGCCAGTAGCACCGGGAAGAGATAGCCCGCGTAGCCGAAGGCCTGGAAAGAGCCCCAGCCGAGCCAGGCGCCGACTGGGCCCACCGGACTCGACTGGTCGAGCGGGTGCACCATCGGGTCGTAGGCATAGAGCGCCACGAACCCGAAGCCGGCCAGGGCCAGCGCGAGAATGCCCTTGGCCTCACGCACCCAGCGGCCGGGCTCGGCTTTCCCTCGCCGCGGCCCGCGGCGGCGGGCCGCTCCGTCGCGCGGGGTCTCGCGCGGGCCGTGGCCGTTCGCGCCCGGGGCCTTCTCGGGCAGGATCTTCTCGATCGTCACCTTCTCCGCCATCAGACCTCCAGGATCACGGGCAGGACCACCGGCTTGCGCTGGAACCGCTGGTTGATGAACCGCCGCGCCGCGCTGCGCACCATGGCGCCCACCAGCTCGCGGTCGAACGCCTCCGGCTCCTGCCGGCCGGCCAGGGCATCCCGCACCGCGGTCTTGACCTCGTCCATCAGGGCATCGGCCTCCTTCATGTAGACAAACCCGCGCGAGACGATCTCGGGTCCCGCCACGATCAAGCCGGTCGTGCGGTCGATGGTCAGCGCGATCACCAGCATGCCCGCCTCGGCCAGGAGCTGGCGGTCGCGGAGCACCACGCTGCCCACGTCGCCCACGCCCTTGCCGTCCACCAGCACGGGCCCGGCCGGGTAGCCCCCGAGCACCCGGGTGCCGGATGCGGTGACCTCGAGCCCGAGGCCGTCCTCGATGAGGAAGATGCGGTCCTTGGGGATGCCCACGCCTTCGGCGAGCCGCGCGTGCTGGAGCAGGTGCCGGAACTCGCCGTGCACCGGCACGAAGTAGCGCGGGCGCGTCAGCGCGAGCATCTGCTTGAGATCCTCCTGGCTCGCGTGCCCCGAGACGTGCACGAAGGCCACGTCCTCCCAGAGTACCTCCGCGCCGCGGCGCAGGAGCGCGTTGATCACGCGGCCGATCACGCGCTCGTTGCCCGGGATCACGCGCGAAGAGAAGATCACCAGATCGCCCGGGCCCGCGTGGACGTACTTGTGGTCGCCCGCCGCGATCAGGGAGAGCGCCGAGTGCGGCTCGCCCTGGCTGCCGGTGGAGACGATCACCTGGCCCTGGGCGGGCATCTCGGCGAGCTCCTCGAGCGGCATGATCAGGCCTTCCGGCACCGTGAGGTAGCCCAGCTCCTGCGCCACCGCCACGTTCGTCATCATGCTCTTGCCGAGCAGCGCGACGTGCCGGTGGCACTGCGCGGCCAGGTCGAGCACCTGCTGGATGCGGTGGATGTGGGAGGCGAAGGTGGCAAGGATGATGCGCCCCGGCGCTTCCGCGAAGCGGCCCGCGAGCGCCTGGCCGACGAGCGTCTCGGAGCCGGTGTGCCCCGGCCGGCCGACATTGGTCGAGTCCGAGCAGAGCACGAGCACGCCGCGCTCGCCCAGCGCGGCGAAGCGCGAGTAGTCCGGCTGCTGGTGATCCACCGGATGCGGATCGAGCTTGAAGTCGCCGGTGTGGACCACGGTGCCGAGCGGCGTCTCGATGGCGAGGCCGATCCCGTCGGCGATCGAGTGCGTCACGCGGATCGGTTCCACCGTGAAGCCGCCGATCACGATGCGATCGCCCGGCGCGTACGTGCGCAGGTCGGCCTGATCGAGCACGCCGTGCTCGGCGAGGCGATGCTTGGCCACCGCCAGGGTGAGCGGGGTGCCGTACACCGGCACCGGGAACTCCCGCAGCAGGTAGGACAGCGCGCCGATGTGATCCTCGTGGCCGTGGGTGAGGACGACGCCGCGGAACGCGTCGCGCCGCTCGCGGAGATACGCGAAGTCCGGGATGGCGAAATCCACGCCGGGCATCTCGTCGTCCGGGAACAGCAGGCCGCAGTCCACCGCCAGGATGTCGGGGCCGCACTCGACCAGCATCATGTTGAGCCCGATCTCACCGAGACCGCCCAGGGGAATGAGCCTGACCGCGGGCTCGCCGGGCGTGTCGATCGGAACGGAATCTGGTCTGTAAGTGGTGTTCATTGCGGCCTTTTCATCCTACCATCGGGCCCTAGCCGGGCCCAAGGAACGGGGCTAGGCCGCGGTGGCGGCGAGCCGGGCAAATTCGGCCAGGGACAGGGTCTCGGCGCGCCGGCCCGGGTCGATCGAGGCGGCCTCGCAGAGCCGGCGGGCGCGCTCGGTCCCCAGGCCAAGTCCGGCGGCCAGGGCGTTCGCCAGGCTCTTGCGGCGCTGGCCGAAGGCGGCGCGTACCACCGCGGCGAAGCGGTCGGGATCGGCCACCGGCACCGGCGGCGCGCGGTGCGTCACGAGGTGCAGCACCGCCGAATCCACCTGGGGCGGCGGGCTGAAGGCGCCGGGCGGCACGGAGAAGGCCAGGCGTGCCGCGACCGACACCTGGGTCAGCACGGAGAGCGCCCCATAGGTCTTCCCGCCGGGCTCGGCGGCCACGCGCTCGGCCACCTCCTTCTGGAGCATGAGGGCCATCTCGTCGATGGCCGCGGTGGCCTCGACGAGCGCCGCCAGGATGGGCTTGCCCACGCTGTACGGGAGGTTACCGACCACCAGGACGCGGCCGGCGGGATCGGGCGTGAGCGCGCGCAGCGTCCGGTAGTCGAACTGGCGCGCGTCCGCCTGGCGCACCTCCACGTGGGACGAGGCGGCGAACCGGGCCTGGAGCGTCGCGGCCAGCTCCGCGTCGATCTCGAGCGTGAGGAGCCGCCCGGCGCGGGCGGCCAGCGTCTCGGTGAGGGCGCCGCGTCCCGGCCCGATCTCGACGACCAGATCGCGCGCGGTCGGCGCCACCAGGTCCACGATGCGGTCCACCACCGACCGATCCCGCAGGAAGTGCTGGCCGAGCGCGCGGGTGCGGCCGCGCGTGGCCAACCGGTACACCGGCGCGCGCGGGACCGCCGCGCGCGCGTTCCGACGCGGGCTCACCGCCGCGCCTGGAGCTGTCGGAGGTCCTCGAGGAGGGCGCGGTAAACCTCGCGCACGCGCGTGGCCGTCGCCTCGCGAGGTCCCGAGTTGTCGATGACGTAGTCACCCGCGCGCGCCTTCACCGCCAGCGGCATCTGGCTCGCGGTGCGCGCGCGGGCGGCCTCCTCGGTCGAGCCGTCGCGCGCCATCAGCCGGTGGAGCTGGGTGGCGGGGTCGGTGGTCACCACCACGACCTTGTCCATCTTCTTGTGGCCGCCGGATTCGACCAGCAGGGCGGCGTCCCAGATCAGGAGGCCACCGAAACCCTGGCGCTCGAGGTCCGCCATGATCTTCTCGAAGCGCGCCCGGATCGCCGGATGGGTGATCGCCTCCAGCCGCTTCCGCTTGGCCGGATCGGGGAAGACGATCTCGCCCAGGCGCGCGCGGTCGAGCCGGCCGTCGGGCTGCAGCACGTCCTTGCCGAACTCCACCACGATCTGGGTGTGGGCGGGTGTGCCCGGCTCCACCACCTCGCGGGCCAGGGCGTCGGCGTCCACCACCTGCACGCTCGGGTTCGCGAGGAGCCCAGTGACCGTGCTCTTGCCGGTGGCGATGCCGCCGGTGAGGCCGACGAGGAGGAAGCGCTTCATACCGCGGCCCAGTCGGCGCCGATCTTCACGTCCACCTTGAGCGGCACGTCGAGCGCGAGCGCGGACTCCATCACCAGGGTGGCGAGCGCCTGCAGGCGCGGGACCTCCGCGGGCGGCACCTCGAACAGGAGCTCGTCGTGCACCTGCAGGAGCATGCGGCTCTCGAGCCGGTGCGCCTCCAGCTCCTGGGCCATCCGGACCATCGCGATCTTGACGAGATCCGCGGCGGTGCCCTGGATGGGCGCGTTGGTGGCCATGCGCTCGCCGAAGCCGCGGAGATTCGGGTTGCCGCTGCGCAGCTCCGGCAGGTAACGCCGGCGCCCGAGCAGGGTGCTGACGAAGCCGCGCTCACGGCCCTCCGCGACCGTGCGCGCGAGGTAGGCCTTGACCTTCGGATGCCGGGCGAAGAACCGGTCGAGGAACTCCTGCGCCTGCTTGGTGCTCATGTCGAGGCCGCGCGAGAGCCCGAAGGCGGTGACGCCGTAGATCACCGCGAAGTTCGTGGTCTTCGCGATGCCGCGCTGCTCCGGAGTCACCGCCTCAAGGGCGACCCCGAAGACCTCCGAGGCGGTGCGGACGTGGATGTCCTCACCCCGGCGGAAGGCCTCGATCAGGCTCTCCTCGCCCGAGACGTGGGCCAGGATGCGCAGCTCGATCTGCGAGTAGTCCGCCGCGAGGAACTGCCAGCCCGGATCTGGCACGAAGGCGGCACGGATGCGGCGGCCCAGCTCGGTGCGCACCGGGATGTTCTGGGCGTTCGGGTTGCTCGACGACAACCGTCCGGTCGCGGCCACGAGCTGGTTGAACGAAGTGTGGATGCGCCCGGTGGTCGGGTTGATCAGGGTGGGCAGCGAGTCCGCATACGTGGACTTGAGCTTGGCCAGCGTGCGGTGCTCGACGATCCGCGCGGGCAGCTCGTGTCCGAGTGCCAGCTGCTCGAGCACGTCCGCGTCGGTGGAGTAGCCGGTCTTGGTGCGCCTCACCGGCGGCAGCTTGAGCTTCTCGAAGAGGATGTGGGCGAGTTGCTTGGGGGAGCCGATATTGAACTCCTCGCCCGCCAGCGTGAAGATCTCGCGCGTCGTCCGCTCCAGGTGCACCTCGAGCTCACGCGAGAACGCTCCGAGCCGGTCCGGGTCCACCCGGATGCCGTGCCGCTCCATCCGCGCGAGCACCCCGATCAGCGGCCGCTCGATGTTCTTATAGAGGTCGTGAAGCCCCACCTCCTGCAGCGCGCGCGGTTGCATCGCCCAGAGATCCCAGATCCACCGGGCCCGGGTGCCGGGCCGCGCGATGCCGGGTCCCTGGCCGAGCAGCTCGGCACAGACCTCCTCGAGCTTGTAGTTGGTGCGCGCCGGGTTCAGCAGGTAGGCAGCCACCGCGGTGTCCTCGGCTGGGGGCAGCGCGCCCCCGCGGGCGAGCCACCACTCGGCCAGCGCCTTGACGTCGTGGCCAATCAGCGTCCGCCCTCCGAGAGCCGCAAGCAGCGCCGTGGCACGGTTGTCCGCGGACTGGGGGAGTGCGGGTGCCATTTCTGGGCCCCCGCATTCAAAAACCGCTTCACCGGGCACTGGGTGATACAGACCGATGGTCGCGACGACGGGCTCCGGCGGCCCGCCCGCGGTCACCGCGTCCACCGCCAGCGGGTCGCCCGCGGGGACCTTGGCCAGGTAGGCAGCGAGCGCATCGGCGTTGGTCAGGGTCGGGACGTCGCCGCCGGTGGCCTCGGGCGCAGGCTCTGCGGGAAGCTGCCGCAGAAGGCTGTGGAACTCGAGCTCGGTCCAGAGGGCCCGCAGGCGGTCCCAGTCGGGCTCGCGGCGTCGGAAGGCGTCCAAATCCACCGCGATCGGCACCCGCGTGCTCACGGTCGCCAGCTCGCGCGAGAGCAGCGCCTGTTTACGGTTGGCGGCGAGCGTCTCGCGCAGCTTCCCCGGCACCAATGAGAGATTCTCGTAGAGCCGCGCCACGCCGCCGAACTGGCCGATCAGCTTGGCCGCGGTCTTCTCGCCCACGCCGGGCACGCCTGGGATGTTGTCGATGGAGTCGCCCATGAGGGCCAGGATGTCGGGGATCTGCTCGGGCTCCACGCCCCACTTGGCCTTCACCGCGGCCTCGTCGAAGACCACGCGGTCCCCGCCCCGGCCGGTGGTCGAGAACACGCGCACCCGCGGGCTCACGAGCTGGAGCATGTCCTTGTCGGAGGTGACCAGGACCAGCTCGATCGGCAGATCGCGCGTGCGATCCACCACCGTGCCCAGCACGTCGTCGGCCTCGAAGCCCGGCACCTCCAGGAGCGGCAGGCGCAGGGCCTCGAAGAGCGTCTTCACCAGGGGGATCTGGGTGCGGAGATCGTTGGGGGTGGGCGCCCGTGTCTCCTTGTAGGCCGCAAACTTCTCCTCCCGGAACGTGGGGCCGGGCGGGTCCCAGGCCACCGCGAAGTACTCGGGATCGTCTTCGCGCAGGAGTTTCCAGAGCATCGTGGACATGCCGAAGACCGCGTGGCTCGGCACGCCCTTCGAGGTGGAGAGAAAGGGAATCGCGTGGTAGGCGCGAAAGAGGAAGCCGGGACCATCGAGGATGAACAGGCGCTCGGTCATGCGGGCTCGACGCGATCATACACCGGCCCCTCGGCGACCGCCTCTCCGGTGCCTTTAATGGCCGCACGCTCGGTTAGTATTGACGAGGAGGCTCACGTGACCGGAGATCGATTCCTGGTGGAGGGCGGCCATCCCCTGCGGGGGACGGTGACGCCGGCCGGAAACAAGAACGAGGCCCTGCCCGTGCTCGCGGCTTGCCTGCTCGTCGCGGGCGAGGTGGTCGTGGACAATGTCCCGCGCATCCGGGACGTGACCGCGCTGCTCGAAGGGCTGCGCCACCTGGGCGTGCGCGTCGAGCTCGACGATCACGGCACGGTGCGCCTGGACGCGAGCGACCTCAAGGGCCGCGACCCGGATGCCACGGTGATGTCGCAGCTCCGGGGCTCGGTACTGCTGGCGCCGGGCCTGCTCGCCCGGACGGGCCAGGCCGTGCTGCCGCCCCCCGGCGGCGACCGGATCGGCCGCCGGCGCCTCGATACCCACCTGCTCGCGCTGAGCGAGCTGGGCGCGCGCGTCGCGTCCGGCCCATCGCTCCACCTGACGCTCGAGGGCCGCTTCCGCGGCACCGAGGTCTTCCTCGACGAGATGAGCGTCACCGGCACCGAGAACACGGTGATGGCCGCGGTGCTGGCCGAGGGGGAGACGGTCATCCTGAACGCGGCGAGCGAGCCGCACGTCCAGGGCCTGTGCCGCTTCCTCAACACGCTGGGAGCCCGGATCAGCGGCATCGGCACCAACCAGCTCCGCGTCGAGGGCGTCCGCGAGCTCGGGCCCGGCCGGCACCGCCTGGGCCCCGACCACATCGAGATCGGCTCCTTCGTGGCGCTGGCCGCGATGACCGGCGGCGACCTAAGGATCCTCGACGTGATCCCGGGCGACCTGCGCATGATCCGCCTGGCCTACCGGCGGCTCGGCGTGGAAACCTCGCTCGACGGCAGCACGCTGGTCGTGCCCGGCCCGCAGGAGCTGACCGTCGCGACCGACGCGGACGGGGCGATCTCCAAGGTGGACGACGCGCCGTGGCCGGGCTTCCCCGCCGACCTGACCTCGCTCGCGCTGGTGCTGGCGACCCAGAGCCGTGGGACCGTGCTCATCCACGAGAAGCTCTTCGAGAGTCGCCTCTTCTTCGTGGACAGCCTCATCGCGATGGGCGCGCGGATCGTGCTGTGCGATCCGCACCGGGCGATGGTGGTCGGGCCCACCGAGCTGCGGGGGGCCCCGATGGTCTCCCCCGACATCCGCGCCGGCATGGCCCTCATCGGCGCCGCGCTGTGCGCGCGCGGGACCTCCTCGATCATGAACGCGCACCAGGTGGACCGCGGCTACGAGCGGATCGACGAGCGCCTGCGCTCGCTTGGCGCGCGCATCACCCGCGAGCCTGGCGCCTGACGGGGCCGGCTCACTTCAGCACGACGCGATCGTAGAGCGCCCGCACCCTGAGAGTTGGGGTTACTGGGCTACCCGGGAATCTCGGCCTCGACGAGCTTGGCAAGGAGGGTGAGCGACTCTTGCCATCCGAGATAGCACGCCTCGGCCGGAATGAGGTCCGGCACGCCGTCCTGGACCACGTTCAGCTCAGTCCCCACGGACACCTTTCTCAACGTGACGGTCACCTCCATCTCGCCCGGCAGATTCGGGTCCTCGAACTTGTCCGTGTAGCGAATTCTCTCGTGTGGCGTCAGTTCCAGATACTCGCCGCCGAAGAAGTGGCTCTGGCCCGTGGAGAAGTTGGTGAATGACATTCGGAATGTCCCGCTGACCTTGGCATCCATGTGGTGGACCTTGGCCGTGAAGCCGTTCGGCGGCAGCCACTTCACCATGGCGTCGGCATCCAGGAACCCTCGATAGACCCGCTCCGGCGTCGCACGTAGGACTCGGTGAAGCCGGATCGTGTTTGTGGGCATTGTCATCTCCTTTCGAGAGCTGCTGCATCCTGAATCACATCCAACACCCAGCATAGCGTGCCGTGCAACCCGGACGCGAAACGATGCCACAGCAAAATAGGTAGGGTCTGAGTCAATTTCTCGATAGATTCGGGCCACCGAATAGTGCTGATCTTCAAACTAGCCGTCTCGCTCATCCTTCTCGACGTCGCCACCGTAGCGACCGCCCAAACCTCGAGCTTGCAAGCCGAGCTCGAGCGCGTCAGCGCTTCGGTCGGCGGTAGCGTTGGCATCGGTGTGCGCCATGTTGAATCCGGTCGCGAGTTGTACGTCAATCGCGGCGTGCGCTACCCGATGGCGAGCGTATTCAAAGTGCCGGTCGCGATTCGACTGCTCGCCATGGTCGAGGAAGGTCGCGCCGATCTGGACAAGATGGTCGGGTTGCGCGCGAGCGACCTTCGCCCCGGCAGCGGCCGGCTGGTGAAGGACTTCGTCGAGCCGAGGCGGATCACGATTCGAGAGCTGCTCGAGAGGATGCTCATCGACAGCGATGCCACCGCCACCGACTATCTCCTGGGCGAGATCGGTGGCGTCCCTGCCGTCCAGGCGCAGTTGAAGAAACTCGGCTTGGACGGGATCTCCGTGGACCGCACGGCCGGTCACCTCCAGGCGGCCGCGCTCGGCTTCGACGACCTGCCCGCTGACGTCGGCCCGACGTCGTCCGAAATGGATCGAATGATCCAGACGCTCCCGCGCTCGCGACGCGCTGGCCGCATCGCCGCGTTCATGAAGAATGAGCGGGATACGGCGAGACCCGAGGCGCTTGTCGCCATGCTGACAAAGGTTTGGAACGCCGAGACGCTGGGTCAGAAGTACACCGAACTACTCATCGACATCATGCATCGCTGCCGGACCGGCAAGGGGCGGCTTCCCGCCGGACTACCGGCAGGAACAAAGGTCGCTCACAAGACGGGGACGTTCAGCCGGTTGATCACGAACGACGCCGGAATCATCACCCTTCCCGGCAAGTCCGGCCATGTTGTCGTCACGGTTCAGATCAAGGAATCCGGCCAGCCTCTCGAGGCGCAGGAGCGCGCGATCGCGGAAGTCGCGCGCGCCGTCTACAACCATTTCACCGCCAGAGCTCAGACGAACTCGGGCCCGTGTCCGACCAGAAGCGTCTCGACGCGCACGGCCACCGCGTCGGCGCGTGCGCACACCTCCTCGGGGCTCAGGCTGCCCACCGGATGCACGATGACCGCGTGGGGATAGCCGGGCATACCCGCCAGGTCGGCGATGCCGAGCGCGGTGGGGATGAACGGCTCCGTGACGATGACCGCCGCGGGGATGCCGCGCTTCTCGAAGAAGATGGCGTCGAGCACACTGCCCGACGAGCACGACCCTCAGTCGCCGATCGCGGTCACCACCGCCGCACACTGTTTGAGCAGCGGTTCCGCCTCCTCCTCGGTGACGGGGACGCTCGCGTTGGTCTTGGCGACCCGGATCACCTCGACGATGGCGTGACGCTCGCCCAGGATCTCCGCGACGCGCTCGAGGAGCAGCATGCCGTTGGACTTGCCGTTCGCGAGGAGCCCGATACGGGCGCCGGCCAGGGTTGACGGCCGGGGGGCGAGCGGCGCCGTCGCGACGGGTCTCACTGCACGCAGGGTCGGATCGAGGATACGCGTCATGACGGCACCTCCTTGGTGACGAAGGGCACGGATCGACCACGGCTCCACGACGGGAAGAAGGCCGAGTGGCCGCCGGCTTCCCCTCCCCCCACGCAGAGCAAGATGTCGTCGGGACCGAGGCCTCGATGCACGCGGACGGTCTCGTCCTCGGCGGTGACGTGCTCGGCCGCGCCGGGGTCGGGCGGAGGCACGGGCACGCCGGCGGAGTGGTCGCGGTAGAGCCACTCGAGCAGCCGCGGGTTGGTGAGGAAGGCCGGCTCGATTTTTCCGGATCGCTTCAGATCGGCGAGGGACCGCCACGCGCGCTCGTAGAGCCAGGCCTGGGTGCGACCGCGGCTCCAGCGCTCGCGCGCGAGGTGCCCGGCGTGCTCGGGCGCGAAGACGATGACCGAGCGTCCGGGACTCAGGCTCCCGAGCCCGGCCATGGTCTCGGCGAACAGCGTGAGCAGGCGCTCGGGCGAGCCGGTGCCGTGCGCGAGGACATTGTGCCCCGACTCGGCGGCGAACACCGTGACCGTGGACTGCCCGGGCCGGAACCCGCGCGCCACCGACAGCGGCTCCCAGGGGCTCGCCTCCTCCT
>Ga0114129_10003616_pt1 | contig 21747 bp, 11 predicted proteins | sample RhiMetdeltSRZDD1_FD_80071 | JGI IMG/M metagenome (GOLD analysis project Ga0114129, IMG submission 80071) | Populus rhizosphere microbial communities from Tennessee, USA - Rhizosphere MetaG P. deltoides SRZDD1 (version 2) (version 2) | ecosystem: Host-associated > Plants > Roots > Rhizosphere >... | reverse complement strand
TGGCTCGACCAGCGCCCCTACCGAGTCGAGCACCGTCCCGCGGTGCGAAGCTCCTGGATGCTGCCGGCCGGCGGCCTCCTCCAGATTCCCGTGAATCTCTCGGAGCCGGTGGTTTCGTGGCACATGACTCTGGCGTGGGGAACGCTTCCGGGCGGGAACGATCTCGACGCGCGCCTGACGGACTCCTTCGGAAGGGAGCTGGGACGATCCGAATCGCTTAACGCTCTATCGCTGTTCGGCCGGACCGAGGGAGTGCACCTTCTCGGTGCGGTGCCCGCTCACCTGAACGCGGAAATCTACTTCAAGAATCCCACCGGCGTCCTGAATCAGCCCTTCGAGATGAGCGTGGAATCGGGCGTCGCGGTGCTCACCGCCTACTCCGACCTGGGGATTCTTTCCGCATCGCTGATCGACCGCGCGACCCGGGCCGTCGCTCGGCATGTCCTGGACGGTCGGGGAGATCGATTCGATCCCTTCGACGGACTCGGGCGGGGAGAGCTGGCCCGCTCGCTGGCGCTGACCGCGGAGCTGCCGCAGAGAATCGCTTCGCAGCCCAGCTTTCCCGACACGGGCCTCTCCGATCCCGCTTTTCCCTACGTGGAGACCGTGGCGGGAGTTCGGGCCAAGCGGACCCTGATGCTGCCGGCCAACGGCCATGCGTTCAAATCGGGAGCCGCCGTGACTCGCCTCGATTTTGCGGTGGCCCTCGTCAAGGCGGCGGGGCTGGATTCCGAAGCGCAGCAGAGGGTCGGAGCGCCTTTGGGAGTCGAGGACGAGGAAAGTGTCCCTGTGGAGCTGCGCGGCTATGCCTCGGTTGCGATGGAGAGAAAGCTGATCTCGCCGGTTCCGTCCCAGGGATTTCTCCTGTTCAATCCCGGCGGTTCCGTGCCGCGGATCGACGCGGCGCTCTACCTTCTGAACCTCTTCGATCTGCGCAGCGGCAGTCCCATCTCCTCCCTGATGGAGCCGATCCGTCCCTCGGGTTCCGGCGGCAGCTCGCCCGCCGGTCCGGCGAATTCTCCCGGCAACACCGGAAAGGGCTCGATCCGGCAGCAATGACCCGCCGCGGCAAGGCGCCCCCTTAAGAAATCAAAAAAAGATTACAACCCCTTTCAGCCAGTGCAGTTACACGCCGATCGTCGCGGCGCGTTCAGCCTCGATTCAAGGATTATTCAAGCCCCGCGTACCACTCTTCCCCCCGAAATTCGGGGGCGGGTCGGGATCCGCTCTCCTTAACTGACACCCGGGAGGAGAACATGGCAAGGGAGGCGGAGATGTTGCGGAAATTCGCCCTGTTGACGGCGGCGGTCTGGCTCACGATGTTACCGGTCGGCTTCGGGGGAGTGGCGCATCCGGCGGAGGGAAGACGCTCGATCATCGTGGAGCTGTCCGGACTTCCTCCCGGAGTGGTGGCGGCCGAGAAGGCGCGGAAAGCAGGCAAGGCATTCGATCGGGGCGCCCACGAGCGGGCGGTATTCGGAACTCAGCAGGCGTTTCTCGGCCGGCTCAGGCAGGCCGGGATCGACTACGTGATTACGGAAACCTCCCTGCACGTGGCGGGGGCGCGAAAAGAGAAACCCAACCGCTTTGCCTATCTGATCAACGCCATGGGCCTCGACGTCCCGGCGTCGGCCGTTGATCGCATTCGCGGGATGTCCGGCGTCCGGCACGTAAGCCTCGACGAGCCGGTCCGGCTTAGCCTGGACAACAGCGTCAAATACGTTCGCGCGAGCAACGGGCCCGGCAACAAGACGATTTTCACCCAGGGGGGCGGGCCCGCGGCGCGGTACGACGGAAGCGGCCAGGTGATCGCCGTCCTCGACACCGGCATCGAGCACTCGCATCCGGCCTTCGACACGCGCTTCGATGACGCCAACTTCACCATGCGCACGGGCGACGTACGGCCGGTGCGCGTCGCCGGCCAGCCCTACGTCGAAGGAGTGAACCATCCCAAGGTGGTCTATCTGCTCTCGCTGACCGCCACCACCAACGAAGACGACGTAGGGCACGGCACGCACGGCGCCACCGATTCGGCCGGCTTGAAGGTCAAAGGGCCCGGGCTCGATCGGATCCCCGGGAACGCCGACGACCAGATCATCGAAGGAGTCGCCCCGGGAGCTCTCCTGATGAACTACAAAGTCTGTGAGACGCTGTTCACCTGCGTCGGAACGGTCAACATCGTCACGGCGTTGGAGGATGCCGTCTCTCCCACGGATCCCTTGGGCTTTCCCAAGCCCGTGGCGACGGTGATCAACATGAGTTTCGGCGGCTCCGCCGGAGACCCCGACGATGCTTCCGCCGTGGCGGCCAGCAACGCGGCCCTGGCGGGCGCGGTGCCCGTCGCCTCGGCGGGCAACAGCGGTCCCGGCGAGAACACCGTCGGGTCTCCCTCCGCCGGACGCCGGGTCATCAGCGTGGCGGCATCCAACGATCCCGGGGCGGCCACCAACGAGGTGGACGTCCTGCCGCAAAATCCCGCCCGCTATACGCTCGCCGGCGCCAGCACCGGGGCGCAGAACGACACCGGCATCGCTCCCTCTCCGCAGGACCGCGCTATCAAGGCGGTGATCATGGGCGGGGCGCCGGACGTCACGTTCCAGCTCGGTCAGCAATACGTCTACGTCGGGTTCGCCGACACTCCCGATCAAGTCCCCGACGCGGTGCAGGGACGGATCGCGCTCGCTTCGCGAGGCAGCACCGTGGACGGCGGCGCCGCGGGAACCGGCCTGTTCGGACACAAGGCGGCCGAAGTGGCGGCCAAAGGCGGCGTGGCGTTGTTGATCTTCAACAACGTGGACGGAGAGCTGGAAGCGGCCACGACGCAGGCGGCGACGATCCCGGTGTACGGGCTCTCGAAGGCGAACGGGGAGTACCTTCGCGACACGCTGGGATTTCAATCCGGAGCCTTCGACAAGGACGACCCCGCCACTTGGGCCACCCTCTCGAACTACCCGATCCGGATCGATCCCTCCAATCCTGCCTTCTTCTCGCCGGCCACCACCGGCTTCTCCTCGCGCGGTCCCGTGGACAACTTCCAGCTCCTCAAGCCCGACGTCACCGCGCCCGGCGAGAACGTCTACTCGGCCACGATTCCGGCGGGGGGTGTCTCCACGGGCGGCGGCACGATGAGCGATCCGAGCCGCTTCATCAGCGTGTCGGGGACCAGCTTCTCCGGTCCCCACGTGACCGGCTCAGCGGCCCTAGTCCGCCAGGCGCTCCTGGCGCTGCGGGGCCAGTCTCCCATTCCTGCCGCCACGCTGAGGAGCGGCGCCGGCGCCGCGGCCCAGTTGCTCCAGAACGCGGTCGTCCCGGAGAGCCTGGTTCGCGCGGCCCTCACGAATACCGCCACGAACCTCAGGGAAACGGACGGCGAGACGCAGGTCTCCAACACGGACGATCGCACCTTCATCCACGAGATCGGCTCCGGCCTGATCCATGTCCTGCAGGCCGCGGACGCCCGGGCCGCCCTCGGGACGAACGACGCGAATGGAACCGGGGGCCCCGACGATGCGGGCGATCCGGACTTCCTGCCGACGCATAGCTTCGGGGAAAACGCGGTGGTCAACGGCGGGCAGGTGGTTTCCCGCACCATCACGGTCACGCTGCAGAACCTCTCCGGTCTCACGGGAGCGGGAACCTACAGCCTCAGCCTGTTGGATGGCGGTGCCCTTCGAGGCGACGTGACCCGGCCCATCGTCGGCACCACCGGCTTTTCGGTATCGCTCAGCGCCCCCTCGGTCATTCTTGGCTCCACGGCCGGGTCGCAGGCGACGTTCAACGTCACCGCGACGGTGGACGGTCACCCATCCCCGGTGGGACTGGCTCTCGCGGGCGGCGATGTGAACGGTTATCCGGCCACGGAGTTCCTCTGGTGGGTCGTGGCGAGCGGCTCGAACGGCGAGACGCTCCGCATGCCGTTCTACTATCGGGCATCGACCGGATCCTCGGTCTCGAGGGGCGCCCCCTTCCAGAATGAGATCCAGGACGATGCCAGCGCGGACCAGGTGAACGGAGTGGACCAGGACGGGAATTACCATCTCTCCTGGACGTTCCCGGCAGCGCCGGCGGAGCAGCCCTGCGGCTTCCAGGTGGAGGAAGCGAGCTCCTTCAACACGATCTTCAGCGACGACGGCAGCGAGCCCTTGCTGGCCGGCGCCAATACGAAGTGGAGCGGCGATCCGCAATGGATCACTTCGCTCCATCCGAACACGATGACGCCCGGCTACTCCGTGGCCTACATCGATGAGCTGGACGCATCGCTGACGATGGAGAACGCCGTGGCGATCCCGGCGGGCACCAAGGCGCAGCTCGTCTTCGAAACGTTCCAGGACCTGGAGGACAGCTTCGACTTCGGCTTCGTGGAGGTGAGCGCCAATGGCGGCAACTTCCTGAAGATCGCCAGCTACACGGGCGCCTTCTCCGGGCAGCGCGTCCTGGATCTAAGCGGCTTCGCCGGAAAGTCGATTCGCGTCAAATTCCGCGTCGTGAGTGATTCCCTGATCTCCACCCCGGCCTATCTCGGCTGGTTCGTCGACGACGTCGCGATCCAGACTGCGGACTGGGCCATTCTGGGCAACGTCGGTCCCTCCACCCTCGGATTCGACGTAACGGGCCGCGCCAGCGGCACCTACTACTACCGCATCGCCGGAACGTTCGGCGCGGACTGCAATCTGGTCGGCCCCTATTCCAACATCCGCCAGATTGCGGTCGATCACGCCGGAGGGCCGCAGCCGGTGGCTCCCACCTCGGACTTTACGGCGACGCCCAATCCGGCGCAGGTCAATCAACCGGTGTCGTTCGACGGATCCGCCTCCCATGACAACGACTCGGTGGGCTGCGATCCGAACGGCAACTTGCAGCACTGCATCGTCGGCTATTTCTGGTCCTTCGGGGACGGGACGTCCCAGACCACGACCACTCCGGTGACCACGCATTCCTACGCCTCCGCCGGGACCTACCGAGTCAGCCTCACCGTCACCGACAACGAGGGCCAGACGGCCGCTTCGGAGTTGTTCGAGCAGGTCACGGGCACGACGCCGTCGACCCAGCAAAAGGTGACGGGAGGCGGCTGGATCCCTCTGGCCGGCAAGAAAGCCAACTTCGGCTTCCAGGTCACCAAGCAGGGTGTCATGACTCCCACCGGCAACCTGACCTACGACGACAAGGCCGGCCACGTGAAGGTGGCCGCCGAGAGCATCACGTCGCTCATGATCGTCGGCAACGCCGCGCGGTTCAGCGGCGCCTGCTCCGTCAACAAGGTCTCCGGCTACACGTTCACCGTGGACGTGGTCGACAACGGTGAGGCGGGAACCAGCGACACGTTCCGAATCCAGTTGAACAACGGCTACGACGCCTCCGGGACGCTGGGGGGCGGCAACATCCAGATCCACTCGGCGGCCTCGGTATCGGCCTCTCAAAAGCCGAGGATTGTCGACTCCAATCGCTGATAGGAGGACACGGAAAGACACCATCCTTCTCAACCGGGGCGGCGGGCCACAAGCCCGCCGCCCCGCTCGAGACGCCGCTTCCTGAGGCGCTTTCCGGGCAACCCTTCTTGATCTCCGGGTCGATTCCTGCCGCATGAATCTCGAGTCTGCCCCAGTCCCGGAATCCTGAGAGCGGATGAGCGTGTTCGCGCACCGAGGCGCCGGCGAATACGGAGTGTCAAGGAATCGAAAGAAGGAAGCTTCTAGAGCGCCTGTCGCGAGCGGGGCTCGCCGCCTTCGAGGAGAGTCTTGACGTCGCCGACGAGGTAGAGCGAGCCGGTGACGCAGACGACGCCGGTGGGGCCGGCCTCCGCTTTTGCGGCGGAGAGGGCCGCGGAGAGGCCCGGGGCGCGGACCACCGAATCGTGGTGGCGCCGGGCCACTGACTCCAGGACCACCGGGTCGGCTGCCCGGGGAGTCTCGGCCCGCGTGAGGAGGATTCTTTGGGCGCAGGGGAAGAGCGCTTCCATGATTCCGTCGAGGTCCTTGTCCATCATGGCCCCGAAGACCATCACCACCTTCCTGCCCTGCGATTTGTAGTTCTCCAGCAGAAAGCGCCGTAAAGCGCGCGCCGACGCTGGATTGTGGGCGCCGTCCAGCAGGATCGTCGGCTGTTCCCCGGCGATCTCGCAGCGCCCCGGCCAGCGCGTCTCGGCGAGCCCCCGGCGCATCGCATCTTCCGTAATCCGCTCGTGCAGGTTCGGGAGCCGCGAGGCGGCCGCGACGGCGAGGGCGGCGTTGGTCCGCTGGTGCCGTCCCGCCAGAGAGAGGACCAGATTCTCCAGACGCTCGGAAGAATCCACGCCCGAGATCAACGTCATCGTTCCCTGCGCGCCCTCGGCGATCCGCCAGATTCCTTCCGCCTCCACCAGCGTCGCTCCGCGCACCGTGGAAGCCCGCAGCAGGACCTCCATGACCTCCGGGCTCTGCGGCGCGGTGATGGCGCGGCTTCCCGATTTCAGGATTCCCGCCTTCTCCCAGGCGATCGTGGCCACGTCCTCCCCGAGATGCTGCTGGTGGTCGAGATCGATCGGCGTGAACAGGCAGGTGACGGCGTCCACCACGCTCGTGGCGTCGAGCCTTCCTCCCATCCCGACCTCGACGACGGCCACGTCCACGTCGACATCCTGGAAATGACGGAAGGCCATGGCGGTCGCCGATTCGAAGAAGGTCGGACGCTCGAGGTCCCCTCCCCGGGCGGCCATCTGCTCCGCGTACTCCTGGACCATCGTCGCCAACCTTGCGACCGACGTCGGAGCGATCGGCTCCCCGTTCACGGTGATGCGCTCCTCGAACCGCACCAGGTGGGGCGAGGTGTAGAGTCCCGTCTTCAGCCCCGCGCAGCGCAGAATCGAGGCGAGGAAGGCGGCGGTCGATCCCTTGCCGTTCGTCCCCGCGATCAGGATCGACGGGAAGGAGTTGTGGGGGTCGCCCAGACGGGCCAGCAGCGTCGACACGACCTGGATGCCCGGACGGGCGCCCAGGCGCTGGAGGGCGAAAAGGTAATCGAGGCTTTCGGTGTAATTCATCCCGGGAACTGACCGCGTCTCAGCCCGAAAGCGCGAAGGCCCTCAGGGGCCGGACGCCGGAGCCGGCATGGAAGGCGCGGACGCAAGAATTTCGAGATTGACCATGAAGCGCAGGCACTGGATCAGGATGTCGCGCATCTTGGAGCGCTCGACGACGAAGTCCAGCATTCCGTGCTCGAGGAGGAACTCGCTGCGCTGGAAGCCCTCCGGCAGCGTCTCCTTGATCGTCTGCTCGATGACGCGCGGGCCGGCGAAGCCGATGAGCGCTTTCGGCTCGGCGATGTTGATGTCGCCCAGCATGGCGTAGGAGGCGGTGACGCCGCCCGTCGTCGGATCGGTGAGGATCGAGATATAGGGAACCCCGGCTTCGTCCAGCGTCGCCAGGGCACCGCTAATCTTCGCCATCTGCATCAGCGAGAAACACCCCTCCTGCATCCGGGCCCCCCCGGAACAGGAGATGACGATCAGGGGAATCCGCTCCTCGAGCGCCCGCTCGATCGCGCGCGTCACCTTCTCCCCGACGACCGAGCCCATGCTGCCGCCCATGAAGCGGTATTCCATCGCGGACACCATCACCTGATAGCCGCCGAGCGTGCCCCGCGCGTTGACGACGGCGTCGGTCATCCCCGTACGCTCGCGGTACTCCTGGAGCCGATCCTTGTAGGGCTTCGTGTCGACGAATTTGAGGGGGTCGACGGAATAGATGTCGGTGTCCACTTCCTGGTAGCGCCCATCGTCGAACAGGGCGGCGAGACGCTCGCCGGCGGTGATCCGGAAATGATAGTTGCACTTGGGGCAGACGTTGGCGTTCCGCAGGACCTCCTTCTTGTAGATGATCTCCTTGCACCCCTCGCACTTGACCCAGAGCCCCTCGGGCATTCGGAGCTGCTTGCGCTCGACGGGTTGCTTGGGCTTTTTGATCTTCTTGAACCAGGCCATGGCCAAAGGGGAGCTCCGGAAGGCGTTGCTCGAACAGGAATGTTACCAGACCCGCTTCCAAAGGGTCAACGAAGCCGCTTCCGAGAGACGAATGGCGCGACTCCAACAGGCCGGACTGCCATGGGCGCGCAAAATCCCCCTGAAGCTTGTGGCAGTGCGGGAATTGTGGTCTGATCGCCCGGCCGACAAGGAGGACCTGGGTGGACGAGGTGCGCGGAGTGGCGCCGGAGAACCGCTATGTCGCGACCGGGGAGGAGCGGCCCGTCAAGGTCCGCGCGCTCTTCTCGCGGATCGCGCGCCGGTACGACCTGATCAACGATCTGATGAGCTGGGGAATGCACCGGCTATGGAAGCGAAGGCTGGTGGAGCGGGCGTCGCCGCGTCCGGGAGAGAAGGCGCTGGATCTCTGCTGCGGGACCGGAGACGTGGCGCGCGCCCTGGCGAAGGCGCCCGGGGGCGAGAGCAAAGTCCGGGTGATCGGGCTCGATTTCACCGACGAGATGCTCGAGATCGCGCGCCGGATCACGCCGGCCTCCCTGCCGGTGCGATTCGAGAAGGGGGACGCCCTCGAGCTCCCCTTTGCCGATGGAGAGTTTCAGATCGTCACGGTCGCCTACGGTCTGCGGAATCTCGCCGACCTCGATCGGGGGCTCCGGGAGGCGCGCCGCGTCCTGGCTCCGGGCGGCCGCCTGGCGAGCCTGGAGTTCGGTAGGCCCCGCCATCCGATTCTGAGCGCCCTTTATTTCGGCTACCTGCGGGCAGCGTTGCCGCTGTTCGGCCTCCTCTTCTTCGGCGATCCCCATACCTACGCATACATCTTCGCCACGGTGAGCCGTTTTCCGGCGCAGCGGGAGCTCGCCGGCCGGATGCGCGAGGCCGGTTTCGACGAGGTGGAGGTCGACGAAGTGATGGGAGGCGTGATGGGAATCTGCGTGGCGAAAAAGCCGCCGCCCGGCGGCGCTTCGATGCGAGGCCGGCCCTGAGCGGCGCTTCTCCGGATGCCACCCGGGCTCTCGCCGCCCGCGCGGGCGGGCGGGGATTCTCGCAGGACGCCTACCGCGAGCTCGGCCGGACGGGCCTCATGGCTTCGGCGATCGGCTTCGGAGGGTACCGGGTCGACGGCGAGGCGCCGGAGCACCGCCAAGCGCTGTGGCAGGCTCTTCAAGGCGGCTGCAATCTGATCGACACCTCGACGAATTACACCGACGGAGCCAGCGAGACGTGCATCGGCGAAGTCCTCGGCGAGCTGATCGCTCAGAGCGAAGTCTCCCGCCAAGCCACGGTCGTCGTCTCCAAGATCGGCTACGTCCAGGGCAAGAACCTGGAGCTCGCCCGGGAGCGCGAGCAGGCGGGCGATTCCTTCCCCGAGATGCTCAAGATCGCGGAAGGGTGCTGGCATTGCATCCATCCCCGCTTCCTGGAGGATCAACTTGGCCGCTCTCTCGAGCGGCTGGCGCTCGAGCGGCTCGACGTCTGCCTGCTCCACAATCCGGAATACTTTCTTGAGCACCCTCCCGCCGGATTAGCGGCCCGCGGCCTGGAGGAGCTCCGCCGGATGTTCTACTCGCGGATACGGGCCGCGTTCGTCCACTTCGAGAAGGAAGTCGGGAACGGGCGGATCTCCTGGTACGGCGTCTCGTCGAACAGCTTCGGAGCCCCGTTCCGCGAGCCGGGAGCGACGTCGCTGGGGCGAATGCTCGAGGAAGCCCGAGCCGCTGCCGCGGCAGCCGGTCGGCCGCCCGAGAAGCACCATTTCGCGGCGGCGCAGCTTCCGATGAATCTTTACGAGCACGATCCTCTGACCGTGAGGAAGGAGGGACCGGCGGGAGACGAATCGACCCTGGGCTTCGCCGAGCGCAACGGGATCGGCGTTCTCGTCAACCGTCCCTTGAACGCCTTCGCCGCCGGAGAATTGATTCGCCTTTCCGATTTTCCGACCGATCCGCCGGAGCTTCCCATCCCGGAAGCCCTGCAAAGGGTCGCAAAGCTCGAAGAGGAGTTCGTGCGCCGGATTGGAGGCGGCGTGCGGCTTCCATCCGGCGCGCCAAGATCCGAGGACCTGTTTCCCTGGGGCCGTCAGCTTGCGACGGCGGCGGGACGGCTGGGAGGATACGAGCACTGGGAGGCGATCGAAGAGCGGCAGATTCATCCTCGCGTCTACTACGTCATCTCGCTGCTCCGCTCGACCCTGGCGCCGGAGGAAGCTGGAGAGTTTCAGGAATGGCTGGAGCGCTATATTCCGGAGCTGCGGAAGCTCCTGGGCGCCCTCCGGGCCGACTGCGCGGCTTCCAGCCGCCAGCGTAGCGCCCGGATCGCGGCGCGCATCGATCCCGGATTGCCGGCCGCGCTGCGGAACGAGAGCCTCTCGCGCAAGGCCCTGCATGCCGTCGCTTCGCTCGCCGGCGTCACCTCCGTCCTCAACGGCATGCGCCGCCCACTCTACGTGCGCGACGCGATGGAGATCCTGAAGTGGCCCCGCCTCCCGCAAGCCCCCGCGCTCTTCGCAGAAGGCTGATTCGAACCCTGGCACCTGGAATTCGTCCCGACGACTCGGCTCAGCCGACTCGGGGGCTCATGGGCACGGCGCGGCGTTCGGGCGGAGCGCGCCGCTGCTGGAAGAGCCCAAATCACTCTCTCCGCAGCCATCTTTGGCGCTCATGAGGTAGTAGGCGAGAGTTCCGAGCGCGGGAGGGGCGGTGTCGCTGAAGGAAGCACCGGTCAGACTCGTCGCGAAGCAAGTGTGGTTATAGGCGAAGGCTCCGGTCACGATCCGGCTGCCACGGTAGGCTTGGTAAACCGTTGCCTGGGGGGCGGCGTTGCTGGTGAAGTCGGATGCGCTGATGAATCTCAGGTTCTGCGGGGCCGCCGGGGCCGACCAGACGGCGGCATTTTGCGCGGCGCAATCGAGGCCGTCGTTCCAACCGTCCCCGTCCTGATCGGCATCGCAGGCATCGCCCATTCCGTCTCCGTCCAGATCGCCCTGGGCCGGGTTGTAGGTGTCGGGGCAGTCGTCCCGGGAATCGACGAGGCCGTCCTGGTCCCCGTCCCGCTCGCCGGAGGGGCTGCCTAGGCTGAATCTCCAATCCTGCGATCGGTTCGTGTCGACGCCATCCGTCGACCTCAGGATCGAATGCCCCGCGGGAAGGGCCAGAACGTTCACGAAGTCGTCCGAGCTCGCCACGTTCCAGACCCCCGCGGCCTGGGCCAGGTCGTCGTCCCCTAGCCAGTCGCTCGAGTGAGAGCCCGACGCATCCCACGCCACGAAATCGACGATCCGCGAGGCCGAATGCTGGTTGCGGAAATAGAGAGCAGCCTGATCTCCCGCGGGCTCGAGTGCGGCGGGGTCGGCGAGAGGCGCGAAGAGAGCGGACGAGGAGTCGGTTCCGTGTCCGAGCGCGATCCAGACCCGGGCGTGGGAGGAGAGAATCAGATCGGCTCCCCCCACCTGGGGAATCACCAACAAGGGCGAGCCGGAGTCTTCGTCGCCCAGCATCCAGCCGCTCACGTCCACGGATCCGCCGCCGGCGTTGTACAGCTCGAGGCCGGCGGCGGTCCCGGCGGAAGGCGACATCAGCACCTCGTTGAGGACGACGCCCCCCACGTTCAGGCGTCCCGGACTCGGGTCGGAGGCGTCACGCCCTCCGGAGGTCTCCCAGTCCGACGGCGAGCCGACGCGCAGCGAATCCCCGCTTCGCCCCAGCGATTGAGCCGCGCCCATCGAGGAAGTGTCGACGGCGCACCCCGAGCTCCAAAGTCCGGCCGCGACCGCATCCGCCACGTCGTTTCCGAAATCGGCGCTGCGGAGCGTGTTGTCGTCCCACGCCACCAGATCGACCAGCGTCGCGGCGTTCTGGGTCGAAGAGGCGTAAAGCGCGACCTGGTCCTCGGTCTCGTACGCCGGGAACGAGTTTCCGCTGTAGAAGTGGGCGACGCCGTCGCCGAAGTCGAGATCGTTCGTCCCCGCGGAGAGATGCACTACCAGGAATGCCGAGGGAGGAAGCGTCACGGCCGGCAGAGCGATGCTGCTGTTGGCGCTGCCGTCCCGGTCGGTGAGCACGAACCCCGCGAGAGACATCGCGGCGTCGGCGCTGTTGGTGATTTCAACCCACTGGGCTCCCGACGCGGGAGAAGCGAAGACTTCATTGAGGAGGGGACCCGTCCGGGTGAAGGTCCCGGCCTGAACGTCCGCCTGGATGACGCCGTAATCGGGGAACCAGTCGGCCACCGCCATCCCGGGCCCGGAAGGGTGGGACGCGAAGCGGACCAGGTTCACGACCTGGGGATTTCCGATGTCGGCGAGAGGAACGCTCCATTCCGTGGCCTGATCGCAGCCGTTGTCGGGCACCTGACTCGTCGCGACCGCGCCGCTGTAGGGGATTCCAACGTCATCGTCCGGGTTCGCGTCCCGGGGGCTGTTGAGATAGAGGCTCTTTTGAAGAATCGCGCCGTCTCCCCGGATGTAGAGATCGAATCGGTAATCGTAGACTCCGTCCCGATCCGTGTCGAGCTGGATGTTGAACGACGTCGTCTGGCCGCTCAGAAGACACGCGTCGACGTCGAGGCGCGCGTAGATCACCGTCTTCGAGGCGCCCACGACGAACCAGCCTGTGCGCAGATCCCCCTTCTCCGGGGTGGCGTCGTCGTTCTGGTCGAGGAACCGGCTCACGCCGCTCCAGTCGGTAAGCGACCCGTCGACGACGATGTCGGCGGCCACCATCCAGGAGTTGGAATCGGAGCTGTCGCCGTCGGCATTCCCCTGGATCGTCAGGGCCGGGGGAAGCGCATCGCCGCTGAAATCGAGGGTCGAGGTGACCGCGGCGGCCGACGGAATGGAGGAAGGAGGAGTCGCCCTGAAGCCGACCCGGATGCTCGAGCCGCCCGCGGCGGGCGCGGCGAGGAGAAACGCGAGACCGTTGCCGGCGCTCTGATCGACGTAGGAAGCGGGGGCGCCGTTCACCTTCACCGAAGTGAGGGTGGGCGCACGAAAGCTTCCCGGAACGGCGAGGGTCACGCGATCCATCGGATAGACGGAATCGAGCAGGATGTCGTAGGTGAAATCGACGGGACCGGCCGAGAGGGCCACCCGGTTGGGAGAGATTTCGGCGAGAGAGTCGGCGAGCGCAGGCTGCAGGAAGAAGCTCGCCGAGAAGAGGGCGAGGAGAACCACTCCCTGCCTTCGGCCCGCCTTCCCTGCGCTCAGCTTCATGGCCACCGCTCCTTCGTTTCTCGTGTCCATTTTCCGCACTCGATTTCCAACCTCATCTAGCATATATGCAATATTAATACCGCATATGCACAAAAATGATCCAGCGGCGAACCCATTGAAATCCAATAGGTTCAATTTGCAGGTTCCGGGCGCAAGAATAGGAGGAGCAGGTGGAACGAACGTCAAACGTCAGTCTCGGAAACTACGTGTCAGTCCCTGCACCGTCAATCGGCGAGCCCCGGGGCACGATTCAATATCGGAAGGTTGCCCCGGCCATGAAGTGTCGCCCGGGTGCCGGCGTATAGAACTGATCGAAGGAGAAAGAGGAGAAATTGAAGGCGTAAATGCCCCGGGTGCTGTACCGGCGATCGAGGACGTTGTCGGCCTGGAGGAAGCCCTCCCACTTGCCACGCCCATAGGAGAGCCGGGCGTTCAACACGTTGTAGGGCGACAGTTGCGGAGCGTCGTTCCCCAGATCGGAGGTGAGGACCTGCCGCTCCACGTAGATATCCTGGACGCCGGCCTTCCATCCGGTGGCAAACGTCGCTTCGAGACGGGCCGAATACTTGAGACGTGGAATCTGGGGGAGACGATCTCCCTTCTCGACGCGGCTGCCGATGTTGGCGTCGTCGAAGGAGGTGCGGAAGGTGGCATCGGTATAAGTCGCTCCCAGCTCTCCGAAGAAGTGACTGCCCAGCCGCGTTCCGGCGGTGAAAACGGCCCCCCGGCGCCGCGTGCGGGGAAGGTTCACGTTGATCCCGATGAACTGGGAGGGATCGGTGAGGACGAAGAAGATCTCATCGCTCACGTCGATCCAGAATCCGTTCAACGACAAGGTCGCCTTTTCTCCCACCCGCCGGCTCCATCCCGCTTCGAAATCGTTGGAATGCACCGGATCGAGATCGGGGTTGGAGAAGAAAATGGGAAAGGCGAACAGCTCGATGACGGTAGGCGCCCGAAACCCGCGCGAGTAGCCGGCGTAGAGGGAGGTCCTCTCCCCCGGGTTGAAGTTGAGCCCGAGCCGGGGCGAGACCTGCGAGAACTCGCGGTGTCCGCCCGTCTCGCCTTCGGCGAGGACCGGAGGAGCCGCGGAGAAATCGTAGGAGGCCTGGCGCCCGCTGCTCGCGAGACGGATGCGATCGAGGCGCACGCCGGCCGTCACCGAGGCTCTGGGGCCGAACTGGAAGGTGTCTTGAAGGAAGAGCCCGAGGAAGCGCCGGGTCGAATCGGCGCGCGAAACCGAGTGCGAGAAGTTGCTCTCGGGGAGAGGGTTCCCCTCGGAGTCGGTGCGGATCTGACCCGTGTCGAAGCGGTCCCGCGAGATCTCGGCCCCCAGAACCGCCTGGTTCGATCTCGCCCCGAAAGATTTCTCCTGGGAAGCCTGGATCGTCCAGGCCAGGCCCATCCGATCGATCTCCGATTGGGAGCCCAGTCCGCTCCGTCCCCCGTTGAATCCATCTTCCGCGCTGTCTCGAAATGAAAGCCGGGTAGCCAGGGAGAAGCCGCCCGGTCGCAGGAGCCGGTAGCGGAGCCCCGGAAGGTAGAGATCGGTCGCGCTGAAATCATTCTTGTTGAAGGGGCTCTGCTCGCGATCCCGCCTGAGCTCGGCGGCGGTCAGCGCGCCGGGTTGATCGAGGTGGTTCGTTTCCGCCGTCAGATCGACGCCGAAGCTCTGCTGCGGCGTGAGCTGCCACTCCGCTTTCCCCGCGAACGATGAAGCCCGGTAGCCCGAGTTGTCCCGGAACCCGTCCGAGCCGAGGTACCCCAACCCGGCCTGGTAGGAGAGCTTTCCCTGGCGGCCGCCGGAGGAGACGGCGGCGCTTTTCGAGGCGTAGCTCCCGCCCGAAAGGGCGGCTTCCAGGCGCGCGGCATCGCCCCCGCTCCGGGTCACGACGTTGATGACGCCGCCGAGACCACCGTCGCCGAAAAGGGCCGAGCTGCTTCCGCGGATCACTTCCACGCGCTCCACGTCGAAGAGCGGAATCAGCTCGAAGTTGACGTAACCGGTGTCGGGCTCGTTGATGCGCACGCCATCGACGACCACCAGCGCGGAGGTGGCCAGGGACCCCGTGTTGAACCCGCGCAGATCCGCGGTCGACTCCACGCCGTTGCCCACTTCGTCGAACACGACGAAGTCGCTGCGCAGGGCGAGAAAATCCTGGAGCGTCGCCGCTCCGGAAGCCTGGATCTCCTGGCGCGTGTAGACGGTCACGTGCGCCGGAATCCGGGACGCTTCCTCCGGAGCGTCGGGGAGGCGCGTCGCGGTGACCAACACCTTCTCGACGAGACCGGAGTCGGCGGCCCCCGGAGTCGCGCGGCTGGCGGTCGCGGAAGAGGACTTCTCCCCGTCAGACGAGGACGAGGACCCATCGGCCCTTGCACTTTCCGAGCCGGCCTTCTTGTCGTCCGAGGGAGAGGATGAGGCGTCGGCGGCCTCACCGGGAGTCCCGGCGAGCGCCAGAACGATCACGCCGAAAATCGCAAGGATTCGCTTCATCGGGCACCTCCTGGGGAGACGGGCAGGTAAGGGATGACGTAGGGAGCGCCGGTGCGCGGATCGATTTGAATCTCCGCGTCGGTGCCGTAGAGCGTTCGAATCCCGGCTTCGGTGATGACCTCCCGGGGAGCTCCGGAAGCCATCACGGCTCCCTCCCGGAGAAGCCACAGGATCCCGCAATAGCGCGCCGCCAGGTTCACGTCATGCGAGATGATGAGGACGGTCAGCCCGGTCGCGCGATTGAGACGAACGAGAATCTCGTAGATCTGCAGGCGGTGCTTGAGATCCAGAAAGCTGGTCGGCTCGTCCAGAAGCAGCACGCTGGGCTGCTGGGCGAGCGCGCGGGCGATAATGGCCCTCTGGCGCTCCCCGCTGCTCAGCTCGCTGAGCGATCGAGAAGCGGTCCCTTCCAGCCCCACCTCCGCGAGGCAGCGCTCGGCGATTTCGACGTCCGCGCGGCTCTCCATTCCCAGGAGGCCCACGTGCGCGAATCGCCCCATCAAGACCGCCTCCAGGACGGTGAAGTCGAAGGCGAGGCTCGATTCCTGAGGGACCACCGCGAGGACCTTTGCCCGATCGCGAACGGAAATCCGGCTCATCTCGACGCCTTTGAGGAGAATCCTGCCCGACTCCGGGCGAAGAACGCCCGTGAGAAGCCGGAGCAGAGTGGTCTTCCCGGAACCGTTGGGGCCGATCACCGCCGCGACGGCTCCCTCGCGAAGTCCGAGCGACAGCTCGCTGAAGCGAAGGCGTCCCGGGTAGGCGAAGCTGATTCGCTCGGCGGCGAGGAGGTCAGTCAAAGTAGGTCTCCGATTGGCGGCGCCGGTAGAGAAAGATGAATCCGGGTCCCCCCAGAAGGACGGTCAGGACGCCGACGGGCAGCTCGGTGGGGGCGAGCATCGTGCGCGCGAGCGTGTCCGCGATGACCAGCCCCGCGGCCCCCAGGAGCGCGGAAGCCGGCAGCAGGAGGCGATGATCGGGCCCGAACAGGAAGCGCGCCGCATGGGGGACGATGAGGCCGACGAATCCGATCAATCCGCTGAAGGAAACGACCGACGCCGTGATCAGGGACGCGGCCGTGAGCGAAATGATCTTGGCGCGCTCCACGTCGGCCCCGAGCTGGCGGGCCGTCTCCTCGCCCGCGCAGATCAGGTCCATCCTCCTGGCCTGGGTGAGGAGGACGATGAAGCCGGCGCCCGTCAGAAGCGCAAGAGTCGCGAGGACTGCGTACGACTGCGGCGAGAGCGTGCCGACGAGCCAGAAAATCACGCCGTGCACGCGCGAGAAATCGACCACGCTCTCGAGAAAGAGGATCAGCGCCAGGAACAGGGAATTGAAGATCCAGCCGATGAGGAGCATCGGGTAGGAGGCGACGCGCCCGCGGGAGCGCGAGAGAACGAAGATGGCCGCGACCGTGGCGCAGGCGCCGGCGAACGCCGAGAGCGGACGGACGGGCCAGCCGGGAAGTCGGCTCTCCGCGCCGGAGGTTACCGCGAGGATCGCTCCGAGCGCGGCCCCCCCGGAAATCCCCAGGATGTAGGGATCCGCCAGGGGATTGCGGAGAACCGCCTGGAAAGAGGCTCCGGCGCAGGCGAGGGAGGCTCCGGCGAGCGCCGCGAGGAGAATCCGCGGGAGGCGGATTTGCCAGAGGATGGCGGTGAGCTGCGGGTCAGCGGATCGTCCAACCAGCGCGGCAAGAAGCGCCGCGGCCCCCGGTCGCACGGCGCCGATGGCGAGCGCTCCGAGCATGGCGACGGCGAGAAGCAGCGTCAGGAAGAGCACGACGCGAATCAGCCGGCCGGGAGTGAGTCGGGAGGGTTTCACGAGAGGCCTTCACCGCTGGCGCCGTCGCGCCCTAAGGGGAAGGCTCATGGGGCCGGAAAAAGAAAAACCCCGGCGGAAGAGCCGGGGCCACGCGGAATCCTGCGCCTTCCCTTCGAAGGGGATTCCCTCGTCCCATAGGCAGGTTTCCTGGCTCGCGAATCATCCTCGGCCCGTCCCCTTCCCAGGGTCTCCCCCCAGTGGGTTGCCGACGGGCTTCGTCCTCGCTGACAGTGGCGGGGCCGCAGCGGATTTACACCGCTTTCCCTATTGTTCGGGCTCTTCCTTTCGCCTATGAGCGTTCCAATCCTGGGCAATCTACCACAGGCGCGCGCGGCAATGTCAAGAGGAGGGGGTGTCAGGGCAGGCGCGGGGGCCAAGCGTCCTCATACGGCTTCTCGAGGCCGGCCGCCGCGGCGGCGCGCGACCCGCGGACGTCGGGAAGGGCGGCGACGGCGTTGTAGAGCGCGGTCGCCTCGCTGCGCTTTCCCTGGAGATCCTCGATGCGCGCCGTCCAGATCTGGGCCCAGATCCGCGCAGGGTCGGAAGGCGAAGGCGAGAGGGAGATCGTCTTCGCCCACAGGGCGAGCCCGGCCTTCCAATCTCCGCGCTCCTTCAGCACCCTCCCTCTCAGGAAGAGCGCCGGCGGGTCCTGGGGCGCGTCGCTCATGGCCTGATCGATCTGCTCGTCGGCGCGGAGCAGCTTGCCTTCAAGGATGAGCCCCTCGGCGAGGTCGAGACGCGCCCGCGGCCCGACCCGGGATATCAAGGGAAGATAGTTGCGCGGGTCGAGGACGATCGAAGCGAACGGCGCCTTCAGTGGAACGACCAGCTCACCGGAGCTTCGATCGGCCGGGAACACCGAGCGCACGCGGGCTCCCGTGATGTCTTCGGCCATTATCTCCACCGGCATCGCGCCGGTCCCCGTCTTGTAGACGTCGGCGTGTAGTTCGTATCCGGCGTCGGTCTTCACCGTCCGGACGTGGCTGAGATAGTAGTCGAGCGTGTTCTTCGTTCGCAGCCACTGCTCGAAGAAGCCGTCGAGACGGGCCGAGGAGGCTGCCTGGGCGAAACCCTGGAAATCGCGATCCGTGAGGATCAGCTGCTTGTTGGTCTTCAGGATTCCGCGGAGAACTTCCTGGAGCTTGTCCTCGCCGAGGATCCCGCCGAGCATGTGGATCACGGCCGCCGACTTGGCCTTCGCCACGATCCGATCGAAATCCCACTCCAGCCGGGCGCGCTCGGCGCGGCCGCGCATGAGCGTCGTGTCGTAGCCCCTCAGGACGCCCACCAGGAAGGTGTCGTTGACGCCCGATCTCAGGAACTGCGAGTGCAGATCGATGCCGTTCTTCTTGGCGAGGTAGTTCTGCTGGCACCATGCGGCGACTCCGTTGGCGACGAAGGGGACGGCATCCGACGGCTCCCCGATGCTCCAGCCCCAGACCAGCCGCGCCGCCTGCAGCGCGATCGCGTCGCGCAGGAGATCGACGTTCTCGGTCACGGGGGCGTAAATCAGATGGGTCGAAGAGCTCCCCATCTCCTCGCCCGGCCCCGCGGGAAGGACTCCCACCTGGGGAGGCGGGAAGCCCCCGAGGAACGTGCTGGTGAAGCCGACCGCCTCGATCGTCTCGGCGAGCGCGTTGCGTGCCCAGGCGTCCTGGCCGTCCAGCGAATAGACGGTGATGGGAACCGGCCCCGCGGCCCCCTTCGTAGTCTTGAACTTGTCGCTCAAGGCGAGCGCGAAGTTCCTTGCTTTCTTGGCGACGAGCGTGACCCGGCCGGCCGCGGCCTTGGGAGGCGAAGCTCCCGTCGAAGCCACGATCCAGCCCGCGGGCGCGGCGACGTTGACCGTCATGTCCTTGAAGTCGTCGCTTCCGAAGGAGCCGGCCCGATAGGCGCGGAACTTCAAATACCAGGCGCCCCCGTCTCGATCGTTGAGATTCAAGTATCCGGCGGCGCTTTCGAGGGCGGCGACGGGACGTTCGTACTCCACCGTGAGAGTCGTCTTGAAGCCGGCGCCGAGCGGCGGAGCGATCTCCGCCGTGTAGGCTTGTTCCTCGGGCTTCCAGACGAGCGTCAGGTTCTTCGCTTTCGAGTCGACCGCCGAAGCGATGTGCCAGCGCTCGTTTCCGGGAACCGGAGGTGTTCCCGGCAGACCGGGCGCTTCGATCGTCAGGACGTTCAAGGGCGCTTCGGTGTCGTTCTTGTAGACGACCCTCTCCACGCCATGGAGCGTGCCCCGCCCGGCATCCAGCCTGAGATCGATCTGGTATTCGTTGGCGGCGCCGGCCAGCGCGGGCGTGAGGAGGCCGAGAAGCGCCCCGAACGCGGCGCCTCGCGCCGCGTCTCTTGCGCCGCGGGGAAGTTCCTCGCGCCTCGGATCCCCGTTCCGTGTCGACACGTCCACTCTCCCCTCGAGACTCAATCGAAAAATGGTAGCAGAGGGCGCCTCCAACCGCCAACGTCGTCGTGATCCGGCCTTGGGCTGAGCTTGTCGATAGTCGTCTCGGGCGCAAACGGCGCACCTTGGCGATTGACCTGCGGCGCCCGGGATCCCTAGAATCATCGTTCGATGCGCGATCCTCTCGCCTCGCTCCTTCCCGACGATCTCCTTGCCAGGGCGATCGGCGCCGTTCCCGCGAAGTCCGGCGTCGAGTGGGCGGAGCTCTTCCTCGAGCGCTGCGAGACGCTGCGCGCCGAATGGGAGCCGTCGGGAGGTCCGCGAATCGTTCGCGGGCTCCGCGAAGGGTTCGCGCTGCGCCGGGTTGGACCGGCCGCGCAAACGCATCATTGCGAGGAAGGCCTCGATCCCGGCCGGATTCTCGCGGCGTGTCGCGGCTTCAAGGCGGGAATCTCCGGCGTCGCGGCGGGGAGGCGGGATCGGCGATTCGATCCGGGACCGCCTGGAGGCGCCGGGCTCTCGGAACCGGATCGCCCATCGCTGGCCGCCACGATCGAGATGATGGCGAAGCGACTCACCGAGCAGCTCGCGTCCGCGGCATCCTTCTCGTTGTCGCTGGAAACACGGCGGCGCTGGATCCGGATATCGCTCGTCGGTGAGGCGCCGCGCTCCGATCGGCAGGAGCGTGCCGTCCTCACCTGCCGCATCGAGCTTCCCGGCGGCGGGATCGTCATGGGCGCGGGCGCCGACGAACTCGAGCGGCTGCTGGCGCGCCATCCGGAACGGGAGATCGGCCGCGAAGTGGCGCGACGGATCGAAGCGCGGGACGCTCGGGAGGCTCCGGCCGGCGAGCAGACGGTCGTGATGGCTCCCGGCACCGGCGGCGTCTTCTTTCATGAGGCCTGCGGGCACGCGCTGGAGGCGGATTTCGTCCTGAATCACGCCTCTCCGTTCCGGGATCTGCTGGGCGAGAAAGTGGCGGCCGATTTCGTCGGAGCCATGGACGATTCCACGCAGCCCGGGCTCGAAGGAGGGTACGCCTGCGACGACGAGGGATCGCCTTGCCGCGGCACGGTGCTGATCGCGCGCGGCAGACTGAAGGCCTTCCTGACCGACCGGATCACCGGCGCCCGGCTCGGGCGCGGGACGACCGCGAACGGCCGGCGCGAATCGTTTCGCGATCTTCCGCTCCCCCGGATGTCCAACACCTTCCTCATGGCTGGAGAGGATGATCCGGAAGCTATCGTCCGGGAGACGCAGCGCGGCGTCTACGTCCGAGGCCTTGCGGGAGGGCGCGTGGATACCGCCTCCGGCGATTTCCTTTTCCGCGCCGAAGGGGGAAGCCTCATCGAAGACGGAAGATTGACGGCGCCGCTGCGCCCCTTCTCGATCGCCGGAAACGGAGTGTCGGCGTTGCGCGGCATCGATCGCGTGGGCGGCGATCTCCGTTTCGGCACGGGCGCGGGCTCGTGCGGGAAAGAAGGACAGAAGATTCCGGTCGCCGTGGGACAACCGACGCTGCGCGTGAGGTCGCTCGCCGTCGGGCCCGGCTGAGCGGGAAACCGCCTCAGTCTTTACCGGGAAGCGAGAAGCTCCGCTTCCATTCGGCGAGCGCCGCTTCCACCTCTTCCGCCCGCCGGGCCTCGGTCCATCCCAGCCAGGCCGCCATCACCCGCGAAGCGCCGAGGGCCAAGTCCCTTCCCTCGGGGCGCGACATCCGGGCTTCCACGAAGTGCGGATGCAGGCGGCGATAGAGAAGATCGCCGAGGCGCACCGCTCCCTCGCACTCCACCGCATGAATCACTTCCGCGGGGGTGGCGGCGCAGCCCGCGACGAAGGGGACGCCCAGCGGAGCGTTGGCGCCGATT
>Ga0114129_10003615_pt1 | contig 21747 bp, 18 predicted proteins | sample RhiMetdeltSRZDD1_FD_80071 | JGI IMG/M metagenome (GOLD analysis project Ga0114129, IMG submission 80071) | Populus rhizosphere microbial communities from Tennessee, USA - Rhizosphere MetaG P. deltoides SRZDD1 (version 2) (version 2) | ecosystem: Host-associated > Plants > Roots > Rhizosphere >... | reverse complement strand
GCTCGCGCGCTGACTGCCGCGCGCGAGGCGCTCGAGGCGGCGCAACAGGCGGTCGAGGAAGCGGAAGCTGACGAAAAAAAGGCAGCCCGCGCGCGAGACGAGGCAGAGCGCAAGGCGCGCACGGCCGAAACGGCGCTCGACCGGGCCCGCGCCGACGCCGACGAAGCTCAGCGCGAGCTCACCCGTCTGAACAGCTGAATCAAACGCGTCAGTGCTGAGCCACGGTACCCTGCTCGAACCAGCGGAACGCCACCAGCATGTAGATCGCCGGAACGAAGAGCGCCAGGTGCAGCGTGTTCAACGAGAATGGCGCCACGACCCGCGCCAGCGTCAAGAGCACGAACCCCGCCACGAGCGCCGTCAACCGCACAGTCCCATTCGTGGTGACGGCAATCGCCGCGGACACGATCGCGATCCCCGCCAGCGCGAGCACGGCGACCAGCGACCCCGCTGCGAATGCTCCACTGTCCCACGCCTGAAGCAATCCGCCGACAGCCGACAGCACAGTCCAGAACGTTCGAGTGCGAAGCATGTGAACCTCCTCGAGATTCACTGTCGCAGAAGGCCCGCTCCGTCGAAGTCTCGCTCCGATGAACGGTCAAATCCGTCGACAAACGGACGAACCCCTGTGTGAACCATCGTGTGAACCCCCGTCTGAACCCTTGTATGAACCCCCGTTTTCTGATATTACCTACACTACGACTATGAGGACGTATCTCGGGGAATTCGAACAACTACTGCTCCTCGCCCTCGTGCATCTGAGCGATGACGAGGCCTACGGCACGCGGATTCGCAGCGAGATAGAAGCGCGGACAGGGCGTACCGTCTCGCCGGGCGCGATCTATACGGCGCTCGACCGCCTGGAACAGCGAGGCCTCGTCGCATCACGTCTGGGCGACCCGACGCCGTCACGTGGCGGCAAACGGAAGCGCCACTACCGTCTGGAGCCAGCCGGCGTTCAGTTGCTGCAGCGGACGCAGGAAGTGCTTGCGCGCATGTCGCAAGGCGTCCCGCTCGCCCGGCTTCTACGCGCCCCGCGCGACTCGGGTGCGTTATGAAACGGACTCCTGTTCTTCCATCGTTGCTGTTGCGCAGCCTTCTGCCGGCCGACGCCTACGAATGCGTGGCGGGCGATCTCGAGGAAGCCTGGCACAACGGATCGCTCTCGCGCGCCGGCTTCTGGCGGCTCGCGATGGCGTCGATCGTCGAGTGCCGCCGGCCGCGCCTGCAGCGAACTCACGTTGATCGCGATTCAGATCGGAAACGAGGCGACAGTCTCATGCGGACGATCCTCCAGGACTTCTCGTATGGCGCAAGGCTGATGCGCCGCAATCCGGGATTCACTGCCGCGGCCGTTGCCACGCTGGCGCTGGGCATTGGCGCGAATACCGCACTCTTCAGCATCCTCAACGTGCTGACGCTCAAGCCGTTGGCCTACCGCGAGCCTGACCACGTGGTGTTCGTTCGAGAATGGTCCCACCGCACGCAGACCGCCGGGTTCTCATTGTCGGTGCTCGACTTCATCGAGGTTAGCCGGCGTTCGACGACGTTCGAGTACGTCACGACGTACTCGTACTGGAGCGCCAACCTCACCGGGGGTTCGACACCCGAGCGCGCGCAGGCGTATCGCGTCACCGCAGACACGTTCGACATGCTCGGCGTTCCCGCGGCGTTGGGCCGCGGATTTCTCCCAGAGGAAGGGGTCCCTGGGGGACGCCGGGTCGTCGTTCTCAGTCATGGGCTCTGGCAGCGTCGCTTCGGCAGTGATCGCTCTGTCATCGGCCGCGACATCACCCTCGACGGCCATCCGCACACCATCGTCGGCGTGATGCCGGCGTCGTTCGAGTTTCCCGTCTTCAATTTCAAGGGTGAGTTGTGGGTCCCATGGCAACTCGACATGCAGGCAATTCTTGCGGACCGCGGATCAGCGAGCTCATCGGTCGTCGTAGCGCGGATCCGCCCGAACGTGACGATGTCCGCCGCTCAGGCAGAAATCGACACGATCATGCAGCGGCTGGAGACGGAACACCCCGATACGAACGCCGGACGCGGAGCGCGGCTCACCGAAATGGGCCGCCTGGACGACGAGAGCGCGGGTCCAGGAATCCTGATCGTCGCCGCCACTGCCGCACTGGTGCTGTTACTCGCGTGCGCGAACGTCGCGAATCTGCTCCTGGCCCGTGGTGTGTCGCGTCAGCGCGAGCTCGCCGTGCGGGCGGCGCTGGGCGCAGGGCGGGTGCGCCTCGTGACCCAGCTGATGTCCGAAGGCGTGCTGTTGGCTGTCGCCGGTGGTGTTGCAGGCTTGTTCGTGGCTTACCTCGCACTCAACGCCCTGCGTGCGTCACTCCCCGAAATGGTCGTGACCACGCAGCCGAACATCGACACGCTCGGCATCGACCCCATGACGCTCGCGTACGCAGCCGGCATTTCACTGCTGACCAGCATCATCTTCGGGGTCATTCCCGCCGTGCGCGCGGCGAGCCCGATGCTGCAGGAGGGCCTCAAGGAAGGCGCGTCGTCTGGCGGCGGCCGGGGCACGCGACGGCTGCGCGCGGCGCTCGTGATCGCCGAGGTGAGCCTCTCGACAATCATGCTCGTATCGGCAGGTCTTCTCGTTCGCAGCTATCAACGTCAGCAGCACGTCAATCCCGGGTTCGATCCGGACAACGTGCTCACGATGATGATTGCGCTGCCCGACTACCGTTACAGCGCGCCGGAGGCGCGGACGCAGTTCTTCCAGGAGTCGGTGGGGAGGATTTCATCGCTCGCGGGCGTCGAAGCCGCGGCTTTCGTCAACGTTCTGCCCTTCAGCACCTACAACCGGGGAGGAGTGTTCAGCGTCGAGGGACGCACTGACGTCGAACGCGGGCAAGAGCCCTCAGCGGATATCCGTGTGATCTCCGACAGGTACTTCGACACGATGCGCATTCCGTTACGTGCCGGCAGGACCTTCGATACCCGCGATGCCGCTGCCGGCGCGCGCGTCGCAATCGTGAACGAGGCGCTCGTCCGCAGACACTTCAAGGACCAGGATCCGCTCGGCCAACGGCTGAAACTGGGCCGCATCGGCGGCCCGGGAGCCGTTGTAACCATCATCGGCGTGAGCGGCAGCGTCCACCACAATCAGCTCTCGGAGCAACCAACCCCGGAGATCTACTTTCCGCTGGCGCAGTCGCCACCCCCGATGATGATGCTGGCGGCGAGGACATCTACCGATCCGGAGACTTACACCGATGCCATCCGGGCAGAAATCCTGGCTGTCGATCCCGCTCAGCCCGTCTATCACGTGAAACCGATGAGCAGGCTCGTCGGCGATTCGCTTGCCGCGCCAAGCTTCTCGGCATCCTTGATGGGTCTCTTCAGCGGCATCGCACTGATGCTCGCGGCCATCGGCATCTACGGCGTCGTCTCGTACGCCGTAAACCAGCAGCGTCGTGAGTTCGGCGTGCGACTCGCGCTCGGTGCGCGTCCGCGCGACCTGCTCACCCTGGTGCTCCGCCGTGGTCTGCTGCTCGTCGCCACGGGCATCACGATCGGCATGCTCTGCGCGTTCGGCGTCGGCCGCGCGCTGGCCAACATCCTCTATGGTGTCGGGCCTGCCGATCCGGTCACATTCGTCTCGGTGACCGTCACACTCGCCACCGTTGGTCTCGCCGCGTGCTGCATCCCCGCCCTGCGCGCGAGCCGGACCGAGCCGGTCACAGCCTTGCGGGAGTGAGCGAGCGGAGGACGGACGAAGGGGACGGAGGGCACGGAACAAGCTTCAACTCGGAGAAACAGAGACACGGGGGTGGGTGGCATCCTCGTGGGGCAGAAGCCGATGCCGGCCCGGCCAGGGGCCGGGCCGAGCGAACGACCGACTCCCCGGAGCGACAAGCCACTTCACCGATTGCATGTGGCTTGTCGCTCCGGGGAGTCGGTCGTTCGCCCGCCGCCCTGCGGCGGCATCGGCTCGGAGCCCGAGTATTTGATCGCCACTCCGTGTCTCCGTTTCTCCGTTTTTGAAGCTCGTTCCGCGACCTCCGTATCCTCAGTCTCCCCAAATCTGTCTCGGTCGGCTCATGCCTCCCAGTATAGAATTGTGGCCCGCATGCCTCGTCCGGTCGTCTTTGTTACTGGCGCGGGCCGTGGTGTAGGCCGCGTCATCGCGCTGCGATTCGCGGCGGCCGGATATGTGGTCGGTGTCGCAGGGCGCAACGAGGCGGCGATTCGCGAGGTCGCTGCCGAGATTGTCGCCGCGGGCTCGGACGCATTCGCGGTCCTCTGTGACGTCACCCGGAAGCAATCGGTCGTCGACGCGATTGCGGAAACCGATCGGCGTCTCGGTCCCATCGACGTGCTGGTCAACAACGCCGGCGTTGCCGACAGCGCGCCGTTCGCCGCGATGGATGATGCGTTGTGGGACCGCATGCTCGCCGTCAATCTGACCGGCACCTACTCCTGCATGCGCGCGGTCCTGCCGGGAATGTTCGAGCGGCGGCGCGGACGCGTCATCAACATCGCATCGGTCGCGGGCCGCACGGGATTCGCGTACACGGCTGCCTACTGCGCTTCCAAGCATGGCGTCGTGGGCCTCACACGCGCGGTCGCGCTCGAGGCGGCCGGAAAAGGCGTGACGGTCAACGCCATCTGTCCGGGATGGGTAGACACCGACATGACCCGTGAATCGGTTGCGCGGATCGTGAAGAAGACTGGCCGAAGTGCAGCCGACGCCAAGGCCGCGATCGAGCAGATGAATCCGCAGAAAAGACTGATCCAACCAGAGGAAGTAGCCGCATTGGCCGTCTTCCTGGCTGGCCCGGATGCTCACGGCATCAACGGACAGGCATTGAGTGTCGACGGCGGCGAGCTCGTCGCCTGAAGGGACCGAATGATCAAGCCGACGACGTTTGAGTATGCCGAGAAGGACGGCGTCGCGACGATCACGCTGAACCGTCCCGAGCGGCTCAACGCGCTGACGTTCGAGGTCTACGCGGAGCTCCGCGATCTCTTCGCCGATCTCGCTGACGACAAGTCGGTCCGCGTCGTCATCATCACCGGCGCCGGTCGTGGGTTCTGCTCCGGTGGAGACGTCGAAGCGATCATCGGTGAACTCCTGACACGCGACATGCGCGAGTTGCTCGCGTTCACGCGCATGACAGGCGCTCTGATCCACAACATTCGCGCCCTGCCGGTTCCAGTGATCGCAGCCCTCAACGGCGTCGCCGCGGGCGCAGGCGCCGTGATTGCCCTGGCCGCGGACTTTCGGCTCGCTGTTCCGGAGGCGAGCATCGCGTTCCTGTTCACGAAGGTCGGGCTCGCCGGCGCGGACATGGGCGCTGCCTATCTGCTTCCGCGAGTGATTGGCATGGCGCGCGCTACCGAACTCCTGTTTCTGGGTGATCGCGTGTCAGCAGAGCAGGCCGAGCGGATCGGGCTTGTGAACAGGGTCGTGCCTGCTGCATCTCTGATGGATGAAGCGTACGCGCTGGCCGCCCGTCTCGCATCAGGCCCCGGATTCGCCCTCGGCATGACGAAGACGATGCTCAACGAAGAGCTCGACATCGACTTCGCAGCTGCCATCGAAGCCGAAGCGCAGGCGCAGGCTATCTGCATGCAATCGTCCGACTTCGGCGAGGCTTATCAGGCATTCAAAGCCCGCCGCACTCCCGCCTTTCAGCGCGGACGATGATCGACCTTCCGTTTTTCGAAGACAGACACCGCGCCCTCGCTGCCCGCGTGGCTGCGCTTGGCGATCAGTTCGAGGCCGTCATCGGACTCGGCGAGTCGGGCGAGGAAGATCGCGCGGGCCGCGAAACGATTCGGATCGCCGCCGAACACGGGCTCTGCAGGCTGCTCGTGCCGCCCGAGTTTGGCGGCGACGGGCTCGATCTTCGATCGCTTTGCCTGACGCGGGAAGGTGTGGCTGCCGCGAGCGGCCTCGCCGATTCTGTGTTCGCGGTCCAGGGGCTTGGCAGCTATCCGATCGCGTTGTCGCGGGACAACGCATTGGGCGAGCGGTTCCTGACAGGTGTCGCGTCGGGTCGCGCCATCGCAGCGTTCGCGCTGACGGAGCCCGAGGCGGGATCGGATGCAGCGGCGGTCACGACTCGCGCTGTGCGCGACGGGGACAGCTACGTCATCGACGGGTTCAAGACGCTCATCTCGAACGCAACCATCGCGTCGTTCTTTGTCGTCTTCGCAAGAACGGCGGAGGGTTCGAAGCGGGCGATCAGCGCGTTCGTCGTGCCGGCGGGGACACCGGGCCTCACGATCGATCGCCGTCTGCATGTCAGTGCGCCGCATCCCATCGCCGAGGTGCGTTTCACACAATGTCGGGTGCCTGAGAGCCACCTCCTGGGTTCTGAGGGTGACGGCATGCGGCTCGCGCTCGGTACGCTCGACTTTTTCAGGACCAGCGTGGGTGCTGCCGCGTGCGGGCTCGCGACTCGTGCTCTTCGTGAAGCGACGGCCCATGCGCGCTCGCGGCGTCAGTTCGGCTCACGCCTCGCTGATTTCCAGCTCACGCAGGCCGCACTCGCGGACATGGCGACTGAGCTCGACGCGGCGCGCCTGCTCGTCTACCGATCGGCCTGGACGAAAGACATGGGAGCGGAGCGCGTAGCCTCCGAATCGGGGAAGGCCAAGCTGTTCGCGACCGAAGCCGCGCAGCGCATTGTGGATCGCGCCGTCCAGATTCACGGAGGTTTGGGAGTCACGCGAGGCTCGGTCGTCGAGCGGCTCTATCGCGACGTGCGGCCGCTTCGCATCTACGAGGGCACGTCGGAAATCCAGCGGCTCGTGATCGCCCGCCACATAATAGAGGAGGCGGAAGGCTAAGCCGCCGACCTCATGTGGCACCCTCCGGAACGAGTCAAACACGCCCCGCTCCCGGCGCGCTGGCCTGACCAGGCTGAAGCCGCCCGGTCGCTGCTCTTCAGTCCTTTGTCGGTCGGACGCTTGACCCTGGCGGATCGGACGTGGGTCCCCGCGATGGTCCCGTGGCGCGCCACCGACGAGGGTTTCGTCACCGACGATGTGCTGACGTGGTACGAGCGGTTCGCACGGGGCCAGCCTGGCGCGATTGTCGTCGAGGCCACTGGGGTGCGCGACATCGCAAGCGGACCACTGTTGCGTATAGGCGATGACCGCTTTTTGCCGGGTCTGGAAACGCTCGTTCGAACCGTGCGAGAGGCCAGCCGCGGCCGCACGAAGCTGTTCATTCAAATCATCGATTTCCTGGCCATTCGCCGGCGTCCTGCCCGCGAGACGTTCGTCCAGCGTTATCTGCGCATCACCGATCGCCATCGCGCCGCGACCGGCGCCGAGGACGACGCAGAAGTCCGCACGAGGCTCCTGTCGATGCCGGACGACGAGCTTCATCAGGTGCTCTCGCCTCGCGAGGCTGAGGCGCTCGACTTCGGACTCCGGGAGCGGGTGACGGATGTGGAGCATAGCCACATCCGCGATCTGCCCCGCACGCTGCCAGGCATCTTCTCGTCGGCGGCGCGGCGCGCCGAGGCCGCCGGATTCGACGGCGTCGAGCTGCACTACGCGCATGCGTACACGATGGCTTCGTTCCTCTCGGCGCGAAATACACGGACCGACGGCTACGGCGGCAGTCGCGAAGGCCGGGTACGGCTTCCGCTGGAGGTGATCCGGGCCGTCAGGAGCGCTGTGTCGGATGGGTTCGTGGTGGGCTGCCGCTTTCTTGCCGACGAGTGTATCGACGGCGGCAGCGGTGTCGACGATGCGGTGTTCTTCGGCGTGGAGTTCGCCCGCGCGGGCCTCGACTTCGTGTCGTTATCGCGTGGTGGGAAATTCGAAGACGCCAAGCAGCCGAAGGTCGGCTGGGCCGCGTATCCTTATACGGGTCCAAGCGGGTGGGAGTGCATGCCCACCATCCTTGCCGACCAGGCAGGGCCGTTCGGCCGCAACGTCGCCCCGGCCGCGCGCATCCGGTCGGCGATCAGATCCAATGGATTGACGACTCCGGTTGTCGTCGCCGGCGGGATTCAGTCCTTCGAGCAGGCTGAATCGATCCTCGAGTCAGGCGAAGCGGATATCATCGCCGCTGCGCGGCAATCGCTCGCAGATCCCGACTGGTTTCTGAAGACGCGCATGGGTCTCGGCAGCCAAATCAGACGATGCGCGTTTACGAACTACTGTGAGGGGCTCGATCAGATGCACAAGCAAGTGACGTGCAAGCTCTGGGACAGGGTGGCGCTCGACGAGCCGCTCCTCTCGCGAAGCACCGACGGCAAACGGCGCCTGGTCGCGCCGGCATGGTCGGTGGAGCCAGACTGACATGCGGGTCGTAGTGGTCGGAGGCGGGCCCGCGGGTCTTTACTTCTCGATGTTGCTGAAGAAGCAAAACCCATCGCATGACGTCACGCTGTTCGAACGTGATGCGCCGACGGATACATTCGGCTGGGGAATCGTCTTTTCGGATCAGACCTTCGAATACCTGCGCGAGAGCGACGCCGCGTCCTACGACGCGATTACGGCAGCCTGCCAGCAGTGGGACAACGTGGACGTCGTCCATCGCGGGCAGAAGATCACGGTCAGGGGCAACAAGTTCTCGGGGATTGCCAGGATTCATTTCCTCAACGTTCTGCAGCAGCGCTGCCTCGACGTCGGCGTCGATCTGCGCTTTCGCGAGCCGATCGCGGGTCTCTCGGACCTGCCTCCGGCCGACCTGCTGGTCGGCGCCGATGGCGCCAACAGTCTCGTCCGTCGCACGCACGAGGCCGTATTCCGGCCGACGGTGGAGTACGGTCGCAACAAATACATCTGGCTGGGCACGCCACGGCTGTTTCATGGCCTGACGCTGACGTTCGAGCAGCACCCCGCCGGCGTGTACGCGGCACATTCCTACAAGTTCGACGGCCGCACCAGCACGTTCATCGTCGAATGTTCCGAAGCGACCTGGCGGCGGTCCGGCCTCGACACGATGGACGAAGCCGCCACGTGTGAGTTCCTTCAGCGGGTCTTCCGTGAGCACCTCGAGGGTCAACCGCTGCTCACGAACAACTTCGTGCGCTGGCTGAACTTTCCGCTCGTCCGCAACGCACGCTGGCATGGAGGTGCGATCGTGGTGCTGGGCGACGCCCTGCACACAGCGCATTTTTCCGTGGGATCGGGGACGAAGCTTGCGCTGGAAGATGCAATAGCCCTCGCAAGAGCATGCGCGGAGGTACCGGATGTCGCGGGTGCGCTGGCGGCGTTCGAGACCAATCGCCGCCCGCGGGTGGAGCAGTTGCAGCACGCCGCGCTGGAGAGCCTCCGCTGGTTCGAAGAGATGGACTCTTACATGCACCTCGACCCACTCCCGTTCGCGCTGTCGGCGATGACGCGCAGCAAGCGGATCGACTACGACAAGCTGCGGCAGCGCGACCCGGCGTTTGTCGCGGAGGTCGAAGACTACCAGCGCAACCACGCGGGAACCGGAACCTAAGTCCGGAGGACGGCCGTGTCGAATCGGACCGAGTATTGGAATCCCAAGAACGAGACGTTGTCGCGGGAAGAGCTGCGATCGCTCCAGCATCGGAAGCTGAAACGGCTCTGCGAGTGGGCTTACGAGCGGTCTCCCTTTCATCGCCGCCGGTGGGAGAAGGCCGCGTTTCATCCCGATCAGCTGCGGACGGTCGCCGACATTCAGCGGATTCCATTCATGACCCGCGAGGACTGGATGGACGCGCAGGCGGAGGAGCCACCCTTCGGAACGCTGCCCGCTGTGCCGCGCGATCTCGCTATCCGCTATCACACGACCTCCGGCACGACTGGCCGTACCCCGCTTCGCGTGCTCGACAGCACGAAGGATTGGCAGTGGATCGCGGAGATGTGGTGCTACGGCATATGGGGGTTCGGCGTCCGCCCAAGTGACGTTGTCCTGTTCGCATTTTCGTATGGGACCTTCATCGGCTTCTGGGGCGCGCATTACGCGTGCGAGAAGATCGGGTGCCTCGTGTTGCCGTCCGGTGGAGGCACGAGCGAAGGGCGGGTCAAGTCCATTCTGGACATGGGCGTCACCACGCTCTGTTCAACGCCGACCTATGCGCTCCGCCTGGCGCAGACGGCGGCGGAAATGGGCGTGGACCTGGCGCGCGACAGCCGGCTCGAAAAGGTGGTCGTGTCGGGCGAGTCCGGCGGGTCGATTCCGGCCGTGAAGCGGCAGCTCGAGTCGGCGCTCGGCGCGAAGGTCAGCGACATGGCCGGTATGACGGAGATCGGCACGATCATGATCTTCGAGTGCGCAAACCAGCCTGGCGGGACGCACATCATCGAGGACAACTTCATCGAGGAAACGATCGAGCACGACGGCGAGCGGCCCCTGCCATATGGCGAACGCGCAGAGCGGGTCGTGACGTCGCTCGGCCGCGGGTTCATCCCTCTGATTCGCTATCGCACCAAGGACCTGGTCGTGAAGATCCCGCACTCGTCCTGCGCGTGCGGGCGCACCGGCGACATCTACCACGGCGGCATTCAGGGCCGCTGGGACGACATGAAGCTGGTTCGCGGAACCAACGTCTACCCGCGCGCCGTGGAGTCCATCGTGCGCGAGTGCCGTGCCGTCGACGAGTTCCAGATTCTGCTGACACGCGAAGGCGTGCAGGACGAGATCACCGTGCTCATCGAGTTGAAGCCGGGTCGCGAGGACCATTGGACCGAACTCGAGGGGCGGCTGTGCAAGGACCTGCCGGACGCGCACGAGGGACTGCGTTTCAACGTCCGGCTCGCCGAGCGGAACTCGTTGCCACGCTTCGAGTTGAAGGCCAAACGGCTCGTGGACAAGCGTCCGGTTGCGGATTTTACATAAGTAGGGGAATCTACGATGGCACGACTGGATCTGCTCGGGCGTCCACTGACGCCGGCCGAAACGCAGCTCCTCGAGATCTATACGACGCTGAAGTCTGTGGCAGCACAGCCCGACCTGCCGCCGTGCGCCGAACGCAACGTGAAACAGGCGCTCGCCAGCATGTGGCAGGTCGCAAACGATCTGGATCTCGAATTCGAGCAGTTGTATGACGTTGGGGTCTGACGCGGGCCGTAGTTCGTGGCTCGTAGTTCGTAGCTCGTCCGGCCTAGCCGGACTGATATCCAACAGATGACCAAGCACGTCGCACGCAGCACGTCGGCACGTCGCACGAAGCACGTCGGCACGTCGCACGTCGGCACGTCGCACGTCGGACGTAGCACGTAGACATGACCATCATCAACCCGCCCGGCTGGCCGTCCCCACGTGGGTACAGTAACGGGATCGTCGCTGAAGGACGGATGTTGTTCGTCGCTGGCCAGATTGGCTGGAACGAGAAAGGCGAGATCGTCAGCGATCGACTCGTCGATCAGTTCGATCGGGCGCTGGCCAACGTGCTGACGATTGTCGACGCCGCAGGCGGCGCGCCGGCGTCGATCGCGCGGCTCACGATCTACGTGACCGACAAGGCGGCGTACGCCGCTGCGCGGTCTGAGATCGGCGACCGCTATCGCGCACGTATGGGGCGTCATTTTCCAGCCATGACGCTGGTCGAAGTCAGCGCCCTGCTCGAGCCCGGCGCACTGATCGAGATCGAAGCGACCGCTGTCTTGAGCTCGAACCAGTAACCCTACGGCGAGACACGAACCACGCACCACGAACCACGGCAGGTAGGCAAGCATGTCTCTTTCGCGTCGAAACTTCCTGACGACGACTCTCGCGGCGTCGGCCGCCGGCTTCGTGCGCCTGCATGCGCGGGAGCAGGATACTGGCCGCCGCGTGTTCCTGCACGGTGTGGCCAGCGGCGATCCGCTCACCGATCGCGTCATCCTGTGGACGCGCGTCACCGGCCTGGCGGGTTCGATGCCGCAGGTGTCGTGGGAGATCAGCACGGATGCGTCGTTCAACACCACGACGGCGAGAGGCATGGTCACGACGGGGGAGCACCGCGACTTTACTGTCAAGGTCGATGCGGGACTGCTCCGGCCGGCGACGACCTACTACTATCGCTTCGAGGCGCTGGGCGAGCGATCGCCGACGGGCCGCACCCGAACATTGCCTGCGGCCGGCGCGGCGCGCGTTCGCCTAGCGCTGACGTCCTGCTCGAATCTACCGTTCGGGTACTTCAACGCCTACGCGCGCATTGCCGCACGGGCCGATCTCGACGCCGTCCTGCATCTGGGCGACTACATCTACGAGTACCAGAACGGCCGTTACGGTGACGGGACTCCGTTCGGCCGAGTACCAGAGCCCGATCTCGAGATCCTGTCGCTGTCGGATTACCGCATCCGGCACGGTCAGTACAAGCGAGATCCCGATCTGCAGGAAGTTCACCGTCAGCATCCATTCATCGTCGTCTGGGACGATCACGAATTCACTGACAACACCTGGCGCGAGGGTGCCGCAAATCACCAACCGGATCTCGAAGGGGAGTGGAAGGCCCGTCGCGCGGCCGCGTTGCAGGCCTATTTCGAGTGGATGCCGATCCGCGAGGATCGCGCGACACGCCGGCCGCGTATCTATCGTTCGTTCAGCTTCGGTGACCTCGCAGACCTGTTGATGCTGGACACGCGTGCGCTCGATCGCGACGAACAGGCGTCAACGCGCGACGCTATCAGCGTGATCGACAACCCCGGGCGGACGCTGCTTGGCGTGGCTCAGGAAGAGTGGCTGAACGAAGAGTTGATCGCATCGAAGCGTGCCGCCGTGCGATGGCAGCTGCTCGGCCAGCAGGTGATGTTTGCCGCCGGCAGCCGTCCCGACTTGCCCTCGGTGAGCACCGACACCTGGGATGGTTACCGTCCGGCACGCCAGCGCCTGATCAACACGATCACCGGCCACGACCTGCGGAACGTCATCGTGTTGACCGGAGACGTGCACAGTTCATGGGCCTACGACCTGCCGCAGAATCCGTGGCACACGTACGATCAGGCAACGGGGAAGGGCTCGCTGGGCGTCGAGATCGTGACGCCGGCAATCACGTCGCCGAGCGGGTTCGGTCCGCCCGAAAAGGCGGCCGAGCGAACGGCACAGCTGCGCAAGGAACGCCCGCACCTGCGATTCCTCGAAGGCACGCAGCGCGGCTACGTCGTTCTCGACGTCACCCCCGAGCGCGCGCAAGCCGACTGGTTCTTCATCCCGACAGTCACCGAACACTCGACCGCCGAGACCTTCGGCGGCGGCTGGCTCACCGAGGCCGGAACATCCCACCTGGTTGCCGGCTCTGGTCCGGTGCCGCCCAATACCGCCGCCCCCGCCCCCGCGCCACTGGCGGCAGTATGATAGGCGTTTCTTACGGGGGTTCACGACGGGGGTTCACGACGGGGGTTCACGACGAGGGTTCACGACGAGGGTTCACGACGGCACTTTGGTTCGGCGCGTGGTTGAACCGTGAACCCTCGTGATGAACCCTCGTGAATGAACCCCCGTCATGAACCCCCGTCCTGAACCCCCGCAATGAACGTCAATGTGATGCGTAATGAGTACAGGTGACGCCCGCACGAGGGGCGGCTTCCCCGCGACCCGGCACTCCGTAATCGAGCGGATCCGGGACGGCAGCGACGACGCCCGGCGCGAAGCGTTCGGCGATTTGATCGAGGGGTACTGGAAGCCTGTGTACAAGCACCTCCGAATCACATGGCGGCTCACGCCGGACGACGCGCAGGACCTGACTCAGGGGTTCTTCGCCGATGCGTTCCAGAAGTCGTGGCTGGAGAAGTTCGAGCCAGGCAAAGCGCGGTTTCGGACGTTCGTCCGGCTGTGCGCGGATCGGTTCGTGATGAACGCTCGTCAGGCGGCTTCCCGGCTCAAGCGCGGCGGGGCGACGCAGACCGTGCCGCTCGATTTCGACGGAGCCGAACGCGAAATCGCCGCCCGCCCGCCCTCGGCGCCGCCCGAGGCCGAGGAGCTGTTCCACCAGGAGTTCGTGCGCGCGTTGTTCGACAACGCTGTGCGGGCCGTGCGCGCCGAGTGCGAGCGCAACGGACGTGCGATCCATTTCGAGCTCTTCGAGAAGTATGATCTCGTTCCCGCAGATGACGTGAGTTACGCGCGCCTGGCCGAGCAGTTCAACCTGACGACCACGCAGGTCACCAACTACCTTGCGCTGGTGCGGCGCAGATTCCGCGAACAAGCGCTCGACGCATTGCGTGGGTTGTGCGGGAGCGACGCGGAGTTCAAGAGAGAAGCTCGCGATCTCTTCGGAATGGAGCTCGATTGAGTCCGTTGTCGGACGCAGCGGTTGCGCGGTTGCGGTTGGTTGCCACCTGGCCGGAGTTCTCCTCGGGCCGCTACACCGTGGCGGAGGAGATCGGACGAGGCGGCATGGGAACGGTCTATCTCGCGCACGACACCGAGCTCGGGCGCGAAGTGGCCATCAAGGTGCCCCACGTCGCCGTCAGCTCCACGCTCGAACAGCGCCTGCAGACCGAGGCGCGCGTGCTCGCCCGGCTCGAGCATCCCGGCATCGTCCCCATACACGACGTGGGACGCCTCGCCGACGGCCGCCTGTTCTACGTCATGAAGCGGGTGCATGGCCAGACGCTGCGGGACTACCTGCTCGAAGCGCCCGATCTGCCGGAGACGCTTCGGATCTTCGAGCGTATCTGCGAGCCGGTCGCCTTTGCGCACGCGCACGGCTGCATCCATCGCGATCTGAAGCCCGAGAACGTCATGGTCGGCGAGTTTGGCGAAGTGATGGTCATGGATTGGGGTGTCGCACGGATGTCGTCCGGGCCGACCCTGAGCATTGCGAAAGGGCAGGAGGCGGCCGACGCTGGAAGTCCTGCTCACGGATCATCGACAAACCCGGGAACGATCGTCGGGACGATGGGGTTCATGGCGCCGGAACAGGCCAGCGGCGCCGTCTCCGATCATCGCGCCGACGTGTTCAGCCTCGGAGCGATTCTCTATTCGCTGCTGGTGAGAGATGCGCCAGGCAGCGACGCTGCAGCCGCGATCGTCAGGCGCCGCGACGTGCCACGTCCATTGCGCGCGATCTGCGCGCACGCGCTCGCGCCGGCGGCCGCCGAACGATATCAGTCCGTGCCAGCCCTCGCCCAGGATGTGGCGCAGTTCAGGACGGGAGGGCGCGTCTCGGCGTACCGGGAAACGATCGTCGAGCGGTCGATGCGTGTGGCACGCACGTATCGTGTCGCCATTCTGCTGATGCTCACCTATATCGTCATGCGGGTCGTGGTGGCCATTGTGTTCGGCCGTTGACGGCCGCGAGCGGCCGACAGGCCGCCTCAAGTCAATGGAGGAGACATGAACAAACCGGTGCTCGGAATGGTAGTCGGCGGCGTGCTCGGCGTGTTCGACGGGTTGAGTGCATTGATTTCGGCGCCCGAAGTGGCACCCGACATCGTCGGCATCGTCATCGGCTCCACATTCAAGGGGCTGGTCGTGGGCTTGCTGGTCGGCTGGTTCGCGAAGCGCGTGAACTCGATGGGAGCGGGCCTGCTCGTCGGTCTCCTCGCCGGCGCGTTCTTCGCTTTCCTCATCGCGATCATGCCGACACCAGACGGCAAGCACTACTACTGGGAAATCATTCTGCCTGGCAGCATCGTCGGTCTGATTGTCGGCTACGCGACGCAGCGCTACGGGGCAGGACAGGTGGGCGCCGCGCCAGAACGAGCGCGCTGAATGCTTGCGATCGTCGCCATCGTCATCGCCGGGCTCGCGGTGCTGTCGCACACCGCCCCGGCGCCATTTCTGTTCGAGGCGTTCCGGCCGTCTCAATCCATCTGGCGGATTGAAGCACCCCGCGGTGCAACGCCGACGATCTACCTCACCTTCGACGATGGTCCGAATCCTGACTGGACGCCAGCACTGCTGGATGCCTTGCGCGACACCGGCACACAGGCGACGTTCTTCATCATCGACGATCACCTGACGCCGGAGACGGCGCCAATCCTTGCCCGCATGGCCCTCGAAGGCCACGCCATCGGATTGCACAGCGGCACCCGCAAACTGATGGTTAAGCGCCCCGAGGATCTCGCGGAGCAGTTGCGGGCGGCAGGCGATCGAATCACCGCCGCTGCCGGCGTGCGACCCTGCCGCCTGTTCCGCCCTCATGCCGGCTGGCGGAGCGCCACCATGTATCAGGGATTGAAGCTGCTCGACTACCGCCTGGCTGGCTGGAGCTGGGGGATGTGGGACTGGGACTGGTGGCGAACCCCAAAAGGCGACCGCATCGCCTCACGCCTGGCGCGGAAGGCGTCCGCGGGCGACATCGTCGTGATCCATGACGGTCACCACGTCAACCCACGCCCCGACCGCCACTACGCAGGCGACACCGTCCGCCAACTTGTCCCCCAACTCCGCGCCCGCGGATTCGAGTTTCGACGACTCTGCGACCCATCGTACTGATCCCGCCGAAGCACTCTTAGCACGCTAGCACTTGCGCACCTGCGCACCCGCGCACTTGCGCACTCGCGCACCTGTCCTTGACCATTCCCTGACAAAACCCTGACCCCCGCCCCACCCGCTGCCGGGTAGCAATCTCTACGCTAATGCCCCATGCCCTCATTCCGCGACGTCATTCGCAGCATTCAGCGTTCACCAGGCCTGGCTACCGCGGCGATCGTGTGTATCGCGTTGGGTAGCGCATCGACGACGGCGGTGGCGACGCTGACCGACGTGGCATTGATTCGTGCGCTGCCGTTTCCGGCGGCCGATCGACTGACCCGGATCTGGGTCGAGGAGTCGGGAGTGGACAGCCGTCAGTGGCTGTCGATACCGGAAGGCGAGGACATACAGTCCGTCAGCTCGTTCGATGCAGTCCTGATCACCGCTCGCGTGCGCGTCGTCATGCTCTTTTCTGGCGGGGCGGAGCGGCTGCGTGGTGAAGGCGTGAACGCCAACTACTTTCAGACGCTTGGGCTCAGCCCGGCCGCCGGGCGGTTCCTGGCACCGGGCGATCACGTTGCCGGTGCGCCGCCGGTCATGGTGTTGAGCCACGGAATGTGGATGCGAGCCTTTGGCAGCGATCCGGGCGTGATCGGCCGCACGCTGCGGACCGAACGTGCGAGTTACACCGTCATCGGGGTCGCGCCGCAGGGCTTCACCGGTACTGTCGAGGACGATCTCGTCGAGTTCTGGATTCCGGTCGAGTACTACGAACCGGCCGCGATCATCAAGAACCGCACCGTGAGGTCGTCCTGGATGATCGGCCGCCTGAAGCCCGGGGTGTCGCTCGCCGCCGCACAATCGGAGCTCGATTCGATCAGCGTGACATGGTCGGCGACGTATCCCGAGATCTATCGCCAGCGGCGGCTGCGCCTCGAGTCGTTTGGCGAGAACTGGCGAGGCGGGTATCGGCGTGGAATTGGTGTCCTGACGGCAGCGGCCATCTTCCTGCTCGCCGTTGCAGCCATCAATGTCGGGTGTCTCCTGCTCGCGCGCGTCCTCGATCGACGGCGGGAGTTGGCCGTTCGCGCGGCGCTCGGCGCGGATCGGCGCCGCATCGCACTGCAGCTCTTCGCCGAGGCCCTGGCGATCGTTGTCGCAGGTGGACTTGCCGGTGTGCTGGTTGGTCCCTACCTGCTGGATGCGTTTCTCGCAGCCTCGCCGATCGCGATTCCCCGCTACCTGAACCTCGAGCCGGACTTCAGGACACTTGTCGCAGCCGCCGGCGCGCTGGCGCTGGCCGGACTGATCGCAGGAACTGTTCCTGCATTCGTTGGCGGGCGAGTGAACCCGGGTGACGTTCTGAAGGAGTCCGCTCGCGGCAACGTCGGCCGTCCGCACGAGCGGCGATGGGTCAGCGCTCTAATCGCCGCCGAAACCGCACTGACGCTGACGCTGCTCGTGTGCGGCGCGCTGCTGGTGCGCGCGTACGGCCGTCTCGACAGCGTCGATCTCGGCTATGAGCGCGAGGGCATCGCACGTCTGGCGATCACGCTCAGCCGCGCCGACGCGGGACTACCCGAAGCGCGGCACGAGGTGTTCCGACGGCTCCGCGCGGCTGTGCAGGCCTATCCGGGTGTTGAACATGCAGGTCTCGTGTCCATCACGCTGCCGCCGTGGGACGCCGATCGCCGCCGTATCGGATTTGCCGGGCTCGATCGGAATGCGGTCCCGAACGGGCTCGAGGCCGGCGTCCATCAGGCGGACGAGGGACTTTTCGCAACGCTGGGAATCCGCTTTCTCGAAGGGCGCAACTTTGCGGAGAGCGATGGACCTGGTAGTGGCCCGGTTGCAATCGTCAGCGGATCGGTTGCGGGGCGCCTGGGCGGCGCGTCGCGCGCCATCGGTCAGGAAATCTCGTTTGTTGACGGCGATCAGCAGATGCCGACGATGCCGTCCGGGTCATATCGCGTGGTCGGAGTCGTCGAGGACGTCGCCTGGGACGGCATCGCGGCCCAGGACACGCGACGTTACATCGAATATGGCAACACGACCGATCCGCTGTCCAAACGGCTCGACGTCTACGTTCCGCTCGCAAGATTTCCAGCGACGGTCGTGTCGATCGCCGCGTCGACCAAGGGGGACGCCGGTCAGCTGATCGACGCGTTGAGACGTCAGATTACGCAGGTGACGCCATCGTCTGCCATCCACTGGACGAGCACGATGGAGGACGAGGTTGCTCTCGAGTACGCACCGACACGCTTCTACGCACTGCTGGTTGCCGCGTTCTCGTTCAGCGCGCTGGCCCTGACGAGCGTTGGCCTGTTCGCCCTGCTATCGCACGCCGCCGCCCGCCGTGCAAGCGAGATGGGCGTGCGTCTGGCGCTCGGCGCGAGCCGGCTTCAGGTCGGGGTGTTGCTGCTGCGCGGTGGATTCACACCGGTGCTGATCGGAGCGACCCTGGGCCTGGTCGGCGCCGTATGGGCCAGCGCCGGCATTCGGGGCTTGCTCTATGACGTCGGCAGGTTCGATCTCGCGGCGTTCGCGGGCGCTGTCGTTGCCCTTGCGCTCGTCGCGCTCGCCGCGGGCCTGGTTCCCGCAAGACGGGTTGCCGGTGTGGATCCGTTGGTGGTGTTGAGGGAAGGTTCGTAGCGTCCGGCTTCAGCCGAACCTCCCGATTTCTACCCCCGGCTGAGCAGGACGTTACGAACGCGTCCGGCTGAAGCCGGACGCTACGGAACGGGTCCGGCTGAAGCCGGACGCTACGGACGGGTCTGGCTGAAGAGGGCCGCTCCGACGCTACGTTCGCAGGGCGGCAGACGGATCGACGCGGGTTGCGCGCAGGGCGGGAATCAGGGTGGCGGCACCGACGGTCAGCGCGAGCACGGTCGTGACGGCGGCGAACGTCGCAATATCCCAGGGGCCGACACCAAAGAGCATGGTCGCGAGCAGTCTGGTCGCGGCCATCGCGAGAGGGACGCCGACTGCGACACCAATCAGCGCCACTCGGGCGCCTTCACGCAGGATCATCGACACCACCTGCGATCGCGGAGCGCCAAGCGCGACGCGTATGCCGATTTCCCTCGTGCGTTTCGTCGTGCGATAGGCCATTACGCCGTAAACGCCCACCGCCGTCAGCAACAGGCCGAGCACGCCGAGCAGCATCGCGAGCGTGGCCGTCGCTTGATAGGTGCTGGTCGCGTACTCGATGTACTGCGCCATGGTGATCTGCAGGCGAGGCTGAAGGCGTCGATCCAGCTTCGTCAAGACGTCGCGTGTCAGGCCGGCGAGCGCCGGAGCGCTCCCGTCAGCGTCGATGAAGAACGTGATCTCACCGTGTTCGCCACGCGCATACGGAAGATAGAAATACGGTTCCGGTTCCTCGCCCACGCGATTGATCACGGTGTTTCGAACCACCCCGGCGATGCGATGTGTATCACCGCCACTACCGCCGAGCCGGACAATCGCGCCCACGGGATCGCGGCCGGAAAAGTACTCGCTGGCGAATCGCTCGTTGACGATGATGACTGGCTCACCTGGCCGCTCGTCAGCGGCGTCGAACAGCCGGCCCTTTACGAGCCGGGTGTCGAGCACCTCGAAGTAGTTCGCGCTGACCGCGTTGAACTTGACTTCAGGAAGTCCGGCGCCCTCGGCTGGCGGATTGTCCGGGAAGTACACCGCCTGCGCGAGGCCTCCGCCGGAGAAGCTGAGGGGGGCGCGTATCGCGACGGCTACGTGTTTCACACCGGGCAGTCCTGCAAGCTGACGCCGCGCCTCGTCGATTGTTGCCGGGCTCACGCTGCCGGACGAGGCAAACGCGGTCAGCAGTGGCGCGCGCGTGAAGCCGAGATCTGCACGTTCGGTGGCGACGAAACTCCGCGTGAGCACGCCAGCCGCCGCCAGCAACACCAGCGACACCGCCACCTGCATCGTCACCAGCGCGTCAGCGCCGCGGGTACCGGCCCCGGTATCTCGCCCGCCTGGGTTGATGAGGGGAGCCACGTCACCGCGGGCGGCCGTCCAGCTCGGTGCGACCCCGAACAGGATCGTCGTCAGCAGCGTCACGACGAGCGTGAACACGATGACGCGGGCGTCCGTTTCGAACACCAGGGACGATCGGAATCCCGGCGGTGGAACGAGGACCGCCGGCATCAGCCTGATCAGCCACATTGCGATCGTCAATCCGGCCACTGCGCCCAGCGCGCCGAGCAGCGCGCTCTCGGTCATCAACTGGCGAAGCAGCCGCATGCGGGTCGCGCCGAGCGCGACGCGGACCGCGAGCTCGCGGCTTCGCGCGATTCCGCGTGCGAGCAGGAGGTTCGCGATGTTGACGCAGGTGATCACGACGACGAGCAGCACCAGACCGAGGAGCGCGAGCGCGTTGACGCCGCCGGTCTCGAGTCGCCACGTCAGCTCGGAGACGACGCGTGCGCCTCGCTTGTCCGTCGCATCGCCGGCGTCGCGTGCCATGGAGGAGGCCAGCGTTGCGACCTCGGCGTTCGCGGCGTCGACCGATGCCAAAGGGTTGCGGCGCGCGATGACGTCGAACCAGCGCGCCTGGCGCTGATCGAGTTCGTCGCGGCCATTCAGCACCGTCCATGTGGCGATGGGAATCCAGATGTCCCTGTCGGCGGAGGCCTCCAGATCGCGGAAGTTTCGCGGGAGCACGCCCAGGACGGTCACCGGAATGGGTCGCCCGCGGCCCAAGACGATCGTGCGGCCAACGAGACCAGGATCTGCGCCGAAGCGCTCGGACCAGAAGGCGTAGCCGAGAACGACGCCTGGGTTCGCTCCGAGGGCGGACTCGTCAGCGGCGGTGAAGAGCCGTCCGTGCGAAGCCTGCACGCCGAGCGTCGTGAAAAAGTTCATCGAGACGACGTTGACCAGCGTCAGTTGCTCGGTGCCATCGGGCGAGGTCAGCGCCGCGCCGCGGCGTCCGCGGGCGACCACGCCGTCGAACGCGCCAATCCGGTCACGAATGTCCAGGTACTCGGGGTACGACCAGAGACCCGTCCTGTCGGTCTCTGATGTCGCGAAGACACGGACAAGCTCCCCGGATCCGCTGACAGCGGCCGGCCGGAACCAGAGGGCGTCAACCAGGCCGAAGATGGCAGCGTTCGCCCCGATCGCCAGGCCCAGTGCCAGGACGGCCGCCACCGTGAACAGCGGATTCACCCGAAGCGAATGAACAGCCTGCCGCAAGTCACGCCACATCAGTGATTTCTCCTGACCCCGAGAGCAAACGGCGCGCCGCGCGAGAATTGGGGCTTTTTGCGACGGTCCCCGGCCTGGCGGTCCCGCAGGCTGGATTCCTTGTCCCGCGAGCGGGACGCTCACCAATTGCTTACCGCATCGTAAGCCCTTGCTGACGGCACATCACCTGGACAATTCGTAACCACTTGAAGGAAGCGGCATTTCGGAGGTTCTACATGGTTTCACCAGCG
>Ga0114129_10003613_pt1 | contig 21749 bp, 18 predicted proteins | sample RhiMetdeltSRZDD1_FD_80071 | JGI IMG/M metagenome (GOLD analysis project Ga0114129, IMG submission 80071) | Populus rhizosphere microbial communities from Tennessee, USA - Rhizosphere MetaG P. deltoides SRZDD1 (version 2) (version 2) | ecosystem: Host-associated > Plants > Roots > Rhizosphere >... | reverse complement strand
GACTCGACGGGCGACTGCAGGGCGCCTACCGCACGGTGTTCCGCGGCACCGGGATCGACTTCAGCGACCTGCGGGCGTACACCGCGGAGGACGACGTCCGGCACATCGACTGGAACGTGACCGCTCGGCTGGACGAGCCGTACGTCCGCCAGTACACCGAGGACCGGGAGCTCACCGCGTGGCTCGTGCTCGACCAGTCGGCCTCGATGCGGTTCGGCGCGACCGGGAAGGACTCGGTGCTCACCGAGCTCGCCGTCTGCCTCGCCCGGCTGTTCACGCAGGGCGGCAACCGGGTCGGGGCGATCCTGTACGACAACCGGGCCCAGCGGGTGATCCCGGCGCGCTCCGGGCGTACCCACGTGTTGCATATGGCTCATGAGCTCTTGCGGCCGGCGGCCGGCGGTCCGGACGGAACCACCACCGACCTGGACGCGATGCTGCGACTGGCCGCGACGACCGTGCAGCGGCGCAGCCTGGTCTTCGTCATCTCGGACTTCATCGGCGACGTCGACTGGGAGCCGGCGCTCCGCCGGCTGAACCAGCGGCACGAGGTCGTCGTGATCCGCATCCTGGACCCGATGGAGCTGGAGATACCCGACCTCGGGCTGGTCCTCGTCGAGGACGCCGAGACCGGCGAGCAGCTGCTCGCCGACACGAGCGATCCGGAGTTCCAGAAACGGTTCCGGGCCGAGGTGGCGGCCCGGGAGCGCGCGCTGGCCTCCTCGATGCGGCAGGCCGGTGTGGCGTCCCACCAGATCCGGACGGATCAGGACCTGGCCACGGCGCTCATCGACATGGTGCGCCGGACGAAGCGCAGGCGGGCGTGAGCGCATGAGCTTCCGGTATCCCGTGATGGTCGTGGTCGCCGTGGTGGGCGGCCTCGGTCTCGTGGCGGCCTACTGGTGGCTGCACCGCCAGCGCACGGGCGCCCTGGCGGCCGCCGGGCTCACCACCGCCTCGGGGCGCCGGGGCGGTCTGCGGCGTCACCTACCCACGGCGCTGTTCCTGGCCGCGATGTTCCTCCTGCTGCTGGCCGTCGCGCGTCCACAAGCGACAGTCGCGGTCCCACGGGTGGCCGGTACGGTGATCCTCGCGTTCGACGTGTCCAACAGCATGGCCGCCGACGACGTCACCCCCACCCGGCTCGCGGCCGCCCAGGCCGCCGCGATCGGGTTCGTCGAAGCACAACCCTCCACAGTGGACATCGGCGTGGTCGCGTTCAGCCAGGGCGCGCTGAACACCCACCTGCCCAGCAGCGACCACCGGAGTACGATCGCCGCGATCAAGCGGTTGACCGTGGCCGGCGGTACCTCGTTGGGCCAGGCCATTCTCGCGTCGCTGACCGCCATCGTCGGACAGACGGTCACGCTGCCCGACCCGGCCTCGGACGAGCCGCTGCCGGATCTGGGGTACTGGGGGTCCGCGACCATCGTGCTGCTCTCCGACGGCGAGGACACGGGCGGCCCCGACGCCGTGGCCGCCGCCGAGCTGGCCGCCGCGGCCGGCGTCCACATCGAGACCATCGGGGTCGGCACGGTCGAGGGCACCACGATCGAGGTCGACGGGTACCAGGTGGCCACGGCGTTGAACGAGGAGCTGCTGACCGAGGTCGCGCAGACGACGACCGGCTCGTACCACCGGGCCCAGGACGCCGACGAGCTCGGCGCCATCTACCGGTCGCTGGACCTGAGAATCACCACCAAGGACGAGTTCCTCGAACTCACGGGGCCGACCGTCGGGATCGCGGTACTGCTCCTCACGATTGGCGGGCTTCTGATGATCAACTGGTACGGACGGATCCTCTGATGTCGCTGAGCTGGCCGTGGGCCCTGATCGCGCTGGTGGCCTTCCCGTTGCTGCTGGGCTTCCGGTGGTGGACGCGCCGGCGGCGCCGGCGGGAGGCGGTACGGGTATCGAGTGTCACCCTGATCCGGGCCGCGCTGCCCGGGCCGTCGTCGTGGCGGCGGCGCATCCCGATCTGGCTGTTCGCGGTGGGCCTGGTCGTCCTGGCCACCGGGGCCGCCCGGCCGCAGGCCTCTGTACCGGTCCCGGCGAACTCCGCCACGATCCTGCTCGCGATCGACGTGTCCGCCTCGATGTGCTCCACCGACGTGGCGCCCAACCGGTTGACCGCGGCGCAGAAGGCAGCCCGCGAGTTCATCAAGGCCCAGAACGACGGCTCGCGGATCGGCCTCGTCACGTTCTCCGGCATCGCCGGCCTGCTCGTCGAACCCACCACCGACAAGAAGCCCCTGCTCGCGGCGATCGACACGCTGCGTACGTCACGGGGCACCGCGATCGGGCTGGCGATCCTCACCTCGGTGGACGCGATCGCCGAGATCAACCCCAACGTCCCGCCGACCGGGGTCGAGGTGCCGGCCGGTGGCGCCACCGGCGAGTACGAGCCCGACACCATCGTCGTACTCACCGATGGCCGCAACACGCAGGGCGTGGACCCGGCCACGGCCGCGGCCGAGGCGGCGGCTCGTCACCTGCGCGTCTACACGATCGGGTTCGGCACCACGCAGCCGTCGTCGATGGTCTGCAGCCGCGACCAGATCAGCGGCGACGCGGCGTTCCGCGGCGACCAGCCCCGGGGCGGCGGACCCGGGCGCGGCGGGCGGTTCCAGCAGATCGACGAGCAGACGCTGACCAAGGTCGCCGAGTCGACGGGCGGCAAGTACTTCCAGGCCAAGGACGCCGACGCGCTCAGCCGCGTGCTGCTGGACCTGCCCAGCTCGATCGTGTTCGAACGGCAGAATGTGGAGATCACGGTGTGGTTCGCCCTCGCGGGCGCGGCCTTCGTCCTCGTGGCCGTCGGGCTGTCCCAGTGGTGGAACCGGTCGCGTCCCGTACCCACCCCTCCCGTCACGGTGTGACGCGCCAGATCAGCTGACGTGCTGGCGGATGACCCGGACCAGCGCCGGCAGGCCTTTGAGGAGGGCGGCGCGTTCGCCCGGGGTCATCGCCTCGACCCAGCACTCGTACTGCCGGTGGAACGTGGTCGCCATCTGGGCGTGGGTGGCCCGGCCCCGGTCGGTCAGGCGGAGCCGATACTGCCGGTGGTTGTCCGGATCCCGCTCGCGGACCAGGAGTCCCTGGCCTTCCAGTTGCGCGGCCAGCCGGCTGACGCTGCTCTTCTCCAGCCGCAGCCGCTCGGCCAGGTCGCGCTGGGACAGTGGCGTGCCGGTGTCCAGCTCGTGCAGCGCGAACGCCTGGGAGAGGGAGACCGGATGCCCGGAGACGGCCTGGTCGGGCTGCAGCAGACCGGCGACCCGCACGACCTCCATCAACAGCTCGTGCAGGCGGGCCGCCTCCGCCGGGTCCACCCGATGCGTTCCCACGCCACCACCCACCCCGGGACAGACAGTTGTGCTCTACAACTCACCAGCGTACAGTCGAGACAATAGTTGTAACACACAACTTAGAGGAGAGGTGCCATGCACCGCTTGATCCACGCCCGGCGGCCCCACCCGGCGAAGGTCTTCGAGGGCCGGTCCAGCCGGATGTACGACCTCGTGTCGAGGCGGGTGCTGCGTGGCTTCTACCGCCGGCTGGCCGCCGATGTGGCCGGGGGAGCACCGCAGGGCGGCGCGGTGCTGGACGTCGGTACCGGGCCCGGTGTCCTGCTGGTCGAGCTCGCCGCTCGCCGCCCCGACCTGCGGCTGGCCGGCATCGACCTGTCGGCCGATATGATCACCGCGGCGACGCGCAACCTCGAGCCCTTCGGAGATCGGGCCCACGCCCGCGCCGGCGACGTAACCCGGCTGCCGTATCCGGACAGCTCGTTCGACCTGGTCGTCTCCTCGTTGAGCCTGCACCACTGGGACCACCCGGAGGCCGCCGTGCCGGAGTTGGCGCGGGTGCTCCGCCCGGGCGGCCGGGTCCACATCTACGACTTCCCGTCCGCACCCTTCGACAAGCTCGCCACCGCCGCCGGAACCCGGTCCGTCCTCAATGGACGCCCACCGGAGCGGACACCGATCCGTACCGGAATCCCCTTCCTCCGCTGCGTACGGTATGTCATGTCCGCCTGACGGGTACGCCCGTGACGATATACGCCGATCACGGTCACTCCTCCGCCCATAGGAGGCGGGGTCCCAGGTTGATTCGGTACGGTCAGCACATGGCCACCGAGCGGGCCGCGCAGCAGAGCACCGTCGACCTGTCCCAGACCGACCACGAGTGCCGTGCCCGGTGGCGGCACCCTGGCGAGGGTACGTGGGCGGTCATGTCCGTGGTGGTGGGCGAGCTCGCCGACGGCCGCTGGTACGTCGATGTGATCGGTTTGAACGCGGGGCGGGCACGCGTTTTCGACACGAAGCAGGGCGCGTGGGCGGGGGCCAAGACGTGGATGGCCACGCGCCGGGGCGAGTGGGTCCGGGTGCCGTGCTACCCGACGGCCTGACCGGACGCGGGTCCGGGAAACGCCTCCCGGACGGTCAGCACGGTGAGTAGACCGGTCATGTCGAGGACCCGGTGGAGCGCGGCGGTGACCTCACTGAGGACGATCGGGCTGCCCTGGGCGCAGGCCGTCCGGCTCAACCGAACCAGGTTGCCGAGGCCGGTCGAGTCGCAGAAGGTCACGCCGGCCATGTCGAGGACGAGCAGCGGCGGCGTGCTGGCCAGCTCGGCCTCGACGGCCTCGCGGAACCGGCCGACGGTATTGATGTCGATCTCGCCCCGCAGGGCCAGCACGGTCTCCCCGGTCGATCGGGCCGCCGTCACCGTCAGGCCGTAACGCTCCACCCGCCCAGCTTAAGGGGGTAGGCGACGCGGCGCCCGACTCGTCGTGGACGCGACGCGTCGTCGAGTCCGGCGCGGGCGGCCTCGCCGTGGAGGCGGAGAGGGCAATCCCCGCCCCCACGGATGCGCGGTCCGTTCTGGGCGGTGGCCCGGCGCGGGCGCGCGAATGACGGGTCACGCGAATGGCTGCAGGCCGCACCTCCTCTCGCTCGGCGGCGATGGCGGCGGCTACGGCGTCCGGGCTGGTCCACGGCCGTCGCCTCATCGATGGAAGCGCTCCCATCGATGTCGGTAGAGGACTGTAGTCCGTGCGGCCCCGGTGCGGAACCCCGCACGCTCCGCGACATTGACAACTTGCTATGGGAACGCTCCCATGCCAGAATGAACGCCACTCAGGGTCACGTCAGAAGCGTCATGGGCATCCGGGGGTACCCGGAACTGGCGCATCCTCGTCGCCGCCGGAACCGGGCCGGGCGGGCAACCCACCCCGCAAGGAGACCACTGGCATGAGACTCCTGAGCACCTTCCCGCGCCGGCTGCGGGGGCGCGCGGTCGCCCTGGCCGCGGCCGGCGCGGTCACCGCCGCCACGGCGGTCGTCCTTCCGGCCGGCGTTGCCCACGCGGCCACCGCCTGCGCGGTCGTCTACGCGAAGCAGTGGGACAACGGCAGCGGGTTCGGCGCCAACGTCACCATCCGCAACCTCGGCGACCCGCTGACCGGCTGGACGCTGCGGTATGCCTGGGCGGGCAACCAGCGCGTCACCCAGGGCTGGATCGGCATCTGGTCGCAGCCCGCCGGCAGCAACCAGGTGACCGTCGTGAACGAGTCGTACAACGCGAACCTGGCGACCGGCGCCTCGGTCATCCCGGGGTTCAACGGCACCTACAGCGGCGCCAACGTGGACCCGACCAGCTTTACGCTCAACGGGGTCGCGTGTACCGGGCCCAACGCACCGCCCACCGTCGCGATCACCTCGCCCGCGGCCGGTACGCACTTCACCGCGCCGGCGAACGTGACCGTCACGGCCAATGCGTCGGACTCCGACGGTACGGTGTCCACAGTGGAGTTCTTCCGCAACGGCCTGCTCGTGGGCTCCGACACGACGGCACCGTACAGCTTCGTCCATAGTGGACTGCCGGCCGGCAGCTACACGCTGCAGGTCCGGGCCACCGACAACGGTGGTGCCACCGCCACGGCCGAGGTCGCGATCGTGGTCGACCCGTTCGTCGGGCCGTCGCTCGTCGTCACGCCGACCGCCGTCACGGTGCCCGAAGGAGGCACGGCGCCGTACACCGTCCGGCTCTCGCAGCAGCCTTCGGCGAATGTCGTCGTCACGTCGGCCCGGACGGCCGGGGACACCGACATCACGGTGGCGTCCGGCGGTTCGCTGACGTTCACGACCGCCAGCTGGAACACGCCGCAGACCGTGGCGCTCGCCGCGGCGGAGGACACCGACCAGACCAGCGGCCAGGCCACGATCACGGTCAGCGCCACCGGGTACCCGTCGGTCGCCGTCACCGCCACCGAGTCGGACAACGACCAGCCCGTCTACGTGCAGCGCTTCCTCGACCAGTACAACAAGCTCAAGACGTCCGGGTACTTCAGCCCGGAGGGCGTCCCGTACCACTCGATCGAGACGCTGATGGTCGAGGCGCCCGACCACGGGCACGAGACCACCTCCGAGGCGTTCAGCTTCTGGATCTGGTTGGAGGCGCAATTCGGCCGGGTCACCGGTACGTGGGCCCCGTTCAACGCGGCGTGGACCGCGATGGAGACCTACATCATCCCGACCGCGGCCGGCCAGCCGGGTGGCTCGACGAGCTACAACCCCGCCGACCCGGCCGACTACGCCCCCGAGTTCCCGCAGCCGAGCTCCTACCCGGCGCCGCTGTCCACCTCGGTCATCGCCGGGCAGGACCCGCTGGCGAACGAGCTGCAGACGACGTACGGGAACCGGCTCGTGTACGGCATGCACTGGCTGCTCGACGTCGACAACGTGTACGGCTTCGGCAACGGGTCCGGCGAGTGCGGCGACACGACCGCCCGCGTCACGTACATCAACACGTACCAGCGCGGGCCGCAGGAGTCGGTCTGGGAGACCGTGGCGCACCCGTCCTGCGAGACGGGCCGCTTCGGGCAGGCCGGCAGCGGCTTCCCGCCGTTGTTCATCGCCGGCTCGGGCGCCAACCAGTGGCGGTACACCGATGCGCCGGACGCGGACGCGCGGGCGATCCAGGCCGCGTACTGGGCGCTCACCTGGGCGACCGCGCAGGGCAAGGCGTCCCAGGTCAGCGCGACCGTGGCCAAGGCCGCCAAGATGGGCGACTACCTCCGTTACTCGTTCTTCGACAAGTACTTCAAGAACCCCGGCTGCACGTCGACCGCCTGCCCGCCCGGCAGCGGCAAGAGCAGCTCCAACTACCTGCTGTCCTGGTACTACGCCTGGGGCGGCGACATCGGTGGCGCGTGGTCCTGGCGGATCGGCTCCAGCCACAACCACCAGGGGTACCAGAACCCGCTCGCGGCCTACGTACTGTCCAATGTGGCCGCGCTGACCCCGCAGTCGCCGACGGCCCGGGCCGACTGGCAGACCAGCCTCACCCGGCAGCTGGAGTTCTACCAGTGGCTCCAGTCGACCGAGGGCGCGTTCGCGGGCGGCGCGACGAACAGCTGGAACGGCAACTACAGCGCGCCGCCGGCCGGCACGCCGACGTTCTACGGTCTCGCCTACGACCCGCAGCCGGTCTACCACGACCCGCCGTCGAACCAGTGGTTCGGCTTCCAGGCCTGGTCGATCGAGCGCGTCGCGGAGTACTACTACGTGACCAGCGACGCGCGGGCCAAGGCGTTGCTGGACAAGTGGGTGTCGTGGGCGCTGGCGAACACCTCGTTCAGTGGCACCACGTTCACCATCCCCGACACGATGGCCTGGAGCGGCGCACCGGCCACCTGGAATCCCGCCAGCCCGGCCGCCAACACCAACCTCCACGTGTCGGTCGTCAAATCCACCAGCTCCGACGTGGGTACGGCGGCCGCGTACGCGCGGCTCCTCACGTACTACGCAGCCCGGTCCGGCAGTACGGCGGCCAAGAACGCGGCGAAGAGCCTGCTCGACGCGTTGTGGGCCAAGCAGGACGCGAAGGGCGTCGGCGCGCCCGAGGTCCGGGAGGACTACAACCGGTTCGACGACGTGTGGACCTCGGCCAACCAGACCGGCCTGTTCGTCCCGTCCGGGTTCAGCGGCCGGATGCCTAACGGCGACCTGGTCCAGCCGGGCAGCACGTTCCTGAGCACCCGGTCGTTCTTCCGCAACGACCCGGACTGGCCGAAGGTGCAGACGTACCTGAACGGGGGCGCGGCGCCGTCGTTCACGTACCACCGGTTCTGGGCCCAGTCCGACGTGGCGATGGCGATGGCGGACTACGGCTCACTCTTCCCTAGCGGCTGAGGAGAGATTCGATGCTCCACAGGAGACAGTGGATTTCTGTGGGCCTGGCCATCGTGTGCGCGGCGGCGCTCGTGGGCGTCGCCGCGCCGGCCCAGGCCGGGCCGGTGTTCGTGACGCGGTCGGGGGCCGGCTTCGACCTCGGCGGCCAGCCGTACCGGTTCGGCGGCACCAACAACTACTACCTGCACTACAGCTCGACGCTGATGGTGGACGACGTGTTCGCCGACGCGCAGGCGATGGGCGTCAAGGTCGTGCGCGCCTGGACGTTCCTGGAGTGCGGCGGCGACCGGCCCAACTCCAACGGCGGCTGCTCGCAGGGCACCGACAAGTGGATGCAGCGGTGGAGCAACTCCGCGAACGCCGTCGTCTACAACGAGGGCGCGACCGGGCTGCTGGCTCTCGACCGCATGGTCGCGTCCGCCGCCGCCCACCAGGTGAAGCTGCTGCTCCCGTTCACCGGGAACTGGCGGGACTTCGGCGGGATGGACCAGTACTTGACCTGGTACGGCCTGCCCTTCCACGACCAGTTCTTCACCGATGCGCGGGTACGGCAGGACTACCGCAACTGGATCGCCAAGCTGGTGAACCGTACGAACACGGTCACCGGAGTGGCCTACCGCAACGATCCGACGATCTTCGGGTGGGAGCTGGCGAACGAGCCGCGCTGCATCGACGCGTCGCTGCCCACGTCCGGCACGTGTACGGCCGACACGCTCACGAACTGGGCGAGCGACATGACCGCGTACGTGAAGAGCCTCGACGCGAACCACCTGGTGTCGGTCGGCGACGAGGGCTTCCACCCCGGGGTGGGCGGTACGGCCGGGAGCTGGCCGTACAACGTCACGGACGGGGTCGACCACGCCCGGTTGACCGCTCTGTCCACAGTGGACTTCGGGACGTACCACCTGTACCCGCAGGGCTGGGGCCAGTCGCCGACCGAGGCCTGGGGCACGGCGTGGATCAACGACCACAACGCGGTGGGTACGTCGGTGAACAAACCCGAGATCCTCGAGGAGTTCGGCTCGACCGAGCAGGGTACGCGCGACGCCACGTACACGGCCTGGACCAACGCCGTACGCACCGGCGGAGGCGATGGCTGGATGTTCTGGCTGCTGACCGGTATCCAGGACAACGGGCAGCTGTACCCGGACTTCGACGGCTTCCGGGTCGTCGTACCGTCCTCGACCGCGACCGTACTGGCGAACGCCGCGGCCGCGATCGGGGGACCGTCCACACCGGACACGACTCCGCCGAGCGCACCGGGTACGCCCGTCGCGTCCGGGGTCACGTCGACGAGCGTCACGCTGACCTGGGCCGCGTCGACGGACAACGTGGGCGTCACCGGGTACGAGGTGCGCAGCGGTACGGCGGTCGTGGCCACCCCGTCGGGTACGACGACCACCGTCACCGGGCTCACCCCGGCCACGGCGTACTCGTTCACCGTGCGCGCCCGGGACGCCGCCGGCAACTGGTCATCGCCGTCGGGCCCGGTTCCGGTCACCACGCTGCCGAACTCGGCCGGGGCGTGCCGCGTCACGTACGCGCCGTCGCCGTGGACCGAGAGTCCGGGGGTCGGCGGGTTCACCGCGTACGTCACCGTGGCGAACACCGGTACCGCCTCGATCACCGGGTGGACGCTGCGGTTCGCGCTGCCCGCGGGGCAGTCGCTCACCCCGCCTGGCTGGAGTGCCACGTGGACGGCATCCGGCCAGCAGCTCAGCGCGACCAACCTGTCCTGGAACGCCACGCTCGGCCCGGGCGGCGGCTCGACCCAGATCGGGTTCAACGGGCGCTGGTCAGGCGCCTTCGCCAGCCCGACCTCGTTCACGCTGAACAACGCCGCCTGCACGATCGGCTGAGGGTCACCGGTCAGGGGTGGTCGTCGTGGCGACCACCCCTGACCGGGCGTTTTCAGCGCCGTTTCAGCCGCGTGTCAGCGCCCGGCGATAGCTTCCGGCGGCAGGTGTGCGGTCGGGGGGAGACGGCGTGGACAACTGGTACTTCGACTACTGTGCGGTCGATCCGCTGTTCTACGACTCGCCGAGCCGCCGGCCCGACGCCCCGGGGTTCGAGATCGCCTCGCGGCCCCTGCCCGACGGCTGGCGGCGCCGGCCGGTGGACGACTGGCTGGTGTACGACCGCCGCGACGTCACCCTGCCGCCGCAGGGCTGGAAGATCCACGCGTCCGCGTGCCTCGACAACGCCGACGAGATCCTGAGCGTCATCTGGGACTACTGCATACCCCGCGGGGTCGCGTTCAAGCACCTGGCCGGCCCGCACGTGTTGTGGGCCAACAACTCCAAGCACGCGAGCCGCGGCTCGAGCGCGAAGCTCGCGGCCCTGTACCCGCGTACCGAGGCGGACCTCGGCCGGATCCTGGGCGAGCTCGGACCGCTGCTGCACGGGCAGGCCGGCGCCTACATCCTCAGCGACCTGCGCTGGGGCGACGGCCCGCTGTACGTCCGGTACGGCGGGTTCGCCCCGCGGTACGAGGTGTTCGACCGCGGCGAGCCCGAGCCGGCCATCGAGGACCCGCGGGGGCAACTGGTACCCGACCGGCGCGAGCCTGTGTTCCGCCCGCCCGCGTGGGTCACGCTGCCGGAGTTCCTGGCCCCGCACCTGGCCGCGCGCAACGCCGTCACGGTCGCGGACCTGCCTTACCGCATCGACCGGGCGCTGCACTTCTCCAACGGCGGCGGCGTGTACGCCGGTACGCACACCGGGACCGGCGAACGGGTCGTCCTCAAGGAGGCGCGACCCCACGCGGGGCTCGACCGCCGGCGCGCCGACGCGGTCAGCCGGCTGGCCCGGGAGCGGATGATCCTGGAGCACCTCGACGGCCTCGACTGCGTACCCGCGGTCCGCGACTCCTTCACGGTGGGGGAGCACCACTTCCTCGTGCAGGAGTTCGTCGAGGGGACCCAGCTGAACCAGGAGTTCGGCCACCGGTTCCCGCTCAACGGCCGGTGCGACGACGAGGCGGCGCTCCGCGAACACGTCGACTGGGCGGTCGCGGTCATCGACGGTGTCGAGCGGAACGTCGGCCTCCTGCGCGACCGCGGCGTCGTGTTCGGCGACCTCCACACGTCCAACATCATCGTGCGGCCGGACGGCCGTACCGCGCTGATCGACTTCGAGACCGCCAGCCTCGTCGAGGAGGACCGGCGCCCGGCGCTCGGGCACCCGGCCTTCGCCGCCCCGCCCGACCGGTCCGGCTTCGACATCGACCGCTACTCGCTAGCCTGCCTGCGGCTGACGATGTTCCTGCCGGTCACCACGCTGCTCGGGCTCGACCCCGCGAAGGCGGCTCAGCTCGCCGGCGAGATACAGCGGGCGTTCCCGCTCCCGGACGGCTACCTCGACGACGCGGTGCGGACGATCACCGGCGGCCCCGGCCCCGGTACGCGCCGCCGCCCGCACGCCGCGCATCGGATCGCGAACTTCCGGTGGGTACCCGCGCGACAGTCCATAGTGGACGCGATCGTCGCCAGCGCCACGCCGGAGCGGGACGACCGGCTGTTCCCCGGTGACATCGAGCAGTTCCGTCCGGGTGGTGGGCTCAGCCTCGCGTACGGGGCGGCGGGCGTGCTGTACGCGCTCGCGGCCGCCGGTGCGGGCCGGTTCCCCGCCTACGAGCGGTGGCTGGTCGACCGGGCCACGCGGTGGGATCCCCGCGGGCGGCTCGGTTTCTACGACGGCCTGCACGGCGTGGCGTACACCCTCGAGAAGCTCGGCTACCGCGACCAGGCGGTGGCGCTCGTGAGCCGGAGTACCCGCGCCCAGTGGCGGCACCTGGGGCTCGACCTCGGTGGCGGGCTCGCCGGCGTCGGGCTGAACCTGGACCATTTCGCGACGGTGACCGGCGACGGGTCGTGGCGCGACGCGGCGACCGAGGTGGCCGGGCTCGTCGCGGCGCGCCTCGGCCCCGCCGACGGCGTCGCCACCACCAGCGGCGGGCAACACCCGCACGCCGGGCTCCTGCGCGGCTCCGCCGGCCCGGCGCTGCTGTTCCTGCGGCTCTTCGAGAGCACCGGCGACAAGGACTACCTCGACCTGGCCGCCATCGCGCTGGACCAGGACCTGCGCCGGTGCGTACCGCAGGTCGACGGCTCCCTGCAGGTCGACGAGGGCTGGCGGACGCTGCCGTACCTCGGCACCGGGAGCATCGGCATCGGGCTGGTCCTCCAGGAGTTCCTCGGGCACCGGCCGGACGAACGCTACGCGACCGCCCTCGAGCAGATCACCCTCGCCGCCCAGTCCGACTACTACGCCCAGTCCGGGCTGTTCAACGGCCGCGCCGGCGCGCTGCTGTTCCACAGTGGACCCCGCCCGCCCGACGGGGACGGCGCCCGCGCGGCGATCGTCGCCGGACAGGTCCGCCGGCTCGCGCGGCACGCCGTGGACTACCAGGGCCACGTGGCGTTCCCCGGCGAGCAGCTCTACCGCCTGTCGATGGACCTGGCCACGGGTACCGCCGGAGTCCTGCTCGGCCTGGCCGCCGTCGCGGGGCAGCCGGGCGCGACCCTGCCGTTCCTCTCGGTTCCCCACCCGTGGAAGGAGGTGATACCCGATGGCACTTCTCGACCTGCAGGAGCTGGACGTTCCCACCACTGACGGGCCGCGGTTCCAGAGCTACTACAGCTGGTACCCGTGCACCGGTATGCCCTAAGGGGCCGGCACCTGGTCAGGGCGCGCGTCCGGCCCTGACCAGGTCGGCGGTGCGCGGGGCGTGGATGACGCCGGCCGCGACGAGCTCGACGACGACCACGATCGCGACCGTCTCGACGGCGAGCAGCCCTATGAGTACCAGCAGCTGCGTGGCGCCGGCCTGGACCGCGCCCCCGCCCCCGAGCAGGACGCCGACGAACGCGCCCGGCAAGGTGACGAGCCCGACGGTGCGGGTCTGGTCGACGGCGGGGTGCAGGGCCTGTGCCGCGGGGAGGCGGCACAGTTCGCGGACCGCCTCGGGTTCGGTGAAGCCGAGCGCCAGCAAGGCCTCGTACTCGCCGTGCCGGTCCGAGAGCGTGTCCATCACCCGGCGGCCGGACAGGGACGCCGCGGTCATCGCACCGCCGATGAGGATGCCGGCGACGGGCACGACGGCGATCGTCCGGAGCGGTACCGTGCCGGCCGCGAGCACGAGACCGAGGACGGGTGCCACAGCGGCGACGAGCGCGGCCGTGACCCAGAAGGCACTGCGGTCGTGGCTGATGCGACGCGCGCTCGTCGCCGCCGCGACCACCACCATCACCGCGATGAACCCGGCCGTCGTTCCCCAGGTGGTCAGTACGCCGGTGATGACCAGCGAGACGGCGGCCAGCTGGACCAGCGCGCGGCCCGACGCGGTGACGATCGCGCGGGACAACCGCAGGCGCGCGGCGGCGGCCACCGCGGCGGCGGCGCCGCCGAGGGCCGCCAGCACACCGAGATAGGCCGGCCCGAGCACGATCGCGCCGGAAGCCATAGCTCACCCCTCAACCCTTTGGGTGTACGGGATCGAGCCTAGAGCGGAGCGGCCGTTCCAGCGCGGGTCAGCCCGGTCGCACGGGCGATAGGCACCACGACGCCGGTCGATTAGAATGTATGTACGAAAGGCGGTGTGCCGTGCCTGCTTCTCCGGCGTACGCAACGTTGCTGACCTTCAGTCGCTATGTCGACAAGACCGGCCCAGCGAAGGCCACCTTCGTCGGCGGGCTGCGCCGCGCGCGGGAGTCCGGCACGGGCTTCAACCCGCACGGGCGGTTCGTCAAGGCGCTCAAGGACGACATCCAGTGGCGGGCACAGGGCGCCCGGCTCGCCGCCGCGGTCGACGCGGTGAGCCCCCGCTGGCGTCCGCTCTACACCGCGCTGCACGCGGGCGCCGTGCGGTACCTGACATCGCTCGGCGACCCCGGCGCGGTGATGCTCGCCGAGCACCGCGACGCGATCGGCGTGATCGGCACGCTGTCGGTGAAAATCAACCCGCAGCTGGGACTGCGCTACGACGACGGGCACGCCGAGCTGGTCCGGCTGCACTTCGACGAGGAGCCGCCGTCGGCCGACCTCGTCCTCGCCACGCTGCACCTGATGTCCCGGCACATGCACCAGCTGCTGCCGAAGGCCGCGCCGGTGCTCGTCGACCTCCGCCGCGGGGTGGCGTACCGGCCGGACCCCAAGACCCGTCCGGACGACGTCGAGCGGTGGTTGGCGGGCGAGGCCGCGGCGTTCACGGCGATGTGGGGCTCGGCGGCGTAGTCCCCACTGCGGCGGTACGCGAGCGGCTCCGCGCGCTGGAGCCGGTACCGGTCGCCCCGTCCGCCGCTTACTGTTAAGAGTATTGACAATTAGCCGTGGGCTGCCTAGCGTGGCCGGCAATACCGATGCGCATCGATGCGATCCGGTCCGGCCACCCAGGCGAGGAGCCTGCGATGAGACTGTCCCGACGCATTCTCGCGGCCGGCCTCGCCGCCGGCGCCGTGGCTCTCGGCACGGCGGTGGCGGCCGGCGCCGCGACCAAACCTGTTGGCTAATCCCGGGTTCGAGTCCGGCACCCTGTCGGGCTGGTCGTGCGAGACCGGTACGGCGGCCGTGTCCGGTCAGGCCCACTCGGGCACGTACGCGCTGTCGGGTACGCCGGCCGGGTCCTCGTTCGCGCAGTGCACGCAGACGGTGGTGGTGCAACCGAACACCCCGTACGCGTTGTCGGCGTTCGTCAAGGGGTCGTACGTGTACCTCGGCGTGGTCGGGGGAGCGAGCACGTGGACGCCGGGTACGGGTAGCGCGTACGCCGCGCTGAGCCTCACGTTCACGCCGACCGCGTCCCCGGTCACGGTGTACCTGCACGGCTGGTACGGGCAGCCCGCGTACCTCGCCGACGACGTCGTACTGTCCGGGGCGGGTACGCCACCGCCGACGGCTCCGCCGCCGACCACCGGCCCACCGCCTCCGCCGCCCACGACCGCGCCGCCGCCCACCTCGAGTCCGCCGCCGTCGGGCGGGCTGCCGCGGCACGCGCTCGTCGGGTACCTGCACGCCAGCTTCGCCAACGGATCGGGCTACCTGCGCATGGCCGACGTACCCGCGGAATGGGATGTCATCGACCTGGCCTTCGCCGAGCCGACGTCCGTCACGAGTGGACAGTTGCGCTTCAACCTGTGCCCGGCCAGCGAGTGCCCCGGCGTGGAGACCGAGGCGCAGTTCGTCTCGGCCATCCGGGCGAAGCAGGCGCTGGGCAAGAAGGTGCTGATCTCGGTGGGCGGCCAGAACGGTCAGGTGCAGCTGACCACGACCGCGGCCCGCGACGCGTTCGTCAGCTCGGCCGCGGCGATCATAGACCGGTTCGGGCTCGACGGGATCGACATCGACTTCGAGGGGCATTCGCTGTCGCTGAACGCCAACGACACCGACTTCCGCAGCCCGACGACGCCGGTCGTCGTCAACCTGATCGCCGCGCTCCGCGCGCTGAAAGCCCGGTACGGCAGCCGGTTCGTGCTCACGATGGCGCCCGAGACGTTCTTCGTCCAGCTCGGCTACACCAACTACGGCCCGGGCCCGTTCGGCGGCGACCCGCGCGCGGGCGCGTACCTGCCGGTCATCCACGCGCTACGCAACGACCTGACGCTGCTGCACGTCCAGGACTACAACTCCGGGCCCATCATGGGACTGGACAACCAGTACCACTTCATGGGCGGCGCCGACTTCCCGATCGCGATGACCGACATGCTGCTGGCCGGCTTCCCGATCCGGCAGAACCCGAGCCTGGTCTTCCCGGCACTGCGGCCGGACCAGGTCGCGATCGGCCTGCCGGCCGGCCCGCAGGCGGGCAACGGCCACGTGCCGGTCCCGGCCGTCCAGCAGGCGCTGAACTGCCTCACCCGCAACCAGACCTGCGGCGGGTACGCGTTGCGCGCCGGACCCAAGCCCGCCCTGCGCGGCCTGATGACGTGGTCGATCAACTGGGACCGCTTCTACGGCTGGGAATTCTCCCGCAACCACAAGCCGTTCCTCACCGCGCTGCCCTAAGGAGTCCGGCATGCGACGCACCGTGTTCGCGGCCTCGGTCGCGGCGACTGTCCTGTGTGGACTTGCGTTGGTCGTACCGCAGGTCCTCGCCGCCTCGAACCTGCTGGCGAATCCCGGCTTCGAGTCCGGCACCCTGTCGGGCTGGTCGTGCGAGAGCGGTACGGCCGCGGTGACCGGGCGCGCCCACACCGGCACCTACGCGCTGTCGGGTACGCCCGGCGGGTCGACCTTCGCCCAGTGCACGCAGACCGTGGCCGTCACGCCGAACACCCCGTACACGCTGTCGGCCTTCGTGAACGGCTCGTACGTGTTCCTCGGCGTGGTCGGCGGCGCGAACACGTGGACCCCCGGCACCGGCGGCGCGTACGCCGCGCTGAGCCTCACGTTCACCCCGACCGCGTCGCCCGTCACCGTGTTCGTCCACGGGTGGTACGGCCAGCCCGCGTACACGGCCGACGATGTCGCGCTGCTCGGCGCGGGCAGCCCGCCGCCACCTCCACCGACGACGGCTCCGCCACCGACGACGGCTCCGCCACCGACAACGGCTCCGCCACCGACGACGGGTCCGCCGGTGCCGCCGGCCGGGCCGCTGCCGAAGCACTTCCTCACCGGGTACTGGCACAACTTCGCCAATCCCGCGGTGGAGCTGCGGCTCTCGGCCGTACCCACCGAGTTCGACCTCGTGGCCGTCGCGTTCGGCGAGGCGACCGGGACGCCGGGTGCGGTGTCGTTCGGCGTCGACGCCGGGCTGGCCGCGGCCCTCGGCGGGTACACCACCGCCCAGTTCAAGGCCGACATCGCGACCCTGCACCAGCGCGGCACGCGGGTGATCCTCTCGGTCGGCGGCGAGCAGGGCCGCGTGGCGGTGGGCGACTCGACGGCCGCGACCGCGTTCGCCACCACGGTCTTCGCGCTCATGCAGGAGTACGGGTTCGACGGCGTGGACATCGACCTGGAGAACGGGCTGAACCCCACGTTCATGGCCCAGGCCCTGCGCGGGCTGCGGCAGCGGGCCGGGGCGAACCTCATCATCACGCTCGCCCCGCAGACGATCGACATGCAGTCGACCGGCAGCTCGTACTTCGCGCTGGCCCTGTCCATCAAGGACATTCTCACGGTCGTGCACACCCAGTTCTACAACTCCGGCGCGATGCTCGGCTGCGACCAGATGTTCGCGTACTCGCAGGGGACCGTGAACTTCCTGACCGCGCTCGCCTGCATCCAGCTCGAGAACGGGCTGCGGCCGGACCAGGTGTCGCTCGGCCTCCCGGCCGGCCCGGGCGCGGCGGGTGGTGGCGTCGTGGCACCGTCCACAGTGAACGATGCGCTCAACTGTCTCGCGCGCGGTACGAACTGCGGCAGCTTCCACCCGCCGCACACGTACCCGGGAATCCGCGGCGCGATGACCTGGTCGGTCAACTGGGACGCGTCGAACAACCGCTCCTTCTCCCGTACGGTACGGCCGTTCCTGAACACGTTGCCGTAGACCGCGGGCGGCGGCGCGGGGGGCGGGCCCCGAAGCTGCCGAGGAGCGACTCGAGCACGGGCAGCGCGTGCAGCACCTGGCCGGTTCGGATCAGCACGTCCCACAGCGGTTCGAACTTCTTCCAGCCGCCCGCGTACGCCACGTGCCGCAGCCGGTCGCGGACCACCGGCTTCGTCCACGCACCCCGCCAGATCGCGCTCCACCGGTAGAAGTCGCGGTACGCGCGCCGGTACCCGTCCTCCAGCTGGCGCGCGGTCAGCCCGACGGGCCGGTACACGACGTGCCGCGTGTCGTAGAGATCCCAGTCGTGGTGCAGGATGCGGTCCTGCGCGCTCATCCGCTCGTACAGGGCGGTGCCCGGGTACGGGGTCATGATGTGGAACGTCGCCGTCTCGATGCCCTGCTCGACGGCCCAGGCGACGGTGCGCTCGAACACGTCCGGCCCGTCGCCGTCCATGCCGAACACGAAGCTCGCGTTGACCATCACGCCGAGGTCGTGCAGCCGGCGGACGACCGCCGCGTAGTCGCGCCCAATGTTCTGCCGCTTGCGCTGCCCGGCGAGGTTCGCGGCGTTGACGGTCTCGAACCCGACGAACAGGCTGCGCAGGCCGCCGTCCACGGCCTGCTCCAGCAGTCCCGGCGCGAGGACGGAGTCCACCGTACCGGCGGCCTGCCAGACCCGGCCGGTCCCGGTCAGGCCGGCGAAGAGCGCCTCGGCGAAGCGCCGGTTGCCGAACAGGTGGTCGTCCAGGAAGTACAGGTGCCGTCCGGGCAGGCGGTCGATCTCGGCGAGCGCGGCGTCGACCGTCTGCGTGTAGAACGAGCGGCCCCCCGTGAAGAAGGCGTCCTTGTAGCAGAAGTCGCAGTGGTGCGGGCAGCCGCGCGACACGACGATCGAGTTGGGCACGAGGTACCGGTGCCGCTTGATGAGATCCCGGCGCACCGGTGGCAGCCCGGTCAGGGTGCGCTCGGTCGACACGTACCGGGCCCGCGGCCGGCCGTGGCGCAGGTCGTCGAGGAAGACCGGCCAGGTGTCCTCGCCCGGCCCGACGAACACGGTGTCGGCGTGGGCGGCCGCCTCGTCGGGCCGGGAGGTCACGTGCAGGCCGCCGAACGCCACGTGGACGCCGCGGGCGCGGTACGCGTCGGCCAGCTCGTACGAGCGCCGGGCCGAGGTGATGTACGGCTGGATCACCACGAGATCGGGCCGGTCGTCGTCCAGGCGTAGCCGCTCGACGTGCTCGTCGTACAGGGCGACCTCGTCGTCGTCGCGCAGGTACCCGGCCAGCGTGGCCAGTCCCAGCGGCGGGAACAGCGAGTACTTGATCGGCCGGAAGAACGGGCTGGTGGCCTCCGTCAACGCGGGCAGGATCATCGTGACTCGCACACCTCGCACCGTACGGCTCGTGCGCGGCAGCCCCGTGCGCCTCGTGTGGAGATCCGATGGAGACGGGCTCGACGGCCGCTGGCGGTCGTCTTGTGGACGGTGGAAGTTTCTGCCAGCATTCAACCAATCCATCGAAGGTTATCGTCCTGGGGGATCCGATGTCCTACCGTCCCGCCCGCCTCGCGGCGGCGGCGCTGCTGGCTGCCGCAGCCGTCCTGCTCCCCGCCAGCCCGGCCCTGGCCGCGCCCACCTTCAAGGTGCCGTTCCCGTGCGGGCAGGCCTGGTCCGGCCAGACCCGTACCGACCACAGCCCCGCCAACGCCATCGACTTCAACCGCACCGACGATCTCGGCGACCCGGTCGTGGCCAGCGCACCCGGCACCGTCGACGTCGTCACCAACCTCGGCAGCACGAGCTACGGCAGGTACGTACGGATCAACCACGGCGGCGGGTACACCACGTACTACGCCCACCTCAACGCGTTCAACGTCTCCGTCGGCCAGTCGGTGAGCTACGGCCGGGTGATCGGGTACGTCGGCTCGAGCGGGAACTCGACCGGCCCGCACCTGCACTACGAGCAGCGGCTCAACGGCAACGACATCCAGGCCCGGTTCAACGGAACCCTGGCGCTGTACTGGGGCACCCGTACCTACACGAGCGACAACGGCTGCTCCGGAGCCGCGCCGGGCACGGTGAACACCGCGGGCGCGCCGCTCACCGTACGGTCCGGGCCGGGTACGACGTACGCCGCCGTCGATTCGCTGCCCGACGGTACACACGTCTCGATCGCCTGCCAGACGACGGGCGAGACGATCACCGGGACGTACGGCACCAGCAACATCTGGGACCGGATCGGTACGGGCCGGTACATCGCCGACGCGTACGTGCTCACCGGGTACGACGGCTTCATACCCGGCGTGCCCCGCTGCTGAGCTCCTAGCGCGGGTGCTCCCTCACCTCCGGCTTGGGTACCCCGTCCGCGCATTTGCTCTTGATCTCGCTCTCGTTGGTCGGCGACCGGAGGATCACCTTGATCTCTCCGATCGGGCCGCGGATGGCCTCCTTGATCGTGTACCCGGCGGCCTCGGCGATCGCGACGACCTCGGCCAGGTTGCCGGTGCAGCTGACGTAGACGACACCGCCGAGCGCGCTGATGGGTACCCCGGCCGGGGTCGGCGTGCCCGCCGCCGGCGGGGGAGGGACGGGATTGGTCGGCGCCGTGGCTCCCGATGTCGCCCGCGGGGTCGGGACGATGTCCACGGCACCGGCCGCCCTCGGCGTGGTCGTGACGGTCGGCGGCGCGGTCGCGGCCGCCGAGGGTGCGCCTTCGGTCGCCGATGTCCGCACCGCCGGGACCGGGCCGGCGGCCCCCGACTCGCCGTCGCGCGAGGTGAGCGCGGCGACTCCGGCGAGTACGCCGACGACGGCGGCGCCGGCCGCGAGCACTGTGGCCCGCCGCCGGCGGGCTCGCGGCACGGCGACCGTGGGCGCGTCCGCCACGATCGGTCCCGGCGCCAGCTCGACCGCGGCGGTGGCAGCGGACGCCGGCTCGACCGCGGCGGTGGCAGCGGACGCCGGCTCCCCGTCCTCGAGCGGCCCTACCAGGCCGGCCGCCCGCGCCAGGATCTCGGCCACCTCGCCCGCGGCCGGCCGGTCGGCGGGATCCTTGGCGACGCACCGCAGGTACGCGTCGTGGACCTCGGGCGGGACGCCGGCGAGGGACGGCAGCGGGGCCGGCTCCACGTACACCTGGGCGGCCAGCATCTGCGTCGTCGTCTCGACCTGCCACGGCAGGTGGTTCACCAGCGTCTGGTAAATGAGCAGGCCAAGGGCGTACACGTCAGACGCCGGCAGGACGTCGCCACCGGCGAGCCGCTCCGGGGCGAGGTACGCCGGGGTGCCGAGGACCTGCCCGTCGACATCCCGCTCGGGGAGCCCCGCCACCGCGGCGATGCCGAAGTCGACGACCTTCGCCCCGGACGGCGTCAGCATCACGTTGGCCGGCTTCACGTCGCGGTGGACCAGCTGCCGCGCGTGGGCGGCGGCCAGGGCCCGGCCGACCTCGGCACAGATCCGCAGCGCCGCCCGCGGTCCGAGCGGGCCGGCCGCGAGGCGGTCGGCCAGCGTACGGCCGGGCAGCAGCTCCATCACCACGTACGGGACACACCGGTCGTCGTCGACCGATTCGCCATAGTCATAGACATTGGTCACGTTCGGGTGGGACAGCCGGGCCGCGGCCTGTGCCTCGGATCTGATCCGGCGGCGGGCGTACGCGCTCGTCGCGAACGTACCCGAGAGGACCTTCACCGCCACCGGCCGGTCGAGCACGCTGTCGTACGCGCGCCAGACCACGGACATGCCACCGGAACCGAGCTCACGGTCGAGTCGGTAGCGCCCGCCGAGCACCTGTGGGGTGCGCACGGGCCGAGTGTGCCCGAAGAATGCCCGGACGACACCCTCACGGGCCCGACCGTTATCGACACTTGTGGGGATGCGGACCCGGCAGCGCGCGGGAGCGAGCGGCCGGGCCCACGGCGGACGTGCGCAGATAAGGAAATGTCAGCCGAAACTCACGGTGAGGCGCGCGACGCGACCGTTGGCGCCGGACGCCCAGCAGGCCCCGTCGCGGGTGCACTGCACGCCGTGCAGGCTGCCCGAGTCGAAGCGGCGCCAGGTCCGG
>Ga0114129_10003612_pt1 | contig 21750 bp, 16 predicted proteins | sample RhiMetdeltSRZDD1_FD_80071 | JGI IMG/M metagenome (GOLD analysis project Ga0114129, IMG submission 80071) | Populus rhizosphere microbial communities from Tennessee, USA - Rhizosphere MetaG P. deltoides SRZDD1 (version 2) (version 2) | ecosystem: Host-associated > Plants > Roots > Rhizosphere >... | reverse complement strand
GCCTGGACAAAACGTGTGGCGGACGCGGTACTGCCATTTTCGACTCCAATGGCGATGGCACGCTCGATGTGGTGATTGCTGGCGCCTACGCCGGTTGCTCGTTGTGCCGCAACAATGGCGATGGCACGTTCACCGACATCTCGGCTGGCTCGGGGCTGGACCGTTGCGTTTACGGCTTTGGCCTCGCGGTCGGCGATTACGACAACAACGGTCTGCCCGATCTGTTCGTATCCGGCCTCGGTTTCTTTGATGGCCAAGGCATGTTGATGCGTAATAACGGTGACGGCACCTTCACTGATGTCACCAAGGAAGCTGGGCTGGGCATGTGGGGACCAGCCTTTACCGCGAGTTGGGTTGACTACGACGGGGATGGCTATCTCGATCTCTTCGTCGTCAACAACCTGGGCGGCCTTTTCAACCGTAAGACCCCTAACCGCTTGTTCCACAACAATGGCGACGGTACCTTCACCGATGTGACGGAAGAAGCCGGTCTGAAGACGGTGTGGCCTACCATCGGCGCCGCGTGGGGCGACTTCAGTAACAACGGCCGGCCTGATCTCTTTCTCAGCAATCCTGGCCCGGGCCAATTTTTTCGCAACAACGGTGACGGGACGTTTACCGACGTGAGCCGCGAAGCTGGTGTCGATGCACCCGTGGTCAGCTCGGTGTGTGTCTGCTGTGACATCGATGATGACGGTTGGTTAGACATCGTGCAGTTCACCTGGTCGCGTACCCAAGACGCGGTCTATACGCTGCGCACAGGCCACGGCCCCAGTGGTGGCTCGCCCCTGCGGGTCTTTCGCAACAACCGTGATGGCACCTTCACCGACATCGCTCCCCAACTCGGTCTCACCGGCTGCTGGGGCACGATGAGTGGTACGGTCGGTGATTTCAACAACGATGGCTACCTGGATATCCTGCTCGGCAATGGCGATCCCAGCATCGAGCGCTTAGAAGCAGCCGTCCTGCTGGAAAACGATGGCCGCCAGTTTCACAACGTCACCTTCGCCGCTGGTATGCCCTTCACCGGCAAGGGGCATGGTGCCAACATGGCCGATTTGGCTGGCGATGGTCGTTTACATCTGTTTGTCGCCGCTGGTGGTCTGTATCCCGGCGATATGCTTACCACCACCGTGTTCCGGCCCAAGCGCCTGCCCGGCAACTATCTGAACGTGCGGCTGGTGGGGACGCGTAGTAATCGCGATGCTATCGGCGCTCGGCTCAAGTTGCGGGCTGGCGGTCGCGAGCAACATCGGCTGGTCTCGGGAGGAAGCAGCTTCGGGTGCTCCCCATACGAGCAGCACTTTGGCCTGGGCACAGCCACGCAGATCGAGTGGCTAGAGATTCGCTGGCCAAGTGGCCACGTGCAACGGCTCGCACAGCTCCCCCACAACCAATCTATACGCATTGTTGAAGGCCAGGCGGGCTGGGAAGCTGTCTATCCCAACCGCTTGAGCGTGACCCCATGAGCGGGCACTGGCCCTGGATGCATCGCTGTCCCGTAAGGAAAAAACCAAGACCGACCTCATACCTGAACTGTTCGCGCTGAGGAGGCGCAGGAATGGGAACTGGCGCAGTATACCGGGGCTGCCATTTCACCGGGGCTATCTACGGAGCACACGGCTGCGTTATGGCCGCCGTCGGGCAGCGAGCCGCGCCCGAAGCTGGGCGACGCCAGCGCCAGTGAGCTCATCGAGCACCGCAGTCCGCCCCCCCAGCACCATTATCACCGCCTCGGCCGTTCCCCTGACTTCTAGCCCTTCCCCCCAGACCCAGTCGAGATCGTCGGGCGCTAGACGGAGGCCGGCAATCCAGGCGGGATCCGTGATGACCCGCGCCTTGCGACTGACGAGAAAGTCGAGGATACAGCGGGCTCGCTCCCCGTCGAGGCTCTGCGGGATGCCCAAGGGGCGACAGATGTCTTGCGTATGGATGACGATATCAGTCAACGGCGCTTCGGGGCCCAAGCGGGGTGGGGTCCACCGGGTCTCGGCGTGCGCCCGTAATGTGCCCACCAGGGCGCTCGTCGGGCGCTGGGCAAGCTGTTTGGCCGCCTGCGACATCGTCTTATCGAAGTTGAACCCCCCGATGATGAAACGCAGCAGGAACTTTGCCGTCCCCCATGCGAAGGGCGTGATCAGGTGACCGACCACCTCGCGGACGGTCCAGTCCGCGCAGAGGCTCGGCGTGCGCCACTGCGCCTCGTCGAGATTGTCCAGGAGGTCGGCGAGGTGGCGGCGCTGGTGGGCTATCATCTCCCAAATAAGCATAGCCCCTCCTTTCGTAGATGCGGACGTTGAGTGCGACCACGTCAGCGATGAGGCACAACGCCATGACAATATGCATCACCGTGACGAAGTGAGCCCAGAGCGGATCCACGGCGCTGTAGGAGTTCTTACACAGTGGCACTGGCAGTCGCTGCCGCACGCGTCCTCGGCGGTGCAGCAGCGCATTCCACACGATGGCAAACCCTATGCACCCCACAGACCACACGGGGAACCCCAGAAACAGCCCGGCGACGGTGCCTTTGACTACAAAGGCGATCGAGAGGACCATGGCGGTCAGCAGCGCGCCTGGTGGCGCCCAGTTGCGCCATTGCTCAAAGAGATACACGTAATACATAAACACACGCTGCAGCGCTGCCCGGGAAGTCGTGCCAGGCCACACATCATGCATGAGGTCTCCGCCAACCACGGCGAGCGCAAGATACAGCATCAAGACGAAAAGCCCCTCCAGCACGCTCTCCCACCCGGCCGATGGCGCCCCAGAGGCGAGCACCACCCCAAACAGCCCTGTAGCACACACCAGGAGCACCCCATAGCCCCCTAGCGCCACGGGCACAGCCGGTAGCGCCGTGCGCGGGACGGAGGCCTGGAGCACCGGTCGCATCTCTCCAGCCGCTGTCACGGTGATGAGCCGCGAGATGCCCTCCTGGGCCCGTAAGGGCACCACAATGCGCGCCAAAGCGCGTGCGTACACCCCCCGCGCCCACGCCTGGAAACCGATCGTCCCCAGACACAGCAGGGCCGTGAACACCCGGAGCGTTCCAGCGGTCCCGGACGTATACCAGTACGGCGTGGGCGCGCCGCAGGCGATGCCCGTCCAGACAGAGGCTCCGAGGAGCCACACCACGTCGAGACCGCGGGTGCGTCGGTAGTACTGCTCCACCGTGGCCACAGCAAACAGCGAGGGCGCCACGTGCAGCGAGAGCGCAAACGAGAAGCCAGCCAACAGCTGTGCGATACACATGGCTACAGCTTGGAGCAGAGCAAAGGGAAACGCGGCAGGAAATGACATCATAGGCGCAGGCTCTGTTGCACACGTGCATGTGTAGTCACTTTGGGGCGAGTTGACCCCTGCGGTGGGGGGATAAGTGACACCTTCCGTTGTTATCGTGCCATACGAAAAGCCCCGACGCAAGCCGATACTCTGCTCAAGCTCTGATGTTATAGGGCTGTGCCGAGCACGGTCTAAGACACCTCCGCGCCTAAACATCCATAGCAAGGTATGATAGCGAAAATTAGTCCCCCTCTTACACCCTTTTTGTATCCGCAGAGTCATTGCCTCACGGACCGAATGCGCTGCTACAATAGTCAACTTACATCAAGCCAGTCTCTATCTTCTGGCTCAGTCCCAGCGAGAACGTGATTCTGAGGAATCTGGGGCTGGCATTCGGCCACTTGCTGTGGGGCGGCGAGTTGGGATTTGGGGGAGGGAGAATGACAGAGAATCGTATCACAATTCTGCACGACTCATTCGGCAAGCCCTCGGTGTTGAGAAAGGAGTGGGGCTTTGCGGCACTGATCGAGTTCAACGGCCAGCGCATTCTCTTCGACACTGGCAATAGTGCCCGAACCTTGGCAGAGAACACTGCAGCAATGGGAGTCGACCTACGGCACCTCGATTTCACGGTTATCTCGCACCGGCACGGCGACCATACGAGTGGGCTCAATCACCTCCTGCAGGTCCATCCCGAGATTGCCATCTACGCCCCGGCAGAGACGTACGGCGTGTTCGGCTCCAGCCTGCCGGGGAGCTTCTATCCGCGGTGTCATGCCCTGCCTGCTCACATGCAGTACTACGATGGGAAGCCGCCGGAGACGATTCCGCATGGCAGCCCATGGCCCGACGCGAAGTTCGTGTGGATCAAGCAGCTGACCGAGGTATCCCCTGGGGTCTGGCTCATCCCTGTCATATCCGATATACCGGGTACACGCGAAATGCCCGAAATCTCTCTTGGCATCCGAACGCGACGCGGCTTGGTTGTCGTCGCTGGCTGTTCACACCCGGGTATCGAAAACATTCTGAACGCGTCACGGCAAATTGAAGAACGGGTGTTCTGTATCTTCGGTGGACTCCACCTCGTTCTGACTCAGGAGCAAGAAATTCGGCGCATTGCCAACGCGCTTCGCGACGAATGGCGTGTCGAGCGTATCGCACCGGGACATTGCACGGGCGAGCCGGCCTTTGCAGCACTGAGCGAAGTGTTCGGAGAGCGCTATGTGTTCGCGGGCCTTGGCGACTCGATAGAGCTCCCTGAGCGTGAAGCCGAAGCTGCATAGTTCTGCTGCTATTGAAGATGATGGCCACCGCCATTACGTTCGGTTCCAGCGCCGGCGGCTGCTACTACATGATCCTGCTTCCAGGCTCATAGCCGGGGTATTTCTTTTCTGGTGAGCTGGTGTCTACATGACCGCTCAATCTTTGATCTGCCACTGGCTACGGAGAAGTAGTATACAGCTCCGAGTATAATCCTTTTTGTGCTAGCCTGAAGCGGAGAGTTGCTCATGCGGCACCCTGACTGCCGGTGCGGGTGCGTTCTGTGTCGTGGAGTCTGATACGGCCGCAGCACTAAGGCGCATTTTTTGGTGGGTAGACCTCTTCCCAGCCGGCTTGGCCTTCAGTGATCCGAATCGTGGTGTTGACGGGCGGACGTTCAATGCGCTGTGTCAACCCGCTGGGCCAAACGATGTCGAGCGCGTCAGCCTCCCGGAGTGCGGCGAGGCCGAAATGCTGTTCATACGGCAGACAACCGAAACCGCTGCCACCACCCACGAGCCTGTGCTGGCTTTTGCCACCCGCCTGCAGGCATACCCGGGCTCCGATGGCGTTGCGATTGCTCTTGGTCCCGACCAGCCGGACATTCAAATAGTTGCCTGGCAGCCGGGTGGGACGGAACACCGATGTCGTGAGCAAGTCGCCCGGATAGGCTCCGCCCGATGCGATCATCAGGCATAATCTTCCATCACCCGCCAGGTCCGCCATATTGGCGCCATGCCCTTTCCCGAGCAAAGGAAATCCGGCGGCAAATGTCACATTCCTGAACCTGCCTGTGCCGTCGTTCTCCAGCAGAATTTGCGGCTCTGTGCGGTTCATATGCGGATCACCATTGCCGAGCAGGAAGTCAATCGCACCATCATTATTGAAGTCACCGGCATTGCCGCTCATGGTACCCCAGCAGCCCGTAAGCCCGAGTTCCCGGTTTTTCACGCTAAACGTGCCATCGCGGTTATTGTGGTAGATGCGCATGGGCCGGCCTTCTGGAGGGCCCTCGCCATGCATCAGGGTATACAAAACGTGCTCTTCGGGGGACCAGGTGAACTGCACCAGGTCCAGCCAGCCGTCGTTGTCATAATCACACCAAAACGCCATGGAACCGAACAAAATCGCATCCACACCCGCCTCGCGGCTCACATCGGTAAACGTTCCATCCCCATTATTGTGAAACAGTTGCGACCGCCCCACACCGCTGCTCAGAAACAGATCGGGATAGCCATCGTTGTTGTAGTCGCCCCAGGCAACCCCAACAGTCGGGACCATCGTGTCCAGGCCGGCTTGCACGGACACCTCGGTAAAGGTGCCATCGCCGTTATTGTGAAACAGGCGATTCGGATTCTTCCGGTCGAATGCGCCGGCCAGATTGTTTGCGACAAAGAGATCGAGATAGCCATCGCAATCATAGTCAACCCATTGGGCGGTAAAACTCGGTCCCCAGCATGCGACCCCGGCCTCGGCTGTCACGTCAGTGAACGTGCCGTCGCCATTATTCCGCCACAGCATGCACTCGCCTACGTAGAAGCCGAGCCGGGTAATGTAGAGATCATCGAACCCATCGTTGTTATAGTCGCCGACGGCAACGATGAACGTGTTGACGCACTCTTCGAGGCCGGAGCCGATAGTCACGTCGGTGAAGGTCCCGTCCCCGTTGTTATGGTATACCGAGCAGCCGGCTTGTGCTGAGGAGATGATGACGTCAAGGTACCCATCGCCATCGATGTCGAAAATGGCCGTACCCCGACCGGCAGCCGTTTTGTCAAGACCGATGTGTACAGCCACGTCTTCAAATTCCACGCTTGGCGTGTCGTGCCCGACTTGCACCTCGATCCGATATGGCTCCGGCACCGTTGCCGGATACCCGCCGAGTTGCTGTGCCGCCAGCCACAGCCAGAAGCGCGTGCGCGCGCTGTCGGGGGCACAGTGCAGGGAGCCAACCGCATGTTCTATCGCATGTTGATAATCACCCCCGCGGTAACTGGCCACGGCAGCTTCACTCAGCGCTTCGGCCCGCAGGGCTGGATCAGTCGCCGCCTGGACCAGCTCCCTGACTGCTTCCGGATAGAGTCCCAACTTCATATACAGCTTGCCCAGCTTCAACCTGACGGCATGGTCATCGGGATGGCTTTCCAGCTCCCTCTGGTACCGGGCCAGCTGTTCCTTATACTGGAGACTGACCATGACGTGAATATCGGTAAACGAATCTAGCATGTAGGACGCGAAGCCGGGGACATTGTCGGGACCCACCACATCTGCGGTATACAGCATCCGCAGGCTTAGCTGGGTCGCCAGGGAGCCCAGGGACAGGGGCAACTGCAGCGGTAGCGTGAGCCATTGACGCAGGTCGGAGAGGTCGAGACCGGCAAAACTCTGTTGCAGAGAAAACATGAGCTCGCGTCCCGCCTCCGCAGCATATTTTGGTTGCCAGGGAGTCGTCCAGGCGATTCGCGTCAGGCGGTTGCCCAGGTCCGCGATGGCTTCATCAAGTGTTTCAGGGCCCCCCAGAGGCGGATGCACCGGGGGGCGGGCGGGCGCGACGCCTATCAGCCGGCCGACGGCAGACCGCAGGGTCTGCATCGCCGAATCCATCATCACTATACCACTCTCAGCGACCTGGGCGGAGATACGAAACACAGAATCGAACCATGTCGTCATAACACTCCCTTACGGCGCTGCGGCCCTTACTGCACATGTGCATGCCCCCCTGCCTGCGACCATACGCCCTGGGATTCTTAGGCGAGCGGCTTCGGCAGGACGTAATACACCGACTCGACAGCACACCCAAAGCTGGCGGTCTCAGTCCTTTCTATGGGCCTGCCGGCCAGAAAAGCATCGATCGCCGGCTCCAGATAGGCCTGATAATCAGGATCCTGGGGATATTTAAAATTGTCGATGGCGCCGCGATACAACAGCCTGAGATCAGGAGTGAGCAGGAAGACCCGCGGTGTCTGTTGCGTGAACCACTGCCGAGCGACCGTGCCGGAAGCATCATGGAGGATGGGAAACGTCAGGTGCCGGGCTACCGCCGTAGCCCGGATCTGCTCGCCTGCTTCCCCGTGCCGGGAAGCCACGGCGACCAGGCCAATGTCCGGATGCCGTGAGGCGAATGTATTGAGATAGGGATCATACCGCATGCAGTGCGAGCAGGTCTCGGACCAGAACACGACCACGAGGCCCTTTTTCTCCTCGAGAAATGAGGTCAATGTCCGCTGGACTCCGTATAGGTCAGGCAGCGTGAAGGCAGGGACAGAAGCGCCGATGTGCTGTGGCGACACGGTAACGGTTGCGGCACTCACGGGCTCCTTAGACGCGGCATGCAGCATCTGCAGGCTCAGCCGAGTCGCCAGAGTACCCAGAGACAGGGGCAACTGCAACGGTAGCGTGAGCCATTGGCGCGGGTCGGAGAAGTTGAAATCGGCCAAGCTCTGTTGCTTGGCGGGCGCGACGCCTGTCAGCTGGCCGACGGTAGACTGCAGGGTCTGCATCGCCGAATCCATTATCCCTATACCACTCTCAGCGACCTGGGCAGAGATGCGCAACATAGAATCGAACCATGTTGTCATAACACTCCTTCACAGCGCTGCGGTCTCACTACACACACATGCCCCCTCTGCTTGCAACCATGCCCCCTGAGTCCTCAGCAGACCCCACGCAGGTAGACGAGGTTTCTACTATGAAATGCCTGATTCCTCAGGACAGTATTGGAGCCTCTAGGAGTATCTACCCACCACATCATCGGGTTCGTAAGCCTGGATTTGTGAGCCTAAATCTATACTATTTGCTCAAAAGGTCAAGTAAAGAAATAGGGCAAGACCCCTTAACATCCTGGCTCGGAACGCAGAAGCCAGTAACTAGACAGACCTGGCTCTCCTGGGAGTCAGTTCTGGTGTGGCATCCTGCTGCCCTGAGCAGCCCGAGCGGCTTTTGTCGTCCCACAGTAGATCGGAAACATCTATGCTCTCTGACGGAGGTCAATAGACCACAAAAAACTATGGTACCAGTATGCTTACTGGTGTACTATGTTTCATCTTCAGAGACGCAGAGGGGAAACAATGCAGTCGGGAGGGTGAACCACGCGCTGCAGTAGGGCTGTGCCGAGCAGCTCAGGCAGGGCTCAGGTTTCGAGGCGGAGCACAGCCACCTTGCGTGTGCCCGGCTCCTCACCTGGGTCCATCGTTGGCCTCCCGCTGAGAGGGGGTGCAATCAACGGCGCAGGAAGCATGAGAGACCCAGAAGGGAGTTGCATTGATCGAGAATCCTCGTAAGGCACACAAAGCAGTCAAAGTAAGCTGCGGCATGAGTAGGGAGTGACTGCCACATGGCTCAGCTACTGGATGCCCTTTTTCGCCTCACAGCGGAAATGGTGGAGGCGAGCCTGTCCGTAACCAATGCGACGCTGCGTTCCATGCAGAGCGCGGTGGACAAGATTGCGGGACGGGAGACCCCGTACTACCCCGCGGCCCCTCCGGTCGAGGGGCCTCAGACCGTCGACCTCGCGACCGCCGATCTCGCGAACCGGCTTGGCTGGATCCTCTGGACGACCCCGCTCGATGCACGCGAACTGCCGTGGATTCTCCAGGGAGCGATGACATCGGTGCAGCGCAGCTTCGCCGGGCTCGACTGGAGTGACCCGAAACAGTGGTTGACTTTGCCGTTCGATCTGCCTCTGTCCCTTGCTACACTCCTGACGGAGCAGGGACTAAGGGCGCTGCACACTGCAGAGGTGGTGGGACCGGGGCAATTCCTACCTTTCGCGGCCTATATGGCGGATTCGTTTGCCGACATCCACGTGTTCGTCAGTCTCCAGTACGAAGGAATATGCCGACTATCTCCGCGACCGCATGCGCCGGGTGCCCGGCGATGCCCGGTCCCGCATCAAGCTGGGACAGATCTACACGAAGCTTGGACGCTACAAGGAGGCGGTACACGAGTTCGAGATCGCTGCACGCACTCCGGAGTCTCGCGCTGAAGCGCTGCACGAACGTTTGGTCGCAAACTACCGCGCTGGATGGTTCGGTGAAGCGCTTAAAGACGGCGCGCAGTCCCTCGTGTTGAATCCCTCCAGCGACCGGACCCGGTACTGGACGTGGCTCGCGGCTCAACGCTCCGGCGGATATCCGGCAGGCTTCCCGGAAGCGCTTCGAGCTGAGGTGAGATCCGGCAAGTATCGACCCTCCGTAGAACTCGAAGATGTCGCCACGCAGATGGGACTGGACAAGATCGGCGCCAACCGTGGGACTGCGGTATTCGATATAGACGGAGACGGCTACCTGGACGTGATGCTCGCGTCCAACCACGGAGGCATGAACGTCTACCGCAACAATGGCGACGGCACGTTTACCGAGGTCACCCAAGGTTCTGGGCTGGAGCGCGAGGTCGAGACATTTGGCGTAGCCGTCGGCGACTACAACAATGACGGGTTCGACGACGTGTTCATCACCCGCATGGGGTTTTACGTCGGCCACTCTAAGCTCTATCGGAACAACGGCGACGGCACCTTTACGGACGCGACCGCCGAGGCGGGCGTAGGACTCTGGGGACCGCAGTTCACGGCCCAGTGGGTCGACTACGACTGTGACGGGAACCTCGACTTGTTCGTGTGCTGCAACCTCGGGAACGTCTTCGATCGCAAGACCCCGAACCTTCTCTTCCGCAACAACGGCGACGGCACCTTCACCGAAGTTTCGCGCGAGGCGGGACTGCACACCATCTCCCCGACGACCGGCGCCGCGTGGGGAGACTACGACAACGACGGCTACCCTGACCTCTTCCTCAGCAACGGGGTCGGCCGTGCCCAACTGTTCCACAACAACGGCAACGGGACCTTCACCGACGTGAGCCGCGAGGCCGGGGTCGACGTTCTGGCGTTCGGCGGCGTATCGCTCTGGTGCGACTACGACAACGACGGCTGGCTCGATATCGTGCAGTTTGTCTGGTCACCGGAACCCGATGTCCTCTATACCCTGTTCCATGGCAATGGTCCCCCGGACGGACATCCGATGCGCATCTTCCACAACAATCGCAATGGCACGTTCACGATCAAAAACCGTGAGCTGGGACTCACCGGCTGCTGGGGAACGATGAGCGGCAACGTCGGCGACTACAACAACGATGGCAATCTCGACCTGATGCTGGGAAACGGCGATCCTCACATGGATCACACCCAGCCGGCAATCCTGTTGGAAGGCGACGCGACCGGCAAATTTAAGGATGTGACGTTCGCCGCGGGGCTGCCCTACACCGGCAAGGGGCACGGTGTTAACATGGCAGACCTGAACGGAGACGGACGGCTGTGCTTGATCCTGGCCTCTGGTGGGGCCTACCCGGGGGACCTGCTACCAAACTCTGTCTTCCGGCCCAAGACGCTTCCGGGCAATTACCTGAACGTTCGCCTCGTCGGGACGAGGAGCAACCGGAACGCAGTCGGAGCGCGCGTCATGCTGCTGGCCGGTGGTCGGACCCAGCACCGCCTCGTCAGCGGTGGCACTGGTTTCGGCTACCTTCCCTATGAGCAGCACTTTGGCTTAGGCCCCCTGCGTGCAGCCAACCTGCTGGAGATTCTCTGGCCCAGTGGAACTCGGCAAAGCATTGAGCGGCCGCCGATCAACACCACTATCCGCATCACCGAGGGAAAGGCCGGTTGGGAAGAAGTCTACAAGAAGAGCCGATGGCAGCGCGTGGAAGCCTTCTGAGATTGTGGACATCGAAGCACTCGCAAACTGGACCGCGCGTTCCACAGTGGCTACCAGGCACTTCCCTGGAGTTGATGTCATCCACAACCTCAGATCTGGTAAACAGCCTGGGAGCTTCCGAACGGGAGCAACATCAAGCTATTTGTCAGCATCTGGGGTGAGTCGCCGTCTGGAACTCTGCTGAGAAAAGCTGGGACTGCGCATGTCACGGCTCCCGCTTTGATGCGCTTGGACATGGGCTCAACGGGCCGGCCAATAGTGACATCGTGGGGGCGGACAATGAGTAAAGGTTGGGGACAAGCTACGATGGCGCTGCTGCACAGACGATGACTCGCATCAGGCTCATCCCATTACATACCGCGCCTCCTGAACTGCGACAGGCCTACGACAAGGTGGCGGAGCTGTGGCAATGTGCCCTTAAACCACCTATGGTGGTGCAGATCATGCAATGCTTTGCGCACCGCCCAGAGTTTATCGAAGATGTGGCCAGAGGCTATTACTATGTCGGTTGGGGAGGACGACTGCCCCGCACCGTCCGAGAGTTTGTGGCGGCACTCGTCTCCCGCGAAAACGCGTGCTTTTATTGCGTAACGGCGCATGCAGCGCTCCTGCAGGCTGCGGGTATGGGAGCGGGCTACGTACAGCAGATAGTCGAAAGAGAAATCCGGTGGGAGGCCTTGGCTCCGGGTGAACGTGCCATCACCACACTGGTACACAAGAGCGTTGCCGCTCCAGCCCATCTCGAACCGGCAGATCTGCAGGAAATTGTGGCGCTCTTCGGAATATCCGGAAGTCTTGAAATCGTCGCGGTGCTGGCCGCCTTCCACTGTCTGAATCGGATGGCGGATCTGGTAGGTATCAGCAGCGACCTGCCCATGATCCAGCCACAGTGGCGCTGGCTGCGATGGTTTGGAATACGATTTGCGGGATGGCTCCTAAAGTATGTGGTTGACCTCAGGAATCAAGAGGTCGAGGCCGATACTGAGGCAGTGCTTGTGGAAACTGAGGCAGTCCTTGGTCCCTTACCCGCCGGCTATCAAGCACTGCACCACGTCCCGAATGTGGCGGGGTTTCTGCTCTCAATAGCGCGTGTTGTCCGTCAGCTCAACCCCCAGATGCTCGCCCGTGTGACGCAAGGCGTCGCTCACGCTCTGCCTTCTGCAGAAGCCGAAGCCACAGGGTTTCACCCGCTGCCCTCTGACCCCTTTAACGCCCTGGTGTTTGTCGGCACACGCTATGCTGTGCGTACTACCGATGCGATGGTAGCGGCCCTCCGCGCCACCTACGGATACGGCGACCCGGAACTCACTGATCTTTTCTATGCTATTGCGATGTGCAACGGGCTGGAGCGTATGCACCGCCTGCTGACGGCAGTGCCCTCAGGCGCCTAAGTACCACGCGCAGTGGGAGCTCAGAAGGGGAGCACAAATTAGTCCCCCATGTAACCCCCTTTTGCATCTCTAGGGCTATTGTTCCACTGGCAGGCTTTGCTCACAATAGGAACCTCTGAGAGACATATAGCCTTAGGGGTGGCAGTGGCGGTGGGCGATTACAACCCATGGCTACAGCGGGTTTGGTGCCCGTGAGGCCGCGGCCTTTGTGCCGCTGGTGACAGGACCCTCTCTGTATCGGCCCAGAGAGGAGCGGCAGGCCCAGCTGTTCAGCAAGCTGAACTAACTTTGAGAGCACTCGGCAAGGGGGAGCAAGACCATTGCAAGCCTTCCTTCACGCCTTTTGGAAGAGGTACCGCCCATGGCTCCTCGGGGGTTGCGTGTGCGGGTGGCTCCTCTGCGTTTCCACCGCCTGGTGGCTTATAGACAGAGCCGGGCACACCATCAATGGTGTGCAGGAGCTGCTGCAAATCGGCGCCCTACCTGTCACCTGAAATCTCACGGTTCCGATCGCCTGTAAGGCGATGCACCCCGAGATTGTAGGTGTACCAGAGAGGGGGATACCGTCAAGCGGGACGACCCCTGCTGGTAGTTCCACACTAGCCTACGCACAGGGGAACCCGAAGGTCCCGCAGATCGCGCAGTTCATACGGTACAGCGGTTGGCCGGAGCTGAAAGAGGCGTTCATCGCCGGGCAGGCTAAGGCGGCAATGCTGACCGCACCCATGGCCATGGATCTGGCCGACAAGGGTATCCCGGCACGGATCGTGGCCCTTGGGCATCGCTCCGGCGCGGTGATTATGGTGCGGAAGGAGTCGGTATACCGGACCTTCGCCGACCTCAAGGGTAAACGCGTCGCCATCCCGAGCCGCTTCGCAGTGGACCACATCTTCGTCCGGCGGCTTATGAAAGAGCATGGACTCCAGACGGGCGATGTGACGCTCGTTGAGATTGCGCCGCCAGACATGCCGGCAGCGCTCCTCGCCAATGCCGTGGACGCTTATGCCACCGGGGAGCCATTTGGGGCCAAGTCAGAGATGGACGGGTATGCGCGTATCCTCTACATGACGCGCGACGTCTGGCCCACCTACATCTGCTGCGTACTGACTGTCCATGAGGACTTAATCAAGTCCAACCGGCAGTTCGTGCAGCTCCTGGTCGATCATGTGATGTCAGCTGGGCACTGGCTCGACCACTCACCATCACACCGGACGGCTGCGGCGCGTATTGCCTCTGACAAGTTATTCTTCAATCAAGCCTTCGAGCTCATCCAGTGGGTGATGGAGCGGCCGAGCGACCGGGTGACCTATGGCGACCTACGACTTATGAGGGACGAATTCAACCAGCTGATGCAGCTTTCACTGGACGCGGGCATCATCCCGCATTCCATTCCTTATGAAACCTACGTAGACGAGAGCTTTATGCGGAACTTCCGCATAGTGAACATCAACTTAGAGGAGTACACACGATGAGGTTGTTCCACCGGTTGGTGCCGGTGTTCGTAGTGGGCATCTTGGTAGCGGTGTGGTGGGTAGCCGCACGCCCGAGCATGATCTTTCCGACCCCGGACAAGGTGGTTATAGGGTTGATCGAACTTGTCGGTAAAGGGGTGCTGGCCCAACACGTCATAGCGTCGCTGTTCCGGGTGACCATGGGCTACGGGCTTGCCGTGGCCCTCGCTATCCCACTCGGCAGCGTCATGGGATGGTTCCCAGCGGCGTTTAGAGCCTTCAACCCTGTCATCCAGCTGCTGCGCCCGATCTCGCCGATTGCCTGGATCCCGCTCGCAATCCTGACATTCGGCGTCAGTGATGCCTCGCCCACATTCCTTATCTTCCTGTCCTCCTTCTTCCCAATTGTGGTCGAGACGACCTCCGGTGTACACCTCGTGGAGCGGCAGTACATCCGGGCGGCGCGCAACTTCGAGGTAGGTGGCTTTCGCCTCTTCCGGCAGGTGATCTTCCTGGCAGCGCTGCCACAAGTCATTACGGGCATGCGCGTTGGGCTCGGCGTGGCCTGGCTGGTCGTGGTGGCAGCCGAGATGGTGGCGATCAATTCGGGGCTCGGATATCTGATCATCGACTCCCGCAACGCCGGCACCCGCTACGACCTGGTCGTAGCGGGGATGGTGATCATCGGGGTGATCGGGTATCTCCTCGATCTCACCATGAGTCGGCTCGAGGCCCTCGACAGCGTGCGCTGGAGGTACTCGTATGACCGCTAAGGTCCTCGTCCGCGATCTGTGGAAGGCATTCAGCACCGACAAAGGTACGATCTCGGTGCTCGAAGGCGTCGACCTCACCGTGGCCGCACGTGAGTTCATCGCCATCGTCGGTCCCTCCGGCTGCGGTAAATCCACCTTGCTCAGCCTCCTGGCGGGCTTCGAGCAGCCGGACTCCGGAGAAGCGCTCATCGACGGCCAGCCCATTGCAGGGCCAGGCCGCAATGGTATCTTGATTACGCAGCGGGGCTCTGTGTTCCCCTGGATGACCGTGCGGCGTAACCTCGAGTTCGGTGCGCAGGACATGCCTGCCACCGAACGGGAGGGGCTGATCCAGTATTACCTTGAACTCTGCGGGCTCACCGGCTTCGAAGCAGCCTATCCGCACCAACTCTCGGGCGGCATGCTGCAGCGGGTAGAGGTAGCCCGGGCGTTTATGGCCAAGCCCGATATCCTCTACATGGACGAGCCGTTCGGCGCGCTGGACGTGCTGACACGGCTCCGGATGCGCACCGAACTGCTCCATATCCTGAATCGCGACAGCCATACCTGCCTGCTCGTCACGCACGATGTGGAAGAGGCGCTCCACATGGCCGACCGCATTGTCGTGATGGCCCCTCGACCAAGCCGTATCAAGCGGGAGTTCCCGGTGCCGGTGGCACATCCCCGGGCCACGTTGCACCCGGTGCTGCTCCGGCTCAAGGAACAGATACTCCAGGAACTCGGACTGAGCGCGGTGGGCGTCGAGAGCGACGCCATGCGCGTGCCGCCTATAGATCTCATGCCCCGGCGACGGCTCCGCCCCCGCAGTGACCGGGCGCTAGCGGACATGAGCCATGCTGCCCTTTCCCCTGACACCCCGGCCGCCGTGGGCCCTGAGCGGTTCGACGTGGTCGTGGTCGGTGGGGGCCCTGGCGGGGCGAGTGCCGCTGCGCTCCTGGCGGAGCGCGGGCTGAAAGTGCTGATCCTGGAACGCCAGCGCTTCCCACGGTTCCACACCGGCGAGTCGTTGCTGCCCGCGCTGTGGGAGCTCTGGGATCGCTTGGACGTGACCGCCGCGATCGAAGCGGCCGGCTTTGTCCCGAAGCAGGGGATCGCCTTCGGCATGACGCAGAGCGGCGACGAGGTGGCTTTACTCACCTCGGAGTATCCGGAGTACTTCCCGCGGACGTACGCCTATCATGTCGAGCGCTCGCGATTTGACCAGATCCTGCTGAACAACGCCCGGAAGAAGGGCGCAGAAGTCCGCGAAGCCTGGAGCGTACAGGATGTGCTCTTCGCAGGGGATCAGGTCTGTGGCGTGCTCGCTGGCCCGAATGATGGAGAACTACGGCCCATTCTGGCTGACGTGGTGGTAGACGCGACCGGCCGTGACTGCCTGATCTCCAGACGGCTTGGCTGGCGCCGACCTGATCCAGTGCTCAACAAGGTGGCACATTTTACCTACTTCGCTGGTGCTTGGCGCCGTAATGCCCAAGAGTTCTTCCCGGAGCAGGACAGCATCGCTGGAGCGGCAGTCACCGACGTGCACACCGTCAATGGCGGCTGGCTCTGCTATATCCCGCTGGCGAATGATGTGGTGAGCGTCAGTGTCGTCTTGGACGCCAAGGCAGCCGGCCAGATTCGGGGTGGCCCGCAGGAGCGCTTCGATCACGCCGTGGCGAGCTGTCCGAAAGTGCAGGAGTGGCTCCGGGGAGCGCGGCCGCTCATGCCCATGCAGACGGTCAGCAACATCGCCTACCTCAATGACCACTTCGTTGGCCACGGCTTCATGCTCGTGGGCGACGCCGCGATGTTCATCGACCCGATCTTCTCTTCGGGCGTCACCCTGGCGATAAGGGGTGGGATCTTCGCTGCTGACTGCATCCTCGATGCCTTTCAGCGGCGCGATTTCAGCGAGGCGAGCCTGAAGCCCTACGAGGAGCGGATCCGGGTGCCGATGGAGCGGATCTTCCGTATCATTCATCACTGGTATGAGCTGCTGGACCGAGAGGATAACAGCAACATGCTCCTGCGGGCCCAGCGCACCCCGTGGTTGCGCGAGCGGCTGATCGTACTGCTCTCGGGCGGGTATGAGAAGATGGATCTGGAATCCTTCTTGCTCGCCGCCGGCCACCCGACAGGGTGAGGCAGGCCCTGGGCAGGCTCTGGCAAATTCATGTAGGCAGTGAGAGCTCAAACGGGTGGCATAAATTCGTTCCCTGTGTCACCCTTTTTTACATCTCTAGAACTATTGCTGTACGGATAGAGTCAGCGCACGATAGGGGCTACTTCTCATCCATGCATACCAGACTTGGTACACCGTGCTTGCAGAGAGGCAGGACAGGCTATGCCATATCTTCATGCCACGCCACCCCCGTCTGGATGGCGCGCTAGGAATGACCCTCGCCGCCCTCTTGAACCCACAATACCACTGCGGATGTGTGCATCATGGGCGCTGGCATCGCCGGGCTATCGATGGCTTATCTCCTGAGGCGGGCCGGCTTGTCTAATATGGGGCATTTGGTGTGGATGGATTATCTAGCCCGAATTTTTTCACAAAAAGAGACCAACCTCTTGTAAGTCTTTGATAGAAGATCGTGTGCAATCCTTTCCGTAAAGACCGTAAGAAGTTTGCTTATGTCCTATGCTAGCCCAAAACAGTTTTGGGTGGATCGTGTCCCATAACAGTTGAGCACTCGCTTACATTGGTCTATTTTTGCACAAGGAGAAGTGGGGGCTCACTTGGCGGCGAAGGGGAGGGCAAAAGGTGGACGATCTCGCACAATTTTGCTGTCACAATCGAGACTGCCGGGACCATGGCAAGCGCGGGGCTGGCAACTTGTCCGTCTGTATGCACTACGGGAAGCAGCAGCATGTGCGCCTGCTCTACTGCAGGTCCTGTAAGACACGCTTCTCGGAGCGGCAAGGGACGCCACTCTTTGGTGCCAAGCTGGAGACGGCAAAGATGATCGCGGTGCTGGACCACGTTTCCGAGGACTGTGGCGTGCGCAAGACCAGTCGCCTGACAGGCGTCCCCGCGATACGGTGCTCCGGTATAGTCGGCTGGTAGGCGCACATGCCCACGACCTGCACGCTGTGCTCGTCGCGTTTTCCCCCGAAGACCAGAGAGGTGCAATTGGATGAGCAATGGGCGTTCGTGGGGAAAAAGCAACAGCACTGCGATTCCGATGATCCGGCAGACACCGCCCAAGGGGACAACTGGGATCACCTTGCCTTCGACCCCGTGCATCGCCTGGTGGTGAGCGTGGTGCTGGGGAAGCGTACTGCAGAGCAGACAGCAATACTGGTCAAAGTCCTGCACACGCGCACAGGGGGACGGATGATGGATCTGTTGATCGCCAATGAATACCCTGCCTACAAGACAGTGATTCTCCAAATCTATGGCGAGACGGTGATCCCGCCGCCTACTGGCAAGCCTAGCAGGCCCACGAAGCCATACCTCGTGGCTCCCGAGGGGCTACGGTACGCCACGGTGCACAGACTAGGAAAAAAGGGCGCGTGGTCAACGTGGGACTCCGGATCGTCTTCGGTGAGGAAGCCGCAATCCAAGCAGCGCTGGCAACCTCAGGGGTGAGCATAACGATTAACACCGCCTTTGTCGAGCGCCATCACGGCACTGATCGCAATCGCAACGGCTGTAAGCTCCGCAAGACCTTGGGTTTCTCAAAGGACTAGCAGGTGCATAATGCGGTCACCTGCTTCACGATGTACTCCTACAACTTTTGCTGGCCTGTTCGGACACTCCACATTCGCCAGCCAGAGTGCGGGTGGCAGCCGCGGACCCCAGCGATGGCCGCCGGTCTTGCGGACCATGTGTGGTCTTTGACGGAATGGCTGACGTTTCCTGTTGTGCAATTGAAGTAGGACACCAGCCAATACGGTCAACGCATATCATGGTTTGGTTTGTAAACAACTAACATCACTGGTTATCTAGGAGCTCGCTAGCAGAGTCAATGTTGGAACTAGGCAACAAAGAAGCCGATGACGACGAACCGGGGGCACGCCCAGCGGGAGTGGAACACCCGTGTCATATTGACAGTGTCTGAGCAAGCCGGTAAAGTGCTCTGAGCCCTGTAGCGGCTGGAGGATGGTGTGTCTGGGGTGGCTGTCGCGTAAGCGTTCAAGAAACGACGCCAAGGCCTTCGGGCCGCTTTGATAACTTTTGGGGAGCCACGCTATGAAACCGGAGAATTTTGGAGTGGAACAGTTTACCGAAGAGGACCGCGCCTACCACGGATCGCGCTTCTCTGAAGTACGAGACGCACTCTTCGCCAATCCCTACCAAAGAGTATGGAGTGGCGCCGGTGAGGCACCATTCCCCATCCACGGAGTTTCCCTGTCGAGAGTTATTCGCGGCATTCTGCCATTCGGTCAGCCCTATTTCTTTCGCCAGGCTTCCGAACGAACCCTCGACTCCCACGCTGATTTGCGCTGGGGCACGGACGGCAAGGGGTTCCGCCGGTTGATCCATCCCAACGGCGTGTGCCTCACCGGGCTGTGGGAGATCACGGAAGAAACGGGGTATTCGGGTTACTTCAGAACGGGCAGCCGGGCGCTGCTGGTGGGACGCTATTCCAGCTCTAACAGCAACACCCGGCGCGGCCAAAGGCGGTCGATGGCGCTGGTCGGCAAGCTCTTTCCCACCACGGATCCGCATCACGCCACGCTGCTGCGTACCGCCAGCTTCTTTACTCAGCAGGCCCTCACTGGGGAACATACCGACTACCTCAACGATGCACAATTTACTAATGCACCTGAAATCCACCCCGGCGGTAGAATCACGGAGGCGCTGGTCGGCGTGGTTGCGGTTGTGCTCTTTATGCGTGTCGACAAGCAACCCACGATGCGCCAGCTCTATGCAATCGCCGAGCTCGGCAAGCCTGAGGACGAGCCCACGCGAACGCCCGCGTTCATGCGCCTCAGAGCTGCGCCCGACCAGCCCAGGATCGCAGGGGGAGCCTTGGATCTCCGCGACGAGGTCATGGCGCACATCTTCGACAAGGGCGATCCGATGCCAAAGCGCACCCTCACCTTCCACATCGAAGTAACGGATGAAGGCGCGACGCGGGGTCTGATTTTTCAACGGCGCATCTTCGGGAGCTGGCGTCGCATCGGCAGGATAACCTTCGACAACGCCGTCGCCTCGTACAATGGCGATTTCGTGCTCCACTTCAACCATCCTACCTGGCGCGATGACCCGAATGACCCTTCGACCGCCACCCGCGTGAACGGGCGTAAGGTTCGTCGCTCAATTTCTCGCAGTTTGTAGAAGGTTGAAGCGGATGGACACGAGCACGCGTTGCCCCCGACAAGGCTCGCCTCTGTACACGCGATGAGTGCGAAGACGGTGCGGAAATACACCATTTCCCCGCTAGGGTTTATGCGCTACAAAGCGTGATAAATTGAGCGACTCAGAATCGGGGATGCGGCTGCTGCGCAGACTGGAGAAAAACCACGACGAGAGCCGGTCGGCAGCAACCCGGCAGCACTACATTCAGATCTATCAGGCGATTAAGGGACTCTCGAGAAATTAGGTGGCCCGGATGCTCGCTGATGTCGGGACGATGTCCACAAACCATTTGTCTAAACCGGGGAGCCGTTGGATCTGTGTTTCCACCATCTGCATGGCCTCCTTCGTCAATTTTACTCAGATCTGATAGGTCGTCGTGACCAGTTCTACGACAGGACACTGACCCTTCCAGGTCATCGTCATAGCAAACTGGATCACCGTATCAATCGAGTCTAGCAGAGCGCCAGTCCAGTGGTTTTCCAGGATGCCCCAGCAACGCTCGATCGGATTGTACTTACTATGATAGGGCGGATAGTAAGCCAGATGTACCGTTAAGCCGGTGTGGTGGGCAAAATCCACCATGCATTGCATGAATTGTGTCCGGCGGTTGTGGTTCTCCGGACCATTGTCGAGATTAATGACCAACGTCGTGAGGTGGGCAAACCGGTCATACACCACTTCCCACCACCGCCGCAGACAATCGACTAGATAGTCACTGGTCACTTTGGAGGTGATGCCATACAGAAACAGTTCGTCCAACGCTGGCAGGAAGATACCCACTGGGGCCACGGTGGCGTCGGGGTGAAAGTCGTGGTCAGCGGCGATAGTCGGGACGCGGCTCTTGCCACCTCGGGCAAACGGACCGACTTTGACGCTCGCTTTGGCATCCACCGAGATGCGTAACATGGTATCCACCGCATCCCGCCACCCCATTGACCAGAGTTACTTGGTCGAAGATGGCGTCAGTTTCTGGAAGTTTTTTGGGGCTGACTCTTGGCCATTTTCTGCGGGAAATAGCCCAGAGCATTCAATTTGATGCCGATAGTTTCGGCAGTTGGCAGTACGGTATCCGAGTAGCCTTTTTGGGCGATCAACTGACGGCGCACCTCGGCCGCTGTCAAGCGAGTATAGAGGCGGTTGGAGCGGAATTGTGGGTCGGCCTGGCTCTGGCTATCGACGATGGCTTGGATATCCGTCAAGAGGTTGGGAAGATGCGCTTCCACACGCTTCCGCCCACACAGGGCAAAGGCATCGACACAAATCACGCCGCTGTCGAGTTCGTGCAGGCCTTTGCGAATAGTCATCAGTCCCCACCGCAGTGCCCGCCCGGCCCCAGTTCTTTGACGGTGTGGGCCATAAACAAGCGCCGCGCACTGCCTTTGAGCGACTTGGCGGTCTCGATCAGCAAGGTCTTGAGCGAGTCGGGCAGTTCTATCGGCATCCCTCCAGTATAAGAAGACCTGGAGTATAGAATGGACCCTCTTCCGCACTTTTGGTGAAAGATGGAGAGGCTGCTCTCCTGCAGGCGAGGAGCAATCGCTGCTGGCCCCTGCTTCCCACCATTGCGAGCCTTCGTCACACGCCGGCAGACGCGCTGGC
>Ga0114129_10003611_pt1 | contig 21753 bp, 12 predicted proteins | sample RhiMetdeltSRZDD1_FD_80071 | JGI IMG/M metagenome (GOLD analysis project Ga0114129, IMG submission 80071) | Populus rhizosphere microbial communities from Tennessee, USA - Rhizosphere MetaG P. deltoides SRZDD1 (version 2) (version 2) | ecosystem: Host-associated > Plants > Roots > Rhizosphere >... | reverse complement strand
GCCTGATTGACTCTCGCACGCACGCGCATCGTCGCCGGATTGACGACGTCCACGACGGGCTGGCCCGGACGGACCTCGTCGCCTTCCTGGATTTCAGCCATGTTCTGACCCTTCCAGGTCGTCTTGATCACGGCGATGCCGTCGATCGGCGATTTGATCAGCATGCGCTCGGCGTTCGACGCGGCCTGCCGCATGGAGGTCTCGGCACGATCGCGGCGGATCTCCAGGACGCGAATGTCCGCTTCCGCCGCCCGACGTTTCAAGTCGTACGTCTGTTGCAACTGCTTGAGCCGGGCGCGCGCTTCTTCCAGCGCGAGCACGTTTTTCTCCGCCTGGATCTTCGGCAGCATCTCGTTCTTCAGCATTTCGAGCTGCGCGCGCTGCTGCGCGCTCTCGGCCTGCTTCATCGTGCTGTCGTCGGCGGCTTTGGCGGCAGCCTCCTGGGCGCGGCGCTTCCGGATCTGCTGCTCGAGGTCGGTGAACTCGGCCTGCTTATCGAGCGCGTTCCGCATCTGCTCCTGGCGATCGAACTCGACGAGAAGGTCGCCGGGGTGAACCGACAGGCCGGCCCGCACGAGCCGGGTGATCACGAGGCTGTTCTGGTTCTGGCCCGCCAGGCGGGGGACCGAAACCGTCGTCGCCTGGACCGCCTCGACCGTGCCACTGAGGCGAAGCCCCCGCACGAAGTCGCGGCGCGCGACCTTGTAAGTGGGCGGGCGGCTGTCGCTTTGAGGCTCGGGGGCGCGGGCGTGAACGAATAGGCCCGCCACGGCGAGCCCCGCCAGTGCGACCGCCCCGATGACGTATTTCGGTTTCAACATGCCCGGACCGCGGAACGTTCGTCCCGGATATCAGACGGAGTACTGGACCCGATGGTTGGCGCAAAAGCAAGAATACCCTACGAACTCAGGGCCATTAGACACGAGAAACGCAAATATGGTCCGCGCGCGTCAGCACTTCACGCCAACCGCCACCGGCTCGTAGCTGAGGTTCGGCGAGAGCCACTTCTCGACCTCCTCCAGCGACATCCCGCGCCGCCCGGCATAGGACTCGACCTGATCCCGTCCAATCCGTCCGACATTGAAGTAACGGGCGAGCGGATGTGAAAAATAGAGGCCGCTGACGCTGGCCGCCGGGGTCATGGCGCCGTGATCCGTCAGGGCCAGCCCCTGCCGCTCGGCGTCCAGCAGCCGGAACAGGTCGAACTTGCCGCTGTGATCCGGACACGCCGGATAGCCGTAGGCCGGACGAATCCCGCGGTGTTTCTCGGTGAACAGCTCGTCGATCCGGACGTTCTGCCCGTCGGGATGTCCCCAGTCGTCGCGGACGCGCGCGTGCAGCCAGGTTGCGAAGGCCTCCGCGAGTCGATCGGCCAGGGCCTTCACGATGATCGCGCGATAGTCGTCGTGGTCCGCCTCGTAGCGTGTGACGAGCGCGTCGGCGCCGAGTCCCCCGGTGACGGCGAACATCCCGATGTAGTCGGGCACTCCGCTTCCGCGCGGCGCGATGTAATCGGCAAGCGAAAGATTCGGACGTGCATCGGGCTGCGACTCCTGCTGCCTCAGCATCGGCAGCCGCCCGAGCTCGATACGGCGGTCTTCATCCTTATAGACGACGATGTCATCGTCCTCGGCCGCGGCAGGCCAGAACGCATACACGCCCCGCGCCTGCAGCAGCCGGCCGTCGATGATTTCTTTCAGCAGCTCCTTGGCGTGCCCGAACAGCTCGCGCGCCGCCGGGCCGTATTGCGGATGGTCGAGTATTGCCGGGTATCTGCCTTTCAACTCCCAGGCGGAAAAGAAGTACGTCCAGTCGATGTACTTCGCAATCTCAGCGAGCGACACATCATTGAGATAGCGCCTTCCAACAAATGACGGGGTCGCGATTGTGTGCTCGTCCCAGTCGTACTTGAGCCGGTTGTCGGACGCCTGCTGATATGAGAGGAGCGGTTTCTCGCTCCGCGTTCTGTATCGCTCCCGCATCTCTTCCTGCGCCTCGCGATTGCTGTGGTCGAAGGCGGCGCGGCGTTCGTCGCTGAGCAGACTCGCGACAACGTCGACGACCCTGGACGCGTCAAGGACGTGGACGACCGGCAGCGAATATTCCGGCGCAATCTTCACCGCCGTATGCTGACGGCTCGTGGTGGCACCGCCGATGAGCAGCGGCAGCTTCAGCTTGCGGCGCTCCATCTCACGCGCGACGACGACCATTTCGTCGAGCGATGGCGTGATGAGACCGCTCAGGCCGACCATGTTGGCGTTCCGCTCGACCGCGGTGTCGAGAATCTTTGCGGCGGGCACCATGACGCCGAGATCGATGACCTCGTAGTTGTTGCAGCCGAGCACGACGCCAACGATGTTCTTGCCGATGTCGTGGACGTCCCCCTTGACCGTCGCCATGACGATCCGCCCCTGCGCGGTCGCAGCCAACGGGTCCGCCTGAAGACGGACGTTCCGCTCCTGCTCCATGAAGGGCTCGAGATAGGCGACGGCTTTTTTCATCGCCCGCGCGCTCTTGACGACCTGCGGGAGGAACATCTTCCCCGACCCGAACAGGTCGCCGACGATCTTCATCCCGTCCATCAGCGGGCCTTCGATGATGTCGAGCGGCCGCGCGTACTTCTGGCGCGCCTCTTCGGTGTCCTGCTCGATGTACTCGACGGTGCCGTGGACGAGCGCGTGCGCGAGCCGCTGCTCGAGGGTCCCACTCCGCCAGGCTGCATCCTCTTCTTTCTTTTTCCCGGAGCCCTTCACCGTGTCGGCAAACTGAACCAGCCGCTCCGTCGCGTCAGAGCGCCGGTTGAAGATGACGTCTTCGACGCGCTCGAGGAGGTCCTTCGGGATGTCCTCGTAAACAACGAGCTGACCGGCGTTGACAATCCCCATGTCCATGCCGGCCTTGATGGCGTGGAAGAGAAACGCCGAGTGCATCGCTTCGCGGACGGTGTCGTTGCCGCGGAACGAGAACGAGAGATTGCTCACGCCGCCGCTGATCTTCACGCCGGGACACGTCGCCTTGATGATGCGCGTGGCCTCGATGAAGTTGACTGCGTAGTCGTTGTGCTCCTCGAGACCGGTGGCAATGGCAAGGATGTTCGGATCGAAGATGATGTCGGATGGATCGAAACCGGCCTGCTCGGTGAGCAGCTTGTAAGCGCGCTGACAGATTTGGACCTTGCGCTCGATCGTGTCCGCCTGCCCGGTTTCGTCGAACGCCATGACGATGACGGCCGCGCCATAGCGATGCACCAGCCGCGCTTTCTCGAGAAACTCCGCCTCGCCTTCCTTCAAGCTGATCGAGTTGACGACCCCTTTGCCCTGAACGCATTTCAGGCCGGCTTGGAGCACCGACCACTTCGAGCTGTCGACCATCACGGGAACGCGCGCGATCTCGGGCTCCGTCGCGATGTAATTCAGGAACGTCGTCATGGCGCGCTCGGAGTCGAGCATGCCTTCGTCCATGTTGACGTCGATGATGTTGGCTCCGCCGCGCACCTGATCGAGGGCGACGTGCGCCGCCTCGCCGTAGTCGCCGGCCTTGATCAACCGCGCAAACCGCGCCGAACCCGTCACGTTGGTCCGTTCGCCGATCATCTGGAAGTTGCTGTCGGGCCGGATGACCAGCGGCTCGAGGCCGGAGAGCTGGGTAAACCGCCCCGTAGTCTCCGGCTCTAGCCGGCCCTCCCGAGGAGCCACCCCCTCCACCGCCTTCGCAATGGCCGCGATGTGATCCGGCGTCGTCCCGCAGCAGCCGCCGACGATGTTGACGAAGCCGCTGACGGCAAAGTCGCGAACGAGCTCGCTGGTCTCCGCGGGAAGCTCGTCGTACTGACCGAACGCGTTCGGCAGCCCGGCGTTCGGGTAGCTGCTGACGTAGCACTCGGCGATGCGGGCGAGATCCGCCAGATACGGCCGCATGTCGCGCGCGCCGAGCGCGCAGTTGATGCCGACGCTGAACGGCCGCGCGTGGCGAATCGAGATGTAGAACGCTTCGAGCGTCTGACCCGACAGCGTACGTCCGCTGCGATCCGTGATCGTGAACGAGATCATCAGCGGCAGGCGAACGCCTTTCTCGGCGAAGACGTTCTCGATGGCCACGATGCCGGCCTTCGCATTGAGGGTGTCGAAGATCGTCTCGAGGAGCAGAATGTCGGCGCCGCCGTCAATCAGACCGCGGGCCTGCTCTTCATAGGCTTCGCGCAGCGCATCGAACGTCGTCGCTCGGAATGCCGGGTCGCCGACGTCCGGCGAGATGGAAAGCGTCCGGTTGGCAGGGCCGAGGGACCCCGCGACGAAGCGCGGCCGATCCGGCGTCTTCTCGTTCCAGCGGTCGCAGGCCACGCGGGCCAGGCGCGCGCCTTCCAGGTTCAGCTCGTAGGCGAGCGACTCGAGCGCGTAGTCGGACTGGACGATCGACGTGCTGCTGAACGTGTTCGTTTCGATGATGTCGGCGCCCGCTGCGAGGTACTGCTCGTGGATCTCACGGATCACGTCGGGCCGCGTGAGGACGAGCAGATCGTTGTTCCCTTTCACGTCCTTCGGATGATCCTGGAGCCGCTCCCCGCGGAAATCCTGTTCCGACAGGTTGTAGCGCTGGATCATCGTGCCCATCGCGCCGTCGAGCACGAGGATGCGCGACCGAAGCGTCCGATCGAGAGCGTCCCAGACAGGAACGCGGGGTCGGTCATTTGGCATGTCGTGAGCCTTTGCTTGAATCGATGCGCGTGGCAGGCTTCGTCCCGCTGGCAATCAGGACGGTGAACGGATCGCGCGCCCGGCGCGCCCCGACGGAAAGCTTCACGCTGGTGAGGCCGGCACCCGTCAGCAGACGCTTCAGCTCGTCATCTTCGAAGCCAAGCCATTTGTCGCCGAGCCGGTCCCGCACCCACGCCTGGTCGTGATGCCGTAGCTCGAGGACGAGGACGCGGCCCCCAGGCCGGACGATCCTGACCGCCTCCGCGAGCGCGGCGGCAGGAGACTCCGCATGGTGCAGGGCCTGCGACAACAGCGCGAGATCGACGCTCGCATCGCGCAGCGGCAGCTTCTCCAGCTCGCCGCACTTCCAGTTGATGTTGGTCAACCGGCGACGGCGCGCCAGCGCCCGCGCGCGCGAAAGGACCGTCTCGGATCGATCGACAGCAACGACGCGCCGGGCGAAGCGGCTCGCCTCGATCGTCAGGTAACCTTCGCCGCAGCCGAGATCCGCAACGTCGATCGACGGCAGCAGGTGACCGAGCGCACGCGCCCACGCTGCCCAGCTCCGTCCCGGAACGATTTGCCGCCGCTCGTCGCCTGCCCCGTGCTCGTCGAAATTCTCCTTGCGGAGCCTTCGCACTTCTTCGAGCCGCGCGGCATCGGCGCGGCCGGCCGGAGTCTCCGCCGACGCGGCGAACTGCGCCGCCAGCAGCCGCGCCAGCGCGCTCGATCCGTTCTGCCCTTCGCGGAGCTCGGCGGCGAGCGCGTAATAGCTGAACCCGCCGTTCCGCTGCTCACTCACGATGCCGGCCTCCTTGAGGAGGCCGAGATGGCGCGAGACGCCTGATTGCGCAAGCCCGAGGATCGCCGTCAGCTCCGTCACGTTCAGCTGTTCCTGCGAGAGCAGGCAAAGCAGCCGGAGACGGGCCTCGTCGCCGAGCAGCCTGAACAGGCTCGCGCCCAATTCCATATCTATAAATCTACATTAGATGATTTGGATTTGCCAGTCGGCTGGCTTTCGACTTCAGACTTTAGGCTTTGGACTTTAGGCTTTAGGCGGCTTTAGGCTTCGGGGCCTACCCAAAGCCCAAAGCCCAAAGCCTAAAGCCTAAAGCCTAAAGCCTAAAGCCTAAAGAGCCTGACACCTCTCACCACACCCTGCAGATCGGCTGCTTGACCATCTTCGCGGTGGCCGGGCAACTGAACGCTTTCTGGAACTCGGGCATGTTCGAGACGACGCCGTTCGTGCGGTAGCGGCCGGGGGAGTGCGGGTTGGTGCGGGCGTGGAGCCTCATCATCTGTTCCGTCTTGTTCTCGCACCACATCTGCCCCCAGCCGATGAAGAAGCGCTGTTCCGGCGTAAAGCCGTCCGCGTTGCCGAGGTGCTTTGCTTTGAAGGTCTCCATCAACGCCATCCATGCCACCCGGAGTCCGCCGTTGTCCGCGACGTTCTCGCCGAGCGTCAGCCGGCCGTTCACCTTCACGTCGGCCACGGCGGTGTAGCCAGAGTACTGGTCGGCCACGCACGTCGCGCGCTCTTCGAATGCCTTGGCGTCCGCGGGCGTCCACCAGTCGCGCAGGTTGCCTTGCTGATCGAAGTGACGGCCCTGATCGTCGAACCCGTGCGTCAGCTCGTGGCCGACGACGGCGCCCGACGCGCCGAAGTTGACCGCATCGTCGCCCGCCTTGATGAAGAAGGGAGGCTGCAGGATGCCGGCGGGGAAATTGATGTTGTTCTCGAACGGCTGGTAGTACGCGTTGACCGTCGGCGGCGTCATCAGCCATTCGGTCTTGTCGACGGGCTTGCCGATCTTGGCGAGCTGGCGCCGGTAAGCGAACACGTTCGAGCGCAGCGAATTCCCCAGCGCGTCGCCACGGACGATTTGCAGCGACGAGTAGTCGCGCCAACGATCCGGATAACCAATCTTGTTCGCGACGGCGTGCAGCTTGGCGGCAGCCTGCTTCTTCGTGTCGTCCGACATCCAGGTGATTTGGTTGATGTCCGTGTCGAGCGCGGCCTCGATTGCCTCGACCATTTTCAGCGTACGCTCTTTGCCTTCGGCACCGAAGGTCCTGGCCACATATACCTTGCCCAGCGCTTCACCGAGATCGCTGTCGGTCGAGTCGACGCAGCGCTTCCAGCGCGGGCGCTGCTCTTTTGCGCCCGTGAGGGCGCGTCCGTAGAAATTGAACGACTCCTCGTCGAACGCCTTCGGCATGTAGGATGTCTGCGCACGGATGACGTGCCACCGCAGGTACGTCTTCAGATCATCGATCGGCGTCGACGTGAAGATCTGGTCGAGCCCTTTCAGGAACTCCGGCTCGGTGACATTGACGGTCGTGACCGACGGCGCTTCGGCGGCCTTGAGATACGCCGCGAGATCGAACGATGGCACGAGCTTGCGCGCTTCGTCGGTCGACATCTTGTGATAGAGGTTCGGCAGATTCCGCAGCGCGACGCGATCCAGCGCGTTCTTCGCGAGCGCCGTCTCAATCTGCATGACCGTCTTCGCGTTGGCTGCCGCACGATCGGGTGCGTCGCCGGCCAGCTGCAGCATCCGCGTGACGTGCTGCACGTACAGCTCGCGCAGCTGAGAGGAAGTCGCGTCTTCCTTCAAGTAATAGTCGCGGTCCGGGAGGCTGAGCCCGCCCTGACCGAACGTCGCGATGTACTGCGATGCGTCCTTGAAATCTGGCGCGGCGCCAAAGCCAAAGAGCGGTCCGAACCCTTGCGTGTGCAGGTGACCGACGAAGGGCGGAATGTCCGCGACCGACTTGATCGCAGCCACACCGTCGAGCTCGGGCTTGAGCGGGGCCAGCCCTTTCGACTCGATCGTCGCCTGATCCAGGCAGCTCGCGTAGTAGTCGCCGATCTGCCGCATGTCCGCGCCGCTCGATGGCTGCGCCGCCTGCTCGAGGATGTCGCGCAGGATCGCATTGTTGCGGTCCTGCAGCTCCGTGAACCGCCCGTAGCTTGGCTGGTCGGGCGGCGCCGGATGCTTGGCAATCCAGCCGCCGCACGCGAACTGGTAGAAATCGTTGCAGGGTTCCGCGGTTCGATCGAGCGACGCGAGCTCGATGCCCGACCGACTGGCCATGGGCTGATCGATTGGTTCTTGCCCCTCGACGGTGCTCGGGGCAACCCTGAGCTCGTCGAAGGGTTGTCCGTGCACATGCGCGTCGTTGGCGGCCATCAGAACGGCGAGCGGTACAGCTACGGCCCAGAACGCTGTCTGTCGAACGGTCATCTCTCCTCCGTATAATCGTCCGCGTGCCAAAGGAAAGCGGATTGTCAGTGTACCCCACGACCCAGCCCGTCGCGGCGCTGATCCTCGCGCACGGCGCGGGCGCGGGGCAGCGCAGCCCGTTCATGGTCTCGGCAGCTCGTGCGATGTCGGAGCGCGGCATCCTCTCGGCCACATTTGACTTTCCCTACATGGCGCAGGGACGAAAGGTGCCCGACCGAGGACCGGTTCTCGAGCAAGCGTGGCGAAGCGCCATCGCAGATGCCTCGACGAGGACGGAATTCGCGGGACTCCCGCTCTTCATCGGCGGCAAGTCAATGGGTGGACGCATCGCGTCACAGGCCGCAGCCTCGGGCCCGCTGCCGATTTCCGGATTGGTGTTTCTCGGGTATCCGCTTCATCCGCCCGGAAAGCCGACCGCGTCGCGCGATAGCCACCTGCCGGATATCGCGGTGCCGATGCTCTTCGTTCAGGGAAGCAACGACGCGTTCGGCACGGCACAGGAGATTCGCGAGCTGCTGCCTCGCCTCGATCGCGCGACGGTCGTGCACGAAGTCATGGGTGGGGATCACTCATTCAAGGTTCCGGCGCGCTCGGGCCGCACGCAGGCATCGGTTCTGGAAGAGGTCTTCGATGTGGTCGCGCGATTCATCCGATCGACGATCGGCCGCGGCTAGGGCTGGTCCCGCTGCCGCCCTCACGTGACGCGAGCTTCGTGGAATGCCGCGCGTCCGCTTCTTCGATGGAGTGCGACGCTCCCAGCGTGAGATCCTGCTTCGCCATTTCCGTGCCTTACGCGTCACCAGCGCAGCACGAGGTTCGCGCCGTGGCGCGTGCTGGAAACGATGGGCTGCACTCCGAGCTGGTGCTTGCCGATGCGATAGATGTCGCGGGGCGTCAGGATGAACGCGTCCACCAGCGCGCCAATCCCCGCACCCACGACGAAGTTCGCGAGCAACACCGGGCCGGCGCCGTGGCACTCGCCGCTGCAGCCCGCGAACGCGATGCCGACCATCCCAGCGGCGACGGTACCGCCGATCGCCGCGCCGTTGAGCACGGAATCGTGCCCCGGCGTGCGAATGACGACGATCTCGTCCGAGCTGAACCGCCGCATTCCGCTCTTCAACGCGATGGTCAGCGAGCCGTCCTCGATGCGTTCGAGCCGGCCGCGGCTCTCGTAGCCTTCCTTGTCGATCACGAACAGCATCTGGCCGCGTTTCGTGATGTCGGCGAGCTGATCGAAGCTCGATGCGAACTGAGCGAACGCCGTCGAGGCGCTGCCGATGACGAGACCTGCGCCGATCACAATCTGAAGCAAAGGCCGCATGGGTCCTCCTGCTCAACATGATGGCCGGGCCGCGGTCCGAAATCGTGAGGAACGACTGAGAAAAGTCTGAATCATCCCGGTTTATAGTGGAGGGATGGCCCCAGAGACGTTGACACAGGAACCGCCGCAGGCCCGCAGCCGGCGGCGTGAGGACATACCCGACCGGTTCAAATGGAACCTCAATGACATTTTTGCAAGCTGGGAGACCTGGGAAGCGGCCTACAAACAGCTCGAGGCGGGGATAGAGCGATATGCCACGCTGAAGGGCACGATCGCCCAGGGACCCGCCCGCCTGCTGGAAGCGTTCCGGCTCTCCGAGGAGCTGGGACAGCTCGCGTATCGCGTCTGGTACTTTCCGTCGCTCCAATACGATCAGGATCAACGCGACAATACCGTGAACGCGAAGCGCCAGCAGGTTCAGATCCTGTTCGCGCGATGGAAGCAGGCGGAGTCCTGGTTCAACCCCGAACTGCTGAAGATCCCGCTCGAGACGGTCCGTCAGTGGATGGATCAGGAACCAGCGCTCCAGCTCTATCGGTTTGCCATCGAGGATCTGTATCGCCAGCAGGAGCACGTGCTCGATGAAGCGGGCGAGCGCCTGATGTCGCTTGCCAGCCGGCTGGCGGCGGCGCCAAACGACTCGTATTGGGCCCTCTCCACGGCGGACGCGAAGTTCCCCGAGATCACGCTCTCGAACGGCGACAAGGTCACGGTCTCGTACGGTCAGTACCGGGCGATCCTGGCCACGCGGCGCGAGCAGTCGGATCGCGAACAGGCCTTCACGGCGCTGCACGAGACGTATCGCGCGAGCCTGAATACTTACGCCACGCTCTACAACGGCGTCTGCCAGCGCGACTGGTTCCAGGCGCGCGCCCGCGACTACAAAACGACGCTCGATGCCGCGCTGCACGGCGACAACATCCCGCCGTCGGTCCTGGAGAACCTGATCGAAACAACGCGCGCCGGCGTCGCTCCGCTGCGCCGGTATCATCAGCTCCGGCGTCGCCTGCTGAAGCTGGACCGGTACCACGTCTACGATTTCTCGATCCCGCTCGTCACGTTCGACAAGAAGTACAACTACGAGGAAGTGCTCGACTGGATTGTCGAATCCACCACTCCCCTGGGACGCGATTATCAGGAGCGGCTGCGGACGGGTTTCGCGGGCGGATGGATTGACGTCTACGAGAACGAGGGAAAGCGATCAGGCGCGTACTCGGCACCCGTGTACGGCACCCATCCGTACATGCTGCTCAACTACACCGACACGCTGGACGATGTGTTCACGGCGGCCCACGAGATGGGCCACTCGATGCACACGATCCTGTCGCACGAGACGCAGCCGTTCATTTACTCGAACTACACGATCTTCGTCGCTGAAGTCCCGTCGACGCTCAGCGAGGCGCTGCTGCTCGAATACATGCTGTCGCGCTCGACAGACCCGACCGAGCGAATCGTGCTGCTGCAGCACGCCATCGACAACATCACCGGCACGTTCTACACCCAGGTGCTGTTTGCCGACTACGAGCTCCGGGCGCACCGCCTCACCGAACAGGACCAGCCGATCACCGCGGAGACCCTGACGGACATCTACACCCAGCTGCTCAGGGACTATTACGGTGACGCGCTCGATCTGAATGCGCTGACCGGCCTCGCGTGGGCGCGGATTCCTCACTTCTTCAATTCGCCGTACTACGTCTATCAATACGCGACGTGCTTCGCGTCGGCCGCGAAGATCGCGGAGCAGATCATGGCGGGCGGACCCGCCGCGGCAGAGGCGCGAGAGCGCTACTTCACACTGCTGCGGTCGGGTGGGAACGACTACCCGATGGAACAGCTGCGGAAGGCCGGCGTCGATCTCAGTCAGCCGGACACCGTGCGCGCGGTCGTCGATCAACTGGATCGTCTGGTATCGCGGCTGGAGACGGAGTTGGATCAAAGGCTTTAGGCTTTGGGCTTTAGGCTTTAGGCTTGTCCCGTTGCCTCCGTCTCCTCCGTTAGCTCGGCTCCAGCGCCGCCGCGATACCGCGCCGCAAGCAGCGACGTCGCGATCAAGACGGCTGCTGACGAACCGTACGCGGCTCCTTCTCCAAATACCTGCAGCGCCCCGTTGCCCCAGACGGGACCGATCGTGCGTCCGAGACTCTCGAGTGCGCCCGCGGCTCCCTGCACACGCCCCTGTTCGTGGCGTCCCGCCGCGCCACTGATCAGCGCCGCGAGCGACGGATTGCAGAAGCCGATGCCAATTGCGCCCGGCACCAGCATCACAGCAAAGACGGGCAAGGAATACGTCATGGCGCTACCTCCCCAACCGACGGCGGCGCAGAGCAGCCCGACCGTGAGCGTGCGCCGTTCGCCGATCCGCCGAACGACCGGACCAACGAGGCCGGCCTGAACGATCACGCCAAGAACACCAAATCCGCTCAACAGATATCCAATGTGCGTGGCGTCGAAGCCGAAGCGCCGCTCCCCGAACAACGCGAACGTCGTCTGATAGACGGCAAACGATGCCCAGTAGAGAAAATCGATCGTGAACAGCAGCCGGAGCTGCGGGCGCGCGCCAAGTTCGCGCAGCGCTTTCCACGGAGATCCCGCAACGGCCTCCACTCGATGGACGGTCTCGGGCAGCCATAGCCACGCGAGCACCGTTGCGGCGAGCGTTATCACGGCGGCCGCCCAGATCGGCGCCGTGTAACTGATATGCGCGAAGAGTCCGCCAAGACCCGGGCCGATGATGAAGCCGAGGCCGAACGCCGCGCCAAGCAGACCGAACGAACGCGCGCGGTTGTCTTCCGTCGTGATATCGCCGATATAGGCGCGCGCCGTCGTGATGTTGCCGCCCGACAAACCATCCACGATGCGCGCGGCGAACAACATCGCGAGGCTGTGCGCCAGCGCCAGCATCACGAAGCTGACGACGGTGCCGAGCAGGCTGAAGATGAGAACGGGCCGGCGGCCCCATCGATCGGACAGCTCGCCGAGCAACGGCGATGCGATCAACTGGCTCAGCGAAAAGGACGCAAACAGGAGACCGATGGCGAGCGGCGACGCGCCGAACGTCTGCGCGTAGAACGGCAGCAGCGGGATGATGATCCCGAAGCCGATCAGGTTGACGAGGGTCGTGAGAAAGATGATGAGAAGCGGCCGGCTCACCGCTTCACCGTTATCCCCTTGATCACGATCGGCGTGACCGGCACATTCTCCATGCCGTCCTTCACAGCGGTCGGCACCACGCCGATCCGATCGACAACGTCCATGCCTGCGATGACGCGTCCGAACACCGCGTAGCCGAATTCCTCCGGGGCGTAGCTGTGATGATCGAGCGCCTGATTGTCGGCGAGGTTGATGTAGAACTGCGACGTCCCGCTGCGAAGCGCGCGCGTGCGCGCCATCGCGACGGTGCCGCGCTGGTTGCGGAGTCCGTTCGTCGCTTCGTTCTGAATCGGCGGATGCGTACGTTTTTCAGCGAGTTCCGCGGTGTAGCCGCCGCCCTGGATCACGTAACCCGGTACGACGCGATGAAAGATCGTGCCCGGGTAGAAGTCCTCTTTTATGTACTGCAGGAAGTTTTCGACGGACACCGGCGCCTGCTGCTCGAATAACTCAATCGTTATGGAGCCGAGCGAGGTATCGATGGTGACCACCGGGTTGCCCGGAGCGGGTTGTGCGGCCTGTCCGGCCGCGGGAACCTGCAGGAGGATTCCCAGCAGAAAACCAAGGATGATCATCGAGGTTGACCGGCGTCGGACACCTGCCCGCCGACGGTCACTCCCTTGCCGGCGCGGGCTCGGACACCAAAAGATCGTTGGGCGATATTCAAGCGAATGGATCCCTGATGTTAGGCGCGCGTGGTGCGCGCGTCAACGGACGAGTGCGTTACAATGAAATTCTCCGCCGGAGGGCGATCATGGTCACTGAACTCCAGACCGAACAGAAAGAGCTCGCCGACTTCATTCGGGCGGGATCGCAGCGCGGACCCCAGTGCTTTGGCAGCTATTTCGATGAAAAGGGTGGCTCATGCGCGCTCGGAGCGGTCTATGAAGGTGTGTATCACCTGCCCCGCGCGCATGGCAAGCTGATCCCGGATCACCTCGAACGCCTGTTCCGCTGCCTCGATGAAGTCACCAAACGCTGCCCGCACGAAAATTGCAACAAGCGGTTACCGCTCGCCCCGATGATCGTCCATTTGAACGACGACCACCGCTGGACGCGCGAGCAGATCGCGGACTGGCTGACCCAAGAATCGGCTACTTGATGTTGCGATTTGGTGAATTCGTGATCTGGTGATTCGGTGATTTGGCGGCCGGCCAAATCACCCAATCACCCAATCACCCAATCACCAAATCGGTAAGGCTCCCATGTCTTTCCTCGAACGCTTCAAGCCCCAACCCAAACACAAATCGGCGGACCCTGAGATTCGGCTCACAGCCGTACAGGAGCTTGGTACGGAACCGGAGGACATGGCGGTCCTGGCCCTCCTCGCGCGCGAGGACGCGGACAGTCGAGTGCGGCGGGCCGCCGCGGCGCGCGTCGAGAACGTCAGCGTGCTGGCGGCCATCGCGCTGTCCGATCCGGATGAGACGATCCGCACCGAAACGTCGGAGCGGTTGGCGGCTACGGCGTCGGGCGACCGGGCGGACGTGGCGAGACAGGCGCTCGGGGCGCTGCGCGAGCAGAAGCATCTGGCAAGCGTCGCGCGGTCCTCACCGCTGGAGCCGATCCGGCTGGAAGCGATCGCGAAGATTTCCGACCCGAAGGCGTTGAGCACCGTGGCGCGTCATGCCACGGATCCGCGCGTGGCGGCCATGGCCGTGGAGCGCATTCAGGATCCGGCGGAGCTGCTGAACATCGCGTTGAAAACGGAACACAAGGACGTCGGCATCAGCGCGCTGGAACGCGCCGCACTGAGCCCGGCGGCCGACCGCGCAACTCTCGACGGCATCGCTGCGCGCGCCAAGAACAAGTCCGTCGCTAAACGAGCGCGAGCAATGGTGCAGACGATTGAGGATGCGGAAGCGGCACGGCGGACGGCTCTCGAGCAGCATCAGCAGCGCGTGGCGGCCGCACTGGCGCGCGTCGAGGCGTTGGCGTCGGCTCCGCCAGACACGGCGAACGGCGCGCGACTGCTCGAAGCAGAAATCGAATGGCGCGCGCTGACGGAGTCCGGTCCTGCCGGATCCGTCGCGGAGAATGAGGCGAAGTTCAGCGCCGCGGCGTCAGCCGTGCGCGAGGGCATCACACGTGCGGAACAGGAGCTCGCGCGTCAACGCGAGCTGGCGGAACAGCTGGCGACCGTTCGAAGCACCCGCCTGTCGTTGTGCGAGCGCGTCGAGGCGCTGCGCGGCGAGACCATGCTCGACGAGCTCGCGGTTGCCCGCAGCGAATGGGAAGGTCTGCCGGCGGCCGATCAGCCGGACGCCGTCGACACCACACTGCTCGCGCGTTTCGAAGAAGCGTGCCGCGGCGTTGCGGTCCGTCACGAGAATCGTCAGGAAATCGAGCGCGTGAATGCGCGGCTCGACGCGTTGTCCCGCGAAGCGGAACAGGTGGCCGCACAGGAAGACAGCCCGGCCTATGTGTGGGAATCGATCGCGCGCGAATGGAACGACCTCGAGCGCAGCAGCGACGGCCTGGACGAGGCGACCCGTCAGCGATTCACCGCCGCGGATGCTGCGATCCGGGAACGCGCGGACGCAAAGCGCGCCGCCGGCGAAAAGGCGCTCCGTCAACAGGTGCAGCGGCTGGAGCAGCTCATCGATCGCGTGCAAAAGCGCGCCGCCGCAGAGGACCTGACGCTGCGTGAAGCAGACAAGGCGGCTCGCGATCTCCGCGCCGCGATCGAATCGCCTCTGACCCTGCCGCACGGCGACCGCGAGAATCTGCTCGACCGTCTGAAGGCGGCGCTCGGGACCCTCGCCCCAAGACTGCACGAACTGCGCGAGATGGACGAATGGAAGCGATTCGCCAACGCCGCCGTGCAGGAGGAACTGATCGCGCACACCGAAGCGCTGCGAACCAAGTACGATCTCGAAAAACCGGAAGACCTCGAAAAGGCCGCGCGGGAGCTGCACAACATCCAGGAGCGCTGGAAGCAGGCCGCCGAGGCGCCGCGCGCGCAGGCACAGACGCTCTGGCATCGCTATCGTCAGGCCGCCGATCCCATCCAGGCGAAGGCACGCGAGTTTTTCGCTCAGCGCGCTGAGGAGCGGCAGGTCAACCTGCAGAAGAAGCTGGCGCTCTGCGAGCGTGCGGAAGCGCTGGCGGGATCGACCGACTGGATCAAGACCGCGGACGAGTTGAAAAAGCTCCAACTCGAGTGGCAGGCGATCGGCCCGGTTCCCAGACCCGACACGCGCGTCGTGTGGAAACGCTTCCGCGAAGCCTGCGATCAATTCTTCACGCGGCGCAACGAGGACCTGGCGCAGCGCAAGGAGGTCTGGGCCGCGAATCAGGCGAAGAAGGAAGCCCTGTGCGCGCGCGCCGAGCAGCTCGCGGAATCGCGCGAATGGGAACGGAGCGCTGCGGAGATCCGCCGGCTCCAGATGGAATGGAAGACCATCGGGCCCGTTCGCCGGTCGAAGTCCGAAGCGCTCTGGCAGCGTTTCCGCGGGGCGTGCGATCGCTTCTTCGACCGCTACAAGCGGCGTGACGAGATCGAGCTCGAAGCGCGCCAGGCCGATCGCGAAGCGCTTGCCGCCGAGCTCGAGGCGCAGCTGCCGCCCGAGGGAACCGAGGCCGCGGCTCCTCCCGATCTCCTGGATCGGGTGCGGTCGCTGCGCACGCGCTGGAATCAATCGACACCCGCCGTCAAGCAGGGGGCGGACCCGTTGAGCGCCAGGTTCGTCGCCGCGATGGAGCGCCTGCTGGCCGCGTACCCCGAGGCCTTCAAAGGCACCGAGCTGGATGTCGACGCCAGCCGTCAGCGGATGGAAAAGCTGTGCGCGCGCGTCGAAGGGTTCATCTCGGAGAAGGAAGCGCCGCCGGCCGGCTCCTCTCAGGCTCTCGCCGAGATGCTCCGCGAAGCGCTCGCCGCAAACACGATCGGCGGGCGCGCGGGCGAGGAATCCAAGTGGCGCACGATGGCTGACGAAGTGCGGCAGGCCCAGGCGTCGTGGGCCCGCCTGGTCCCGGTGCCCGGCGAAAGCGGCCGGGAGCTGACCGAGCGCTTCCATCGGGCCTGCAACCGGTTCCTCGAGCAATATCGCCGGCGCGTGCCGCAACAGCAGCATCAGCCGCGCGGCCGCGCCGTTCAGACGACCCGGTGATCGCGGGTCGCCGGGTCTAAAGACCCGGCCTACAGGACGGCGTCTAAAGACCCGGCCTACAATGTGGCATGCGCAGCCGCATTGTCGTCACACTCTGCCTGGGCGCCGCCCTGGCCCTCGTCGCTCACGCGCGCGGGATCGCTACCGACACGCGACTCCTTGCACAACCCGCCGTCAGCGCGACGCACGTCGCATTCGTCTATGCCGGTGACCTCTGGTCCGCCCGCCTCGACGGCACCGAAGTACGACGTCTGACGACGAGCGAAGGGCCGGTGTCGAACGCGGCGTTTTCGCCCGACGGGCGAACGATTGCGTTCAGCGCGCAATACAACGGCAACACCGACGTCTACACGGTGCGAGTCGACGGCGGGCCGCTGACGCGGCTCACGTGGCACCCTGGCCAGGATCTCGTGCAGGCATTCTCTCCGGACGGCAAAGAGATTCTCTTCACGTCGCCGCGAGCCGTCTTCAGCGCGCGGTTCACACAGCTCTTCACGATGCCGGTCGCCGGCGGCGTCGAGACGCCGCTCCCGATTCCGAACGCGGCGCGCGCGACGTATTCGCCTGACGGACGAAAAATCGCCTACAACCCGCTGGGGCCGCCGTTCCTCCAGTGGAAGCACTACCGCGGCGGCCAGGTCTCGACGATCAGCATCTTCGACGTGCAGTCGCACGCAACCGAGAACGTCCCTCAACCGAAGACACGCGCGAACGACGCCGATCCAATGTGGATCGGAGAGACGGTCTACTTCCGATCGGATCGCAGCGGCGAGTTCAATCTCTACTCCTACGATACGCGGTCGAAGCAGATTCGCGAGCTGACGCATCACGAGGATTTCCCCGTGCTCAACGCGGCCGCAGGCGGCGGGCACATCGTGTACGAGCAGGCGGGATACCTGCACCTTTTCGATACCGCGACCGGGCAGTCGAAGAAGCTGTCGTTCGCCGTCCCGTCCGACCTTCGTGAAACCCGGCCGCACTACGCCCGCGGCGCGAAGTGGATTCGCAGCGCCTCGCTCTCTCCGTCCGGCGCGCGCGCGGTCTTCGATTTCCGCGGCGACATCGTGACAGTCCCGGCCGAGAAGGGGGACGTGCGCAACCTGACCGACAGCACCGGCGTACACGAACGCTCGCCGGTCTGGTCCCCGGACGGCACCCGAATCGCGTACTTCTCCGACAAGCCTGGGGAATATCAACTCGCGATCGAGTCTCAGGACGGCAAGGGCGAACCGAAGATGTTCGCGCTCGGCGGCCAGGGCTTCTACCAGGATCCGGTGTGGTCCCCCGACAGCCAGAGAATCTCGTTCACCGACAATTCGCAGTCGGTCTACTGGATCGATTTGAAGAGCGGGCAATCGAAGAAGGTCGCGTCGCAGCAGACCTATACGCCAGACTCTCAGGTGCGGCATGCGTGGTCGCCCGACTCGAAATGGCTTGCGTACACGATCGGCACGCGGCCGCTCGTGATGGCGGTATCCGTCTACTCACTCGATCAGGACAAGTCGTTCTCGATCACCGATGGCCTGGCCGAGGTCACCCAGCCCGTGTTCGATCGCAGCGGCAAGTATCTGTACTTCTTCGGCTCGACTGACGCCGGCCCGATCCTCGACTGGTTTTCGCAGTCCGGCAACGACATGCGCGAGACGAGGAACATCTACCTGACCGTGCTTCGCAAGGATCTGCCGTCGCCGTTGGCCAAGGAGAGCGACGAGGAAGGAGCGAAGGAATCGAAGGAGTCGAAAGAGCCGAAGGATCCGAAAGAGCAGCAGTCGGGGTCCGCAACCGCGCCGCACGGCGGCGGGGCGACGAGCGATGCGCCGAAGGCCGCCGATGGCGGGGCGTTCAGGATCGACCTCGACGACATCCAGTATCGAATCCTCGACATTCCAGTGCCCGCCGGCGAGCTGTCGAACCTTCAGGCCGGCACCGCGGGCCAGCTTTATTTCATCCGCCGCGTCGACGACAAGCCGTCGCTGCAGCGATTCGATCTCGAGAAGCGAAAGGCGGAAACGGTCCTGGCGGACGTGTCGGACTACCGTCTCTCGGCGGACGGCAAGAAGATGCTCTATCGCTCGCGCGACGCCTGGTTCATCGTCCCCACCACCAAAGACATCAAGGCGGGCGATGGGCGAATCGCGAGCGACACGATCGAGGTGAAAGTCGATCCACGCGCGGAGTGGAACGAGATCTTCGACGAGGCCTGGCGGACGAATCGGGATTACTTCTACGACCCCGGCATGCACGGCGTGGACTGGAAGGCCGCGCGCGCCAAGTACGCCGCGTTTCTCCCGGACGTCACGACGAGGAGCGATCTCAATCGCATCATGCAGTGGATGGCGAGCGAGCTCAGCGTCGGCCATCATCGCCTGACGTCGCCCGGTGACGTCCCCGCGACCGAACATGCTGTGCCGGGAGGACTCCTCGGCGCCGACTACGCCATCGAGAACGGACGTTACCGCTTCAAGAAAGTGTACGGAGGGCTGAACTGGAACCCCGAGCTGCGCTCGCCCCTTACCGAGCCTGGCGTCAATGTTCGGGCAGGAGAGTACCTGCTGGCGGTCAACGGCCGCGACCTTCGCGCGACCACTAATCTCTTCAGCATGTTCGAGAACACCGCCGGCAAGATCGTCGAGATCACCGTCGGCCCGAATGCCGACGGGACCGGCTCGCGGACCGTGCAGGTCGTGCCCGTCACGAACGAGCTGGCGCTTCGCAACCGCGACTGGGTCGAAGGCAACCTGCGGAAAGTCGACAAGGCGACCAACGGTCGCGTGGCGTATGTGTACGTTCCGAACACGGCCGGCGGAGGCTACGCCTATTTCAAGCGCTACTTCTACCCGCAAGCGCACAGGGACGCCATCATCATCGATGAACGGTTCAACGGCGGTGGTCAGGTCGCGGACTACTACATCGACATCCTCAAACGCCCGCTCGTGAGCTACTGGGCCATGCGCTACGGCGCCGATCTGAAAACGCCAACCGCTTCGATTCAGGGACCGAAGGTGATGATCGCCGACGAGACGGCCGGATCCGGCGGAGATCTCCTGCCGTGGATGTTCCGCAAGTTCCAGCTCGGCCCGATCGTCGGCAAACGCACGTGGGGTGGCCTCGTCGGAATCCTGGGCTTCCCGGAATTTCTCGACGGCGGCGGAATCACCGCGCCGAACCTGGCGATCTGGACCGAGGATGGCTGGGTCGTCGAAAACGAAGGCGTGCCTCCCGACGTCGAAGTGGAGCAGACTCCGGCGGAGGTGATCAACGGCCGCGATCCGCAGCTCGAGAAAGCCATCGCGCTCGCGCTCGATGCGCTGAAAAAGAATCCGCCGCGACCGCCGCACCGGCCGCCTTACAAGCGAGTGAATGGGAGTTAGCTACTTCTTGAACAGCACTTTGCCGCCGACGATCGTGTAGACGACCTTTGCGGTCGGGATCTCGCTGTCGGGCACTTTCAGAATGTCTTTTGACAGCACCGTGATGTCGGCGTATTTGCCGACTTTCAGGGTTCCGCGATTCGTCTCTTCGAATGCGGCATATGCGCCGTTGATGGTGTAGGACCGCAGCGCCTCCCTGCGGTCCATGCGCTGGTCGGGATAGAAGGACGATCCGTCCTTCAGACGCCGAGTCACGGTCGCGTAATAGTTCGCGATCGGATCGACGTCCTCGACGGGGGCGTCGGTGCCGTTGGCAATCGTCGCTCCTGACTTGATCAATTTCTGCCAGACGTAGGCCCCTTCCTCCGCGCGCTTGGGTCCAAGCCTCGCCAGCACGTACGGCGCATCCGATGTGCAGTGGATCCCCTGCATCGACGCAATCACGCCGAGCGCGTGAAAGCGCGGAATGTCCTGCAGGCTGAGATGCTGCGCGTGCTCGACGCGCCAGCGCAGATTCCTTTTCGTCGGGTTGGCCTTGAACGTGCGCTCGAAGATGTCGAGCGTCTCGCGATTGGCCCGGTCGCCGATGGCATGCACGCAGAGCTGGTAGTTGTTCTTGATAGCGAGCCTGGCGGTCTCCTCGATGTCCGCGACGCTGGTGGTGTTCAGCCCGGTGCTGTCCGGCTTGTCAGAGTACGGCTCCAACAGCCACGCGCCGCGCGATCCGAGCGCGCCGTCGATCTGCTTCTTGATCGCGCGAACGGTCAGGTGCCCGTTGCCGTAGTCGATCATGCGGTACTGCGCGAGCTTCGCCGCAATGGTCTCGTTCGGCTCCCGCACCATGACCCACAGGCGCACGCCCATCTTTCCTTCGTCGACCATCTTTTTCATGCGATCGATGGTCGCGAGCGGCGACCCGGCATCTTCGAACGTGGTAATGCCCTTCGACAGCACTTCCTGATCGGCAAGCTCGAGAACCTTGCGCGCGCGCGCGTCCGCTTCGGGGCCGCTGAGCCGAGGCTCGCGCACGAGGCCTGACGCGGTTTCGCGCAGCAGCCCTGTCGCATCACCGGTCGCATCCCTCAGGATCTCGCCCCCCGCCGGATTCTTCGTCGTCCGATCGATGCCCGACGCCTGGAGCGCCTTCGCGTTGACGAACGTCGCGTGGCCGCTCGCATGGGTCAACACGACGGGGTTGTCCGGGGAAACACGATCGAGCGACGCGTGGGTGGGAAACCCTTCCACGTTCGGCTCGGGCCGCGACGTCCATTTCTCCTGATGCCAGCCACGCCCGTGAATCCATTCCCCTGGCTTCGCCGTCTTCGCCGCCGTTCCGACCATCGAGACGATGTCGTCCCAGGAGCGGGCCTGGGTGAGATCGAGCTGCAGCTTCATCTCGCCGACGCCGGTGAAGTGCCCGTGACTCTCGATGAAACCGGGAATGGCGAGCTGACCGTGAAGGTCGATGACTTCCGTGCTCCGACCGACGCGCTCTTTGACGGCTGCGGTCGTGCCGATGAAATAAATCCGATCGTCGCGGATGGCGATCGCCTGCGCCTCGGGTTGCGACGACTCGAGGGTGACGATCCGGCCGTTGATGAGGACGAGGTCCGCGGCCGGCAGCGGCGTGCTCATGCTCGGGTCCTGCGGTGCCGCAGGATTTGCGAGATCCGCACGAGCCGCTCGGGCATGAGCCGTTACGACCGCGGCCAGTGCCGCAGACACACCGAGATACGCAGCGACGCGCAGATGCTTCCGCATGGCGCTGGATTATACCTGCGGGAAAAGGCGGTCGAAATTCTGCCCGAAGATCCTGTCGCGATCCGCGGCGCCAATTCCAAGCTTCTCGACGAT
>Ga0114129_10003608_pt1 | contig 21765 bp, 16 predicted proteins | sample RhiMetdeltSRZDD1_FD_80071 | JGI IMG/M metagenome (GOLD analysis project Ga0114129, IMG submission 80071) | Populus rhizosphere microbial communities from Tennessee, USA - Rhizosphere MetaG P. deltoides SRZDD1 (version 2) (version 2) | ecosystem: Host-associated > Plants > Roots > Rhizosphere >... | reverse complement strand
GGCGGCCTTCAGCTCTTCCGCCAGGCGCCCGTGCGTCACGATCAGGACCCCGATCATCGGCGTCTCTCGCGGGCGAATGCGACGTCCGCCACGGCTGCCGATTCTTTCATCACTCGCGAGTCGCGTCCCGGTGCGAAACGCGAACCGGAAGCCGTCCCCGTTTCAGGGCCTTCGCGAGCTGATCGGCCACGTACACGGACCGATGCTTTCCTCCGGTGCAGCCGATCCCGATCGAGAGATAGCTCTTGTGCTCGCGCTCGTAGAGCGGCAGCAGGTAGTCGACGAAATCCACGAGCCGCTTCAGGAACTCCCCGGTCTGCGGGTCCTTCTCGATGTAGGCCGCGACGGCCGGATCCGTTCCGACCTTCGACTTCAACTCCGGCACGAAATGTGGGTTCGCGAGGAAGCGGACGTCGAAGATGAGGTCGACGTCGTGCGGGACGCCGAACTTGTATCCGAACGAGGTGGCCGAGACGACCATCCCTGCGGCGCTCTCCTCCCCCACGAACGTCTTCTGCATGAACGCGCGCAGCTCGTGCACGGTCATCGCGGAAGTGTCGACGACGACGTCGGCGAGCGCCCGCACGTCTTCGAGGAGCTCCCGTTCGTTTCGAAGCGCGGTCAGAAGCTCCCCGTCTACCGACAGCGGGTGGGGCCGGCGCGTCTCCGAGAAACGGCGGATCAACGCTTCTTCGTTCGCGTCCAGAAAGAGGAGGCGTGTGCCGGGAGCTCTCTGGCGCAGGCGCGCGAGAATCGGCGGAAACCGCGAGGCGAAGTCGGGATTCCGGATGTCGAGGATGACGCCCACGCGCGGCGCGGTCACCTGCGAGAGAAGCGGCTCGACTAAGGGAAGCGGAAGGTTGTCGACGCAGAAGTAGCCCATGTCCTCGAGGCACTTGAACACGTAGCTCTTTCCGGAGCCGGAAAGCCCGGTGACGACGACCAGGCTCTCGGGGACCGGCCGCGCTTCTCGGCCGGCGGGGACCGGGGTCGCCCGAGCCGGGCGTCGCGTGGCGGCGACGTTGCGGTTCGCTTTCGCGGGCTTCGGCGCGGCACCCCCACGCGGCCCTTTTCGGGCTTTCAAGCGCGCTTCAACCCCGGTGAGAGCGCGTTGCGGGCGATCTCCTCGTCGACTTTGAGCGCGAACTCCTTGGCCGCGTCGTATCCCTGCGTCTTCAAGAGCTCGTTGCGCGCGGCGATCTCGATCAGGAGCGCGATGTTGCGTCCGGAGGCGACCGGAAGCCGCAGGAACGGCCGCGGCCGCTCGAGGATCGGGTACATCTGGCCGTCGAGCCCCAGCCGATCGTAGGACTTCGTCGGGTCCCAGCGCTCGAGCTCGATGACGAGCTCGATCGACTTGGAGGCGCGCACCGCCGAGACTCCGAAGAGGTGCTTGATGTTGATGATCCCGATCCCGCGAAGCTCCATGTGGTAACGCAGCATGTCGGCGGCCCGTCCGACGAGCGCGCCGTTCGGGTACTTTCGGATCTCGACGACGTCGTCCGCGACGAGCCGGTGCCCGCGCTGGATCAGGTCGAGCGCCGACTCGCTCTTTCCGATGCCGGACTCGCCGAGCAGCAGGACACCCATGCCGTAGACGTCCACGAGCACGCCGTGAAGGGTCGTCGTCGGTGCGAGCTCGTCCTCGAGAATCCGCGTGATGGACTGGATCACCACGGACGTCGTCTGGGGCGACACGAGCAGCGGCACCCGTCGCGCACGGCACTCCCGGACGAGCTCCTCCGGGACCTCCTGCCCCTTGGTCACGACGAACGCGGAGACCGGAAGCGCGCAGATCAGAGCGATCCGCTCGCGGCGGAGCGCCATCGGCATCGTCTCGAGGTAATTCAGCTCGCTCTCGCCCAGGACCTGGATGCGCCCCGGCTTGATGAAGGAGAGGAAACCGGCGAGGGCGAGCCCGGGCCGCTGGATGCGGCCCCACGAGATCGGCCTGTCGAAGCCCGACTCCCCCGCGACGGTCTGGAAGTCGAGATCGGCGAGCGCCGGAGAGCGGAGGATTTCGGCGGTCATCTGGCTCATGTCGTCACCACGGTCCCGGCTCAGAATAGCCCGAATCGCCCGCGGCCGCCGGAGCGACGGGCACGGGGGGTCAGACGGGGACGGGAAGCTGACGCTCGGCGTCCCTCACGATGTCGGCGATCGCCTCCGCCGTCGCGGCGGCGCGGAGGCCTTCGGCCACGCCCGGCGTCCGGATGATGCGGGAGATCCGCGCCAGGGCCTGGAGGTGGAGACCCGGCGCCTCGGCCGGGGAGACGACGAGGAAAACGATAGTCACCGGGACCCCGTCGGCCGCGTGGAAGTCGATCCCGACGCGGGACACGCCGATGGCGAGCAGGACGTCGGAGAGGTCGCGCAGCTTGCAGTGCGGGATCGCGATCCCCGCCCCGAGGCCCGTCGATCCCATACGCTCGCGATCGATCAGGCGCCGCGCGAGGTCATCGGCGTCTCGGACCCGCCCCGCGAGCGCGAGGCCGGCGGACATTTCCACGAGAGCGTCCTCGACGGTCGCGCCCGCGAGGTCGGCGAAGACGAGTCTTTCGTCGACGAGCCGCGGGAAGAGCCCGGGCTCGCTCAGCATTCGATCAGTCCGAAGTTTCCGTCCCGGCGTTTGTAGAGCACCGAGATCTTCTCCGTCGCCGCGTCCCGGAAGACGACGAACTCCTGCGGAGAAGCGTCGATCCGGAGGGCGGCCTCCTCCACGCTCATCGGCTTCAACGCGAGCTTGCTCGCGCGAACGATGCGCCGTTCCACCGCGGCCGACGGCGGGGTCCGCGTGCGGCGCCCGGGAGTCTCGGGCGCCGCTTCCGCCGCCGGCGGGAGGAGCCGCGGCGACGTGCGGTCCTTGCGGTTCCGTCTCTTTTCCGAGTCCCTCTTGGCCTGAGCGTCGATCTTCTCGAACGCGAGCGCGACGGCGGCGCGCGGGTCGGCGGTGTACTCGTGCGCGTTCCAGCGCCGCCGCCGGTGTGTCGCGATGATCTCCGCCCCGAACCGATGTCTCTCGTGCGAGAGGACGACCTTCACCCGAGCGGGACCGCCGAGGTGTCGCTCCAGCCTCTGTGTCCGTTCGCGGGCGAGGTTCATGAGCGAAGTCGTCACTTCAACGTTCCGTCCCGTGCATTCGACCGCCATCCATCCCTCCTGACAGGGAACCCCGGGGCCTCGGGCTAAAAGGTCTGTTTTCTCTGCGACGACGAAGGGATCCGGAGCTCTTCGCGATACTTCGCGACGGTGCGACGCGCGATCTGAATCCCCTCCGCACGCAGCTTCTGCATGATCCGCGCATCCGAGTGAGGCCGGGTCGCGTCCTCGTCCGAAACGATTTTCGCGATCTTGCTCTTGATCGAAAGCGACGACACCTCGCTGCCCTGCGTCGAGTCGATCCCGCTGTGGAAGAAGTACTTCATCGGAAACAGGCCGCGCGGCGTGTGAATGTACTTGTTCGAGACCACCCGGGAGACGGTGGACTCGTGCATCCCGATGTCGTTCGCCACGTCGCGGAGCACGAGGGGCCGCAGGTGCTCGATCCCGTTCTCCAGGAATCCCCGCTGGTGGCGCACGATCGAGTCGGCGACCTTGTAGATCGTGCGCTGCCTCTGGTCGAGGCTCTTGATCAGCCAGACGGCCGATCGCATCTTGTCGCGAAGGTACGTCGCAGCCTCTTCTCCGATCGCGCCGTTGCCGCCCCGCAGCATCCGCCGGTACGCGGCCGAGATGCGGAGCTTCGGCAGGCCGTCCTCGTTCAGCTGGATCACGTACTCGTCGCCGATCTTGCGGACCGCGACGTCCGGTTCGACGTAGATCGTGCGCTCGTCGGAGTACTTGCGTCCGGGCTTCGGCTCGAGGTTCTTGATGATCTCGACGACCGCCTGAAGCTGTGAGAGCCCGACGCCGAGCGCCCGCGAGAGCTGCGCGAACTGTCGGTTCAGGAACTCGCCCCAGTGCTGGCCGATGACCCTTTCGATCAACGGGTTCTCGATGCCGAGCGAACGGATCTGCATCATCAGGCAGTCGGGCAAGTCCGACGCGCCGACGCCCGGCGGGTCGAACGACCGGACGAGCGCGAGCGCCGTCTCGACGTCGCGGTCGTCCTCGTAACCCGCGGCGCGGATTTCCTCGCGGGAGACGCGCAGGTACCCGTCCTCGTCGATGTTGCCGATCAGGTACTGCGCGATCTCGCGCACCCGAGGCTCCGCGCCCACGAGGGCAAGCTGCCAGTTCAGATATTCGTGGAGACCCTGCGGGCGGGAAAGCGTGTTCTCGAGGGGGACCTGCTCGCTGTCTTCGTATTGACGCGGGTTGTAGGCGCTGTCCAGGTAGTCCTCGAAGTACGAGTCGAAATCGATCTCGTCGAAAGAGTCCCGTTCCTTCTCAGGCGGGGCGTCCGATTCCGCGGGCGCCGCCGGCACGTCCGCGTCTGCCTGCTTCGCGGCGGCCGCGTCGGATTCCGCCTCGGCCTCCGTCGGCTGCTCCGCCGCGACCGCCTCCTCTTCCTCTTCGAGCAGGGGATTCTCGACGATCTCCTGCGTCAGGACGTCCTGGAGCTCGAGCTTGGACATCTGAAGGAGCTTGATCGCCTGCTGCAGCGACGGCGTCATTACCAGCCGCTGAGAGAGCCTGAGATTGAGTTTCTGCTCGAGTGCCATCAGAGGTGAAAAAGCGTGAACTCAGCTAGCGAAGCTGAAAAGCCTCCCCGAGATAAATCTTTCTAACGACGGCGTCATTCGACAAGGCAAGCGGCGTGCCAGCCCGCAAAATCTCGCCGGCATTGATTATATAAGCGCGGTCGACGATGGACAAAGTCTCGCGGACGTTGTGATCGGTGACCAGGACGCCGATGCCGGAAGAGGCCAGACGCCGGACGATCGTCTGGATGTCGAGCACCGCGATCGGGTCGATCCCGGCAAACGGCTCGTCGAGCAGCAGGAAGTAGGGGGAGGCGACGAGACTGCGCGCGATCTCGACGCGGCGGCGCTCTCCGCCCGAGAGCGTGTAGGCCCGGTGGTCGCGGATCGCGTCGAGCCCGAACTCGACGAGGAGCTCGTCGGCGCGTTCGAGCTGCGCCGAGTGAGGCAGGTCGAGAGTCTCCAGAATCGCGAGCAGGTTCTGCTCGACGGTCATCTTGCGAAAAACCGACGGCTCCTGCGGAAGGTAGGAGATTCCGGCGCGCGCCCGCCGGTACATCGGGAGACCCGTGAGGTCGCGGTCGCCCAGGCGAACCGTTCCCTCGTCGGGCTCGACGAGTCCGACGACGATCGCGAAGGTCGTCGTCTTTCCGGCGCCGTTCGGTCCGAGGAGACCGACGATCTCGCCCGGCGCGATGTCGATCGAGACGCCCCGGACGACCGTGCGCCCCCCGTACGACTTCTGCAGGCCTTCCGCGATCAGCCGGGGAGGGCGCACCGCCGTGGCGGAGTCGCCGCCCTCACCCCGACCCTCTCCCGGGGGGAGAGGGAGCAGGCGGCCGTGTCTCGTTCCGTCCACCCGTCAAGGATAGCCCCGCGGCGAGTCAGTTCGCTTTTGTCTTGTGGATCGTTTCGGTGCGGCCGCCCTCGGGAGCGGTCACCTCGACGTTTTTTCCGCGTCCGGTGATCGTCAGAGTGGACCCCGCCACCCGGTTGCCCTCGGCGTCGATGACCCGCGCCGGGTTGCCGTAGAGCACGGTCTTTCCATCGCGCGGGAAATCTTCGACGCGGTCGGCGGTCGCGGTGCGGCCGGTCGACCGGTCGGCAAGCGTGACGCCGCCCCCCGATAGCTCCACGCGGTCGATCTTTCGGTCCTTGCCGAAGATCGCGACACCGCGCGATCCGGTCGCGCGCCAGGAACCTCGCGTCACCGTGACTCCGTCTTCGAAGGTGGCGGTGGACTCGCTCTCGCGGTAGATCAGCCGGCGCGCGGCGATGACGGCGGGCCCCTCGTCCTTGCCCTTCGCCGGCGGCGTGCCGCCGGAGACGGTCGCCGATGCGAGGACCGCCCGCACGTGGCCCACGGCCACGGCGCTCTTCTCGACGTCGTTCAGCGTGATGTCGTCGCCGAACAGAGAGGAAGACTCCTGCCAGAGGCTCGCTCCGCCCGAAAGCGTCGCGAGCCTGGTCTCGCGGTCGAGCACGATGCGATCGCCCTTTCCGTACGTCGGTCGGGAGGGATCCCCGAGGAGCGACGATGAATCCGCCGGCCGGTCCTTCTTCGGAACGAACACCGACCGTGCTTTTCCCTCGGCGCGAAGCGAGTTGCGGTTGCGGTCGATCTCGATGCGGTCCGCCGAGACCTTGGAGCCCTCCTCTTCGACGGTAGCGGCCTTCACGGGGCTTCCGGTCAGGAGCCAGACGCCGCGCTCCGGGACGTCGACGACGCGGTCCGCCGTCCCTTTTCTCCCTTCCCCTTCGAACACGACGTCCCCTTCGAGGTCGAGGGTCTGGAAGTCGCCCGTCGGTGCGAAGGCGGCGTTCGCCCGCTGCGACTGCGCGTTTCCGCGGTCGGATCGAACGCGGACGTCGCCGGTGGCCCGAGCAGAGGTGGCGCGACCACCGGCGATCTCGAGATCGATCGATCGCGCAGCGAGCTCGCGCTTCGGCTCGCTGACGGTGGCCGGCGACCCCGTCAGGCTGATCGACCGAACCTCGCCCGCGGCGTCGAAGTAGAGGATCCCCTCGCTCGCGGAGTAGGCGCGTCCCGCCACTCCCGGTCCGCTCGCCGCGACCGTCCCTCGCACGGAGCCGTAGGCGCGCGCCCACTCGGACCGGTTTCCCTCGGGCGAGAATTTCAGCAGAAGGCGATCGCACGCGATCCGGTCGCCCTTGGCGGACGTCGCGGACACGTTGCCGTGGAGCTCCACGATCCCCTCGCTCCGACGGTACTCGCCGGCGAGGGCCTGGAGCGACGCGAGGCCGCCGCTCCCCTGCCCCGTTCCCGATCCCTGGATCGGGCCGGTCAGCGAGAGGACACGATTCTTCACGTCGTACCAGCCGCCGGCCGCGCGCACGTCGAACGTTCCTCGCGTGAAGTGAAGGGCCGATGGCGCCCGCAGGATCCGCTTCGTCGGATCGAACTCGATCTTCTCCGTCTCGCCGAGCGCGCCGTCCTCCGGTTCCACCCACCGGACGTTGCCCCAGAGGATCGCGGCCTTCGTGCGGTCGTCGTACTGGGCCCGTTCCGCCTGGACGGTCACGGGAGCACCATCTTCGGGGTAGACCGTGAGCGCGACCTTTTCGAGTGCGTAACGGTTCGGTGGAAGGCCGGCGCCCGCTCCGTAGCCCACCGTGCGCTCCGAGCGAATCCGGAAGAGCGGCCGCGATCCGACCGATTCCGTGTAGTCGAAACCGGAGAGAAGCGTCGTGGCCTGGCCGCCTTCGCCGACGGCCGGCACGGACCCGGTGGCGTGTGGCTTCTCGCTCGCGACCCGATGCCCGGGACGGAAGAAGAGGCCGAGCACGACGAGGAATCCCGCCCCGAAAACGAGGATCGAGATCTCGGCCCGCGAGAGCTTCAAGGCGCCGCCGGGGCCGGCAACCGGGACACGGGAAGCGGGAGACCGGAGGGCTCGCCGGCCGGAGCGTCGACCGGCCAGGCGCCGACGATCTCGACTTCGGGCCGGCCGGTCCACCCGCTTCGCGACAGCCGGTAGTGCAGACGATAGCGTTCTCCGGCCGCGGTCCGTTCGCCGATGCCGGTCCGGTCGCCCCAGCAGATCGCGTCGACGCCGCCTTGCACGGACTCGAACCGCCCGCGCCACCCGACCTCGCCGAGCCGCCGGAAGGGTCCGGCCGCCCGCGCCTCCCCGTGCGAGAAGACCGGACGGGGGTTTCCCGCGCCGTGAGGCTCGAACCGCTCGAGGTGGGCGATCAGCTCCTCCGAAGCCCGGTCGAGAGGAAGCTCGGCGTCGGCGAGCTCCCGTCGCTCCAGCCGCTCGAGCGGAATCCGTTCGGCGAAGAGGCGCCGGGCATCGTCGCGGAACGCCCCGAAGGCGTCCGCGTCGAGCGTGCCGCCCACCGCCTGGTCGTGTCCGCCGAAGTCGAGGAAACGGTGCCGCATCTCGTGAAGAGTGTCATGGAGGGGAACGCCGGGAATACTCCGGCCCGAGCCGCTCGCGCGCTCCCCCTCGAGAGCGAAGAGCAGGACCGGCCGGTTGTATTCCCGCGCGAGCCGCGCCGCGGCGATGCCGAGCACGCCCCGATGCCACGAGGAGTCGCCCTCCACGATGAGGACGTCACGGTCCGGATCGAAGCTGCGCGCGACTCGCTCGCGCGCCTCGGAAAACACGCGACGTTCGACCGCCTGGCGCTCGGCGTTGCGCTCGCAGAGCCGGCGGGCGATCTCCGCGCCCTTCGCGGGCTCCCTCTCCTCGAAAACGGCGAGCGCGAGATCCGCGGTGTCGAGACGGCCGGCCGCGTTCAGGCGCGGCGCGATGCGGAATGCGACCTCCTCCGACGTCGGGGCGCATCCCGGCTCGATCCCGCAAGTCTCGAGCAGCGCTGCGAGACCGGGAGCGCGGGGACGAGCGAGCGCGCGAAGGCCGAGCGCCGCGATCACCCGATTCTCGCCGGTGAGAGGGACAATGTCCGCGATGGTCCCGAGGCAGGCCGCGCGGAGCAGCGCCTCCCGGGACAGCGAGACTCCGGCCCGCCGTGCGATCGCCTCGGCGAGCTTGAACGCGATGCCCGATCCCGAGAGCTCCTTGAACGGATACCGGCAGCCGTCCTGCTTCGGGTTGACGACGATCGCCCCCTCCGGGAGGTTCGAGGGAACGAGATGGTGGTCCGTGACGACGACGTCGACTCCGGCTGCGCGCGCGCAGGCGACCCCCTCGACCGCCGAGATGCCGCAGTCGACGGTGACGATCACGGATGGTCCGAGCTCCGACACGACCCGGCGCACGGTCTCGGGTCGCAGCCCGTACCCGTCCTTCAGTCGGTGCGGGATGAACGAGAGCGCCGGCGCTCCGGCCCGGGAGAGCGCCGCCTTGAGCTGCGCGACCGCCGTCACGCCGTCCACGTCGTAGTCGCCGAACACGACGATCCGGCGATTCGCGCGCGCGGCCGCGAGCAGCCGCTCCGCGGCCTCCTCGATGCCCCGCATGAGAAACGGGTCGTGGAGCTGTGATTCGTCGGGCCGGAAGAACGTCGCCGCTTCCCGTGGCGTTGAGATCCCGCGAGCCCGGAGGAGCTCGGCGATGACGCGCGGCACTCCCGCCTGGCGGGCGAGGGCGTCCACCGGTTCCCGCGGCGGCTCGCGGCGAAGACGTGAGACCAGTCCCGAAATGATCGTGCGGATGGGTTCCATGGACATCAGTCTCCGCGCGAGGCCGGACAAACGATGTCCTTTGACCGGTTCAACTAGCCGGGTGGCGCCGATTCGAACCGTCCCATCGCGCGGAACTTGCGATACCGGCGTTCCCTCCGCTCCTCCGCCGTCAGGTCCGCGACCTCGACGAGATGCCGTGCGAGCGCCTCCCCGACGGCCGATGCCGCGCCGGCGGGATCGGCGTGCGCCCCGCCCGGCGGCTCGGGAACGATCTCGTCGATGATGTCGAAGGACTTCAGGTCCGCCGCCGTCAGACGCAACGCCTCCGCCGCCTCCTTCTTGCGCGATGCATCCTTCCACAGGATCGCCGCGCAACCCTCGGGCGAGATGACCGAATAGATCGAGTGTTCCAGCATGAGGACCCGGTCGCCCACCCCGAGTGCGAGCGCGCCCCCCGAGCCGCCCTCGCCGGTGACGATGACGATGATCGGAACGCGGAAGGCCGCCATCGCCCGGAGGTTGACGGCGATCGCCTCGGCCTGCCCGCGCTCCTCCGCGTCGATCCCGGGATAGGCGCCGGCCGTGTCGATGAAGGAGAGGATGGGACGATCGAATTTCTCGGCGAGCGTCATGACCCGAAGGGCCTTTCGGAAGCCTTCCGGCCGCGGCATCCCGAAGTTGCGGCGGATCTTCTCCTTGGTGTCCCGGCCTTTCTGATGACCGACGACTGCGACGGGCCGTCCCCGGAAGCGGCCGAAGCCGGCGACCACAGCCGCATCGTCGGAGAACTTCCGGTCCCCGTGGAGCTCGACGAACTCGGTCAGGAGGGTGCCGACGTAGTCGAGCGTGTACGGCCGCGCCGGGTGGCGCGCGACGAGCGTCTTCTGCCAGGGCGTCAGGCTCGCGTAAATCTCGCGGGAGACCCGGTCGAGCTTCTCGCGGAGCCGTTCGACCTCTTTCCGGCGGGCGGCGTCGTCCGGCAGCGCCGAAAGCTCCTCGATCCGCTGGCGCAGGCGCAGGATCGGCTCTTCGAACTGCCCGTCTTCGCCGTTCATTTCGTTGGATTGTAAGTCGGTCGCGCGAGCGCCGTTGGCGAAGCCGATCCGAACAAGCGAGCGCGACGTTCTACATCAGGTCCTGCGGATCCACGTCCACGGCGACCTGGGTGCCGGAGGGCGGCCGCTCGGGGGTCGCCTCTTCGAGCATCGACAGAACGACCGCGCGCTCCGCGGCGCGCAACAGGATCTGGAAACGCCACTTCCCCTGCAGTCTCTCGAGCGGCGCGGGCGCCGGTCCCGAGATCCGGACGGACCGGGCACTGGCCGCGGCGCCGAGCGATCGGCCGATTCCCGCCGCGACCTCCTCCGCCTTCTCGCGGTTGGCCGAGGAAATGGTGACCGACGCGAGCTCGGAGAACGGCGGATAGAAGAACGCGCGCCGGAACTCGAGCTCGTGCGCGGCGAATCCGTCGACGTCGTGGACCGCCGCGCGTCGGATCGCGGGATGGTCGGGGTGGAAGGTCTGGACGTGGACGGTTCCGGGGATGTCGCCGCGCCCCGCGCGGCCGGCGACCTGCGCGAGCAGCTGGAAGGTCTTCTCGGCGGAGCGGAAGTCCGGGAAGTTCAGGATCGAGTCGGCGGAGAGCACTCCGACCGCGGTCACGTTCGGGAAGTCGTGACCCTTGGCGACCATCTGGGTTCCGATCAGGCATTGCGCGCGCCCGGAGAGGACGTCGTCCACGACGGCCTCCACGCCTCGCCGCCGCGCAGAGTCCCGGTCGAGGATTGTCCAGGGGACGTCCGGAAAGAGCGCGGCGAATCGCTCCGCGACGCGCTCCGTGCCGGCTCCGATCGCCTCGAGCAGCGCGCCGCCGCACTGGGGACAGCGCGCGGGCGGCGGCACGCGTTCCCCGCAGTAGTGGCAGACGAGGCGCCGTCCCCGGTCGTGCACGGTGCGCGAGACACTGCATCGCGAGCAGCGGAAGTCGTATCCGCAGTCGCGGCAGAGGAGGAACGGCGCGAAGCCGCGGCGCGGCTGGAGGAGGATTGCCTGCTCCCCGCGGGCGAAGACCTCCGAGAGCCGCGCGACGAGCGCTGCCGAGAACAGCGGGATGCCCTTCTCCTCGGGGGTGGCGCGCTCGCGGCGCAGGTCCACGATCGAGACCTCCGGCAGCGGACGCGACTCGACGCGCCGCGTGAGGCGAAGGGACGTCATCCGGCCGACGCGCGCCGCATGGTACGCCTCCATCGACGGAGTCGCCGATCCCATCAGGAGCGCGGCGCCCGCCGCCTTCGCCCGGATCGCCGCGACGTCCCGCGCGTCATATCTCGGGTTGTCGCGCTGCTTGTAGGAGGCGTCGTGCTCCTCGTCGACGACGAAGAGGCCGGGGTCCGAGACCGGGGCGAACGCGGCGGAGCGCGGTCCGATCACAACCGGGGCTTCCCCCGATCGGACCCGGTCCCACGCGCGGCCGCGCTCCTTCTCGGTCAGCGCCGAGTGGAGCACGGCGGCGCGGTCTCCGAATTGCCGGCGCAGGTGACGGGCGAAGACGGGCGTCAACGCGATCTCGGGCACGAGCCAGACGGCGCCGCGGCCGAGGTCGAGCGCCGCCGCGATCGCCCGAAGGTAGATCTCGGTCTTCCCGCTCCCGGTGACGCCCTGGAGGAGCGCCGGAACGTAGCGGCGGTCCCGGATTGCTTCGCGGACGGTTTCCAGCGCCCGCGACTGCTCGTCGGTCAGGGTGAGCTCCCGCACGCGGATACTCGTCGGCGCCGGGAGGGAGGAGTCGTCGCGCTCCACCTGCTCGAACGTCGCGAGGACGCCTTTCGCCGCCAGCGTCCGCAGGAGGCCGGGCCCCGCTCCGGTGGCGAGCCGGATCTCGGCCGCAGTGGCCGGACGTCCGAGCGAGTCGAGCCAGGAAACGACTTCCCGGCCGCGGCGGCTGCGCGCCAGCCGCTCCTCGCGCTCCGAGGCGTCGAGTCGGCCGGGCAGATACGCGAGGACAGGCCGGCGGCTCCGCCGGGGCTCCCGCGAGCCCGTCCGAACCCAGCCTCTCTCCTCCAGAGAACGCAGGACGTCGCGGGGCGGACGGGCCTCCGGAGAAAGCTCGGCGAGCCGGACGATGCGGCCTCCGGCGAGTGCGTCGAGGAAGGCCCGCTCGGGACCCTGCGCCGAGCGCGCGCCGAAAGTCCCCTTCTCCGTGATCCGGTAGCGAACGGCGCCGGCGGCGGGGAGCCGCGCCGGGAGGGCCGCGCGCAGCACCTCGCCCTCCGCCGCGAAGAACCTCTGCGCGACCTTCGCGGCGGTCTCGAGGAGTGCGGGAGGACAGACCGGCTCCTCGTCGAGCACCTCGAGCACGTCGCGCAGCGTCGCACCGGGCTCGGCCGACGTCTCCGCGTCGCCGCCGGCGATGACGATCCCGGTCATCACCCGCTCGCCGAACGGCACCCGCACGCGGCTGCCGGCAACGGGAGTGTCCCGGTTCTCGGGAACGCGGTAAGTGAAGTTGCGCCGAAGAGGGACCGGAAGGGCTACCGAGACCGTGCGCACGGCTCCGACTCTACGCGACCGTCGCGTTCGCTCGGATCGGGAGCTGCTCACGCACCGGCGAGTGACTCGCCAAAGCCCGGCTCGACCGCTCGCCTGCTCCCTCCCTCGCTCCCGCTCCCGCGGCGCGCGCCTCCTCCCTCGATTACCTCGGGAGACTTCGCGCGCCGCGACCCGGACTCGGAACTAAACGCGACCGTCGCGTTCGCTCGGATCGGGAGCTGCTCACGCACCGGCGAGCGGCTCGCCAAAGCCCGGCTCGACCGCTTACCTCGGGAGACTTCGCGCGCCGCGAGCCGGAATCGGAACTCGGAACTAGGTCTGCGCCGCCGGCGACCGGTCGTCTTCGTCGGAGGCGTCGTGCACGAAGACGTACGCGTGCTTGATCGGATCCCAGCGGTAACGCCGCGTGTTCTCTTCGTCGTCCAAGTCCGGCGTGATCACGATGGAGTCCCGGTCGACCGAGACGTCGCCGTCCGCGAGCGAGACCTCGCGCTCGAGAAATGCTCCGGGAGCGAATCCCATCCCGTCCCTCCCGGCGAATACGACGACCGAGAACCACGGGGAGTCGCGGTCGGAGTCGCGCCGGACGAACGCAAGCACGAAATCGAGGATCCCGTCGTCGTTGACGTCACCGCGCAGGAAGTAGGGATGGTAGATACCGTAGAACCTCTTCACGTCGCTGGAACCCGAATCGTGGCGGTCCTCGTCGGTGGCGACGCGGAGGTCACGATTCGAACGGAGGAAGAGATCGACCGCTTCCTTCTCTCCGGGACGGAACGAATATCCGGGCCCGAACGGGAGCGACGGAGGGCGCGCCGCGAGCCCGGGGCTGGCGACGCGCGGCATCGCCGGAGGCTTCCGGCATCCGGCACCGACCAGGAGCGCCGCGCCGACCAGGATCGCGGCCGCCGTCAGGCGGCGCGCGCCCGCCGGGTCGCCAGCGCGAGGCGGTCGGAGACCACTCCCCAGTCGACGTTCTTCAGGAACGCCGTCAGATAGGACTTCTTGTCCGTTCCGAAGTCGATCATGAAGGCGTGCTCCCACGTGTCGAGCGCCAGCAGGTGCTCCTGGTTGAGCATGATTCCGATGGTGTGCTCCCACATCTGGTTGTGATGGAGCTTGCCGTCGATCCGATCGTAGGTGAGAAGCACCCATCCGCCGGTGGCCGTCTCCGCGCATGCCCTCAGATCCTCTTCCCAGTTCGAATGGCTCCCGAAGGACTCGTCGATCGCCCGCGCGACCTCGGCCTTGGGCTCCCGGACCTTGCCGCCGAGGTTGTCGAAATACATCTCGTGCAGGTAGACGCCATTGTACGGTACGGCCTCGCGGCGCTTGAGCTCCGAGTACTTCCCGAACGAAAAGTTCGACTTGTCTTTGCGCTCGTCGAACGGGATCTTCTCGATCTCCGTGCGGATCTCGTTGATCTTCTTGACATACCCCTCGTAGAGCTTGATGTGCTGCTCGATCTGTCGGGGTGAGAACCCCGGCAGATTTCCGACGAGCTTGTCGTACTTCCTGGCTTCGATCGTCATCGGGTGCCTCCTTCTCGAACTTCGAGAAGTGCTACTGTTGCAAAGCGCGTGCGAGCGCTCCCGGGTCTTCGTGATGGAAGCTCGAGACCCGGGCAGAGGCGCCGGCGGCATCCCCGGTCCGCAGGGAGGCGTATCTGAGACAGGAGAAGGACAGCCTCGGAGTGCGCGAGATTCCGGACGAAGCCTACTGGGGGGCCCAGACGTCGCGCGCCATCGAGAATTACCCCATCTCCGGCGAGCGGGCTCATCCGGAAATGATCCGCGCCTACGCTCGGATCAAGCGAGCGTGCGCCGAGACCAACCTCGAGATGGGCCGGCTCCCCGCGGAGAAGGTCCGGGCGATCGTCCAGGCGTGCGACGAAGTGCTCGCCGGTGAGCACCACGATCAGTTCGTCGTCGACGTCTACCAGGCGGGCGCCGGCGTCTCGTTCCACATGAACGTCAACGAGACGATCGCCGGGCGCGCGGCCGAGATCCTGGGAAAGCCCCGCGGCGACCGCTCGGCGGTCCATCCGAACGACCACGTCAACCTGGGCCAGTCCACCAACGACACCTTCCCCTCGGCCCTCCATCTCTCCGCGATCGCCGTCGGACGGAAGCTTTCCGCCGAGATCGGCCACCTCTCGGATTCCTTCGGGCGGAAGGCGGAGGAGTTCCGCGACGTCGTCAAGTCCGGGCGCACGCATCTCATGGATGCCGTGCCGATCACTCTCGGCCAGGAGTTCCGAGCGTACGCGTCCGCCCTCGCGTACCGCCGCCAGAGGGTCGATCGTGCGCTGGACGCGCTCCGCGAGCTCGCGCTCGGAGGCACGGCCGTCGGGACCGGGTTGAACGCCCCGGCGGGGTTCCGCGAGAAGGCGATCTCGAAGCTCGCCGCGATGACCGGAGAGGCCCTCTCCCCCGCGGCGGATCCCCGCGAGGCGCTCCAGAGCCGCGCGGCCGCCGGCGACTACTCCGCTGCCCTGCGCGCATTCGCGCTGGAGCTCGGTCGGATCGCCAACGACCTGCGCCTCCTCGCCTCCGGGCCGGTGACCGGCCTGGACGAGATCCGCTTGCCCGCCGTGCAGCCGGGCTCTTCGATCATGCCGGGCAAAGTCAATCCCGCGATCCTCGAGTGCCTGAACATGCTCTGCTTTCAGGTGGTCGGCTTTGACGCGGCCAACGCGCTCGCGGTCGGCGGCGGGCAGCTCGACCTGAACGTCATGATGCCGCTCCTCGCGTACAACCTGACGAAGGGACCGCAGCTCCTGCTGAACTTCCTGCCGGTAGTGCGGCAGCGATGTGTCGAGGGAATCACGGCGAACGTCGAGCAGTGCCGTCGCTACCTCGAGGAGTCGCCGTCGGTCGTGACGGCGCTGACGCCGAAGATCGGCTACGCGGCCGCAGCCGAGGTCTTCAAGGAAGCCGTCGCGCGGGGCGTGCTCGTCCGGGACGTGCTCCTCGAGAAGAAGCTCCTCACCGAAGAGGAGCTCGCGGCCGCGATGACCAAGGAGAATCTGCTCGGACCGCTCGAATGATTCAATCGAACGACAGGAGGACCGCAACATGACCTGGCCCCAGGACTGGCAGACCAACGTCACGTTTCTTCTCCGGTGGGCGCACCTCTTGGGCGGCATCACGTGGATCGGGCTTCTGTACTGGTTCAACCTCGTGAACGTTCAGTTTCAGAAGGAAGTCGACGCGTCGATCAAAGGGAAAATGAACCCTCCCCTCCTCTCGCGGACCCTCTGGTGGTTCCGATGGGCGGCGGTCCTGACGTGGGTGACGGGCGTCATCTATTACGCCATCCTGCTCGGCACCGAGAACATCAGCGCGAAGCTCGGGATCGTGCTCGTCGCCTGGATCCTGGCGTGGCTGGTGCTCGCGGGCCTCTATCGGCTCTCGGCCGATGCCGGGACGCTGAAGGACGGGCGAGTGGTCGCGGTCGTGGTCGCACTGGTCGTTCTCGTGGCCTCCTGGCTCGTGATCGGTTCGCTCCGTCAGGGCGGGAGCAACCGCACCATGGCGATCGGCATCGGCGGCGGCCTCGGGACGGTCATGTTCATGAACGTCTGGATGATCATCTGGCCGCTTCAGAAGAGGATCATCGCCGCGACGCGCGCGACGGCGGAGACCGGCGCTGCCGCGCCGCCGGACCTTCCGAAGTGGGCGCGCCGCGCGTTCCTCGCGTCGCGCACGAACGCCTGGCTCTCGATTCCGATGCTCTTCTTCATGGGCGCCGCGAGCCACTTCCCCATCTTCGGGGCAGCGCCGACGACGCCGTAGGCGCGGTCTATTTCGATGGGAGCCCCGCCGCCCAGTTCACGACGAGGGTGATCGGCGGCGAGGCGCTGCCCGCGACTCGCATGACGACGAGAAAGCGTCCGTCCGGCGCGACGTCGAACATGGGGAGGGCCTCTCCGGTCTGCTCCGTCTCGAACAGAGGCCGCGCCGGTCCCGCGTCGAAATCGCTTGAGTCCTTCGGTACGGAAACAGCAACCGCCATGATCTTTCCATCCGGCGCGAGATAGAAGAGCTCCTTCCCGTCTTTCCGCCATCGTGGGTGGTCGCCTCCGCCGCTGGAGATCTGCACCCGTTTGCTCGAGTCTCCGAACGGTGCGACGTAGATCTCACTGCGGTCGGAGTCAAGGGCGGAAAATGCGATCCACCTTCCATCCGGGGAAAAGCGGGACGCTCCGAGTTCGGTGCCCCTCTGAAAGAACAGTAGGGGTTTCTTCTCCCCGGAGAGCGGAAGAACCCGAAGGGCGATCCTTCTCTCCCCTCGCGGCTCGCGTTCCTCGTAGAGCAGGAACCGGCCGTCGGACGACCAGTCCTGCGGAAGCCTCTGTCCCTCCGCCTCGATGAGCGGCTCCCCGGCGCCCGATCCGCCCACCGAGCGCACGTACATGTCGCTCTGGTGCTTCCGGGTGGACGAGAAGGCCACGCGGGTGCCGTCCGGCGACCAGGCCGGCGCGCTGGGCGCCTGGCTGGCGTCGGAGTTCAGGCGAACGTTCACGCCTCGCTTCAAATCGAGGACCCACAGATCCATGGTGTGTCGATCGGGGTCTCGAATCGTGACGGCGATTCGCTCGCCGTCCGGGGAGACATGCGGATCGACATATACCGCGGGCTCGCCGAAGGTTTGGAGCCGCCGACCGTCCCGGTCGAACCAGACCAGCTGCGACAACCGCGGCAGGGCTTCCTCGTAGACGAGAACGCCGTTCTCGGAAACCGAAAAATTCTGGGCCCCCCAGAAGAAGTGACTGTTGCTCACTCTCTGTGCGACCGGACGCGGATCTCCGGACAGGCGAAAGCTCTTCGGATCGAAACGCTGGGCAAGCAGGGTGCCTTCGCGAACCACGAGGAAGTGTTCCGACGAGTATGCGATGTTGGACTCCGCCCGGGTGACGACCGCCGATGACGAGGCATCGAGTGCGCCGACTTTCACGGCATTCGCGGGATCGCCCGGCCCGCCTGCGAGGTTGGCCGCGAGAAAGAGGAAATGCCGTCCGTCTGGAAGGAACACGGGAAACCGGTGAGTCGTCTCGTGGCGCGACTCGTCGAGCTTCGTCACCTCTGTCGGAGCACCGCCCGAAGCTGGAACCCGGAGGATCGGCCCGGAGGGCAGCGAGAAGAGAATGACTCCCTCTCGGTTCCAGCTGCCCGCGACGCCGTCGGCATCGCAAAGCACGATGGAAGGGCCACCGGACACGTCGAGTCGCTTCAGCTTACCGTCCGCGAAGAACCCTATCGAGCGCCCGTCCGGCGACCAGAAGATGTTCTGAGCGCCCTCGGTGCCCGGCAATCGCTGGGGGTCACCGGCGGAGAGGGGCCGCACCCAGACCGAGGGCTTGCCGCCGGCATCCGAGGCGATCCAGGCGAGAGACCTCGCGTCGGGTGAGATGGCCAGAGTGCGGAACGAGAGCTTCTCGGGGAGCAGGATGGACGACCGAAACAGCTGCGCGGGCGGAGGCGTTCGCCGCGTGTAGGCGACGGCGAGCGCGGCTGCCGTGATCGCGGCAAGGGCGAACGCGGCCCACGCGACGCGCTCGCGGGTTTTCCGTCGGACGGCGACCGACGCCGGCACGCCTGCCTGAGAGCCGGCCTCCACGATCCACTTGAGCTCGAGCATGACGTCATGAGCGGTTTGCCACCGGTCGTCGGGGTCCTTCGCGAGACAGGTGCGGACCACGCGATCGAGAGCGGGCGGCGCCATCGGCTGGACGCTCGAGATCGGAGGAGGGTCGTGCTCGAGGATCGCGGCGATCAACGACGCCTGACTCTTTCCCGCGAACGCCTTCCGCCCCGTCGCCATCTCGTACAGGAGGAGACCGAGCGCGAAGATGTCGGTGCGCGCGTCGGCTTCCCTTCCCTCGAGCTGCTCGGGCGCCATGTACTGGAACGTGCCCAGGATCGTGCCTTCCGCCGTCAGGTTCTCTCCGGCCTGCGTCGGAAGGACCGAGAGGCTGGAGTAGATCGATGCCGCGGCGGGCGCGGCCGCCTTCGCGAGGCCGAAGTCGACGAGCTTCACGCCGGATTTCGTGATCATCACGTTGCCTGGTTTGAGATCGCGGTGCACGATCCCCTGCCGGTGCGCTTTGTCGAGCGCGTCGCCGACCTCGATCCCGTAACGGAGCACTTGTTGCGTCGGCAGCGGTCCGCGGGCAAGTCGGTCCGTGAGCGTTTCCCCTTCCAGGAACTCCATGACGAGGTACTCGACGCCGTCCTGATTCCCGACGTCGTGAAGAGCGCAGATGTGCGGGTGCGAGAGCTGGGAGATCGTTCGCGCCTCCCGCTCGAAACGCTGTCGGAAGTCGGCGTTCTCGGAGAGGTGGGACGGCAGAACCTTGACCGCGACCGTGCGGTCGAGTCGCGTGTCACGCGCCTTGTAGACCTCTCCCATCCCACCCGCGCCGACCGCGGAAAGAATCTCGTAAGGGCCCAGCCGCGACCCTGCCGCCAGCGTCATTTCGGAGTGATCTCGGCGGCAATCATAGCCGCCGCGTCGTCAGGCCGGGACGATCTTCGCGAGCACCTTCTCGAAGCGCGGGTGGGATCGCAGAGGGTCGTACTGCGCGGCCGACTTCGGCCACCAGGCGAGGGCGTTCCGCTGATCGACGGCAAGATCCAGCGCCGCGATGGCGGCGTCATGATCTCCGAGGCCCATGTGCACGAACGCGACGTGGAACGGTGCGACGTACTCACGGGAGGAGCGCTCCCGAAGCTCGTCGAGGACCGCGAGTGCGTCCGCCCGCCGGCCCGCGGCGCCGTAGGCCCAGCCGAGGAGACCGACGTACCACGTCTGCGACCTCTCGGTGAGCGCCGTGGCCCGTTCGAGCAGCGCGACCGACTCCTCGTGCCGGCCGAGCATCAGCAGTGTGAGACCGCCCGCCCACAGCGGATAGAGGGCGTCCGGCTCGAGCTCGAGCGCGCGACGGAGCTCGCGCTCCGCCTCCGGAAACCGGCGCTCCGCGAAGTAAGTCCACGCGAGGTTCGCGAGCACGTTCGGTGAGAGCGGCTCGAGCTGGTGGGCGATTTTCCCGCTCTTCCTCGCCGAGGCGGTGTCGGCCAGGAACGCCCCGTACAGAGCCAGCCACGAGTGCACGGCCGCGGAGCGTGGCGCGAGCTCGGCCGCGGTTCGAAATTCCCGCTCCTCCCGTTCGAAGTCCCAGCCGTAATAGTGCTCGACCAGGCCGAGCGCGAGGTGGGTCTCGGCGGAGTCGGGGTCGAGCTCGCGCGCCTTCGACGCCGCCGCGCGGGCCTTCGCGAACGCGTCGAGCGTCGGGATGCCGCCGTAGAACCCGAAGATGCAGTACGCGTCGGCGAGTCCGGTGTAGGCCGCGGAGTAGCCGGGATCGCGCGCGATCGCCCGCTCGAACTCCGCGATCGCCTGCCGCGGCGCCCGGCGGTTGAAGAAGTACTTCCCCTTCAGGTAGTGGTTGTAGGCCTCGACGTCCTCGGTGGCACGTTCGACGACCGCCCCTTCCTCCCCCGCCAGCAGCCGCACCTTCAACGTGTTCGCGATCGCGAGGGAGATCTCGTCCTGGATCGCGAAAACGTCCTCCATCTCGCGGTCCCAGCGCTCCGACCAGAGCTGATACCCGTCGGCGACGTTGACGAGTTCGGCGGTCAACCGCAGCCGCGACCCGGCGCGGCGCACGCTCCCTTCGAGCACGGTGCGCACCCCGAGCTCCTCGCCGATCCGGCGCATGTCCTGGTCCTTCCCCTTGAAGGCGAACGACGACGTCCGCGAGGCGACCCGAAGCGCCTCGATCTTCGAAAGGGCGTTGATGATCTCTTCGGTCACGCCGTCCGTGAAGTATTCGTTCTCGGCGTCCGCGGAGAGGTTCCGGAACGGAAGCACCGCGATCGAGGCGCGCGAGGAGTCCGAGATGGGGGACCGCGGGCTCGAAGAGACCCGTGAACCGCTCGAAACCGGAACCGGCTTCTCCTCGACCAGCTCCGCCGTTTCCGCGCCCTCGAGGACGGTCAGGATGAACGCGAGGTCGCTCGCCGACTGGAACCGCTCTTCCGGTTTCTTCTCGAGACAGCGCGCGATCACGCGGACGATCTCGGGCGGCGCCGATCCGCGCCGGCGCAGCCCGGCCGGGTCGTCGCGAAGGATCGCGGTCATCGTCTCGACGTCGGTCGGCGCCCGGAAAGCGCGCTCCCCGATCACGAGCTCGTAGAGGATCGCGCCCAGCGAAAAGACGTCCGTCCGGTGATCGGTCCGCTCGCCGCGGACCTGCTCGGGCGACATGTAGCCGACTGTTCCGAGGATCGTCCCGGGGGTCGTCCGAGCCACAGTCGGTGCCTCGGCGGCCGACGTGTCCCCGAAGGCAGCGCGCCTCGCGAGCCCGAAGTCGAGGATCTTGACGTGACCGTCGCTCAGGACGAAGACGTTCTCGGGCTTCAGGTCGCGGTGGACGATCCCGCGCGAGTGCGCGGCGGCGAGACCCCGCGCCATCTGCCGCGCGAAATCGATCGACTTGCGGAGGGGAACGGAGCCGGCGTTGATCCGGTCGCGCAGCGTCTCCCCTTCGAGGAGCTCCGTGACCGCGTACGAAACGCCTCCCTCGGTGCCGACGTCGTGGATCGCGAGGATGTTCGGATGCGAGAGGGCGGCGACGAGCTTCGCCTCGCGCTCGAAGCGGGCGAGCGCTTCGCCGTCGGAAAGGAGCGCCGGCGGGAGGACCTTCACGGCGACGTCCCGCTCGAGGCGGTGGTCGCGGGCGCGGTAGACCTCGCCCATCCCTCCCGCGCCGAGGGGTGAGACGATCTCGTACGGACCGAGCCGGGATCCGCGACTGAGCGGCACCGGCGGATTATAGGTTTCGAAGACACCTGACCGTGCCTTCGCAGGCTCCCCTTAAGGTGACCGATGTCGAGGAACCTGCCCCAGAGACGCTCGCCGATCGCTCTTCGGAGAGCCGCGGAAGGCGAAAGC
>Ga0114129_10003607_pt1 | contig 21767 bp, 21 predicted proteins | sample RhiMetdeltSRZDD1_FD_80071 | JGI IMG/M metagenome (GOLD analysis project Ga0114129, IMG submission 80071) | Populus rhizosphere microbial communities from Tennessee, USA - Rhizosphere MetaG P. deltoides SRZDD1 (version 2) (version 2) | ecosystem: Host-associated > Plants > Roots > Rhizosphere >... | reverse complement strand
TTGTGCGTTCGACGTCGTGCTGATGGACGTCCAGATGCCCGAGATGGGCGGCCTCGAAGCGACCGCCGTGATTCGTGCCCGCGAGGCCGTGCAAGGCGGCCACGTCCCCATTATCGCCCTCACCGCGTACGCCATGCAGGGCGATCAGGACGAGTGTCTCAAGGCCGGCATGGACGAATACCTGCCGAAACCGCTCGATTCCCAGCGGCTGATCAGCCTCGTCGAGGCGCTCGGTGGCGCCGACCGTGATCCGGCAATCGCGCCCGCGCAGCTTGTCACGGCATTGTGAACGTGAGGCGACCGCGGGCACAGTAACCAGATGGCCGACGATGTCGCGCACGACCCACGCTACCGGTTCCCGCCAGCGATTATCAGTCACGCCGTCTGCTCTACTACTGGTTCACCCTCAGCTTCCGCGACGTCGAAGACCTCCTCGCCCAACGCGGCATCACGGTGTCGTACGAGTCCATCCGGCCAGGGTGCACATCAAGACGACGGATACCTACTTGAATGTGACGAAGACGAGCCTGCGGCCATCGACCCTGCGCTTCCTTGCGCGGATTCACCGACTGTCGCTAATGTGTTGGTGAATGGAAGGTTGGTGGACGCGGATGGGTTCGAACCATCGACCCCCCGCGTGTGAAGCGGGTGCTCTACCACTGAGCCACGCGTCCAGCCGAAACGTCAGTTTATCACAGCGTTTTTACGTCGTTCCGTACAGCCGATCGCCGAAATCACCCAGGCCCGGCACGATGTACTTGTGCGGGTTCAGTTCGCGATCCACGACCGGCGTGTAGATCTCCACGTCCGGATGATGCTGCTCCACGAGCGTCACCCCTTCGGGTGCCGCAACGATGCAGATCATGCGGAGCACACGTGCGCCTGCCGCTTTGATCAGATCGATGGCGGCAACGGCGCTTCCGCCGGTCGCCAGCATCGGATCGATTATCAGCACGAAGCTGTCCTCCAGATTCCGCGGAAGCTTTGTGTAGTACTTCGACGCGATCGCCGTCGCCTCGTCGCGCTGGAGCCCGATGTGTCCCACGCGCGCAGACGGCAGCAGCTCCAGCACGGCGTCGAGCATGCCGAGACCGGCCCGCAGTACCGGCACAACGACCACGTCGCCCGCGACGACAAGTCCGTCCGCGGGACCGAGCGGCGTAGTCACCGTTGATCGGCGCGATGGAACATTCCTGAGCGCCTCCGCCGCCAGCAGAACCGAGATGCGGTTTGCCGCCAGGCGGAATTCGGGCGGCGGCGTTGTGACGTCCCGCAGCTCCATCAAGGCGTCTTGGACCAGTGGATGGTTCACGATGTGGAGGGGCACGGGGTGATCCTAGTGCGAAAGGTGCGAGGGGTGCGAGGGGTGCGAAGGGTGCGCAGTGAGTAGAATCGATTCATGAAAAGAACAGTCGCGATCGTGGCGATGGTGACCGCCGCGTTCGCTGCCGTGTCGGCCCAGGGCCCGCGCCAGGTATCGCTCCTCATCACCAACGGCATCGTCGTGACGGTGGATGGCACTGGTCGGGTGATCAACGGCGGGAGCGTCGCCATCGACGGCGCGAACATTGTCGCCGTAGACACGACGGACGCGATCCGTCGGCAGTTCCGGAGCCGCGACACCATTGATGCGGCTGGACAGGTGGTGATGCCCGGGCTCGTAAACACGCACACCCACGCGCCGATGGTCCTCTACCGAGGGCTTGCGGACGACCTGGCGTTGATGGACTGGCTGAACAACTACATTTTCCCCGCGGAAGCGAAGACCGTCTCGCCGGAGTTCGTCCGTGCCGGAACCAGGCTGGCCGCGCTCGAGATGATCGAGTCCGGTACGACGACCTTCGCGGACATGTACTACTTCGAGGAGGAAATCGCGAAGGAAACGAAGGCCGCCGGGCTTCGCGGCGTCCTCGGTGAAACGGTGATCCAGTTCCCCGTTGCCGATGCAAAAACGCCAGCCGACGCGCTCGCCCGCGCCGAGACGTTCATCAAGACCTTCAGGAACGACCCGTTGATTACGCCCGCAGTTGCGCCGCATGCGATTTACACGAACGACGAACAGACGCTCAAGGCGGCGCGGGACCTCTCCAGGAAATACAGCGTGCCGACTGTGATTCACATGGCGGAAACCCGGGCCGAGGCCGATACCGCAAGGGAGCGAGGATCGCCGTCGGTTGTTGCGTACCTCGACAGCCTCGGGTTTCTGGGACCCGGCGTCGTCGCGGCTCACGCTATCTGGGTGAGTGACGCGGATATCGCGATCCTCAAGGCACGCGGTGTCGGGGTCTCACATAACCCCGAGAGCAACATGAAGCTGGCGAGTGGGGTGGCGCCGGTCCTACGCTATCTGGCGGCCGATGTCCCGATCGGGCTCGGCACCGACGGCGCCGCGAGCAACAACGATCTGGACATGTTCGAGGCGATGCGGGTGGCGTCGTTCCTGCAGAAGGTAACGAGCAACAGTCCGACCGCGGTGAGCGCGAAGACCGCCCTTCAGATGGCGACGATGGGCGGCGCGCGCGCACTCGGCATCGAGCGGCAAATCGGGTCGCTCGAGGAGGGCAAACGCGCCGATGTCATCATCGTCGGCATGAGCGCCGCGCGGCAGACGCCGATGTACGACCCGATCTCTCACCTCGTGTATGTCACGCGCGGCGACGACGTGCAGACGACGATCGTCAACGGCAAGGTCCTGATGCGAAACAGGAGAGTGGTGACGCTGGATCGGGCAGCGGTACTGAAAGACGCGAGGATGTGGGCCGAGAAGGTCCGGGCCGCGGTCGCGCGCTAATCCTTCGGATCCCGAATCCCGAATCCCGAATCCCGAATCCCGGATCCCTACGCTCTTCTCCGAGCGACCATCTTCATCCCGTGCTTCGGCCGGAGCGTGATCGCGGCATGCGGGATGACTGCGTGATCGGGCACCAGCTCGAACCGCCATCGCTGCGCGATCGTGGCCACCAGCAGCACCAGCTCCATCCACGCGAACGACTCGCCGATGCACTGACGCGGACCGCCGCCGAACGGGAAGTACGCGAAGCGCGGCAACCGCGCCTTGAATTCGGGCGTCCAGCGATCGGGATCAAAGTGCTCCGGGTCGGCGTAGTGCCGCGCATCGCGGTGCACGATCCATTGGCTCATCACGATGATGGAGCGAGGCGGCACGTCGTAACCGTTGATGCTGTACTCGTTGACGGCGCGGCGCCCGACGAGCCACGCCGGAGGATACAGGCGCATCGACTCGGTGACGACGCGGGTCGCGTAGGGAAGCCTGTCAACGTCGGCGACCATCGGCAGACGCCCGGACAGCACTGCGGCAATCTCCTCGTGGAGGCGACGTTCGACGTCGGGCGCCTGGCTGAGGAGGTACCACGTCCACGTGAGGGCGTTTGCCGTCGTCTCGTGGCCCGCCAGAAAGATCGTCATCGCCTCGTCGCGGACCTGGCGGTCAGTCATCCCGCGGCCTTTGTCCTCGTCGTCCTGCGCGAGCAGCAGCATCGAGAGCAGGTCGCCCCGGTCGGCGCCGCTGGCGCGACGCTCGCGAATAATCCCGTAGATGATTCTGTCGAGGCGCTCGCGTGCATGGCGGCCGCGCCGCAGGTGGGGGATTGGCAGGCGTTCGAGCGCTTCGCCGAATGGCAGCATCGTCGTCCAGAACGATCGCATCAGACCGGTCATCGCGTCGCCGATCTCGCGTGCCTGGGCTTCGACATCAGCGTCGAACAGCGTCTTGCCGACGATGAGCAGCGTGAGGCGCGACATTTCGCTGGCGACGTCGAGCGTTGTGCCGTTGGTCCATCCGCTCCGTACGCGATTCGCGTACTCCACCATCGTGGCTGCGTAGGCCGCAATTCGTTCGCGATGAAACGCGGGCTGGATCAGCCGCCGCTGCCGGAGATGGAAGGCATCCTCGCTGGTCAGCAGGCCTTCGCCGAGGACCCGTTTGGTGCGCTCCAGCCCGCGGCTCTTGTGGAAGTTCTGGTTGTGCGTGACGAGCACGTCCCTGATCACCGCCGGATCGCTCGCGATGAAGAGGTGCTCGCCGCCCATCCGCAGGTACGCGAGGTCGCCGTACGTGCGGGCCAGCTGGGTGAAGAATTCGAGCGGATTACGGCCAGGCCGGTAGGTCAGCGTGCTGAGAAGCGACAGCTTCGGGCCTGGAGGAAAGAGAGGCGTGTTCAGTCTCCGATCACCGCAATGTAGGGCAGATTGCGGTACTTCCCCGCGTGGTCCAGCCCGTAACCGACGACGAACTTGTCCTCGATCGTAAACCCGATATATTCGACCTTCACGTCAATCTTGCGCCGCGACGGCTTGCTCAACAGACACGCCGTCCTGAGCGTGCGCGGCGACCGGGCGCGCAGGATGTCCTGGAGGTAGGTGAGTGTGAGCCCGGTATCGACGATGTCTTCGACGATGACGACGTCGCGTCCTTCGATGGCGGTGTCGAGATCCTTCAGGACCTGCACCTGGCCGGATGATTTCGTGCTCGTGCCGTAGCTCGAGACCGCCATGAAATCGAGCGTGGCCTCTCCGGGAAGATGGCGCGCGAGATCGGCAAGGAAGACGAACGCGCCTTTCAGCACGCAGACCAGGTGGACTCCGTCCGGATGATCGCGACGGATCTCCTGCGCCAACTCCCGCACGCGCTGCTGAATGTCGTCTGCCGAAATGAGGACGTTCATCGCGAAGTACCGTACTATAAGCGTCGTTTCCGATGAAACGCTTTCAGATGATCACCGAAGCGGACGCCCGTGTGCTCGAATATGGCAGCACAGTCATGCTCGTGGCGGGCGGGCACGTGACGCCGCTGGCGGCCGACACGCTCAAGGCCAGGCGGATTGCCCTGGTCCGCGAAGGGACTGATGTCGACGCCGCGATGCTTGCGCCGCGGTCCGACATTCATACGGTGGTCATCGCCGGCGACCACACCTCCCTGAAGCTGAAGGACGCCATCATCGCGCACCTGAGAGGACGCGGCCTCGCGGTCCATGACCTCGGCACCAACACCAGCGAGCCGGTCGACTATCCCGATACCGCGGGCGCCGTGGCGCTGCAGGTGGCACGCGGCGAGGCGGACGCCGGCATCGCGATCGACGGCGCCGGGCTCGGCTCGACGATTGCCGCCAACAAGGTTCACGGGGTGCGGGCCGCCAATTGCACCGACCGCACGCTGGCGCGGTACGCGCGCGAGCACAACGGCGCCAATGTGCTGGCCCTTGGAGCCACGCTCGTGACCACGCCTGACGCGCTGGAGATTGTCGATACGTTCCTTGCGACCCCGATGCGTGAAGCGCGTTATATCCGGCGGCTCGCGAAGGTGCGCGACCTCGAGCGCCGCCCCCAGAGCTGATGCAGCCGCTCGACGTCCAACGCCTCATTCAGATCATCGTCGAGGAGCTGGCCGCGACCGCGGCCTCGCCGGTTCCCACGCGGTGCGCGTGCCATTCCCTCCTCTACGAGTGCTGCCCGGATCGTCTTCGCGGCGTGCTGGACGCGGGTGCCACACGGCTCGGTCTGCATGCGACGGGCGGCGCCCCGGGCGGGGTTGCCTCGATGATCGACCACACGCTCCTCAAGCCGGATGCAACGCGTATGGATATCGAGGCCTTGTGCCGGGAGGCGGCGGAATACAAGTTCGCCAGCGTGTGCGTGAATCCCACATGGGTGGCGCTCTGCGCGACGCTGCTGCGAGGCAGTGGCGTCAAGGTCTGCTCGGTAGTCGGCTTCCCGCTGGGCGCGACGACGGCCGACACGAAGCACTTCGAGACGCGGCGGGCGATTTTCGACGGGGCATGCGAGATCGATATGGTCATCAACATCGGCGCGTTGAAATCGGGTGACCTCCGCCTCGTCGAGCGCGACATCGAGTCGGTGACGGTGCCCTGCCGTGAATCGAACGCCCTCAGCAAAGTGATCATCGAGGCGGCGCTGCTGACTGATGAGGAGAAGGTGACCGCCTGTACTCTGGCGAAAGCCGCCGGCGCGGACTACGTCAAGACGTCCACAGGTTTTGGTCCCGGTGGCGCGACCGCAGCCGATGTCATGCTGATGCGGCGCGTGGTAGGCGAGGAGATGGGCGTGAAGGCGGCCGGCGGGGTTCGCGACCTCGAAGGGCTGAAGGCGATGGTGGCGGCCGGCGCGACCCGTGTCGGCGCAAGCGCCGGCGTACGGATCGTGCAGGAGTCGGAAGGGAAGCAGCCGACGGTCACCGCGAAGGGATATTAGGTTCGGAGGATACATGGCAAGTTTGAGTCAGGACCAGTTGCGACGGCTCGCGCGGTTGGGCGCGACGGCGCGCCTCGAGCAGCTGCGCCAGGAAGAGGCGGCCATTCGCGCGGAGTTTCCGGATCTGTTCGGCCGCCGCCGGAAAGGGCCGTCGGGCGCTGCAGGCACCGGGCAGGTTGGGGGTGGTGCAGCACGGCGCGTCCGCGCCGCCATGTCGGCCGCTGGACGCAAGGCGGTGTCGGAGCGGATGCGCAGGTACTGGGCGGAGCGCCGGAAGGCGAAAGCGGCCAAGTAGTGTCGCAGTGTGCGGCGGCGATGGCTGTGTCCATCGCCGCCCTTCTGATGTCCACGCCGGCGGCCGCACAGTTGTCGCCGCCGTCCGCGCCAGGCCCTTACGTCATCGACATTCGTGCGCCGATGTCTGGCCTTCCATCAAGCAGCGGGTTTCATCCTGCACTTCCGGCGAACACGCTCGTGCCGAAGCGCGGCTTCGGCCTAGGGGTTGGCGGCCATGTCTACGTGGCACGTCTCGGGGTTTCGCGCGTCGGCCTCGGCGTCGACGCGCTGCGCGTCCGCGGCACTGCCGTCACGCCTGGGACACCGTCAACGTCCATGACAGAGGCCGGCACACCTTCATCCAGCGGCGCGTCATTGAGCGCCGCCAGTCGGATCGACGTCGCGATGACGATGACCGCCGTCGCGCCGCAAGTGTCGTTCAATTTCGGCACGCGCGAGGGGTGGAGCTATCTGAGCGGTGGCTACGGCGTCGCACAGATACGTACCGAGGCCGCGGGAGAACAGGAGAGTCCATTGACCGGCCGGACGGCGCTGGTTCGAGATGATGGCCGAAGCGCGTCAATCAATTACGGCGGCGGGGCGCGATGGTTCATCCGTGACCGCGTGGCCGTCGGATTCGATCTCCGATTCCACCGGATCGCGGCCGTCGGGACTCGGCCCGTGTCAAAGCTTGTGGTGGCGTCGGTCGGACTATCCGTTCGATGACGCCCGCGCTCGCCGACGCTTCAACTCCCAACTTCCCACCTCCAACTCCCAAGAAGAACCTAGCCTGGCGTCATTCCTGGCCAGCGGAAACCGAACTGGACCGGAACCCAGAACGAAGCACCCAACCTCAACAGTAACCAGAACCGCGAACCGCGAACCGAACCTGAACACAAGCCAGGTACCGCGAATGTAGAAGTGTGAAGTTGTCGCTGTGCCCCCTTCGCCATAGAATGACTCGCGCCGGCTGCCGGTGTGTTCGGCGTTCGGTCCTGCAGCGTTAGTTCATATATCGTGCTAATGCGCCTGCTGATGAGTCGCTTGATCGTGCGCGTATCCTTCTCGTACGGGATGCGGCAGCTCTCTGGCGCTGCTGTCGTCATCCTTCTCGTCTGCCTCTTTTCACCACATGAGAGCGTCGCGCAGGTGCGTTGCGATCCTGCGCTCCCGCGCAACGACGCGCAGTCATCCGGCTATCGTCCCCGGGGCGACCGCTGCGAGGGGATCTACAAGCGGCCGGTGTCGTCGTTCGGCGTCCAGCTGATCTCGCTGACGGCGCAGACCGACCTTCCGGATCTCTGCGGATCCGCGCCGGTGTACATGGTGTGGCCAGTAGCAGCCGCCGTATCGGGCGCCGGGCCGATCCACGTGCAGGCCGAGAGCATGCGGCCGTTGCTCTACTACCGCCTCGACGTCGATCGGCAGGCAAGTGTCCAGTCATTCCAGTGGCCACCCGATCCCCGCTGCAACAACGAGGTCTCGCTCAAGCCGGCCGACCTTGGCATCCTCTCGCGCACCGCGGGGACTCTTGGCGGGAAACCGATCGAGGTCTTTCTTCCGGTGGGATTGGCGCAGCAGCCGACGGCGTCCGCGCGTCCGCCTTACCAAGCCTCACTGATGCCGGGACGCCGGCTTCGTGAGGTCTACGTCAGCATCTGGCGCTACGGCACGGGCACCGCACCGACGCCGATCGTCTCGGAGCGCCCGCTGTCGATGAGGCCGTATCCAGCCGGCACGCGCGTGACTATTCCGTTTTCTGCCGCTGACCTGCCACAGCCGGGACTCTACCGGGTTCGTGCGAGCGTCGAGTTCGACGCCGGCGAGATCGAAGCCGTCGAGTTCTATTTCGTTCATGCACAAGCACGCTGAGCGCAGGCCCGATCCACGCCTGGCCGTGCCCGTCGACGTACCCCGCGAGCGCTCCAGCAGCGTCCCGGACTTCATCCGCCATCGCTTGAATCGGCTGAGCAGGCGCCTGACCGGCGACCAGGACGTTCCAATTGACGCCGCCGCCGTGGGCGAAGTGCAGTTCCTTCGCGATCTGGCGTGGCTGACCAAGGAGCACGCACCCGCTCCGCCGCCACCGAAGAAGCGCCTCCTGATCCCGGTGCTCTTTGTCGTGACCGCCGTCTGCATGACCGCGCTGGTGGTCGTTCGCCTGCCATCGATTCGCGTCGATGTCGACGTGCTGTCCTCGGCGATCACGATGCGTGTGGCCACGCCGATTCAACTGACCGGCCTGAGCCGGCTGTCGCTGCTCCAGGCCAGCGAGTTCCGGCCGGCCGAGATCGAGGATCCCGTCACGCTCGCGCCCGTCACCTTTCAGCCGCCTATCGAGCTGCGGCCCTCGTCCACCGGGTCGCTCACGCTGAGCTCGATCAGTATCCCTGTCGGGGCGCTGCTCTCGATTCAGGCGACGTCGGATCCCGGCACATGGCGGATCGCGATCGAGCACGACGCGGCCGCCATCGGCGCAACGCTGGCGGGCGCCGTCGAAGTCTCGACCGCCGGCACCACCAAGTCGATGTCATTCGGTCGTGGCAGCCTCGTGGATCTACACGCCGGCGCCAGCCCCTCGTCGCGGCTCGAAGTGCAGGTGACCCCGCTGCGCGTCGATTCACTCTTGGCGGGACGACGCATTCCCGTGAGCGCGTTGATGTTCGAGGAGGCCGTTCAGGAGGCGTCGCCCGGCGCGAGCGGGATCGTGCAGGGGCGGGGGTCGAGCGTGCTCGAAGGGAGTATATTCAACATCGCCCTGGCAGGCCGCGAGACACGGCTTCGGGCGCGCGACGCCATCGAGATGGACCTGGCGAGCGGAGATCTGCGGGAGCTTCGGCTGGAGCCGCAGGGGCTGCGCATCGGCTTCTCGGGCGAAGCGCGCGAGCTGCGGCTCGGACGGTTCGGCGGCCTCCAGACGCTGCGTCCCAGCTACCTCGAATGGCTTGCGGAACATCACGCGCTGAAAATGGCGTGGGCTGCCGCGGCGTGGATTTTTGCGCTGTTCCTTGGAGGCGTGAAATGGTGGCAGGACCTGCGCGCGTAGTCCTCCTCGCCTGCGTGATCGGGTTGCTCCTGTGCAGTGCAACCGTCGGTGCGCAGTCGGAGGCGGACCGCGATCGCGCCAAAGCCGGCGTCGTGATGCTGAAGTCGAAGCTGCCAACCGGCGACGCGTTCGGCGCCGGGATCGTGGTCGCCGTGACCGCGCAGGACGCGTATGTCGTGACCGCGAATCACGTTCTGCGGCTCAACGGCACCGCGACGAGCGTGCAGGTGCAATTCAATGCGCGTCCAGGCGAGTGGTTCGACGGCCGGATTCTCGATCTCATGGACAGGGACCTGGATATCGGCGCGGTTGCCGTCCGCCTGCCGCCATCCGTAACTGCGGCGTCGCTCAAGGGTCTCGGCGCAGTCTCGTCGTCGCTGCAGCGCGGCTCCGACGTCTATGCCCTCGGCTATCCCGCCGCCAAGGCGTGGGACCTTCCGGTGATCGCCGACAAGGTGGCCAGCAGCAACACGCTCAGGCTGATCTTCCAGTCACAGTACGTTCGTGGCGGCAACTCCGGCGGAGCGCTGCTCGATGCCTGCGGCCGCATCGTCGGCATGGTCGTCCTGTCGGAGCCGCCCGACGCGGAAGCGGTCCGGATTGAATCCGTGCTCGACCTCGTGGGGAGGTGGTCCCTGCCGTCGCGGACGTTATCAGTACAGCCGGCGTCACCGTGCGGCGCCGCGGCCGCATCGGCCCCGGCCGCGCCTGCGGCGATCACACCGGCAGCGCCGGCTGTCGCGCGGAGCTCGACGGTTGACGAGGTCCGTCGTCTTCACGAGCAAGAGAAATGGGCGGACTCGCTGCCGCTCCTCAATCGCCTGGTAGCCGAGCAGCCCTCGTCGGCGGAGGTGTTCGCGCTGCGGTCGCATGCGTACACGCACCTCGAGCGCACCACCGAGGCCATTGCGGACGGCGAGCAGGCGGTCAACCTGGGACCGCGACTGGGGGAGGCGTATCTGCGGCGCGGGGAAGCCAAGTCGGAAGCGGGCAAGAATTCGGAGGCGCTGGCCGACTTCGACCGTGCGCTCCAGTTCTCGCCCAACGAATACGAAGCCTTCGTGAACCGTGGTGGCGTATACCTGGCAACCGGGGAAAATCAGAAAGCCGTCGATACGGCAAGCCAGGCGCTGCGCATTCGAACCGATCGCCACCAGGCATGGGCGATTCGCGGAATTGCCTATGGGAGATTGAACAACCACAAGGCCGCGATCAGCGATCTGACGCAGGCTATCAACCTGCGTTCGAGCGACCCATGGTTCTTTGCGAATCGCGCCAACTCCTACGTCGCGACGCAGCAGCTCGAGTTGGCGCTGAGCGATGCCAACCAGGCGCTGCGTCTGAAGCCCGACGATGCGGACCTGCTGTTCACGCGCGGCGCTGTCTACGCGGGCCTGAACAGGCTGGATTCGGCAAAGGAGGATCTCACGTTTGCCTTGCGCCTGCGCCCGGGAATAAAAGAAGCCACCGACCTGCTTGCCGCGATCGATAAGCGCGCTCCGGGTCCTGCGCCCGCGCCGCCCATTCAGCCGCCGGCGCCGGCGATCGGCGGCGGCGATTCCGTTGCCTATGCACGGCTGCTCGACCAGACGGTCTCCGCTTATCAGGGCAACCGCATCGCTGAAGCGGGTGTGCTGGTCGATCAGATGATCACGCTCGATGCGTCACGGCCCGAGGGCTGGTCGCTCAAGGGTGCGCAGATGATCGACGTCAACAACTTCGCCGGGGCGTCCGAAGCGTACCAGAACGCCCTGGAGCGCGGCGGCCGGGTCTTCTTTCGCCTCGCTCACGATCATGGAGGCAGCGTGCCACCCTGTATCGGCAACCTCATGCTCACCCCGGACGGTGCAGTCTTCTCGGGCGAGAACGGCGGCCATCAGCTGCAGATGCCCCTGCGCGACATCACCGAGGTGGCGGTCAATCCGTATTATGGGGTGCTCTTAGGGATGATGCACATCAAGACCCAGGTGGGGCGCTCCAACAACACGTACAACTTTGCCGTCGTCCACGTCGGCGATCCGCAGGTCCTGAACCGCCGGCCCGAGGCGGAGGTACTGGTGGGCCTGATCAATCGCAACAGGCTGACCCAGTCCATCCCTCGTTAATTAACCACCGCGCCCGCGGCGGACACGGATTCCCCGGTCAGGTACAAACGGCTCGATTGGTGAGCACAGGCCACGCGGCCGGGCACAGGTTTCGGGCACACTGGCCCGAGAAAGGCCGTGTCGGCCACATCCGAGTCCGCGCAAGTTGTTGAAAAGGCTGGAGCGGGAGACGGGGATCGAACCCGCGACATCAAGCTTGGGAAGCTTGCGTTCTACCGCTGAACTACTCCCGCTTATGAGTCGCCGGGTCCGAAAGAACCCGGCCTACGCGCACTGCGTGGCGCAACGGCGATTCGAATTTTAGCGCATCTCCGTTTCTCTGTGTCGTCCACCTTTGCGCGTAGCGCTACGGCGGGCAAGCCATGGCCCGTGATCGGTGGAATTACCCGCGAATGACGCTGAGCACCTCGTCGCGTTTCTTTTCCATTTGCTGCGGCGTTGCGGCTTCGAGGTTCAGACGCAGCAGCGGCTCGGTGTTCGATGCCCGGACGTTGAAATGCCAGTCGGGGTAGTCGACCGACAGCCCATCGAGCCTGGCGATCTGCGCGTCTTTGTAGCGCTCCGCGAGTGTCTCGAGCTTCTTCGGCACATCGTTCATGCTCGCCACCTTGGTGTTGATCTCGCCGGAGATGAAGTACCGCTCGCGGAGCGGGCGGAGCAGGTCGTGGAGCGACTGGTTCTTCTTCGACATCAGCTCGAGGATCAGGAGCGCAGGGATGAAGCCGTTATCAGCGTATGAGAAGTCGCGGAAGTAGTAGTGGCCGGTGACCTCTCCCGCGAAGATGCCATCCTCGTCGCGCATCCGCCGCTTGATGAACGCATGGCCGACGCGGTTCATCAGCGCCCGCCCGCCGTGGCGCTCGACGGTGTCCTTGACCGCGCGGCTCGCGCGCAGGTCGTAGACGATCGTCGCGCCGGGGTATTTGAGCAGAAACGCCTCGGCCAGCAGCGCGGTGATGAAGTCGCCGGCGATGAACTCTCCGCTGCCGTCGATGAAGAAGCAGCGGTCCGCGTCCCCGTCCCACGCGATGCCGACGTCCGCCTTCTGACGGATGACTTCCTCCGTGACGTCCCGGCGGTTCTCCTCGATGAGCGGATTCGCCTCGTGGTTCGGGAAGTTGCCGTCGATGTTGAAACAGAGTCGTGTCGTCGTGCAGGGGAGCTGATCGAACAGCAGCGGCGCGACGAGCCCCGCCATGCCGCTGCCGGCATCGAGCACGACGTTGAACGGCTTGATCGCGTTCGCGTCGATGAACGACATCACCTTCTCGATGTACTCGAAGACGATGTTGCGCGGTGTCACCGACCCGGGAGTCGCGGCGAGCGGCGGCAGGCGGTCGTCGACGATCATGTCTCGGATCTCTCCGAGGCCTGCGTCACCGCTCAGCGGGAGCGCGCCCGCGCGGACCATCTTCACCCCGTTGTACTGCTTGGGGTTGTGCGACGCGGTGATCTGCGCTCCCCCCTCGAGCGCGTCTTTGACGACCCCGAAGTAGAGCATGTCGGTAGCCAGCATCCCGTAGTCGACGACGTCGGCGCCTTGCTCGCGGGCGCCCTGGATGAACGCGGCCGCGATGCCGGGCGACGAGATCCGCATGTCGCGCGAGACACCGATCCGCTTCGCCCCGAGGTAGCCGACGAACCCGCGTCCAATCAGCCGCGCGACCTCTTCGTTGATCTCTGCAGGGTAAAGCCCGCGAACGTCGTAGGCCTTGAAGATGTCCGTGTGGATTCGCATCTGGTGAGCGGGCATGCCGCTAAACTCTGGTGAAATCAGTCAATGTCGTTTTATCGCCCAGCACCGCGCCGGAGTTGACGCTCACGTTCCGGCCGATGTGGCAGTTGCGTCCCAGGATGGCGTCGCGCACGCAGGCCTCCCGACTGATGCGGCAATTGGGCCAGATCACGGCACCGCTGATGACCGCGTCTTCTTCGATCTGCGTCTGTCGCCCGATGACCGAGTACGGTCCGACTTTCGCGCCTGCCTTCACCAGCGTCCCTTCATCGATGAAGCAGGGCCCTTCAACCGTGGCGCCCTCCTCGATTTTGACGTCACCGGCTATCCAGGTCCGTGGCGCAACGAGCTCGCGGAACGGGTCGGCGACGTAGCGCCCATCCATGATGTCGCGGTGCACCTGGGTGTACGCCCCCGCGGTACCGATATCGATCCAGTACCCGTTGTAGACATAGGCGACGAAGGTTTCAGTCCGCTCGATGAGCGACGGGAAATAGCTGCGCTCGATCGACCATGGCACGTTGCTCGGTATTCGGTCGAACGTATCGGGTTCGAGGATGTAAATGCCGGCGTTGATGTTGTTCGTCGTGATCTCGTCCGGGTTCGGCTTCTCGAGGAATCGCCGGATGTTGCCGGCCTCGTCGGTGTCGACGAGGCCGTACGCGGTGGGATTGTCGACCGGGGTGAGGACGATCGTCGCGCGCGCCTTGCGCTCGCGGTGCAGCCGGATCACGCCGGCCAGATCGATCTGCGTCAGCACATCGCCGTTGAACACCACCACCGACTCCGTCAGCTGGTCGCCGGCGTACTTGATGGCACCCGCCGTCCCCAGCGGCGCCGGTTCGACGACATAGCGGATCTTAATGCCGAGCTCGGACCCGTCACCGAAGATCTCTTCGATCCGCCGCGGCTGGTAATTGAGGCTCAGGATCACTTCGTCGATCTCGGGCACCTGTTTCAGGAGATCGATTTGGTAGTGAAGAAACGGTCGATTGAAGATCGGAACGATCGGTTTGGGAGTGTGGATGGTAAGAGGCCTGAGGCGCGTCCCCTTGCCCCCGGCCAGAAGGATCGCCTTCATGACGATCACCGATCATACACGCAGAGCCCGATGAGGTAGAATGCAGGCGATCCTTACAATGAATCTGCCGAACACGTTGACGCTTGTGCGCATCTTCCTGGTGCCGCTGCTCGTCGTCGTGCTGCTCACGGAGTTCGCCGGAAAGCAGATTTTCGGCGTGCCGAAGGAATTGATCGGCGCCGCGATCTTCGGCCTCGCGTCGATCACCGACTGGCTCGACGGCTACCTCGCGCGCCGCCGCCGGCAGGTCACCTGGCTCGGCCAGGTGCTCGACCCGATCGCGGACAAGCTCCTGACGTCGGCCGCGTTCATTTCCCTGGTGCAGCTCGGTCTCGCGCCCGCGTGGATGGTTGCGCTGATCATTGGCCGCGAGTTCGCGATCACCGGTCTTCGCAGCTTGGCGTATACGAAGGGCATCACGATCCCCGCGTCTCCGCTCGGCAAGATCAAGATGGGGTCGCAGGTCACGGCTATCCTGCTGCTGATTCTCGGCTGGCGTCCCGTGCCGTGGCTCGCGCCGGTCGGGTACGCGGCGCTTTGGGTGGTGATGCTGACCGCCGTGGTATCGGCGGCCGATTATTATCGGCGGTTCGTTCTGCTGCTCAACGCGCGCGTCACCGACGTCAATGTTGCGCGTACTCGCAAAGCAAGTTAGTCGCGTGACCTTCGGTCCAGGCTACTTCCGGAGCGCGACGTAGTCTCCCGCCAGCATCGCATCGCGCGCGAGCGTCACCCTCAGCGTCGACATCTCCGGCTTCACGTCCACCACCACGGCCTCTCCCAGATCGTAGAGGAATTCAGGCACGATGCCTTTGGGAAGGAGGCTCTCCGACGATTTGTTTGCCTCTTCCAGCTTCCGCTTGTCGCGGTAGATGACGACGCGCTCGCCGAGGGTGATGCCATGGTCGCTGCCGCGATCGATGACGATGAAGTCGCCCTGCCCAAAGACGGTGCGGCGGTCCGCGCCCAGCATGATGTGACCATAGTTCTCGCGCTGCGGTTTCGGCGGATTGGCGTCTGCAATGGGAACCTGCGGCTCCACGTACGGCTCGAGGTAGTCGCCTATGTCGAGCGTGTCGCACGCGTGCGTCACGATGACCAGCGACATCCTCTTGTCCACCGCATAGACTCGAACCCAGCCTGTGGTCAGAATGGCCGCGGGGTTTGCCCGCGACACACGCGACGCGCGCCCGGGCTGCATGCGGCGGACGAAGTATTCCTGGCCGACCTCGACCCCGTTATCCGACCCGCCGTTGATCGTGATGAGGTCGCCTGGACCGTACGCATGACGGGTGAAGGAGTCCTGTCCGCCGGTGATGAGCAGCGACGGGGATGGCGTCTCGAACAACAGCGTCGGCGCGCACGCAAGCGCAATCACGTCCGCCGGCAGGTGCGTCATCACGGGCGCCTCGCCGCGCTGCGCCGCCAGGGGCGCGCTTGCGGCCAACAGGCCGGTCGTCACGAAGATGCGTATCGAGCGTTCCATGAGCCTCATATCTCTCCTTCCCGCCTTCGCACGGCGTCGGCGGGGCAAGCGCGCAGCGACAAGCTGCCCGTACGCGAAGATGTCCCGGGACCGTGTCGGAGTACGGGACTGCTTCGGCTTTCTTATCGGTCTTGAGGAGAGATTCCGCCAGATAGCGGTCAATGGCGCCCAGGCGGGGTATCCGGGGCGGTCTGTCCGTGCGGGAACCTATTGAGTAGTTAGCTCTTCCAGCCGTTTTCGGGCCTCGACCAGATATTCGCTCTGGTCGAATTCCTTGACCAGCCGGTCGTAGTACGGGACTGCTTCGGCTTTCTTCTGGGGGTCCTTGAGGAGAGACTCCGCCAGATAGTAGTAGACGGCGTCCCGTGCGGGGTAACCCGGGTCGTCGGTGAGGACTTCCTTGAAGCGTGTGATGGCGCCGGGGTACCACCGGCTGCGGTAGTAGAAGAGACCCACCCTGTACGAGGCCTCGCTCAAGCGGCTGCGTGCCTCGCGCCACTTTTCGCGGACCTCTTTGGTCAGCATGCTGTTGGGATAGCGGTTGAAGAACACTTCGAATTCGCGGACGGCAGCGATCGTCTCCGTCTGGTCGCGCTCGGCCGCCCGCATCCGCAGGAAATGCGACATGGCGAGCTTGTATTGCGCGTAGTCGACGCGCATGTTGGTCGGGTAGAAGGTGATGAATTCCTTGAACTCGTTTTCCGCGAGCACGAAGTTGGCATCGCCGCCTTCGCCAAGATAGCTGTCACCGACTCCCAGCTTCGCATCGGGCCGCAAAGGGCTCTGCGGATAGTTGTCGACGATCTGCAGATAGTACCTGCGCGCGTCGACCCACCGCTCCCGCATCATCGCGTCGGTGGCGCGCTGGGACAGGAACTGGTCCGGCGGCGTATTACCGGTCGGTGTTTCCGGCAGGTTGTTGCCGCCGCACGCGGCAGCAAGGATCGCGATCGCGGCGATCAGACTCCAGCGACGGGCGCGCGATGAACGCTTGTACTCAGTCATTCGTTAGAAGAGGCCGGCCTCGGTCATCCATTGAAACTGGGCGCGCAGCCCCTGTTCGAGCGTGACCACCGGCGCGAATCCGAGATCGGTTTGCGCACACGCGGTGTCGGCATAGGTATCCCGCATGTCCCCCGCCTGCGGCTCGATCGTATTCAGGCGCAGCGGGCGGCCCGTGATCCGGCTGATGAGCTCGAAGACGTCGAGCAGCTCCACGCGGGACCCACCACCAATATTGTAGACAGCCCCGGGCTTTCCAAGCGTACTCGCGTTGACCGTGGCTGCGACCGCGTCGGCGACAAACGTGAAGTCCCGCGTCTGGCGCCCGTCGCCGAAGACGGTCACCGATTCGTTACGCATCGCGGCCAGGAAGAAACGATGGAATCCCATGTCGGGACGCTGCCGCGGGCCGTACACCGTGAAGTACCGCATCGAAACCGCCGGAACGCCGTAATTCAACTGATACAGGTGGCAGAGCTGCTCCGCGGCAAGCTTCGTCACTCCGTACGGGGAGACCGGCTGCGGCCTGGCGTCCTCGCGCATCGGGAGCAGCACGTCGTCGCCGTAGACCGATGAGCTCGAGGCGTAGACCAATCGATCGATTGGCTGCTCCTTGCAGGCCTCGAGCAGGATCTGGCTCCCTTCGACATTGTTCTCTGTATAGACGCGGAAGTCTCGTCCCCAGCTTTTCCGCACCCCGGCTTGAGCCGCCAGGTGGAACACCCAGGAGACCCCTTCGAGCAGGCGAGGCCAGTCGGCATCCGCGAGCGCGCCTTCGCACAACGTGAACCGGCTGTTCCCCCGAAGCGTCGCAAGATTGCGTTCCTTCACCTCGCGGGGGTAGTAGTCCGTGAAGACGTCGAGGCCGGTCACGGTGTGGCCCGCGTCGACGAGAGATTCGCTGAGATGGGATCCGATGAACCCGGCCGCGCCGGTGACGAGTGCCTTCATTCGAGCATGTCCCGCACGCGCGCCGGCAGCCGGCACGGGCGTCCCCGCGCGTCGACCGCCGCGTGAATCGTATGGCCGGTCACGAGGGTCTCGTCGTCGCCGCGGACGATCTCATAGTCGAAGCGGATGCGCACGGGCGTCAGCAGCGTCGCGCGCGTCCGAATCTCGAGGTCGTCGTCATATTTCGCAGGGCGCCGGTATTCGCAGTGGGCCTCGATGACGGGCAGCTGCACGCCATCGATTTCCATCTCGCGGTAGCTCTGGCCGGTTTCGCGCAGCCAGTCGGTGCGGCCGATCTCGAACCAGACGAAGTAGTTGGCGTAGTACACCACGCCCATCCGGTCTGTTTCGGCATAGCGAACCCGCACACGCGTACGCCGAAGGATCGATGCGGCTGACACGTCGGTCATGCGCGGGAGCTGGCGGCGGATCCAATAGCGGCGGCACGCAGCGCGCGCGTCGCGCTCTCGGGGTCGCCGGTGCCGAAGATCGCCTGACCGGCCACGAGAATACTGACCCCGGCGGCGACCACGGCGGCGGCGTTGCTCTCATCGATGCCACCGTCGATCTCGATCGGCGCCGTCGAGCCGGCGCGTGTCAACACCTCGCGCACGCGGCGCACTTTTTCAATGCTGTGGGGGATGAACGGCTGGCCGCCGAAGCCGGGGTTCACCGACATGACCAGCACGTGGTCGAGATCGAGCGCGATGTCTTCGAGCATGCCGGCGGGCGTTGCGGGGTTCAACACCGCGCCCGCGCGTGCGCCCAGCTTCTTGATGAAGCTGATGGTGCGATGCAGGTGCGGCACGGCTTCCACATGGACCGAGATCATGTGAGCGCCCGCCTCGACGAACGCCGTGATGTAGCGGTCGGGTTCCTCGATCATCAAGTGCACGTCGAGCGGCCGGGTCGCGACTCTCCTGATCGCCCGCACGACAGTCGGCCCGATCGTGATGTTCGGCACGAAGTGTCCGTCCATCACGTCGACGTGAATGAGGTCCGCGCCGCCGCGTTCGATGGACGCAATATCGCGGCCGAGGGCCGAGAAGTCGGCGGAGAGGATGGACGGCGCGATCTGGATGGCTCGAAGGGTCACCGGCTCACCTCGAGCGAAATCGGATCGGAGGCGGCCACTTGAAACCCACCTTGAGGCTGCTGCCGCACGATCGTGCCGGGGGGCACGCCGGGGTACGGCTGCGAGCCGACGATGGTGACGCGAAACCCACGGGCGCGAAGCGCCTCGGCGACAAGCGTGCCGTCGGTGCCGATCACGTCTGGCATGACGTACGTGGTGGATTCCTCGCCCCTGTTCAAGAGGAGCGCCACGCGCGGCGCTTTTGCGGCCGGCGGTGGATCCTGGGAGACCACCGCATCGGCAGGATAGTCAGGCGACCGGAACTCCGTCAGCGAATCGAGCGCGACCCCGTCCTGTTCCATGCGCATGCGTGCCGTGCGCTCCGTCTGTCCCACCAGTGCAGGCACCGTCGTGGTGCGCGGTCCCGCGCTGATCCACACGCGGATCGATCGCTGCGCCCGGGCGGCGACGCCGGCTGCCGGATCCTGCTGCATGATGCGGTTCAATGGGACTTTCGGATCGGCGCGGCGCACCGGCTCGATCTTGAGCGTGAGACCGAGCGCGCCAAGCGACTGCGATGCGTCGTTCACGGTCTTACCGACCAGCACGGGGACCTGGACCTCGCGCGCGCGCAGTGCCACGCGGAGCGCCACCCCGAAAAATAGCAGGAACGTGCCTCCGAGTGCGCACATGAGCACGAGGATGCGTCCCACGCTCCAGACACGAAATGTGAAGGGCATTGAGCGCTCAATCGTACCATGTCCCTACGGAGGCCACGAGGAGCACGAAGACGAATCGGCCACAAAGGTCACAAAGAACACAAATTGAAAACATTGTCGCGCCTTCAGGCACGGATCAGGGCCGCGGCAAAGAACGCTTCGAGACCGTGCGAAGCAGGCGAAGTTCGGAACTGGCCTCGCTCGTCTATGAACGGCGCCAGCAGTCGGTGACCTTCCTTGCGGAGGTCGAGCCGAGCGAAATCCTTCCGCTCGTCGAGGAAGGCGTCGACCACGCCGTCGTTTTCTTCCGGCTCGCTCGAGCACGTGGCGTAAATCAGCCGCCCACCGTGGCGCACGACCTCGGACGCGCGCATCAGCAACGCGACTTGATCGCGCGCGAGCACGGCGAGCTCTTCCTCGCGGCGCCGCCACCGGATGTCGGGATCCCGCCGTACCGTGCCGAGTCCGGAACACGGTGCATCGACCAGTACACGATCGAAGAGCGCGGCGAATGGCAGCGGCCCTGTCGTTGCCACACGGACGACGCGCACATTGGTCGCACCGCTCGATCTGATCGTGTCGCGCAGCAGCGAGAGACGTCTTGCCCGGACATCGGTCGCCACGACCGTCCCCGTGCTCGCCATGTCCCCGGCGATGGCGATCGTCTTCCCTCCGGGCGAGGCGCACAGATCGAGCACGCGACTGTCAGGCTGTGCATCAACGACCAAGGACACGAGTTGCGAGGCCTCGTCCTGCACAAAGACCGTTCCGTCGGCCGGTCGTCGCAGGGGATTGCCGCTCGCAACGACGAGGCCGTCTGGTGAGTATCGCGCTGGCTCAGTCTCCACGCGGTCCGCGGCAAGCGCTGCCATCGCTTCCTCGCGTGTTACGCGCAGACGGTTGGCCCTCAGCGTCAACGGCGGCGTCGTGTTGTTGAACTCCACCCACCGCTCCACGGCGTCGAATCCATATCGGTCGAGCCATCGCGCGACCAGCCACTCGGGATGCGAATGCGTGATCCCCAGGTACGCGAGGGACGCTTCGCGGTCGCCCGCATCCGGCGGTCTCGGTGGAAGCGGCAAATGAGGACGTTGGCGCAGCGTCGAGCGCAGCACGGCATTGACGAACCCGCTCGCGCTCGGTTTTCTCGCTGCCCGCGTCAGGTTCACCGCATCGTCGACGACCGCCGACGCCGGCACGCGATCGAGATGAAGGATTTGGTAGAGGCTGAGGCGCAGAATTGTCACGACCTCGATATCGAGCTTGGCGAGACGGCGTTTCGCGAAATGCTCGATCAGATGGTCGAGACTGCGCTGCCACCGCAAGGCGCCAGTCACGATCTCCGCCGCCAGCGAGCGGTCGCGCTCGTCCGAGAGCTGCTGCCGGCTGACCTGAAGCGCGGTGGGGAGATCCGCGCGCCCTGAAGTCACCGCCCGAAGCGCGTAGTAGGCCGCAGTTCGGGCAGGCGCCGTCATGACCCGGAGAGCACGGCACCTGGCCTGATCGGGTGACCTGCCAGGAAATCGCGGACAGGCATTGGCCGCCGGCCTTCCGGCTGCACCTCCACGATCGCGAGCGGTCCGCCCCCGCCGGTCGCTACGTGAATCGCGTCGCGCGTAATGTCGACAATCGTGCCGGGTAGAGCAGGTGCCTGGTCTTCATTGCGGCGCGGACCTTCCAGGTCCGCGAGATCGACTCGGGATCGCAGCACAATCAGTCTCGCGCCGTCGAGAAAAGTGTAGGCGTGCGGCCATGGATAGAGCCCACGCACCCGATTGTGGATTACCAATGACGGCTGCGACCAGTCGATGAGTCCCTCTTCTTTTGTCAGGCGCGGGGCATACGTCGCGCGCGCCGGGTCCTGGGGCTCCTCGCGCGCAGTGCCGGCAGCGATCTGCTCCACAACCTGAACCAGCAGATTCGCACCAAGCTCCGCGAGCCCGGCTTCGACCACGTCGCTGGTTTCATCAGGGCCAATCGGGCGGGTTGCCTTGGCGAACATGGCGCCGGCATCGAGCTCCTTGACGACGCGCATGATGGTGACGCCGGTTTCGTCCTCGCCA
>Ga0114129_10003606_pt1 | contig 21771 bp, 12 predicted proteins | sample RhiMetdeltSRZDD1_FD_80071 | JGI IMG/M metagenome (GOLD analysis project Ga0114129, IMG submission 80071) | Populus rhizosphere microbial communities from Tennessee, USA - Rhizosphere MetaG P. deltoides SRZDD1 (version 2) (version 2) | ecosystem: Host-associated > Plants > Roots > Rhizosphere >... | reverse complement strand
TGATCGGACTCAACGACTCGGGCGGCGCGCGCATCCAGGAGGGCGTGCTGTCGCTCGGTGGCTACGCCGACATCTTTCTTCGCAATACGCTCGCCTCGGGTGTCATCCCGCAGATCTCCGCGATCATGGGGCCCTGCGCCGGCGGCGCCGTGTACTCGCCGGCGATCACCGACTTCATCATCATGGTCAAGGGCACGAGCTACATGTTCGTGACCGGACCCGATGTCGTGCGGACCGTGACGCACGAGCAGGTGACGAAGGAGGAGCTCGGCGGCGCGATGACGCACAACGAGCGGAGCGGCGTGGCCCACTTCGCGGTGGACGACGACCAGGCCGCGATCCTGCTCATTCGCGAACTGCTGTCCTTCATGCCGGCGAATAATGTCGACGATCCACCGCGACGTGAGCCCGCGGATCCGCCGGCGAACGCCGATGAGGTCCTCGAGTCGATCGTCCCAGCCTCGCCGAATCAGCCGTACAACATGACCGACGTGATCGGCCACGTCGTCGACGATGGGTATCTGCTGCAGGTGCAGGAGCATTTCGCCAGGAATCTCATCGTCGGGTTCGCGCGCCTGGCAGGTCGCCCCGTCGGGATCGTCGCCAATCAGCCGGCGCACCTTGCCGGCACGCTCGATATCGATGCGGCGGTGAAGGGCGCACGCTTCGTTCGCTTCTGTGATGCGTTCAATATCCCGCTCGTCACGTTCGAGGACGTGCCGGGGTTTCTGCCCGGCACGGGCCAGGAATACGGCGGGGTGATTCGTCACGGCGCGAAGCTGCTGTTTGCATTTGCTGAGGCCACAGTGCCGAAGGTCACGGTGATCACGCGAAAAGCGTACGGCGGCGCGTATTGCGTGATGTCGAGCAAGCACATCCGCACCGATGCCAACTTCGCATGGCCGACGGCGGAAATCGCCGTGATGGGCGCTGAAGGTGCGGTGAACGTGCTTTACAAGCGCGAGCTCGATGCGGCGGGCGATGTCGCCGCGGCGCGGGCGGCACGCATTGCCGAGTATCGCGAGAAGTTCGCCAATCCGTACGTCGCCGCTGAGCGTGGGTTCATCGACGAGGTCATCCGTCCCCGTCAGACACGCGCGAAAGTGATCGCCGCGCTGGCCGCATTCGAGACCAAACGCGACCGGAATCCCCCGAAGAAGCACGGCAACATTCCGCTGTGATACCAGAGCCTAGAGCCGAGAGCCCAGAGCCATTACTCTAAACAATCCGATTGCCCGTCCTCGCCGCAGGTGAACATGCTGGGGATCTCTGCGAGGGTCCACTCGCGAGTGTTCTTCCAGACGCGGGTGTGCCCATAGCGGAGCGACGTCCATCCCAACCGGTCCTTGGCGAGCCACACGCGGTGGAGCGCGAACTTCTCATCGTCACCGAGGAGGTGATAGGACTCGTGAAGAAGGATCGTCGCGCGCTCGATGTCGTCAACCGGGTACTTGAAGAACGCGGGGTAGATGGTTATGACCGCAAAGGGGAAGTTCGTCGCCGCGTAGGCGGTGGGATGACCGACGTAGCGGTTCCACCAGTTATCCGTACGACGAAAGCTCACGACGCGGCGGAGCGCTGACGCTTCTCGAGAGAAGCCCGCTCCATCAAGTACGTGAGTCGCCTCCATCAGCACCTGCCGTTCGTGAGGCGTCACCGGTTCTGACGTGAGGAGCAGCGAGGCGTACGCGGTCGTCAGGATGGTGACGACGACGCCGAAGATCCACAGCACCCACTGTCCGAAGGTACGACCGCTGGCCTCATGGGTCGACTGCGCCGACGGCACACCTTCGTTCGGCGTCAACGGCAGGTCACAACGACGGCAGACCACCTCCGTCGAGAAGTTCACCAACCCGCAGTTCGCGCACTTGATGCTGTTCAGCGACCGCTCCTTCTCTTCTGATATCGGCCGCGTCCGATGCGAGTCTCCTGACACTGGATGCTAGAATTGCTTGATTTTGCGCAAGATCCTCATCGCCAACCGCGGGGAGATCGCGGTGCGCGTCATGCGCGCGTGTCGTGACATGAGCCTCGCGACGGTGGCGGTGTATTCGGAATGCGATCGCGCTGCGCGCCACGTCCGCGTGGCGGATGAGGCAATCGCGATTGGTCCGAGTCCTCCGGGTGAGAGCTACCTTCGCATCGACCGCATCATCGATGCGGCGAGGGCCAGTGGCGCCGACGCGATACATCCAGGGTACGGCTTCCTGTCAGAGAACGAGGACTTTGCTGCCGCGTGTCGCGACGCAGGGATCACGTTCATCGGGCCGACCGCTGAGGCGATTACGTTGATGGGCAGCAAGACCGCGGCACGACGTGCCGCGATGGCTGCCGGCGTGCCCGTAGTGCCCGGCACCGAAGAGCCGCTTGCTGCCGACGTGCCAGATGCGCTGATCGTCGAACGGGCCCGGCAGATCGGCTTTCCGGTGATGGTCAAGGCAGTGGCCGGCGGCGGCGGAAAGGGCATGCGGGTCGTCAGCAGCCCTGCCGATCTGCCCTCAGCCATCCGCGCCGCGCGATCGGAAGCGGGCGCCGCCTTCGGCGATTCGACGATCTATCTCGAGCGTCGTCTCGAACGGCCACGCCACATCGAAGTGCAACTCCTCGCCGATCACCATGGCACGGTGCTCGCGTGCGTCGAGCGCGAGTGCTCGATTCAGCGGCGTCATCAGAAGGTGATTGAAGAGACACCATCACCTGTCGTCTCCCCGGAACAGCGCGCGCGTCTGACCGCTGCGGCGGCGGCGGTCGCGGCATCGGTCGGCTACACGAACGCGGGGACGGTCGAGTTCCTCCTCGACGAGCAGGGCCGCTTCTACTTCCTCGAGGTGAACACCCGTATCCAGGTCGAGCATCCGGTGACAGAGATGATCACGGGCGTGGATCTTGTGGCGTGGCAGATTCGGATCGCACGCGGCGAACGGTTGGACGTGCCGGCGGACCAGTTGTTGGTGCCCCGTGGCCATGCGATCGAGTGCCGGGTGTACGCCGAGGATCCTGACGCCGGCTTCCTGCCATCCCCGGGCCGGATCACGTCGCTCCGCATCCCGTCCGGTCCCGGCATCAGAGATGACGGCTGGGCTGAGACGGGAACCGACGTGCCGGTCTTCTATGACCCGCTGATCTCCAAGCTGATCGCCTGGGGAGCCGACCGGCCGCAGGCGATTGCGCGGATGCGTCGTGCGTTGATGGAATACGAGGTGCGGGGTATCCGGACCAGCCTGCCGTTCTTCCAGTGGATGCTGCGCCAGCCGTCGTTTGTGTCGGCGGAGTTCCACACTGAATTTCTGGACGAGCTCTTGCAGCGTCGCGCCGGTGAGGGCTTCTCGGAAATAGATCCGTCCCTCGAAGAGGTCGCGGCCATAGCCGCGTGCATCGCCGATGTGGAGGGCGAGCTTGCTGGCCGGTCCGGAAGCACCGGCGCTCCTGCTGGTGAGGGGACCCTCAAGCCGGTCCTGTCCGCCTCCGCGAGGGTTGCGGCGGACAGTTCGGACCGGCCGGTGCGGAGCTGGAAGGACCGGGCGCGTCTCGAGGGTCTGCGCGGATGACGTGCGATCTCGAAACGCCGGGTGGACGACGAACGATCGAGTTCCGGCGGCGGGGATCGGCGTGGGAAATGACACTGGACGGCCGGATACTGAGCGTGGACGTCACTGCTACTGGAGGGCGATGGTCCCTCTTAATTGGGCCCGACACGTCGAGTCGCCGGAGCTACGAAGTCGCCGTCGAGCGGCGCTCGAACGGCGAGCGGATCGTTTACGTGAATGGCCTCGCCGTTCCAGTGTCGATCGTGGATCCGCGCGAGCGCCTGGTGCAGAGACGTGGCAACGTGTCCGACGGGACCGGTCCCCGGTCGATTGTGTCGCCGATGCCCGGACGGATCGTCAAAGTGCTGGTGCGGGAAGGTGACGTCGTCGCCGCGCAGCAAGGGCTCGTCGTCGTCGAGGCGATGAAGATGGAGAACGAGCTGCGCGCGCCTCGCGCCGGTCAGGTCAGCGCGGTGAAGGTCGTCGAGGGGATGTCGGTCGAGGCCAAAGCGGTGCTCGTGACACTAGCGTGAAGATCAAGTCTCTTACCGCCCCGTTCCGCCATCCGGCGACGCAGAAGGCGCGCGTGATCGTCCGCCGCATCGTGATCGTGTGCGCGGTGATTCTCGCCGTGGCCGTGGTCACCTCGGTGGCGGTGGACGTCGGCCCTGCCTTGAAGGGGCTCGCCGAACGGGAGGGGTCGCGGTACCTGGGGCGTCCGTTGACGATCGGCCGCATGGAGGTGCGGTTGTGGGACGGCAGCTACGTCTTCGAGGATCTGCGCATCGACAGCCTGCCGCCGACCTCCACGCCGTTCCTCGTCGCCAAACGAATCACGGTCGTCAATTCCTGGCGCACACTCTTCAACCGTCGGTTCGTGCTCGAGCAGATCGAGATGACCGACTGGCGCATGCACGTTGAGACGACGGCGAACGGCAGCACCAATTTCCCCAACTTCAGACGTGGGCCGCGCGGGCAGAGCCGCTGGACGACGACGCTCGCCTACGTGCACGCCCATCGTGGTGAGTTCACGTACCAGGACTTCGGCTCCAACTGGGGCGTCGTCACTCGAAATATCGACGTCGTCGTCGAGAAGCCAACGCCTGACGCCAAGTATCGCGGCACTGCGAAGTTCACGGACGGCCTGACCGCCATTCAGAACTACGTGCCGTTCCGCACCGATATGGACTCGAGCTTTCAGATCGACGCCGGACGTCTGACATTCGACCGGATGTCACTGATTACCGAGGGCACCCGTTCCGAGCTCATTGGCGATGTGAACTTCACGTACTGGCCCGAGCTGATGCTCTCGATGAAGTCGGACATCGATTTCCCCAAGGCGAAGGAGTTGTTCTTCGCCGGCGATACGTTTTCGCTGAGCGGCAAAGGCAAGTTTGCCGGCTCGTTCCACCTGTTCAAGGAACTGTTGCCGAACGGCCAGCAGCGTACCGGTCGCGAGTTGAAAGGGCAGTTCCAGACCGATGTCCTTGGCGTCAATCGCTACCGGTTCAGCAACGTGCGCGGCGACGTGCGGTGGACGCCAGAGGTGCTCGCCGTGACCGACTCGCGTGCCAACGCGTATGGCGGCGCGGCGCGGTTCAGCTATCGCATGGCGCCGCTCAACGAAAAGGGCGTGACGCCGACGGCGAGCTTCGATGTCAACTACGAGGGAATCGATCTGCTCACGCTGAGCGATCTCTGGCAGCTCGACGGGATCACGCTTGCCGGCCGGATCTCGGGCACGAATCTGCTCAAGTGGCCGATCAGGCGCTATCGCGATCACACCGGCGGCGGCCGCGTGCGCTTCACGCCGCCCGACGAGAGCGTGTTGATGAGCAGGGACATGCCCCTCGAGCGGATTTCCGCGCGCGACGCGCGCGGACTGGAGGTCGGTCCCTTCAGTCCCCTGACGCCGATCGATCCCGTTCCTGTGGGCGGCGAGATCGTCTACGAGTACGGTCCCGAGTGGATCGACATCAAGCCGAGCCACATCGCGACCGAGTCCACGTACGTCGAAGTGCAGGGCCGCACGAAATACGGTGAGGAATCGGACCTGCCGTTTCACGTGTCGAGCGCGGACTGGCAAGAAAGCGATCGCGTCTTTGCCGGAGTGCTGACCGCATTCGGATCGCGGACGAAAGCCATTCCGATTGGCGGTTACGGCACGTTCGATGGTGGCATGACGGGGGCCTTCAGGAATCCGCGCATCGAGGGCGACTTCGCCGGCGAGCAGATGCGGGCCTGGGATGTGGTCTGGGGTGCGGTGCGCGGCAAGGCGCTGATCCACGACAGCTACGTGGACGTCAACGACGTCACGATCAGCTCTGGACCGTCAGTGGTCACGACGACAGGGCGCTACTCACTCGGATTCCCGCGTAAGGACCTGGGGGAAGAGATCAACGCCCACATCGAGATCAAGGGCCGGCCAGTGGCGGATTTGCGTCAGGCGTTCGGAATCGAGGAGTACGACATCGACGGTCTGTTGACCGGCACGTTCGACATCAAGGGCAAGTACCTCGAGCCCGAGGGCTCGGGGCGAATGGAGATCGCCAACGCCATCTTCTATGGCGAGCCTGTGGACACGGCGACGAGTGCGCTGCAACTCGAGGGCAAAGGCGCGAGGCTGCAGAACATCCAAATCCTCAAGGGTGGCGGCCGCGGCACCGGCAATGCCTACATCGGCTGGGACGGCAGCTATTCGTTCAACTTCGACGCGCGCGGCATCGCCGCCGAATCGATCACGCTCAGCAAGTCGATCGGTCAGCCGATTTCCGCGCTGCTGAACTTTACCGCCGCGGGCAGTGGCACGTTCGAGGCGCCGCGCTACGAAGTCAAGGGTCAGTTGAACGACGTGTTCGTCGCCGACGAAGGCATCGGCACCATAGCCGGCGGCATCAACGTCAACAACGGCTTGATGGCGGTGCAGCTCGAGGCCGCCTCACCTCGACTCTCAGTCACCGTCGCCGGCCAGATCTCGATGCCCGAGCAGGACGCGGACGTCACGTTCATGGTGCTCGATACCTCACTCGATCCGTACGTCCGTCTGTTCCTGCCGCAGCTCTCGCCGTTCACCACCGCCGTCGTCGGCGGATCGGTACGCGTGGTCGGCAATCTGGGTGATATCGACAATCTGCTCGTGGACGCCACGGTCGACAGCCTCGACATGCGCTTGTTCGACTACGCGTTGCGCAATGCCCGACCGATTCGCCTGGCGCTCGATCGCCACACCGTCCGCGTCGTGGACATGCGCATCGTCGGTCAGGATACGCAAATTGACATCGCCGGCGTCACCAACCTGCACGATCGGACCATCAACATGCGCGCCAACGGCGATGCGAACCTCGCGGTGCTTCAGGGCTTCATCTCGGATCTGCGAAGCTCGGGCATGGCCTCGTTGTCCGGGACGCTCGAGGGGCCACTCGACAATCCGATCGCCGGCGGCACGTTGACGCTGAAGAATGGTCGCATCCGCCACTTCGCGCTGCCGCATGCGCTCGAGAACATCGATGGGCCGATTCGCTTCGACTCGCGCGGCGTCACGCTCGATGGGCTGACCGGCCGGCTGGGCGGCGGTGACATCAAGTTCGGCGGACGTGTGGACAAGGACGGCTACCTGCCCGGCCGCTTCGACGTGACGATGAACGGGCGTGACATGCGGCTGCGGTTCCCGGAAGGCATGCGTTCGCTCGTCGATGCCGATCTGACGCTGCAAGGGACGCGTGAGAGTGCGGTGCTGTCCGGTCTGGTCGCCGTCAAAGATGCGGTGTATGCGCAGTCGTTCAACGCCACCGGGAGCCTGTTCGATTTCGGCGGGGAGGCCGCGCTGGCGCCAGCCGCTGCCCCAGCAACAGACACGTTGCCGGTGCGTCTGGACATCCGGATCAATGCGCCGTCCACGCTGCAGGTGCAGAACCGGACGCTGCGGCTCGTCGCCAACGCCGACCTGCAGTTGCGCGGGACCATCGAACGCCCCGTGCTCCTCGGCAGCGCCGAGATCGTTCGCGGCGAAGCGCGCTACGAAGGCAAGCGCTTCCTGATTACGCGCGGCACCGTGGATTTCAACAACCCGACGCGCCTCGAGCCGTTTCTCGACATCGAGGCAGAGACAAGCATCCGCGTGCCGCAGGAAACCTATCGCATCACGCTGCGGGTCACCGGTCCCTTGACTGGCACCCCGAACTTCAGCTTCGATTCGGATCCGCCGCTCGGTGAGATCGAGATCCTCGCGCTGATCTTCGGAGACGTGGCGCCAGGCACCAACGCCGAGTTGCGGCAGTTCGACGAGACCACGCCGCAGGCGCGCCTCTTCCGCGAACGCGCGGCGCGCGCGTTGACCGGCGTCTTGTCATCCGAAGTCAGCCGCGTCGTCGAGGAAACGTTTGGCGTCGATACGTTCCAGATCACCCCGTCGCTGCAGGATCCCAACACGCAGTCGGCGCGCAACATCGAGCCGGGCATGCGGTTGACGGTGCTCAAACGGCTGTCGGATCGCCTCTATCTGACCTACTCGCGCAGCCTCACATCGTCCAATCGTGACCAGGTGGTCCTGCTCGAATTCGATCAAAGCGATCGTCTCTCGTGGATCCTGTGGCGCAACGAGGACGGCATCTACGCCCTCGATTGGCGCATCAGGAAGACGTTCTAGATGAGACAGCTGCGCGGCGTCCTCATCCTACTGTCTTCGGTATTCTGCATTCTGATTTCCCCGCGACCAGCCGAAGCCCAGGCCGGCCAGCCCATCGTCGAAATCCAACTCGATGAGGAGGGCCGCGTCGTCAACGAGCCGGCGGTGCTGCGGCTGATCGAGACGCGTGTCGGTGACCGTCTGTCGGTGCGTGCGGTGCGCGAGACGATCGCGCACCTGATGGCATTGGGCCGCTACGAGGACGTGCGGGTTGAGAGCGAGCCCGTCGGCAGCGGCGTCCGTGTGAAGTACGTGCTGATGCCGCGTCATCCGATCGATCGCATCACCTTCGCCGGCCGCACAGAACTCCCCGAGGACGACCTTCGACAGCGAATCACCGAGCGCTTCGGGAACTCGCCGAGCACGACCCGTCTCACCGAAGTCACCGAGATGCTGCGTCTCGAATATCGCCGGCGCGGCTACCCGGCGGCGAAGCTGACGCCACGGCTGGAGGCCACGCACGACCCGGATCGTTCCACGCTGGTCATCGAGGTCAACCCCGGTCCGCGCGCGAAGATTCTCGATGTCCGGGTGACGCAAGTCGACGCAATCGAGCGCAGCACACTCACCGAGGTGCCGGACATCAAGGTCGGCGACACCTACGACGAGAACGAGATCGGCCGCAAAACGCAGGCGTGGGAGACCCGCATGCGAGCGCGGGGTTACTACGAGGCCCGCGCCAACCGGAACGCGAGTATCTCCGAAGACGGCTCAGTGTTTCTGTTCCTGAACCTCGAGCTCGGCCCGATGGTCCGGCTCGTGTTCGAGGGTGACCCGCTGCCCGGTGGCGAGGTGGACCGACTGGTGCCGGTGCGCCGAGAGGCCTCGGTCGACGAGGATCTGCTCGAGGATTCGCAGACCGCGATCGAGACGTATCTGCATGCGCAGGGCTATCGCGATGCGACCGCGATGTATACGCGCCAGGAGAGTACCGGTGAATTGGTCATCACCTTTCGCATCGCTCGCGGACCCCGATTTGTCGTGCGCGGCGTCGCGCTGACCGGCAACTTCGTGTTGGTGACGCAGCAGCTCCTTCCGCTGCTGCGGCTGAAGGAAGGTGAGCCGTTCGTGCGCTCGACGCTGGCGATGGGTGTCGCCGCGATCGAGAGCTTCTATCGGACCTCCGGCTTCACGCGCCCGCAGGTGAAGGCCACCGAAAGCGTGATCGCACCGGAAGACGTCGCGAATCCGGATCGTCTCGTCACCGTCACCATCGCCGTTGTCGAGGGCCCGCGTACCGAGGTCCGGTCGGTCACCTTCCAGGGCAACATGGCGCTGAATGATGCCGAGCTCCGCAACCGCATCTCGACGGCGCCTGGCCGCGTGTATTCAGTCGTCGATGTCCAGTCCGATCGGGACGCGATCGCGCAGGCCTATCACGATCGCGGGTTTGAGAGCGTCGTGGTCACGCCGCAGCCGACGTTTGCCGAGAACGACACCCGCGCCGATGTCCGCTTCACGATCGTCGAAGGGCCGCAGATCATCGTCGACCACATCATCATCTCCGGCAACCGCCGCATCAGCACCGAGACCATCGAGCGCGAGATTTCCTTGCGACCGGGCGAACCGTACGGCGAAGCCGCTGTGGTGCAGAGCCGGATCAATCTCAACCGGCTCGAGCTGTTCCGGCGTGTGCAAATCGAGGCGCTGGCACATTCGGGCGAGACGCGTCGCGACGTCCTGGTGCAGGTCGAAGAATCCCGGTCGACGACGGTGGACTTCTCGGCCGGCGTCGAGGGCGGGTACTTCGCAAGACCGACCGGTGAAGGCGGTCTCGCCGAGGACCGCTTCGAGGCCACGCCGCGTGGATCGATTCAGGTGACGCGGCGCAATCTCTGGGGCAAGAACCGGACGATCACGCTGTTCACGCGCGTCAGCCTGCGCACCAGGGACACGCAGCCGAATGCCATCGTCTTGACTCCGCCACAGACGATCGAAAGCGACTACGGATTCCACGAATACCGCGCGCTCGCTTCGTACCGGGAGCCGCGCCTGTTCCGATCGTCCGCCGAGATTCTCGTGACCGGCATCGTCGAGCAGGCATTCCGTCCGAGCTTCAACTTCGCCCGCAAGGTCGTGCAGGCGCAGGTGGGCAACCGTTTGTCCGACCTCTACACCGTCAGCGGGGCCTACTCGTTCCAACGCACACACCTGTTCGACATCAGAGCCTCTGAGGATGATCCGCCGTGGCTGATCGATCGTCTCTTCCCGCAGATTCGGATATCGAAGTTCTCCGGCACGATCTTCCGGGACAGCCGCGATCCCGGCGAAGCGCTCGATCCCACGCACGGCACACAAGTGATTGCGACGGCCGATTTGGCGGCGCGTGCGATCGGGTCGGAGGTGGGCTTCATCAAGATGTACCTCCAGAGTTACTACTATCACCAGCTGCCGATCCCGCGGCGAGTCGTCCTGGCGCTCGGCGCCCGCGTCGGACTGGCGCACGGGTTCAACCGGGAGTTCAGTGGCGGGACGATTCCCGGCCTGCCGACGAGCGGGACGATCAACGGCTTGCCCGCGAGCGAGCGCTTCTTCACGGGCGGCGACACCTCCGTCCGCGGGTTTGCGCTCGATCGCCTCGGCAATGAGCGGACCATTTCCCCGACCACTGGGTTCCCGACTGGCGGCAACAGCGTGGTGGTGGTGAACAGCGAGCTGCGCGCGCACTTGTTCGGCGCGTTCCACGGCATCGGATTCCTGGATGCCGGCAACGTCTTTCCGCTGGCCAGCGATCTCAGCTTCATCGATCTGCGTCCAGCCGCCGGATTCGGCCTGGCCTACAAGTCACAGCGCATCGGCCTGGCGCGCATCGATCTGGGCTTCAATCTGGACCCGAAGGAGTTCGTGCTCGGCGCCCCCGAGCGGCGCTGGGTGTTGCACTTCCTGCTCGGACAACCCTTCTGAGGTTGGCAGGTAATGCAACATTCAAAATGCAAAATGCAAAACACAGGACCGCAAGGGTGGGGAATCTTCTGTTTGCATTTTGCCTTTTGCATTTTGAATTACAGCACTGCGGATGCTCAGCAGCTTCTCGACCGCGTCCTCGCGCGGATCGGGACTGAAGCCATCACCCAGACCGATGTGGAGGCGCTCGTCGAGTTCGGTCTCATCGAGGCGAGATCGCCGACCGTGCCCGCGGCGGTGCAGCAGGCGATCGATCGGCAGCTGATCCTGAAGGAAGTCGCGCGATTTCCCTCGGGCGGGCCTCCGGCTGCCGACGTCGAGCAGCAGGTTGCCGCCATGAAAGCGCGAGTCGGTGACCGGCTCGGCCAGATGCTGCAGATCACTGGTCTCGACGAAGATCGTCTGCGCGGCCTGGCGCGTGACACGCTTCGTATACGGATGTACCTCCAGCAGCGCTTTGGCATTGCCAATCAGGTCGGTGAGGACGAAGCGCGGAAGTATTTCGAGGCGCATCGCGAGGAGTTCACACGCAACGGGATGCCGCTCACTTTCGAGGAGGCGGCGGCAGAAGCGCGTCAGCGTGCGGCAGCCACGCGTGTGCAGGGTGCGGTGAGCCTGTGGCTGCAGGATTTGCGCATGCGCTCGGATGTCGCGCTCGTCACGAGCCCGTCAGGGCAACCCGCAATACCTCGAGCGAATTGAAGCCGGCGTGACTCACGATCGGCGCCACGCTGCTCCGGCGCCGCAGATACACGATCGCCCAGACCGCTCCCAGCGCGCCGGTCGCAATGACGGCATCCCACCCTTGCGGATAATGTCCCAACCCGAACGCGACGCTCAGCACGATCACGCCGACGACCGGTCCGCCGAGGTGCTGCTCGAAACGACGGATCAGAAACGCCCGCTGCAGTTCCTCGCGAACGCCGCCGGCCAGCACCGCGATCAATCCCAGCATCGCCGCTTGATGCGGACCACCCGCTGCGAGCTGCTCGATCGGGTTCTCCGTGACGTTGTGAAGGCCGGGCAGCAGGCGCATCAGCCCGGTCAACAGCAGTCCGACCATCAGGAAGACAAGTGGGACGAGCGCCAGTCCGACACCCACCTCGCGAAGCATCGGTCGATCGCCCAGCCACAACCGGCGCGGGCTCTCGCGGTGCGCGCGCGTCAGTGCCACCATCAGCGCGGTCAGCACCACAGAGTCGATCAGCAGCAGCGCGAACGCGAACGCCGGTGCCAACTGTCCGCTGCCTGTCCTCGGATTCAGTCCTGCGGCGGCGAGCAATTGGCCGATCACGATCTGCGTGGGCAAGCTCGAGCACAGAACGACCTCGACCACGGCGATCACGCGCCTTTGGCCCACTGTTTGTGAATCGGCTGGGCTTGCAAGGGTCGGCGGTACCGGATCGGGATAGACCATGTAAATATGACAGAGTAACATTCGAAGAACATGTCCAGCACGTCAGGGGAACGCGTCCTCATCGTCGAGGATGAGCCCAGCACGCGCCTCGGTCTCACCGAGTTAGTGCGCACCTGGGGCTTTACGACCGACTCCGCGGGCGACGGAGAAGAGGCGCTTCAACGCATTACCGTCTTTCGCCCGAACATCATCATCTCCGACCTCGTGATGCCGCGCATGGGTGGTCTCGAACTGCTGCGCGCACTCAAGGACGATGGCGGGGATTACACCGTCGTGATTCTGACCGCACAGGGAACCGTCGAAACTGCGGTCGAAGCCATTAAAGAAGGCGCCTACGACTATTTGAACAAACCGATCGAGCCGCAGCGGCTGAAGATCCTCCTCGACAAGATCGTCGAGCGGCAGGACACGCTGCGCGAGGTCAAGGTGCTGCGCAAGCAGCTCCGGGAGCACGGCACGTTCGGCAAGATGATCGGTAGCAGTCCGCAGATGCGGAAGGTCTATCAGGTCGTCGAGCAGGCGGCGCCGACCTCCGCGTCGGTGTTGATTTGGGGGGAGTCGGGCACGGGCAAGGAGCTCGTCGCCCAGACCATTCATCAATTGAGCTCGCGCGGACAGATGCCGTTCGTGCCGATCAACTGCGCGGCCATTCCCGAGACACTGCTCGAGAGCGAGATCTTCGGCCACGAGAAGGGCGCGTTCACTGGTGCCGTCGATCGTCGCGCCGGCTGCTTCGAGCTGGCCGATCACGGCACGCTGTTTCTCGACGAGATCGCCGAGATGACGCCGGCCACGCAGGTCAAGCTGCTGCGCGTGCTGCAGGAGCGCAAGTTCCGGCGCCTCGGCGGACGCAGCGAGGAGACGGTCGACGTCCGTGTCATCGCCGCGACCAACGTCAATCCCGGCGACGCGGTCCGCAACGGCAAGCTCAGAGAAGACCTGTACTATCGGCTCAACGTGTTCGCCATCGAGCTGCCGCCGCTGCGTCTGCGCAAGGAGGACCTGGCGCTACTGGTACAATCCTTCCTCGCCGACTTCAACGCCCGCAATAACAAGCAGGTGTCGGCGCTCGATCCGGCGGCGATGCGGATCCTCGAGCAGTACAACTGGCCCGGGAACGTCCGCGAGCTGCGCAATGTGATCGAGCGCGCCGTGATCCTCAGCTCGGGCGAGTTCATCGATCAGAAGCAGTTGCCGCCGCTCGTCACCGATTCACCCGATGTCGTGAAGCCGACGTTGTCGTTGACGCCAGGGACGACGGTGGAGGAGGCGGAGACGCGGTTGATCCTGATGACGCTCGAACACACGCGCGACAACAAGACGCGCGCCGCCGAGATCCTCGGGATTAGCTTGAAGACCCTGCACAACAAGTTGAATAAACTGCGCGGCCGCGGCAAGCGGTCGGAAGAAGAAAGCGTGACCCCTTAAGAGATCGACGTGCGCTTCAGTATCAGGGTCAAGCAGATTGTCGGCGTGACGCTCATCGTCGGCCTGGCGGTGGTCGCGCTGAGCATTCTGTACGCCGCCCGTCTGACCGACGTGGTGCTCCACGAGAGCTATTCGCGCGGGCAGTTGATGGCGAGGACCATCCTGCACCGCGCCGGCGCGGTGGTCACCGGCGACGGCGATCCGTGGACGCAACTGCGCGGCGATTCCGGACTGCGATCGATCATCGAGGCGAGCGCCTACAGCGACAACATCACCACGGCGACGATCGTCGACACCAACGGCATCATCGTCATCGCCAACCTGCGATCGATGGTCGGGCAGTTGAGTCCGCAGCAGGACGACCTCGGAGCGCTCGATGAGTCGGACGCCTACGCGAAGCTGAAGGAGATCTACACCGGCGACGGGCGCACGCTCGAAGTGCGCGAGCAGTTGAAGCGCGGCGACGAAGAGTTCGGCTCGATCCGCATCGGCGTCTCGACCTTGTTGATGCGCCGTGAACTCGATGAGTTGTTCTGGGGCGCGCTGTTCACGGTGACGGCGGCCCTCGGGATCGCCGTGTTCGTGGCGGGCGTCTTCGCGCAACTCCTGCTCCGGCCGATTCACGTCTTGCGCAGCGGCTTGACCCGACTCGGGAAAGGTGAGTTCGGCGTTCGGCTCGATCTGCCGCCGGGTGACGAGTTCGGTGAGCTCGGCAACTTCTTCAACACCGTCAGCGAGCAGCTCTCCGCGGACCGGTCGCTCCTCGCCGGCCAGAAAGCCAATCTGCAGACCGCTGTTGAACATCTCGAGGACGCGGTCGCGTTGTTCAACCCCTCAGGTGAGTTGCTCTTCAGCAATCCAGCGATGCAGACGACGCTCCCCGGCGATGCAATTGGGCGCGCGCTGCAGGGCCTGCTGCCCAGCGGGCATCCGTATCGTGGGCTCGTCGAGGAGACGCTCGCCACGCGGCGTTCGCGCGGTCCCGTACAGAGTCAGCGTCATCCCACCGAACCGATTACGGTGGGCGCCGGCGCCGCGGTCGCACAGGCGGCGGATGTGAAAGCGGCCGACGAGGAATTGATCATGACGCACGCCATCGCCGGCACGAGCGGTGAGCTCGTGGGCGTGCTGCTCGTGTCGCGCAACCTCGCGCACCTGTCGCGGATGCAGTCGACGCTTGCCTACTCGCGGAAGCTGGTGGCGCTCGGTCGCCTGACCGCCGGCATCGCCCACGAGGTGAAGAACCCGTTGAACGCGATGATGATTCACCTCGAGCTGCTGCGGACGAAGATTCGCGCAACGCAGACAGCCGTGCAGCCGGAGCCTGTTGCGGCGGCGGGCGGAATGCTCGGGCTTGGGCCAGGGCGCGCAACTGCGCTCCCGTCACCCGTCCAGGGCGCACTCGAGCACGTCTCCGTCATAGAAAGCGAAATCCGCCGGCTGGATGAGGTCGTGCAGGGCTTCCTCAAGTTCACACGGCCTGAAGACCTCCGCCTCCAGCCTGTAAAGGTTCATGCGTTGATGGACGAGATCCTTCCCATCATCGAAACCGAGGCCAATAAGAACAACGTGAAGGTGACTGTCGATGTGCCGCCATCAGTTCCGGCGGTCAATGGGGACTCAGCCATGCTGCGCCAGGCGTTTCTGAACCTGGCCATCAACGCCTGTCAGGCGATGCCCACCGGGGGCTCGTTGCGCCTGAAGGCCGGCCCTTCTTCCCGCGCCCGCGTCGAAATACTGGTGCAGGACAGCGGGGTCGGTATCGCCCCCGAGCATCTGTCGAAGATTTTCAACCTCTACTTCACGACCAAGGAACGGGGGACCGGCATCGGCCTTTCCATGGTCTATCGCATCATTCAGATGCACGACGGCGAAGTCGAGGTACAGTCAACTCCAGGGCGGGGAACGACATTCCGCGTCCTGCTCCCGCGAGCGAGCGGGATTTAACGGACCACGAGATGATGCGTACGATGTGCTCCCATCGTTCGTCGATCGTGAACCGGCGTTGGGCACTGAGCCTGGCGATGTGTGCCTTGTCCGCGGCGCTGGCCGGTGGGTGTGCGAAAGCACGCGCCGAGACCGTGCCCGACGGACCTCCGTTGGCCACACCGCAGCCGCCGTCGCGCGTGTTCGCGCCGATCGAAGAAGAACCGTTAGTGTCGTCGCCGGTGGCTGAAGCGCCGGTGGCACCGGCGCCGCGTGTACCGGCCAACACGCAGCCCGCGCGGCGCACGCCGCCGCCCGAACCGGAGAAGCCCACCCCGGCGCCTGCGCCGGCGGCTTCAGTGGAGGCACCTCGCGTGCTGAGCGCGGTGTCCGCGCCCCTCGATCCTGAGGCGGAAAAGCGAATCAATGAGCTGCTGCGCAACGCGAAGGGGGATCTCAGTCGCGTGGACTACCGCGGTCTGACGCGAGGCGGCCGGGAGCAATACGACTCGGCCAAGGGATTCACCGAGGAAGCGGAGAAGGCGCTCAAGGAGCGCAACTTCATCTACGCGCAGACGGCCGCTGATAAAGCCGCGAAGCTCGCTGCGGAACTATTGGGTCGATAGGGCGCGGCATGCTGAGGCATGCCGCCCCTACTAGAAACTGATTCCCATCGCGAAATGGACGCGTGGTTTGCCGTCTTCGGGCCACGCGATATCCAGATCCAGCTTCATCACGGCGGCGCCGAGAAACACGCCGCCGCCAATTCCGCGCTCGAACGGTTGATCGCCAAGGCTCGTCCCTGAGTTCCACACCGTGCCGGCATCGATGAATGCCTTCACGCCCAATTTCGACACGCGTAGCGGCGAGTTGAGCGGGACGCGCACCTCTGCCGAGACCGCCGCCATGCTGTCGCCGGCGCGATGTCCGGTTCGATAGCCGCGCAGTGAGTCCCAGCCGCCGAGCAGCGACTGCTCGGCCTCAGGCAGCGGCCCGTCCGATCGCTCGAGCTGTCCGCGCAGCGCGACGACGATCCGGGGTCCGATGCCGACGTAGCCACGCGCGTCGGTCGTCCATCGTCCGGCGCTTCCGGTTTCGAACGAGACGGCCTCCCAGCCGATGCGCGTGTGAATGGCATTGCGCGGAAACAGTGGGTCGATGCGCGTGTCGAACGTGACGTGCGGGCCTCCGACGACCTGTCGCGCGTCGTAACTGTCGCCAAACTCGACCTGCGCGATGCTCGCGCTGCCGCCGACCCGCATCCACGGCACGATGGCGTGATCGGCTTCGAACCGTACCTGCTGCCGAACATCGGGGACGTCGAAGAACGGATTGACGCGGCGATTGACCCAGAACGCGACGCCGGCGCGCGTGCGCTGATCGTTGAACGATCGCTCCAACTCGACGCCGGCGCGCCGCTCGCCGCCCCATGAGAACGGGAACGACAGCCTGCTGTCCTGGCCAATCGGGTCGGTGAACGCCGGCCGGATGCCGTAGGTGAATCCGTAGCCATCGGCGTAGTTGAGGATCGGCCACCACACCATCGAGCTGCGGACACGCGCGCCGAAGCCCGGCGTCAGATCGTCGGCGCTGACGCCGGCGCGCTCGTCGACGACGATCATGATGAGGATGTCCGCGGGGTTGTCGATCGAACGAAACCGCTTGCGGAGCTCCACGTCGTCGAAGCGATCGCTCGTGCGGAGGGCCTGCTCTGCCTCGGCGAGGCGGGCGTCAGTCGCCGGGTCACCTGGCTTGAGCCCACTCAGACCGATGATGTCCGCATCGGGAGTGGTGTGATTGCCATGCACCCTGATCTCGGCAATCGTTTCCTGAGCAACCGCCCACGACGGGACCGCCAGGAAACAGACGATCGTCACGAACAACGCACGGCGCTTCACCTTTGCCCTTTGACCTTTGCCTTTTGACTTCGGCGCGACAGCGCCGTTCATCGAACCTTCGTGGCGACTGTCGCGAGTTTGTAGTCGTAGTAGTCGACCGCGTAGCGCCCGTCGATTTCGCCCGTCGCGAGCGTGAGATCAACTCCGATCCGCAGCGATCGCGGCAGCCACACTGACGGGAAGGGCTGTCCCATCTCCATCGCGGCGTTCATGCCATCGAGGTGGACGAGCCATCGTCCGGGCAGGAAGTCGAGATCGACGTTCTTGAAATCGTATTTGAGAATCTGGTGTTCGGCGGGATCGATCCAGAGTGTGACGAGCGCGCCCTTGTTGATCTTCGTCTGAATCTCGGCGTCCCGTTTGCGCAGCTCCTTATTGGGACGCGTGCGTCCCTCGTCGAACAGCTTCGAGGGGTAGTACTCGATCTTCAGCACGTTGCGCCCTTCGAACTGATCGCGGCCGGCCAAGGCGTAATGACCCGGGTCGAACTTGAATCGCATGAAGTAGGCGGCGGAGATAAAGCCCGGCTCGAGCGCCTGGCGCACGCCTTCCTCGGTGAGCGGCGTTGCGCTCGCGGCGTCCTGCCCAGGGTTCGCGCCCTTCTCACGTTCGGCGCGCCGTTTCTCCCGCTCGTCCTCGAGCTTCAGCCACATCTCTTCCGCCTTGCGCCGATCCTCCTCGCCGATTGTGACGCCGTTGATGCGCACCGGGCTCTTGATGAACCTGCCGTCGCGCGGAAACCACGTGGACTCGCGACGCGCGCCATACAACGGCGTCCCGCCGGGGCCGATCAGCTGGATCGTTTCGCGTTCGTCGAGGACGTATTGCTGCAGCTTCTTCCAGTTGTCGTCGCGCCGCTCGAGCACGCCTGCCATGAACGCATCAAGGTCTGTTGCCTGAGCGGGCGTCGCGGTTTGTGCGCGAGGCGCGATCGACGCTGCGACCAGACCGGCGGCGAGGACGAATCGGAGGACAGCTGGTTTCATCAGGAGCCTGCGTGGTGCAAAGACGAGACCTGGCTGAACCAGGTTTCGTCCGTGTAAACCATAGATCCTAAAGCCCCCAGCACGCCCACGCCGGGGCGATGAGGGGGAGTACAATGAAGTCCACATATTGCGCGTGCCCTAAAACGTAGGCGCAATATGTTGTGGTTTGACGCTTGACAAAGCAGGAAACGGGGCGCACTATGGCCGGGCGCTGAGCGACAACGAAGGGCCGGACGCTCCCAGCGTCTGGCCGGCCGAGGAAGCCTACAGGACGCCCGCAGCGCACACCACAGGACAAGATTTCGGACGCCGCCGACGGGGGTAGGTGCGTCCTTGAGACCGATTCGGAGGAGCAACATGGAAAGAGGCCCTGCCCGCGAAGCAGCAGCTGCAGGTCAGCAAGCGCAGACCAGCGCCACGTCGTCGGCCGACCCCTCGACCCGCACCCGGAAGGGTGCTGAACAGAGGAATACGGAGTCGCCTGGTCTGGAATTCCCCCGCTTTTTCACGCTACCAGGCGTCGATCCGTTCGACGAGGTCGAGTGGGAAATCCGCGCGGCGGTGATCGGCAACGAGAAGGGCAAGGTCGTTTTCGAGCAACGCGACGTCGAGATCCCGAAGTTCTGGTCGCAGCAGGCGACCAACATCGTGGTCTCCAAGTATTTCCGTGGCCAGTTGGGCACTGAGGCGCGTGAGCGCAGCGTCAAGCAGCTGATCGGCCGCGTCGTGGACACGATCACCGGCTGGGCGCGTGCGCAGAAGTACTTTGCCAGCGAAGACGCACTCATGTCGTTCAGTCACGAGCTGAAGCACCTGCTCGTGTATCAGAAGGCCGCGTTCAATAGTCCGGTCTGGTTCAACTGCGGCTTCGAGACGGCGCCGCAGTGCTCGGCCTGCTTCATCAACTCGGTGAAGGACACGATGGACTCGATCCTGACGCTGGCCAGGACCGAGGGCATGCTCTTCAAGTTCGGCTCCGGCACCGGCAGCAACCTCTCGGCGATCCGCTCGTCGAAGGAACTGCTCGCCGGCGGTGGCACCGCCTCCGGCCCCGTCTCGTTCATGAAGGGCTACGATGCGTTTGCCGGCGTGATCAAATCGGGTGGCAAGACACGGCGCGCGGCGAAGATGGTGATCCTCAACGCCGAGCACCCCGACATCATGGAGTTCATCAACTGCAAGGTGGAGGAGGAGAAGAAGGCCTGGGCGCTGATCGACTCCGGCTACGACGGCTCCTTCACGGGCACGGCGTATACGTCCGTCTTCTTCCAGAACTCCAACAACAGCGTCCGCGTGACCGACGACTTCATGCGCGCGGTGCTGGACGATGCCGACTGGACGACGAAGAGAGTGACTGACGGCGGTCCGGCAGAGACCTACAAGGCGCGCGAGTTGATGCGCGGCATCGCCGAGGGCACGTGGGTCTGCGGCGATCCGGGCATGCAGTTCGACACCACCGTCAACGAGTGGCACACCTGCCCGGGCACCGATCGCATCAACGCCAGCAACCCGTGCTCCGAGTACATGTTCCTCGACGACTCGGCGTGCAACCTGGCGTCGATCAACCTGATGAAGTTCGTCAAGGACGACGGTGAGCTCGATGTCGCCGGGTTCAAGGCGGCCTGCCGCACGCTGATCACTGCGCAGGAGATCATCGTCCCGAACTCGAGCTATCCGACGAAGGCGATCGAGAAGAACTCGAACGAATACCGGCCGCTCGGTCTAGGCTACGCGAACCTCGGCGCGCTGTTGATGTCGCGCGGCCTGCCGTATGACAGCGATGAGGGCCGTGCCTACGCAGCGGCGATCACCGCGGTGATGACCGGCGAAGCGTACGCGCAGTCGGCGCGGGTTGCTCGCGATCACGGCGGTCCGTTCGGCGGGTTCGAGAAGAACCGCGAGCCGTTCATGCGTGTGATGCGCAAGCATCGCGACGCGGTGTCGGAGATCAGTCAGAAGTACGTGCCGGTCGATCTCTTTGCCGGCGCCAAGCAGGCATGGGACGAGGCCGTCGAGCTCGGCGAGGACTTCGGTTACCGCAACGCGCAGGCCACGGTGCTCGCGCCGACCGGCACCATCGGTTTCATGATGGACTGCGACACGACCGGCGTCGAGCCCGACATCGCACTCGTGAAATACAAGAAGCTCGTTGGCGGCGGGTTGATGAAGATCGTCAACGGCACGGTGCCCATGGCGCTCAGCAAACTGGGCTACACCGCCCCCGAGATCGAAGCCATCGTCCATCACATCGACGAGCAGGAGACGATCGAGGGTGCGCCGTTTCTGAAGGACGAGCACCTGCCGGTGTTCGACTGCGCGTTCAAGGCGGCGAACGGCGAGCGGTCGATCCAGTACATGGGCCACATCCGGATGATGGGCGCGACGCAGCCGTTCATCTCGGGCGCGATCAGCAAGACCGTCAATGTGCCGCGCGAAGCGACCGTTGAGGACATCGAGCGCGCGTACATCGAGTCCTGGCGTCTGGGCGCCAAGGCGATCTCGATCTATCGTGATGGCAGCAAGCGGACGCAGCCGCTCAACACGTCCAAGGCGCAGGTGGCCGACACGCGCAACATCGGCCAGCTCGAGGTGCGTGAAGTGGTGAAGGAAGTCGTCAAGATCGTCGAGACGCCGAAGCGGCGCAAGCTGCCCGACGAGCGTAACGCGATCACGCACAAGTTCGACATCGCCGGCCACGAGGGCTATATCACCGTCGGTCTCTTCGACGATGGGACGCCGGGAGAGATCTTCCTGACCATGGCCAAGGAAGGCTCGACGATCTCGGGCTTTGCAGACGCCTTCGCGCAGGCGATCTCCTACTCGCTGCAGTACGGCGTGCCGCTGCAGGTGCTGGTGGACAAGTTCAGCCACGCGCGTTTCGAGCCATCGGGGATGACCAAGAACCCCGAGGTCCGCTTCGCGAAGTCGATCGTGGACTACATCTTCCGGTGGATGGCGACGAAGTTCCTCTCGCCCGAAGCGCAGTATCGCGCCGGGGTGA
>Ga0114129_10003605_pt1 | contig 21773 bp, 23 predicted proteins | sample RhiMetdeltSRZDD1_FD_80071 | JGI IMG/M metagenome (GOLD analysis project Ga0114129, IMG submission 80071) | Populus rhizosphere microbial communities from Tennessee, USA - Rhizosphere MetaG P. deltoides SRZDD1 (version 2) (version 2) | ecosystem: Host-associated > Plants > Roots > Rhizosphere >... | reverse complement strand
CGGTACCTGGCCATGGCGGCCCAGGCCGAGCCCCACCTCACCGCCGACGACCAGGGCCAGTGGCTGGACCGGTGCGGGCAGGAGCACGCCAACCTGCGCGCGGCGCTCCGGTGGGCCAACGAGGCCGGCGAGGCGGACCGGGCCCAGGAGGCCGCCGGCGCGCTGTGGCGGTTCTGGCAGCAGCGTGGCCACCTGACCGAGGGCCGGCGGTGGCTCGAGGAGATCCTGGCGCTGCCGTCGGGGCAGGGGCGGACCCGGGCGCGGGCCAAGGCGCTGGCGGCGGCCGGGGGGATCGCCTGGTGGCAGGAGGACGTCGCCGCGGCCCGCGGGTTCTACCAGGAGGCGCTGGCCATCGAGCGGCAGCTCGGCGATCCCGCCGGCATCGCCGAGGCCCTGTACAACGAGGCCTTCGTCGCCGGGGCCGAGCGCCAGTTCGACATCGCCGCCCGGCTGTTCGGGAGAGCCGGGAGCTGTTCCGCCGGGCGGGCGACGAGGCCGGGGTGGCTCGTGCCGAGTGGATGATGGTGATCCGCGACCTCGCGGCCGGGAACTGGGACCCCCCGATCGCCGAGCCCCCCTCGAGTTCCTGGCGGGCTTCCTCGGCGATCCCGAAGCCGAGGCCCGGGCCCACCTCTCGCAGGAGGCCGCCCAGCGGGCCTTCCAGCAGGGCCGGACCATGAGCGTGGACATGGCCCTGGCCCTGGCCCTGGCGGTGGGACAGGACGCCACCGCCGGCTGAACAGCGGGCCTGCTCGCCCTGGTCTGGCTGCGCTGGCGCTCCTGAGCCGATCGGGGCCGCCGGGGGAGTCTGGTACCACTGTGACACATTGATGGCTTGACATGGCACCGTCAGTGGTGCCAAAGTGGTGCCATGAACCTGGAACTGTACGTCGAGAACCTCAACCGCCAGCTCGCCGTCGCCGCCGAGGCCGGGGGAGACGAGGCGCGCGCGCTCGCCGAGCGCCTGGTCGCGCCGCTGGAGGCGGCGATCCGCCTCACCCTGCAGGACGCGCTGGCGGCGGCGGCCGAGGAGATCACCACCGAGCTCGCGCCGGGATCGGTCGAGCTGCGCCTACGCGGACGCGACCCCGAGTTCGTGGTGACACCACCGCCAGCCGACCCGTCCCCCGACGATCTGGCCGCGGACGCCGACGACCGGCCCCCGGCCCTCCCCGAGGCCGACGAGGGGGCGGTGTCGCGGATCAACCTCCGCATGCCCGACCACCTCAAGGCCCGGATCGAGCAGGCAGCCGCGAGCGAGGGGCTGTCGGTCAACGCCTGGCTCGTGCGAGCAGCCGCCGCCGCGCTGGGACGAACCGGCCCGTCCCGTCGACCCGAACGACGGGCCTCCCAGGGCGCCCAGCGCTACACGGGCTGGGTGCGCTAGCCAACGAACAGAGGAGAACCGCAGATGCCTACCTTCAACACCCCCGAACCGATCTCCCTCACCGTCGAGTTCGGCGTCGGTGACCTCCGGATCGTGGCCAGCGACCGCACCGACACCACCGTCGAGGTGCGCCCGAGCGACCCCGCCAAGCAGGCCGACGTGACCGCGGCCGAGCAGACCCGCGTCGAGTACGCCGGCGGCCGGCTGCTGATCAAGGCCCCCAAGAACTGGAGGCAGTACACCTTCCGCGGGGGCGGCGAGTCGATCGACGTGCAGGTCGAGCTGCCCGCCGGCTCCCAGCTGCGCGGTGAGACCGGGGTGGCGGCGCTGCACTGCCAGGGTCGCCTCGGCGAGTGCCGCTACAAGACCGGCGTCGGTGACCTCCAGGTCGACCAGGCGGGCGCGGTGCAGCTCCGGACCGGCGTCGGCGACATCACCGTGGAGCAGGCCGACGGCGACGCGGAGCTCACCACGGGCTCCGGCTCCCTGCGGATCGACGGCATCGGCGGCGCGGCGGTGGTCAAGAACTCCAACGGTGACACCTGGATCGGCCGGGTCACCGGAGACCTGCGGGTCAACGCGGCCAACGGCCGGATCTCGGTCGACCAGGCGAGCGGCGCGGTCGCGGCCAAGTCCGCCAACGGCGACGTCCGCCTCGGCGAGGTTGCCCACGGCACCGTCCTCGCCCAGACCGGCTTCGGCAAGGTCGAGGTCGGGATCCGCGACGGCGTCGCCGCCTGGCTGGACCTCAGCACCCGCTACGGCACCGTGCGCAACAACCTGGACACCGCCGACCGCCCAGGAGTGGGCGAGGACGCGGTCGAGGTCCGCGCCCGCACCGCCTTCGGGGACATCACCATCCACCGCACCTCGGCCAGCAACCCCGGAAAGGACGAGACGTGACCGGTCTCACCGCCCGGTCGGCGATCGAGGTCGCCGGGCTGCGCAAGTCGTTCGGCGACAAGGTCGTGCTCGACAGCATCGACCTGGAGGTCCAGGAGGGGACGATCTTCGCCCTCCTCGGCCCCAACGGCGCCGGCAAGACCACCATGGTGCAGATCCTGTCCACCCTGATCGGCGCCGACGGCGGCCAGGTGGCGGTCGCCGGCCACGACCTGGCCCGGGAACCCGACGAGATCCGCTCGGCGATCGGCGTCACCGGCCAGTTCTCGGCGGTCGACCAGCTGCTCACCGGCGAGGAGAACCTGCTGCTCATGGCCGACCTGCGCCACCTGGCCCCGGCCGAGGGCCGGCGGCGGGCGGCCGAGCTGCTCGGCCGCTTCGACCTGGCCGCGGCGGCCCGCAAGCCGGCCGGCACCTACTCCGGCGGCATGCGGCGGCGGCTCGACCTGGCCATGACCCTGGTCGGCCACCCCCGCATCATCTTCCTGGACGAGCCCACGGCCGGCCTGGACCCGCGCAGCCGCCGCACCATGTGGCAGATCATCCGCGAGCTGGTGGCCGGCGGAGTCACGATCTTCCTGACCACCCAGTACCTGGAGGAGGCCGACGAGCTCGCCGACCAGGTCGCGGTCCTGGACCACGGGCGGCTGATCGCCGAGGGCGCCCCCGACGAGCTCAAGCGCCGGGTCCCCGGTGGCCACGTCCGCCTCCAGTTCGCCGACCAGGAGGGGCTGGAGTCGGCGGCCCGCGCCCTGGACGCGTCGGCCCGCGACGACGACGCGCTCACCCTGGAGATCCCGAGCGACGGCGGCGTCCGGTCGCTGCGCGGCCTGCTGGACCGACTCGACGGGGCGTCGGTCGAGGTCGACAGCCTCTCGGTCCACCTGCCCGACCTCGACGATGTCTTCCTCGCCCTCACCGGCCACCCCGAGAAGGAAAGGGCAACCCTCCCATGAGCACCCTCGCCTACGCGGTGCGCGACTCGCGGACGATGCTGCGCCGCAACCTCCGCCACCTGTGGCGCTACCCGACTCTGACCCTGATGGTCGCCGGCATCCCGGTGGTCCTCCTGCTGGTGTTCGTCTACGTCTTCGGCGGCACCCTGGGCGCCGGGCTCGACGGGCCGGGCGGCGGCCGCGGCGACTACCTGGCCTACGTGACCCCGGGGATCCTCCTCATCGCCGTGGCCGGCGTCGCCCAGGGCACGGCGATCTCGGTGGCCATGGACATGACCGAGGGCATCATCGCCCGCTTCCGCACCATGGCCATCTTCCGGCCCTCCATCCTGACCGGCCACGTCCTCAGCGCCATGACCCAGACCGCGGCCAGCCTGGCCATCGTCCTCGCGGTCGCCCTGGTCATCGGGTTCCGGCCCACCGCCACCCCGGTCGAGTGGACGGCAACGGTCGGGATCCTGGCCATGATCACCTTCGCCATCACCTGGCTGACGGTCGCCTGCGGGCTGGTGAGCAAGAGCGTCGAGGCGGCCAGCAACCTGCCCATGCCGCTGCTGCTCCTGCCCTTCCTGAGCAGCGGCTTCGTCCCCGCCGACTCGATGCCGACCGCCCTGCGCTGGTTCGCCGAGTACCAGCCCTTCACCCCGTTCATCGAGACGCTGCGGGGGCTGCTGCTGGGCACCGCCATCGGCACCAGCGCCGCCGCCTCCGTCGCCTGGTGCCTGGGCATCACCGTGGTCAGCTACCTCTGGGCCCGCGCCGCCTTCAACCGCGACCGCGCGCCGGCGGCCTGAGACGGCTGGCCAGGCTAGCGCAGCACCTTGTCGGCGAGGGTCTCGACGACGCGGGCGACCTCCTCCGGCGCGTCCCTGTGGGCGTCGTGGCCTTGGCCGTGCAGCACCACCCGCTCGGCGTGCGGCAGCACGGCGGCCAGCGCGTCGAGCCGTCCGCCCAGATGCGCCGGGCTGCGGTCGCCGCCGAGCAGGACCACCGGAACGTCGATGGCCGCGTAGGCGTCCAGACGGACCCCCAGCTCGTTGATCGCCGCGGCGTCGTCGATCTGACGCGGGGCCAGTGCCCGCAGCCTGCGGTCGATGGCCACCAGGGTGCCCGCCAGCCGGGCCTCCAGCGGGTGCAGCTGCACGATGTCCCGAAGGAAGATCGCCATCGCCCGCCCCGGTCGGCCGGCGGCCACCGCCACCCGGGCTCGCTCGACCGCGTGCGTGCCGCCGCCCATGGGCGGACCGATCACCACGGGCGGCTCGTAGAGGGCCGCGCCGCTGAACGCCGACGGCGACGCCACCAGCGCCTCCAGCGCGACCACGGCGCCGGAGGAGTGGCCGACCAGCAGCACCGGCTCGCCGACCGCCACCGCCACCGCCACGGCGTCGGCGGCCTCCTGGGCGATCGAGCACGGCGGATCGCCGGTGAGGTCCAGCCGGTAGCGGCGGCGGTGCGGGCGGACCACCCGGAACCGGACCGCCAGCCGCGCCGCCACCCGGTCCCAGGAGCGGCCGTCGTCCAGGCCGGGGTGGAGGATGAGGATGACGGGTCCCTGGCCCTGGTCGGTGGCGCGAACCTGGGTGCCGTCGGCCGACATGGTGGTGAGCATGACGCACCTCCTTAGCAATGCTAAGGCCAGCTTAGCAATGCTAAGCTGGTGGGGCAATGGTGGAGGAGCGCAAGCAGGCCGGCCTGACCCGGCAGACGATCATCCACGCCGCCCTGCGGCTGCTCGACCAGGTCGGGTTGGAGGGGTTGACGGTGCGTCGGCTCGCCGCCGAGCTCGGCGTCCAGTCACCGGCCCTGTACTGGCACCTGCGCAGCAAGCAGGAGCTGCTGGACGGGATGGCCGACGCGATCACCGTGGCCCCCGGGATGGGCCCACCCGACCGGGGTGAGTCCTGGCAGCACTGGCTGGCCCGCCGCGCCCGCGCCTACCGCGGCTCCCTGCTGGCCCACCGCGACGGGGCCCGCATCGTCGCCAACGCCCGGGTGAGCCCGGCCACGCTCAGGCTGTTCAACGAGGAGCTGGCGGCCATGGTCGACTGCGGGTTCACCCCGGTGCTGGCGCTGCGCACGATCATGGCCGTCGCCCACTACGTCAACGGCTTCGTCCTCCGGGAGCAGACCAGCCGGCAGGACGACGCCCAGCAGCAGGCCGACCAGTTCGCCGAGCTGGCCGGACTGCTGGACGGCGATGCCTCGTCCACCCTGCTGACGGCCATCCGCGAGGACGGCAGCCTGCTCGGCGAGGATGCCTTCGAACACGGCCTTCGAGCGCTGATCGACGGCACCGCCGCCGCACTGGCCAGGCAACACCCCGGCCACCCCGGCCCGAGCTGAGCCGCCTTCCCTGAGCGGCCGGCTCGTGCCGGCTGGCCGAACCGGCGGTCGCCGGCACCTCGGAGGTCGTCATGACCCCGCTCGCGCGTCGGCGGCGTGCTCGGGGAGCCTCACGACGCCGACCTTGCCGGCGCAAGGCCCGTCCGGGCAGGGGGTCGGTGGCGCCTCGGGCCGGGAGTCCGTGTCCACGCCTCGGAGCAGGGCCGCGACCAGGATGGCGATGCCGACCGCGATGGCGGCGCTGACGGCGAACACCGCCTGCAGCCCGTCGGTGAATGCCTGGCGGGCCGCCTCCAGCAGCGGGGCGCCGAGCTGGTCGGGGAGCCGGCCGGCCACCGTCAGCGCGCCGCCGAGGGTGTCGCGCGCCGCTTGCGCCGCCTCGGGTGGGATCCCGGTCGGGACGGCGTCGGCCACCCGGGCGCCGTAGATGGCGCTGGCGAGGCTGCCGAGGATCGCGATGCCGAGCGCTCCGCCCAACTCCGAGCTGGTCTCTGAGACCCCCGAGGCCGCGCCCGCCCGCTGCGCTGGTGCGGTCCCGACCATCAGGTCGGTGGCCAAGGTCGTCATCGGCGCCGAGCCCAGGGAGAACGCCACCGACCCGGCCACCACGACCGCCAGGCCGGCGGCGTCCAGCCGGGTCAGCAGCGCGAACCCGGCGGCCGCCAGGGCCATGCCGGCCGCCATCACCGACGCGGGGCGGGCCCGGCGCACCAGCAGCGGGGTGAGCAGGGACCCGACGATGAAGCCCATGGAGGACGGCAGCATCCACAGGCCGGCCTGCAGTGGCGACAGCCCCAGCACCAGCTGCAGGTACTGGGCGATGAGCAGCAGCGCCGCGAAGGAGACGAAGAAGTCGAGGGTGTTGGCGGCCAGCGCCGCGCTGAAGGCCCGGTTGGCGAACAACGACAGGTCCAGCAGCGGCTCAGCCAGCACGCGCTGGCGGCGCACGAACACCACCCCGAGGGCAAGGCCGGCCAGGATCGACAGCGTCGGCGGCCAGCCGGGACCGTCCAGGGCGAGCTGCTTGAGGCCGTACACCACCGCCAGCACCGCAGCCAGCGACAGCGCCGCGCTGCCAAGGTCCAGCCGGCCGGCGTTGGGATCGCGGTACTCGGGCAGCAGCACCGGACCCAGGATCAGCAGCAGCACCATCACCGGCACGGCCAGCAGGAACACCGAGCCCCACCAGTAGCGCTCCAGCAGCACCCCGCCAAGCAGCGGCCCGATCGCGGCCCCGGCCGAGAAGCTGGTGATCCACACCGCGATGGCGACCGTCCGCTGGCGAGGATCGCCGAACATGCTGCGCAGCAGCGACAGGGTCGAAGGGGCCAGGGTCGCCCCGGCCACCCCGAGCACCGCCCGGGCGGCGATCAGCATCCCCGGGCTGGTCGAGTAGGCCGCGAGCAGCGAGGCGAGCCCGAACAGCGCCGCACCCAGCAGCAGCAGCCGGCGGCGCCCGATGTGGTCGCCGAGGGTGCCCATGGTGACCAGCAACCCGGCGAGCAGGAAGCCGTAGATGTCGGTGATCCAGAGCAGCTGGGTGCCGCTGGGCTGCAGGTCCGCGCTCAGGTGCGGCACGGCCAGGAACAGCACCGTCAGGTCCATCGAGTACAGCAGGCAGGGGAGCGCGATCACCGCCAACCCGATCCACTCCCGGCGGCCGGCCCTGGCCGTGCCGACGGCGTTCACCCCGCCACCCGGGCGTCGACCACGCGCTGCAGGCGGTCGAGGAAGCCGGGCCACCCGCTCCGGTGGTCGTCTCGGAGCTCGGCGCTGGGGAAGCCGGTGTGGAGAATGACCATCCGGGTCCTGCCGTCCCGTTCCTCGAAGGTGACCTCCATGCCGGTGTCGAAGCCGGATCCGTCCGGCATCGTGACCGTCGAGGTGTCGACGAGGCGCCGGGGTCGGTCGACTTCCGCGAACACGTTCGTCTCCCGGTAGGGCTCGCTTCCGGGTGGCCCGAAGGCGACGGTCCACCGACCCCCGACGCGCAGGTCGCACTCGGCTTCGACGACCCAGCCCGGTTCGTCCCCATACCACTCCCGCTGGGCCGCCGGGTCGGTGTAGGCGTCGAACACCTCCTCCGGTGCGGCGTCGAACCAGCGCTCCACGGTGAGGCCGTGACTCACGTCGGTCCTCCCTTGTGCTGCTGCAGGTAGCTCCCGAGCCGGTCGAGCCGGCCCTCCCAACGGCCCCGGTACGTCTGGATCCACCGCGCCGCGTCGTCCAGCTGCTCCGACCCGAGCCGGCACTCGCGGGTCCGGCCGTGCTTCTGGGTGGTCACCAGGTCCGCCTGCTCGAGGACGCGGACGTGCTTCATCAGGCCGGGGAGCGAGATGCCAAAGGGGTGCGCCAGCTCGCTGATCGTGGCGGGTCCGCGCCCGAGGCGCTCGAGGATGGCGCGGCGGGTCGGATCCGACAGCGCCGAGAACGTTCGGTCGAGCGCCTCACGCGAAGACTTAACCATTCGGTTCACCATAGTTGCCGGACGCCACGAACGTCAACGCCGTCGCCGACCGCCCCCTCCCCTGTGGGCTGCGTGCCTGCACCCGAGGCGTTCACCCATCGTGAACCGCCGTGCAGGCGGGTCGGGTGGGTGACCCCCACAGCCGCTCCAGTCGCCAGGTGGGCTCGTGGTGGTCTCCGGCCGCCCGGTCGCGACGCGGACTGGCGCCCATGAGTACGGTGGAGGACTGATGCACACCGGAGCCGTCGCGCGGGAGGGTTGCGACCATGCGGCTACTGGTACGCCACGCCCACGCCGGCAACAAGCGCCACTGGAGCGGGCCGGACGCCGAGCGGCCGCTCAGCGTCCGCGGGTGGTCCGAGGCCGAGGGACTCCCCGACACCCTTGCCGACCTCCGGGTCGAGCGGCTGTTGACCAGCCCGTCGCTGCGCTGCCGGCAAACGCTGCTGCCGCTCGCGGCCGCGCTGGACCTCGACCTGGAATCGGTCGACGAGCTCGGCGCCGACGGCGACGTGGACCGCCTGGTCGACCGGTTGGCCGCCCGTGACAGCGACGGCGCGGTGCTGTGCACCCACGGCGAGGTCCTGGGCGAGCTGCTCGCCAGGCTCCGCGCGCGCGGGGACCTCCCCGCCGAGGGCCGACTGCGCTACGAGAAGGGCTCGACCTGGGTCCTGGACGGGGCCGACGACGGCCGGTTGCCGCCCGCTACCTCCCGCCACCCGCGCCCCGTACAGAGCACGGATGGTGGTGGCGGGACAGCGTCCGCGCCGAGATGGGTCGGCTGGCGTTGGAGCAGCAGCGGCTGCTCGGCACGATCGCCGTGCTGACCAGGACCACCCAGCAGCTCGTGGCCGAGCTCGGCCCGCGGCTTGCCGTCCTCGGGGCGGCGCGCGCCGCCCCGTCCCAGCTGGACCAGGTGCGTGAGAACGCGAGGGCGCTGGCGGAGGCGCACGCGCGGCTGGTCGAGGCGCAGCGCCGCGTGCTTGATGGCCTGCTGCCAGGCGCCCAGCCGGCGACGCCGGCTCGTATGGTGGCCGGGTTGACCGACGCCGGGGCGGTCCTGAGCAGGGCAAGCAGCGACCCGACGCGGCGCCACTCCAGGCGCCGGTGGGCGGTCCTCGCCGAGCAGCCGTTGGCTGTCCGGGCCGAGCCGGGGCAGGTCGAGCGGCTGATGACCGCCCTGCTGGATGCCGCCGACGCGGCCCTGCCGCCCGCCGCGCCGACCTGGGTGATCGCCCGAGCCACCGCCGCCGGCGCGGTGGTCGCGATCGCCACCGATCCCGCCAGCTTGCCGCTGAGCGGGCTCCAGTTGACGGCGGCGGGTCGCCGACCGCGGCCGCGGTTGCGACGCCAGGCCGGCGCCACCCTGGTCGGTCAGGCGGGGCAGCTTGCCGAGCAGCTCGGCGGGGACCTGACGATCGCCACCGCCGGGCCGGCCCCGGCGGGCCGGCTGCTGCTCTGGTTGCCGCTGGCGGCGCTGCCGGACGAGGTATGGCCTGACCAGCCCCCCTTCCCCGCCGCAGACACGCCCTTGGGGGTCAGCTACAACTGAGGGTCGCCGTCGGGCAGCGGCCGGCGCGACCAGTCGCAAGGCGCTGCTCGGCCCGCGAGCCGGGCCAGCCGTGGCAGGGCACGGGATCGTTCATCATGTCCCTGCTGGCGCAGGTTGCTCACCCGACCCATCCACCCGGAGATGGCGATCCAAGGAGGGGCACCATGAAGGCGATCGTCCAGGACCGCTACGGCTCGCCCGATGTCTTGGAGCTCAAGGACATCGCGGCGCCCGTCGTGGGGGACAACGACGTGCTCGTGCGGGTGCGCGCGGCCGGTTGCGGCCCGGACGTCTGGCACCTGATGACGGGACGGCCGTACCTTGCGCGCCTCATGGTCGGGTTCGGCAAACCGAAGGTCGGCGTCCGGGGCTGGGACCTGGCCGGGCGGGTCGAGGCGGTCGGTTCGGCGGTCACCGGGTTCCAGCCCGGCGACGAGGTGATGGGCATCGCCGAGGGCTCCTTCGCCGAGCTTGCCGTCGCCAGTCCGGACAAGCTGGCCCCGAAGCCGGCCCGACTCACCGTCGAGCAGGCCGCGGCCGTCCCGATCTCCGGTGTCACCGCTGTTCAGGCCCTCCGCGACAAGGCCGGGGTGCGGCCGGAACAGACGGTGCTGATCATCGGGGCGGTCGGAGGGGTGGGCTCGCTCGCGGTCCAGCTCGCCAAGGCCTTCGGGGCGGAGGTCACGGGCGTGTGCAGCACGACGAAGATGGACCTGCTCCGGTCGATCGGCGCCGACCACGTGATCGACTACACGCGCGAGGACTTCACCGACGGCCAGCGACGCTGGGACGTGATCGTCGACACGGCGGGCCGCCGACCATTGTCACAACTTCGCCGTGCCCTGACCCCCAAGGGGGCCCTGGTGATCGTCGGAGGCGACGGCGGTGGGCCATGGACCGGGGGCTTCTTCCGCGGGGTCCTCCGGGCGCCCCTGTTGTCCCTGTTCGTGGGTCAGAAGCTGTACGGGTTGAACGCGACGGTGAGGCAGGCGGACCTGCGGACCATGGGCGAGCTGATCGAGGCCGGCAAGGTCACCCCCGTCATCGACCGGACCTACCCCCTGGTCGAGACCCCCGAGGCGCTCCGGTATCTCGAACAGGGCCACCCTCGCGGCAAGGTGGTCATCACCGTCTGAGGGATCGGCGGCACCGCCAACTGGTCCACGCTGCGGGTGGTGAACCCCCGGCGGATGACAGATGAAGAGTGGGCAAACCGCTTGTATCGCCCGGCTCATCCAAGGACGATGTTGCCGGGAGCACGATGGGCCACCAATGGCGGGAACCGATGGCGAGCGACTCCACGCTTAGGGTAACGAGTAGACCGTGGATGCGGCGCTGGGCATCATCGACCGGGCGCCGGAGCCGGCCCTGATCGCGGCCAGCGGGCGCCAGCAGCGCTGGCCGCCGACCCGACCGCTGCCCGGTCGCTGGTACCCTGATACCAGCTCAGGTGACGCCCGGCTTGACCGGCGGATCACCCGGTCGGGGTGTTGACCCGACCCGTCGTCCCCGACCCCGAAGGCACCGAGCACAGGGACGCCCATGGCTGACAACGTGCAGCTCAGCACCGAAAGCTCTCCGCTGGAGCGGGGCCGCGCCGGGCGGTCGGCCGAGGAACCGGCGGCCGCGCCCACGCTCGGGGTGGAGGAGGAGTTCCTGCTGCTCCACCCGGTCAGCGGCCAGGTCGTGCCCGCGGCGTCCGAGTTGCTGAGCCAACTCGACGAGGCGTCGTGGGCCAAGGGCGAGCTGATGCGGTTCCAGCTCGAGGCGGTCACCGACATCTGCACCGGGCTGGGACAGCTCCGGGCGGAGCTGGCCAGTCACCGCCAGGCCGCGGCCGCCCTCGCCGAACCGCTCGGGTGTCTGCTGGTGGCCGCCGGGACCGCCCCCAACGGCACGAGCGGACCTCCCCATGTGACCGCCTCGGCCCGCTACCTGGAGTTGGCTCGCCGGTACCCGTCCCTGATGTACGGCAGCGGCACCTGTGGCTGCCACGTCCATGTCGGGGTCGGCTCCCGGGAGCTGGGCGTCCAGGTCCTGAACCGGCTGCGTCCCTGGCTCCCAACCCTGCTGGCCTTGAGCACCAACTCGCCGTTGACGGGCGGTGGCGAGAGCGGCTGGGCGAGCTGGCGGCACCGCTTGCAGGCACGCTGGCCGACGGCCCGGCCAGCCCCGGTGTGCTCCAGCGCGGCCGCCTACGACGCGATGGTCGCCGGCCTGATCCACCGGGGGGCGGCCCTGGATGTGCCGAATGTCCAGTTCCTGGCCCGGCTGTCACCTCGCTATCCCACCGTGGAGGTGCGCGTCGCCGACGTCTGCCTGGACCTCGACGATGCGGTGCTGCTGGCCGGGCTGGTCCGCGCCCTGGTCACGACCGCGATCCAGGAGGCCGAACATGGCGTGCCGGTCCGGGCGGCACCGGCGGGCCGGATCCGGGCCGCCGTCCTCGCCGCCGCCCGCCACGGGCTGGACGGGCCTGGCCTGGACCCCTGGTCGGGGGCGAGGGCCGCCCAGCGCAGCCTGCTGGATCGGCTCCTCTGCCAGGTGGAGGACGCACTGGCCCGGTCTGGGGACGACCAGGAGGTCGCCGCGCTGGTGGGCCGGCTCGACCAGCGCGGGCCGGGCGCGGTCCGCCAGCGGGCGCTGCGGGCCGGCGGCATCTCCGGGGGCGAGCTGGCGGCAGCGCTGGCCCGCGCCACCCTCGCCGGCTGCCCGCATCCCTCCGGGTCAACCTCTCCGACGCCGGGGCGCCGTGCCCCCGAGGTGCCCACGTCGCTCGAGAGCTGCACGATCTCGGGCGCTCCGGTCCTCCGTGGCGAGCAGGGGCCGGATCGGCGGGTCGGGGCAGGGTCCTGGCCGTGGGGATCAATGCTCAGGGATCTCCAGGACCAGCCGGGCGACCTCTCCGGTTCCTCCATCCGCAGGTAGTCAACCGGCTGCCGCCCGAGGCCCCTGGTCAGGTGGGGAGGAAGGTGTCCTGGCCGGGTTGCCAGGGGCGGCGGCGGGGCCACCAGGGCGGCACGGCCCGCCGGTACGCCTCGTACTGCGCGCCGAACTGGCGGCGCAGGGTCGGCTCCTCGTAGCCGTGGGCGAAGACGGCCATGGCGACGCTCACGACCGCGGCGTACACCAGCAGCCCGGGCTGGCCGAGCACCAGCGCCTGGCCGACGATCACCGCGGTGACCGCCAGGTACATCGGGTTGCGGACATACCGGTAGGGCCCGCCGACGACCAGCCGCTGGGTCGGGGCGATGGGCGCCGGGGTGCCAGAGCCCTCCCCCACGAACCGCACGAAGGCGCGGACCAGGATGACCGCGCCGGCGACGAGCAGGATCCCCCCTGCCAGCCGCAGCGGTGCCCAGGCCCAGGAGGACAGGGGCTGTCGCAGCCGCCAGCCGGTCAGCCACCACGGGATCAGCCCGGCGACGACCCCCGGTTGGAGCACGAAGTGGGTGAGGCTACCGGCGGCGGCCGTTGTCTTGCGCATCTGGTCATCCTCCTGGGGGTTGGTCGGGCGCGGACCAGTGCCGGCCAGGCCCGGGGGCGGGTGAGGATGGCCCGCAGCAGCGGTGCTGGATCGAAGTAGCTTTCCCGCTCGACCACCAGCCCGTCGCGCAGGGTGGCCCGGTCGCAGGCGCGCCAGGCGATGGGACGCCCGCCGAGGGTGCCACGCAGGGTCAGCTCGATGTAGGCGTGATCGGCACCGGTCGCGAATCGTTCCACCTGGCCGTTCAGGTCGGGGATGAGCGTGAACAGCGGCCGGGCGAAGCGTTCCCGGAATGCCTGGTGGCCCACCAGGGTCGGCAGCAGCGGCTGGAGGAGCCGGATGTGTGGATGGAAGCAGGGCTGGAAGTGGTCGGCGAAGGCGTCGGCGCCGGTGGGCGCGTGCCAGCCTGCGGCAAAGGCCTGGACCCAGGCCTGCGCCGCTTCCGTGCCCGGTGCGGCGGGCGTGATGCTGGCCATAGACCGGCCTCCAAGCTAAGATACAAACAGACTGTACGTATATTACATACAGACAGTATGAAGGACAAGAGGCAAGATGGCCCGCGCCCGGAAGACCAGGCAGGACCTGCGCTCCGAGGCGACCCGCCAGCGGCTGGTCGCCGCCGCCCGCGGCCTGTTCGCCGAGCGCGGCTACGCCGGTGTCGCCACCGAGGAGATCGTCCAGGCGGCCGGGGTGACCCGCGGCGCGCTCTACCACCAGTTCCGCGACAAGGCCGACCTGTTCGCCGCCGTGGCCGAGACCATCCAGGCCGAGATCGCCCATCAGATCACCACCGGGGCCCAGGCCGACGGCCCCACCGACCCGATGGCCGCGCTGCACGCCGGGACCCGGCGGTTCCTGGAGGCGTGCGCCGACCCAACCGTCGAACGGATCCTCCTGCTGGACGGCCCGGCCGTGCTCGGCTGGCCGGCCTGGCGGGACCTGGCCGACCGCTATGGTCTCGGCCTGCTCCAGCACGCCCTCCAGGTCGCGATCGACGCCGGGGCGATCACCCCCCAGCCGGTCGCGCCCCTGGCCCACGTGCTCATCGGCGCGCTCGACGAAGGCGCCCTGTACGTCGCCCGGGCCGAGGACCCAGCCGCCGCCCGCCAGGAATGCACCGCCATCCTCCAGCAACTGCTCGACGGCCTCACACCCCACCCTTGACAGACCGGAGGTAGGGGTGACCGGGAGATGGAGATCCGGCTGCTGGGACCGCTCGAGGTCGAGCGCCGGGGCCGCGTGGTGGAGGTGGCTGGCAGGCGGCTGCGTTCCTCGTTGCCGTGCCGGCGCTGCAGGCGGCAGGGCGGGTGGTGACGGCCGAGCGGCTGATCGACCTGCTTGGGTCGTGGCGGTGCGGAGCGCGCCCGGCAGCCGCTGCTGGCCGTGACACTGGAGGGGCTGGCGGTCGCCCGGCGGCCCTGAGCGCCCGGCCTTGCGGTCGTCGGGCGCGGGCGCTCAGGTCGGCCTCCCCCCAGGAGTGGGCTGGTCAGTCGGCGATCCGGAGGGCCACGGCCGGGCGGATGCGCGAGGCCTTGCGGGACGGCCAGGCCGTCGCGGCCAGCGAGGCCAGCACCGTGGCGGCCACCATGACCGCGATGCTCACCCAGGGGACGGGGAAGCCGCGGCCGGCGCTGTCGAAGCTGGGGTCGTTCTGGAACAGCAGGGAGGCGGTGACGATGCCGAGCGCGCCCCCGAGCAGGATGCCCTCAAGGGCGACGAACGAGCTCTCGGTGAGGAAGGCCCGCTGGACCGTGCCGGCCTGGAACCCGAGCGCCCGCAGCACCCCGATGTCGCGCCGGCGCTCGCGGACGGCCCGGACCATCACCACGCCGAGCCCGGCGATCCCGACCAGCAGGCCCAGGGCCAGGAAGCCCTGCATCAGCCGGAAGAAGCTCCGGTTGGCGGCGAAGTTGTCCTCCACCGAGGCGCGGACGCTGGTGGCGACCAGGCCCTGGGGCAGGAACTGGCCCTGCAGGTCGGCGGCCAGGGCCTGCTCGGACACGCCCGCGGCCGGCCTGAGCAGCGCGGCCGAGACCCGGGCGCCCGGCCCGAACTGGGCCCGGGTGGCCGCGTCGCCCAGGATGATCGGGCTGGCGAAGGGGTCGTCGCCCACCCCGTAGAAGGAGAACGCCGACTGGATGATGCCGGCGATGGTCTTCCGCTCGGCGCTGCCGGTGCGGGGGTCGGTCAGGGTGAGGGTGTCACCCGGCTGGTAGATGACCGCGTCCGGGCCGGCCTCCTGGCCGAGGTACTGCTCCAGGACCACGTACCCAGGGTCGGTCAGGACAGCCTGCCAGGCGGCCTGGTCGTCGGCGAACCGCTCCAGCCGCTTGTTGAGCTTGAACCCGCCGGTGTCCAGCAGCGTCCGGTCGGCCCCCACGACGGTCACGTCCAGGGGCTCGGTGAGGGACGCCAGGTCGCGCACCTTGGCCTGGGCCACCCGCAGGGGCGCGACGGCCTCGACCTTGCCGGTGAAGCGGCCCGAGGCGAAGGCCTTGACCGGGTCGCCGAGCTGGGCCGAGGGGTTGAACTTGGCCCGGATCCCGAAGCCGCCGGTGGCGTTGGCCACCTCGGTGTCGACGGTGGAGCCGATTAGGCTGCTCAGGACCGTGATCAGCACGAGGGTGGACACGACCAGGCTGTACATGATCAGGAGGGCGCCGGTGCGGAAGCGCCGGGCCACCGGGTAGGCGAACGCCAGCCGGGCGGTCAGCCCGGCCGCGGTGGAGCGGTTGCTGATGGGTCGGAACAGGCGCGTGACCAGGGCCTGGTTCTGGCTGACCAGGAAGACGGCCGAGAAGGTCAACAGCGTGCCCATGACGATGAAGGTGGCCGTGGAACCGTCGTCCATGATGTGCGGGCGGATGGTGTTGGCGGCCAGTCCCCAGGCCAGCACCGCCAGCGACGCGCCGCTGTACACCCAGCGCCCTGGGGCCAGGCGGACCAGCAGCGGGCACAGCGCGACCACGGTGAGGGCCGGGAACAGGTAGGACCCGACGCCCTGGTTGCCGGCGACGGCCTGCACCGACAGCGCTCCGAACAGTGCGGCGGCCAGGGTGGCGACGACCACCCAGCGGCGCTTGAGCCGCCGTCCACCCTCGTTGGGCAGGTCGCGGATGGCGGCGATGATGTTGATGCGGCTGATCCGGATGCTGGTCAACGCCACGGTCACGAACGCGATCAGGAAGCCCATCGCGAAGCCGTTGAGGATGCTGATCGGGGTGACGTGGAAGGCGAGGTCGAGCCCGCCGCCGTCGTCGGCCGAGAAGCTCCGGAAGATCTGGGCGGCCACGACCACCACGGCCCGCCCCACGCCGATCCCGACCAGGATGCCGAGCAGGGAGGCGACCAGCGCGTACGCGGTGCCTTCGATGACGAAGCTGCGCACCAGGCGGCCGCGTTTCATGCCGACCGCCCGCAGCATGCCGAGCTCGGACTTCCGCTCCTCGGCCAGCATCACGAAGATGTTCACCAGCAGCAGCACCCCGGCGATGATCGAGAAGCTGCCGATGAACAGGAACAGCGACCCCAGGCTGTCGCCGACCATCGTGGCCGCCTCCAGCACGCCCTGCTTGGCCTTGTCGACCGCGACGCCCTGGGTGGTCAGTGGGCCAAGCGCCGCCTGGAGCTTCTGCTCGACGACGTCGCTGCGGCGGTTGCCGCCCTCCACGTCGCCGGTGTTGGACACGAAGGTGAACGCCCGCGGCTCGACCCTGGCCCCCGACGACCTGGCCGCCTCGACCAGCACGCCCGGGCCGAAGAAGAGGTTGCGGGACGCGTCGCCGACGCCGGCGCCGGCCAGGCCGCTGGTCGGGACGACCCGGGCCACCCGCACGTCCCTGGCCTTCCCGTAGAGGTAGACGGTGAGCGTCTCGCCCCGGTGGGCGCCGATGGCGTCGGCCAGGTCCTGGTTGATGACCGCCTCGCCGGGACCGGGAGCCGGGCCGCTCAGCCCCGAGCCGCCCCGGACGCCGCCGCCGAAGGCGGCCGCCTTGGCGAAGTCGACCTCCCAGACGCTGGCCCGCGGCTCGGCCTTGCGGGCCTGCCCGCTGCCGCGGGTGACCGCGGCCCGGTCGCCGCGGAGCGACAGGACGCCGTCGACGTCGGGGTCGCCGCGGAGGCGCTCGATGCGCCGGGCGGCCTCGTCGCCCTGGGCCACGGTCGGTGAGCTCACGACCTCGTCGGTCGGCCCCAGGTTGTCGTAGGCGGCCTGCCTGACCGAGAAGTTGAGGGTGTCGCCGACGATCAGGGAGCTGATGATGATGGCCGTGCCCAGCACCGAGCCGGCCACGACCAGGGCGGCCTCGCTGCGGCGGCGGTTGATCTGGCGCAGGGCGAGGCGGCGCAGCACCGGCCGGCACAGCGCGATGAAGGTGGCCACGGCCAGGGCCAGTCCGAGCAGGACGCTGAGGGTGGGGGTCAGGTTGGGGTACATGACGATCAGCCCTCCACCCGGACAGCCTGCTGGCGGCCGACCGCCGCCCACTGCCCGTCGCTGGACTGGCGCTCGTCGCCGACCAGGCGGCCGTCGCGCATGCACAGCAGCCGTCCGGCCGCGGCGCCGATGGCCGGGTCGTGGGTGACCAGCACGATCGTCTGCCCGTCCTCCCGGTTGAGCTCGTGCAGCAGGTCGATGACCTGGGTGGCCATCTGGGTGTCGAGGTTGCCGGTGGGTTCGTCGGCCCAGACGATCGCCGGACGGGACGCCAGGGCCCTGGCGACCGTGACCCGCTGCTGCTCCCCCCCCGACAGCTCGTTGGGCCGGTGCCCGACCCGGTGGCCGAGCCCGACCCGCTCCAGCATCTGCAGCGCGCGCCGGCGGGCCGCTCGGGCCGGCGTCCCGCCCAGCAGCAGCGGCAGCTCGACGTTCTCGGCCGCGGTGAACACCGGGATCAGGTTGAAGGCCTGGAAGACGAAGCCCATCGACCGGGCCCGGTGGGCGGTGCGCTTGGCGTCGGACATGGCGAACAGGTCCTGGCCCTCGACCAGGACCCGGCCGCCGTCGATGTCGTCCAGCCCGGACACGCAGTTCAGCAAGGTGGTCTTGCCCGACCCGGATGGACCCATCACCGCGACCAGCTCCCCCCGGTGCACGGTCAGGTCGAGCCCGACCAGGGCCTCCACCTCGATCTCGCCGGTCCGGTAGACCTTCCGCACCTGCTCGGCCACCAGCAACGGCTCGCCGCCCTCGTCAAACGGGATGCTGCTCATCGTGTCTCCTTCCTGCTGTTGTGGGCACCGGTCGAGCATCCAGCTGGGCACTGACGCGGTCCTGCTCGGGAGCTGACATGCCGCTGACAGCGCCCCTGACGGTCTCGACCCGTCTGGCGTGCACCGCCAACTCCAGCCGGATCGTGGGGTCGAGGCTCCAGGGCCGCGTGCCGGTGGCGAAGGCCCGGCGATCAAGCGCCCCCCGTCCCCGCAGCACCAGCCAGTCGCGGTGGCGCCGCTCGGGATCGACCTCCAGGCGCAGCTCGACCAGCCCCAGGGTCCTGTGGGCGGTGAGCGTCGCCATGACCCGCCAGACGCCGCCGGGCAGGATCTCCAGGCTCTGGCTGTGGAGGGTCCACCACCGCTGCCGGGCCGCGCCGGCGTCGGGACCGCCCAACATGGCGTTCAGGTCGCCGGCTCCCGTCTCCGGGCCCGCTGCGTCCAGGACCATGGTCAGGACCGGGAGGCCGGATCGCTGCTGGAAGCCGATGACGCCGACCGGCGGCAGCTCATCGAGATGGACGACCCCCAAGCCGTGCCGCCGAGCGGTGATGGTCGAGCGCCGCAGCGTGCCCCGGGCGAAGGAGACGACGCTGTGAGCAGGGTCGATGGTCCAGGTGCCACACAGGGTTGAACGAGCTGGGTCGCCGGTGGCGGCCCCGGGTCCACCGCCCTCGGGATCGGTGCGAGCCCCGGGTTGGACCTGGCGGACGAGTCGCGCGGTGCGGGCCTCGGCAGCCAGGGCGGCCTGCCGCTGGCGCACCAACTCCGCGGTCATGAAGTGATGCAGCATCGTCGTCTCCTCAGCTCGGGATCGCCTTGATGTGCTGGTTGAAGCCGGCGATGAGCACGAAGCCGACGGCCAGGTGCATGGCGATCAGCACGACGCTCGCCATGCCGTCGGCAAGCCAGGTCGGCCCGATGATCGAGACGGCCAGCGCGGTGCTCCCGACAACTGGCCACCATCCCGCAGCCCCGCGGCGGGCAAGGAGCCGCTGCACCACCCACGCCGCCACCCCGACCAGCAACACGGTGACCAGGACGTCGGCGGCCCCGACCGAGCTTGCGTCGTGGCCCTTGCCGACGGTCAGCGCCACGCCCCAGAGCCGTGCCAGCGCCCAGATCGCCAGGGCCACGCCCAGCGCGGCGGCCACGACACCGGCACTCCTCCGGAAGGATCCACCCACCATCGCTCGCCTGGTCCTCATCCCCGCACCCCCAGGATCCGCAGTGACACGTCGAGGTGGCGCCCGGCCAGCCCTCTGGCCGCGGTCAGGCCGAAGTCGGTCCGGTCGATCCGGGTGGTCGCCCAGACCACGAACGAGGTCGGCCGTCCGGGAAGAACCGTGGACCGCTCGATGGCCAGGCTGGCCGGACGGGCGACGTCGCGAACCATCAGCGTGCCGGCAAGCGTCCAGCGTCCCTCGGGGCGGTCCAGCCGCTGGGAGGTGAACCGCATCGAGGGGTACCTCCCGGCGTCCAGGAACCGCGGCGAGCGCACGTCCCGGTCCCGGTGCCCGCCTCCCGTTGCGAAGCTGGTCGTGTCGATCTCGACCTGGACGCTGGACCGGGTGAGCGGGTCGGCGATGTCGACCAGGCCGTCCCCGATGGCCATCGTCCCTTGCACCGGCGCGAGCCCGAAGAGGTGGCGGCTCCTGAAGGTGATGGTCGAGGCTCGGCGGTCGATCGCGTACCGGCCGACCGGTGGGATCTGCACGGCGTCCTCGGTGGTGCTGACTGTGGTCATTGCATGGCCCCTTCCTCGGGTCGATTCGCTGGCCTGGGGCCATTGCAGGGCAGGCGCACCGGTCGGCGGTAGGGCGGAAGGTTGTCTCCACGACCCGACGAAGGGAGCCAAGCTCCCGGGGCCATGCAACCTTCGCTGGTTCCGCCCCCGCCGAAGGTCGGGTCTTCGCCGCTGCCCGCAAGGGCGGGTCGTACCATGGCCACATGAGACGTGTCCTGTGCGGCTTGCGTCGCCACCCCGTCCCCGTCGATGTGGCGATCGCGCTGTCCTTCGTGGTACTGGACATGGCCGTGACCTTGACCGGCGGCTCATGGTGGCCGGCCCAGCCGGATGGGCTCGCGTGGGTGCTGCTGGTGGTGTTGGGGCTCACCGATCTGTCGCTGGTCGCCCGCCGGCGGGCGCCGATCGCCGTGGTCGGGGTCTTCGCGACGTTCACGCTCGCGGTGACGCTGCTGATCTCGCCGTTGCATGCGCTGCAGCCGGCCAACCCCGCGAACCTCTGGGGTCCCCTCGGCGCGATCGTGGCCTCGTACGCGCCGGTACGCCTGGCCGACAACCGCCGCCGCGCCATCGCGGCCTTCGCGGCCATCGCCGTGCTGGCGATCATCACGGCACGGCCCTGGCAGGCGTCGGCCGTGGTCATCACCGTGGGGGTGCTGCGCATCATGCTCGGCCCGCTGGTCGCGATGTACGTGGTGACCCGCAGGAGGCTGGTGAAGGCCCTGACCGAGCGGGCGGAGCGGGCCGAGCGCGAACAGCACCTGCTGGCCGAGCAGGCGCGGGCCGAGGAGCGTGCCCGGCTCGCCGGCGAGATGCACGACGTGGTCACCCACCGGGTGAGCCTGATGGTGCTGCAGGCCGGCGCGTTGCGGGTCACGGCGCCCGATGAGCCGACCCGACGGGCGGCCGAGGAGCTGCGGGCGGCCGGCTGCCGGGCCCTGGACGAGCTGCGCGACCTCGTCGGCATCCTCCGCACCACACCCGACGGGGCCCAGGCCCCCGAGGAGGCGTACCCCTCGACGGCGGAGCTTGCCGCCCTGGCCGCGGACTCCACCGCGGTCGGGCTTCCGACCGAGCTGGTCGAGGACGGCGACCCGCGGCTCGCCTCGCCGGTGGTGGGCCGCACGGTGTACCGCATCGCGCAGGAGGCGCTGACCAACGCGCACAAGCACGCCCCCGGCGCCCAGGTGACGGTGCGGGTGCGTTACGACCAGGCCGACGTGCGCCTCGAGGTCCGCAACACCCCGCCGACGCGGCCGATGGATGCCGGGCTGATCGGCACCGGCTCCGGGGTGGGCCTGGCCAGCCTGCGGCGGCGCGTGGAGCTGGTAGGGGGGACGCTACGCGCCGGGCCCACTCCCGACGGCGGGTTCTGCGTCGAGGCGACCCTGCCCGCCTATGTCCCAACGGCGGCGTCGGCGCCCGCCGCGCGGCCCTGACCGTGGCCATCCGGGTGGTGGTCGTCGACGACGAGCCCATGGTCTGCGCCCACCTGCGGACGATCCTCGGCTCCGCCGACGACCTCGAGGTCGTCCAGGAGGCCCACGATGGCGCCGCGGCCGTCCAGGCCGTCCAGGCCGACCGGCCGGATGTGGTGCTGATGGACCTGCGCATGCCCGGGGTCGACGGGCTCACCGCGATCGAGCGGATCAACCAGCTCCCCGACCCACCGGTGGTGGTCGCGCTGACCACCTTCGACGCCGACCAGTACGTGCTG
>Ga0114129_10003603_pt1 | contig 21778 bp, 21 predicted proteins | sample RhiMetdeltSRZDD1_FD_80071 | JGI IMG/M metagenome (GOLD analysis project Ga0114129, IMG submission 80071) | Populus rhizosphere microbial communities from Tennessee, USA - Rhizosphere MetaG P. deltoides SRZDD1 (version 2) (version 2) | ecosystem: Host-associated > Plants > Roots > Rhizosphere >... | reverse complement strand
GGAGGTCGTGCGGTCGCACGTGCTCCCGAACGCCGCGCCGGGCATCTTCACGGGCGCGATCCTGGCGATGGCCCGCGCGTTCGGAGAGACCGCGCCGCTGCTGCTGGTGGGCGCGGTCACCGGCTACTTCTCGTCGGCCTCGGGCCGCACCCCGCTGGAGGTCCTGCAGGGTCCGTACACCGCGCTCCCCACCCAGATCTTCTCCTTCGCCAAGCTGCCGGCCAATGATTGGCAACCGAACACGGCAGCCGCCATCATCGTGTTGCTGGTGGCGATCCTGGTCGTGAACTTCCTCGCCATCCTGTTGAGGAACCGCTATGAGCGAACCTGGTGATCAGATGGAGACGACGGATCTGACGCACGTGCCCGGACCGGAGGACCCCAAGGCGGCACCGACCGCGCCGGAGGAGGTCGCACCGGTCGCTGTGCGGTTCGACCGGGAACCCCGCGACCTGGAGGATACGGCTCAGGACGTCGTCTTCGACGTGCGTGACCTCGCCGTCTCGTACGCCGATGTGGTTGCCATCCGCAAGGTGACCCTGCCGGTTTATCGCAACGAGATCACGGCGCTCATCGGCCCCTCGGGATGCGGTAAGACGACGTTCCTTCGTTGCCTCAACCGCATGAACGACCTGATCCCGACCGCCCGCGTCGAGGGGACGCTCCTGTACCACGGGGTGGACCTGTACGACCCGTCCGTCGACCCGGTGGAGGTGCGGCGGCGAATCGGCATGGTCTTCCAGAAGCCGAACCCGTTCCCCAAGTCGATCTACGACAACATCGCGTTCGGTCCCAAGATCGCCGGCTTCAAGGGCGACATGGATCAGCTGGTCGAGGAGTCCCTGCGCCGCGCGGCGTTGTGGGACGAGGTCAAGGACAAGCTGAAGGAGTCGGGCCTCGCGCTCTCTGGAGGCCAGCAGCAGCGGCTCTGCATCGCGCGCGCGATCGCGACCCGCCCCGACGTGATCCTGATGGATGAGCCGTGCTCGTCGCTGGATCCGATCGCGACCCAGCGGATCGAGGACCTGATGCAGGAGCTCCTGACCGAGTACACGATCGTGATCGTCACCCACAACATGCAGCAGGCCGCACGCGTCTCCGACCGCACGGCGTTCTTCACCGTCGAGGTGCTTGAGGACACCGGTCACCGGATCGGCACGATCGTCGAGTACGACGAGACGGAGAAGCTGTTCACCAACCCCGGCGATCCGCGAACCGAGGACTACGTCACCGGGAGGTTCGGCTGATGACGCGCCTGAACTTCCACGAGGAGCTGGAGGCGATGGAACTTCGCCTCCTCGAACTCGGCGAACTCGCGGCCGGGTCGGTTCAGAACGCGGTCGAGGCCCTGTTGCAGCACGACGAGGCCGGGGCTCAGCGCGTGATCGACGGTGACGACGAGATCGACCAGATCTACCTTGAGCTCGATCGGCGGATGCTCTCGCTGTTGGCGTTGCAGGCGCCGGTCGCTGCAGATCTGCGCCTGATCTCGGTCGTGATCCACTCGAGCCTGCACCTTGAACGGATCGGCGATCAGGCCGTGAACGTGGCCAAGATGCAGCAGGTCACCCGCGACCTACCGGCCAACGAGACGATCCTGCAGCAGATCGGCGAGATGGGGCACATCGTCGTGGAGATGGTCCGCGTCGCGATGGACGCGCTTCGCCGGCGCGACCTCGAGCTCTGCCTCCGCCTGCCGAAGATGGACGATCCCGTCGACCGTCTCAACCGCAACATGCACTTCGAGGTCGCCAAACTCGCCGACGAGCCGCGGGCGCTCGAGTGGGGCATGCACATGAACCTCGCCGCCCGTGCTCTCGAGCGCGTGGGCGACAACGCCGTCGACATCGGCGAGCAGGTCGCGTTCCTGGTCTCGGGCGAGTTCCGCGAGTTCACCGACGCATCCCACCCCGGGGGCGTGGCCTCCGATGCATCCTGACGGCGCGCGCATCCTGGTCGTCGAGGACGAGGAGTCCCTCGCCGACTCGGTGCGCTACAACCTGGAGCGCGAGGGGTACACGGTCCTGGTCGCGCCCGACGGTCGCCGTGCGCTCGAACGCTTCCGCAGCGACCCTCCCTCGCTGGTGATCCTGGATCTCATGCTGCCCGAGGTGTCGGGTCTGGACGTGTGCCGCACGATCCGTTCGGACTCGGACGTGCCGATCATCATGGTCACGGCCAAGGACTCCGAGGCCGACAAGGTGGCCGGGCTCGAGCTCGGGGCCGACGACTACGTGACCAAGCCGTTCTCGATGCGCGAGCTGGTCTCGCGCGTGCGGGCGAACCTCCGGCGGACCCGTCCGCATGTCGCCTCGGCACCCGTCGACGAGGTGCTGGTGGGTGGCCCCGTCCGCATGGACGTGGCACGCCACGAGGTCTCGGTCGGCAACGGAGCCGTCTCACTTCCTCCGAAGGAGTTCGAGCTGCTGGAGGCGTTCCTGCGGCGCAAGGGACGGCTGCTGACCCGAGACTTCCTGATCGAGGAGGTCTGGGGCTCGGACTACTTCGGCGACACCCGCACCCTGGACGTGCACGTCAAGCGCCTGCGCCGCAAGCTCGAGCGTGACCCGCACCATCCCAGCCACCTGCTCACGGTCCGGGGGCTGGGCTACAAGTTCGTGGACTGACCCGCGAGGGCTGGCCGGGGCTGTTTCTCTGCGGGATAATCGCTGGCGATTCCCGAAGGAGCTCGCAACTGGACGCTTCCCCGAAGACCGACCTGGAGCCCGGCGCCCGCTACCTCAATCGCGAGCTGTCGTGGCTGGAGTTCAACGCCCGCGTGCTGGCGCTGGCCGAGGACGCCGCGCTCCCGCTGCTCGAGCGCCTCAAGTTCGTCGCGATCTTCGCCCAGAACCTCGACGAGTTCTTCCAGGTCCGGGTTTCGGGCCTCCAGGAGCAGGTGGAGGCGGGCGTGACCAAGCGCTCGCCGGACGGGCGCACACCGGCCGAGCAACTGGAGGGCATCCGCGAGCGCGCACAGGAGCTTTCGGACACGGCGGCAGAGCTGTTCGCCTCCGAGCTCGTGCCGGCGCTCGAGAAGGAGCGCATCAAGATCGTCCGCTCCGTCGAGGCGCTGGATCCCGCCGACCTCGCCTACCTGGAGCAGGAGTTCGACCAGCACATCTTCCCGGTGCTCACGCCGCTGTCGGTCGACCCCGCGCACCCGTTCCCCTACATCTCGAACCTGTCGCTCAACCTGGCGGCGATGGTGCGCGACCCGATGACCGGCGTGCGTCGGTTCGCGCGCGTCAAGGTGCCGCCGCTGCTGCCGCGGTTCGTGCCGCTGCCCGACGGCGAGCGGTTCGTCCCGCTCGAGACCGTGATCGCCTCGCACCTGGACCGGCTGTTCCCGGGGATGGAACTCGTCGCCCACTACTCGTTCCGCCTGACGCGCGACGCGGACCTCGAGGTCGAGGAGGAGGAGGCCGAGGACCTGCTCGAGGCGGTACGCAGCGTCCTTCGCCGCCGGCGGCGGGGCGCGAACCCCGTGCGTCTGGAGGTCGACGAGACGATGAGCGCGGAGGTGCTCGAGCTGCTGCGCCGCGAGCTCGACCTGGAGGAGTCCGAGGTGGTGGTCACGCCCGGGATGCTCGATCTCGGCGGCCTGTGGTCGCTGGTCGGATTGGACCGCCCCGAGCTCAAGCAGGAGCCGTGGGTCCCCGTGACCCAGCCGCGGCTGACCAACGGCGAGGGGCCGCCGGACCTGTTCGGCGTGTTGCGCGGCGGCGACGTCCTGGTGCACCACCCCTACGACTCGTTCACCTCCTCGGTGGAGGCGTTCGTCGAGCAGGCGGCCCGCGACCCGGCGGTACTGGCCATCAAGCAGACGATGTATCGGACCTCAGCCCAGGAGAGCCCGATCATCCGCGCGCTGATCCGGGCGGCCGAGCTCGGCAAGCAGGTGGTGGCGCTCGTCGAGCTGAAGGCGCGGTTCGACGAGGAGGCCAACATCACCTATGCCCGCGAGCTCGAGCAGGCGGGCGTGCACGTCGTGCACGGCGTCGTCGGCCTGAAGACCCACGCGAAGATCTCGCTCGTCGTGCGGCGCGAGGCCGGCGGCGTCCGGCGGTACGCACACGTGGGGACCGGCAACTACAACCCGGTGACGGCCAAGCTCTACGAGGACATCGGGCTGCTCACGGCCGACCCGGAGATCGGCGCCGACCTCACGGATCTGTTCAACCTGCTGACCGGCTACAGCCGCCAGCGCGACTACCGGACCCTGCTGGTGGCGCCGCACTACCTTCGGCCGCAGATGATCGAGCTGATCCGGGGGCAGGGCCGCCCGGGCGGCCGCATCGTCCTGAAGATGAACGCGCTGGTCGACCCAGACATGATCGACGCGCTCTACGAGGCCTCCGCGGCCGGCGCCGAGATCGACCTGATCGTGCGGAGCATCTGCTGCCTGCGCCCCGGCGTTCCCGGTCAGTCCGAACGCATCCGGGTCCGGTCGCTGGTCGGCCGCTACCTGGAGCACTCGCGGATCTTCCGCTTCGGCGAGCACGACGAGGTGACCCACTACATCGGCTCCGCCGACCTCATGCAGCGCAACCTCGACCGTCGCGTCGAGGCGCTGGTCCCGGTGGACGATCCGGCGCTCGCGGCCCGGCTGGACCAGATCCTCGAGGTCCTGATGCAGGACGACACGCTTGCTTGGACGCTCGGGGCCGACGGGACGTGGACGAAGATCCGCGGCGAACGCGGGATCGACGCGCAGCAGCGGCTCCAGGAGCTCGCCGTCGAGCGCGCGGGGTCGCCCCAGGCGTGATCGCGCGGGGCATGATCGGGCCTGCGGGGGGCGTTCGAGGGGGCCGGACGTGAGCGAGCCGGACCGCCACGCCGAGCGCGAGGCAAAGCTGGTGGCGCCCGCCGGGTTCCGCCTGCCAGACCTGAGCGGCGACGACCTGGTCGCGGCGCCGCCCGCCGAGCGACGGTACGCGACCGTCTACCTGGACACGCCGGACCTCGACGTCGCACGCTGGGGGTGCAGCCTGCGCCACCGTGAGGGCGAGGGGTGGACGGTGAAGCTGCCCTCGAGCTCCGAGGGCGACATGCTGGTGCGCGGCGAGCACGTGTTCGAGGGGGCGAGCAATCGGCACCCCCCCGAGGCGGCGGTCGACCTGCTGCGCGCGTACGTGCGGGACCGGCCGCTCGCGCCGTCGGTCCGCCTGCGGACCGTTCGGCGCAGCGTCGTGCTCTCCGACCATCTGGGCCGCAAGGTCGCCGAGGTGACCGACGACGAGGTCTCGGTGATGGACGGGCGGCGGGTCGCGTCCCGCTTCCGCGAGGTCGAGGTCGAGCTCGCCGCTGGCACCTCGGAGGAGGTCATGGGCTCCCTGATCGAGCGGCTCCAGGAGGCCGGTGCCGGGCCCGTGGACAACGTGTCGAAGCTCCGGCGAGCGCTCGGCCCGCGGGCCGAGCGCTCGCCCGAGCTCCTCGTCCCCGAGATCGACAAGTCGGCCTCGGTCACCCACGTGGTTCGGCGTGCGCTCGCGGGCTCGGTCGTCCGGTTGCTACGGCACGACGCCGGCGTCCGGTTGGGCGAGGACCCCGAGCAGGTGCACCAGGCGAGGGTCGCGACGCGACGGCTGCGTTCGGATCTGCGGACGTTCCGGGACGCGCTCGAACCCGATTGGGCCGGCGGACTCCGCGACGAGCTCAAGTGGCTCGGCCGCGAGCTCGGCGCCGTTCGCGACGCGGAGGTCATGCGCGAGCGTCTCGGCGAACGCGCCGACGTCCTCGACGCCGAGGACCGGCGCGCGGCGGACGCGTTGCTGCGTCGGCTCGACGACCGACAGACCGAGGCGCGCGAGGAGCTGATCCGTTCGATGCGCGAACCGCGCTACGCCAAGCTGCTCGACGCGCTGGTCGAGGGCGCCGACGCCCCGGCCGTCCTGCCTGAGGTGGCGGAGGCGCCGGCCTCCGAGGCGCTTCGCCCGGCGCTCGAAGCGCCGTGGAAGCACCTGGAGACCGCGATGGACACGGCGGGCGATGACCCGACCGACCAGAACCTGCACGCGGCCCGGATCCGCGCCAAGCGCGTTCGGTATGCGGCCGAGGCCGTGTCGCCGGTGTTCGGCAAGCGCGCCAGGGCGTTCGCCGAGGCCGCGGTGGAGCTGCAGGACGTGCTGGGAGAGCACCAGGACGCGGTGGTGGCCGGCGCGTGGCTGCGCGAGGCGGGGCGCTCGGGCGGCGATGCGTTCGTGGCCGGCGAGCTGGCGGCGGTCGAGGCGCAGACCGCGGCGTCCTCGCGGGACGCGGTGCCGGCGGCCTGGAAGGCATTGTCGAGGAAGCGGCTACGCTTCTGGTCGTGAACGAACCCGTCCGCGCGGCCGGAGGGATCGTCCTGCAGGGTGACGGGAAGCGCCGATCGGTCGCGCTGGTCCACCGGCCCCGTTACGACGACTGGTCCTTCCCCAAGGGCAAGCTGATCGACGGGGAGGACGACGAGGCGGCAGCCCTCCGCGAGGTCGAAGAGGAGACCGGCCTGCGGTGTCGCATCGGCCCGAGCATCGGCTCGGTCACGTACCGGGACCGGCACGGACGTCCCAAGGTCGTGCGCTACTTCCGGATGGACGTCGGCGGCGGCTCGTTCGCGCCCACCGAGGAGGTCGACGAGCTTCGTTGGGTGCCGGTGGAGGAGGCCGGCGGCCTGCTCAGCTACGCCCACGACCGCAACCTGCTCCGCCGCGTCCTGGCCGAGTCGCCCGCCTCGCCGCTGTACCTGATCCGGCACGCGAAGGCCGGCGTGCGAGCGGCGTGGGAGCGCCCCGACGAGGAACGGCCGCTCACGCGCCGTGGGCGCAAGCAGGCGCTCCGCCTGGTCGAACGCTTCGACGGGCTCGAGCTCGGGCGTGTCCTCAGCAGCCCGTACGTCCGGTGCGTGCAGACGGTCGAACCCCTCGCGGCCGATCGCGGGCTGGCGCTCGAACCCGAGGCTGCGCTGGCGGAGGGGGTGCCGGTGGACGAGGCGCTCGCGCTGCTCGCGGCGCTCGACGGCCGGCCGGCCGCGCTGTGCGGCCACGGCCGGGAGATCCAGGCGATGATCGACCACCTCGCGGGCGAGGGGGCCGCGATCCAGGGGACCGGCATCGCGAAGGGATCGGTCTGGGTCCTGGACCGGGAGCTCGGACGCATCCGAACGGCCCATTACCTTCCCGCGCCCTCCGGCTAGCCGCGTGGCCACGCCCACGCGGTTCGCGGTGCTCGACCTCGGCAGCACCACGTTCCAGCTGCTGGTGGCCGACGCGGACCAGGACGGCTCGCTCACGCCGGTCCTGCGCGACCGCGTCGTCCTGAACCTCGGCCGCGTGCTGGCGGAGGAGACACGGATCCCGGCTGAGGTCGCCGGGCGCGCCGCCGAGACCGCTCGGCGCCTGAGGGACCTCGCCGTTCGGACCGGGGCCGACCGCCTGATCCCCCTGGCGACCAGCGCGTTGCGCGACAGCCCGGACCGCGGGGAGCTCGAGGAGCTGTTCGAGGGAGCGATCGGGGCGCCGGTGCGGTTCATCGACGGGCGCGAGGAGGCCAGACTCACGTTCGCCGGCGTCGCCGCGAGCGTCGCGCTGGGAGAGGGCGCGACGCTGCTGCTGGACCTCGGGGGCGGGAGCCTGGAGGTCGCGCTCGCCGACGCCGATGGTCTGCGATGGGGGCGGAGCCTGCCGGTCGGCGCCGGCCGGCTGACCGGCCTGCTCGTGGCGCACGATCCCCCTACGCGGGAGGAGCGCAAGGCCGTCCGGGCGGCCGTCGAGGAGGCTGTCGCGCCGCTCGTCGCCGAGGTCGACGCTGCCGAACCCGTCCGCTGCATCGCGAGCGGCGGCACGGCCGGCGCGCTCGCGCGGGTCCTCGCGGCCGAGAGGCGGGGCACGCCGCCGGCGTCGCTCAACCAGTCCGAGCTCTCGGTCGCCGAGCTCCGAGACCTCACGCGTGAGCTGGCCTCGCTCCAGCTTGACGAGCGCCTGCGCGTCCCCGGCGTGGACGAACGCCGCGCCGAGCTCCTGCCCGCGGGCGGATGGATCCTGACGGCGGCCGCGGCCGCGTTCGACGTCAAGCGTCTGATCCACTCCGAATGGGGCCTGCGTGAGGGCGCCGTGCTCGACGCGCTCGGGCTGGCCGACGGCCCCGCGCCGGCGCCGGCGGAGCTTCGGCGCCGATCGGTTGACCGGCTCGTGCGCGCATGGGGAGAGGACCCCGTCCACGTCGAGATGGTGGCCCGGATCGCGGGCCGCCTGTTCGACGACACCGAGCCCCTGCACGGGCTCGCGAGCACGGAGCGCGAGCTGCTCGGTCACGCCGCCCTCCTGCACGAGATCGGCGTGCGGGTCTCGCCGGCCCGGCTCCACAAGCACGGCGCGTACCTGGTCGAGAACGCCGGCCTGCGCGGGTTCGACCCCGATCAGGTGGCCGTGCTTGCCTCGCTCGTCCGGTTCTCGCGAGGGAAGGACCCGAGGCCCGTGTACGCCCCGTTCGCGGAGCTGCCCGACGAGGAGCGGGAGGGCGTCGTGGTCATGAGCGGACTTCTTCGGGTGGCCCACGCGATCGCGCGCGGCCCCGAGGGCGAGCGCCTCGACGCCGCCGCCGAGGTGCGCGAGCGCGAGATCCGGATCGGCGTGAGCGGGTCGGCCAACCCCGACGCCGCCGTGGCCGAGGCCCGGCAGGCCTCGCGTCTGCTCGAGCGCGCGCTCGAACGCAAGGTTCGGATCGACAGCGTCCTGGGTGCCGTGACCCGGACCGCGTGAGCGTTCGTCAGCGCGCGAGCGGGGAGACCCAGCTCGCCAGGTGGGACACGCGTTCGAACCCGATCCGCTCGTAGATCCGGACCGCGTCGCCCGCGGGGTCGGCGAGCAGGGTGGTGGTCTCCGCTCCCGCGCTCGCCGCCTCGAACACCAGCCGCCGCGTCAGCGCATCCGCGTGACCGCGACGCCGCGCCGGCGGGAACGTGACCACGTGATCGACGAACCCGGTTCCGTCCAGCACCATCAGTGCGGCGAGTGCGACCGGCCTGCCCTCGTCCGCGGCGACGAACCACCGGCGGCCCGCCGGGACCATCACCGTCCGCTCCATCGCCTGTAGCTGATCGAGCGTCTGATCGCCCTCGATGTCGAACAGCGCCGCGGATGCCCGGTGGACGCGCCAGAACGCCCCGTCGAGGTCGAGGACCTCCTCGACGTGGTCCGGGCCGCGCTCGCCCGGCCCGTCGATCCGCATCACGAGGTCCCAGGCGATCCGATCGCCCCGCGTGCTCGCCTCCGCGATCAGGTCCGTCTGCGCCTCGGGCTCGAAGAGCACGACGTGCGCGCTCGGGCTCCCGGTGCGGCGCATCGCCGGCAGGAGCCGGTCCTCGATCTCGTCGAGCCTGACCGGCTCGGCCGCCTCGACGCGCGCGTAGTTCGGCTCCCGGATGATCGGGAACCGCGCGTCCGAGACGACGGCGCCCCACGGGGTCGGGTCGACGCGTTCGAACAGCGCGTCGTGAGCGCGCCAGAAGCGACGGAGCGGCTCGAGCCCTGTCACGCCCCATCTTCCCAACCGGCGCCGGGCACCGAACGCTGCGATACGCTCGCCGGGCCGTGATCACCTGCCGCGTGTTCGAGGACGGAGGGCTCAAGCACGAGATCCCCTTCGAGCCCGACGCGATCCGGAAGGCCCGCGAGGACGATCATCGCGTCTGGATCGATGTGATCGATCCCTCGGACGACGAGCTCGGCAGGCTGCAGGACGAGTTCGACTTGCACGAGCTCGCGATCGAGGACAGCCGCCGGTGGGGACAGCGGGCGAAGGTCGACTTCTACCCGCAGCATCTCTTCTTGGTCGCGCACGGGATCGACCTGGACGACGACGGCGGGGTCGTCGACCGGGAGGTGCACCTGTTCGCGGGGGGCGGCTTCTACGTGATCACCGTCCGCCGGGAACCGCTTTTCGATTTCGGCAAGACCGGCCAGCGGTTCGAGAGCGCGCCCGAGCTGTCGAAGGAGGGGGTCGGCTTCCTCCTGTACCTGATCCTCGACGAGGTCGTCGACGGCTACCTCGACCTGATCGAGGCGTTCGAGGATCAGTCCGACGACATCGAGGACGAGGTCGCCATGGACCAGGACGATCCCCAGGGCGCGCGGATGCGCGCGCTCGCCCAGCAGATCTTCCGGTTGCGACAGCGGGTGGTGCGCTTCCGGCGGCTGAGCTCGCCGATGCGCGAGGTGGTCGACCTCCTGCTCGAGACGTCGAGCGTCGTCACGCCACCCCTGGTGCCGTACTTCCGCGACGTGCTCGACCACGTGATCCGGTCGATGGAGCTGACGGACAACGTGCGGGACCTGTTGACGTCGGCGCGCGAGCTCCAGCTCGCCCAGGTCTCCAACCGCTTGAACGTGGTCATGAAGAAGCTCACCGCGTGGGCGGCGATCATCCTGATCCCCACGCTGATCGCCGGCATCTACGGCATGAACTTCCGCCACATGCCCGAGCTCGATTGGACCTTCGGCTACCCGCTCGCGCTCGGCATCATGGTCGCGAGCGCGGGCGTGCTGTACTGGACGTTCCGAAAGCGCGACTGGCTGTGAGATGTGCCGGGCACTGAAGGTCCTATGCGTCGCCCCAGACGCCGCCGCGCTGGACGAGCTTCGCCGCGCGACGGTCTCTGCGGAGTGGGAGCTCGCGCCGGGCGCGACCTCCGGGGAGGACGCGCTCGCGCGCCTGCACGAGGAACGGCCACACGTGCTGGTGGTGTTCGGCCCATTCCCCGGGCTGGTCGAACGGGCGCTCGAGGCCTACCCGTTCCTGCGCGTGATCGCCGATCGCGACGCGCCCGGCGCGACCGTCGTCGGCTCGGTCCAAGAGGTGCGCGGCGTGGTCAAGGGCTCGGGGGGGCCGGTGCGCTCCTAAGCCAGAGGGTTCGGGACCCGAACGGGCCGGGTCGCGAACGGAGCCGGGACGTGATCGCGTTCCGGCCCCGTTCGGTGACGAGGAGCGTTAGGCGCAGCCCGCCCAGCCACCCCAGGACCGCGCCCCGTGCGCCATGCGGATCGAGACGATGATGTTCGCCCGACCGTTGAACACGGAGCGGTCGCCCTGACCGTACTGACGGGCGCGGGACGGCCAGTAGCGGGTCGACTGCTGGAACAGCCCGGCGTACCCGCCGCTGTTGTAGGCCCGCGGCTTCAGGTCGGACTCGCAGTCCGCGACCGCGATCGCCTTGTAGGCGCCACCGGGAACGGGCCAGCGACGTGCCGCGCACCGGATGAGCTGCTTGATGTGCCACGTCCCTCTCTGCCATTCGTAGTCGCAGAGGCGCAGGGGGACGGACCGCGCCTCCGCGGCCGTGGCCGAGACGACGGCCGGGGCCAGTAGCGAGGCGCTCGCGAGCGCCGCGACGATCACGCGGCGCATCGTGGGTCGTCTGATCATGTGTGGTTTCACCCCCGCGATGGACCGGGCTGGAGGCCGGGTCCGCGCCGGGCTCACGCAGGCATGCGGAGCCGGCTCGCGGTAGGTCGCGGGTGCTGGATCACCTCCTCAGGTCGGACACCGTGTGACCTAAACGACGCTCACGATCGGCCGGGTCCCGCTCGCCCGCACCCCGCGCGCCAGCCATCCATGGACGTGGAGGGAGACGAGCAGGGGGGTGGGAGAGGAACGGACCCGAAGGTTCGTTCGCGTCCAAACGACCGTAGCAGCCCCCACCGACAAATCGGCTGACCGGGGGTCACTCGGCGGGCGCGGGTACGATGGTCCGAGATGCCCACGAAGGTCCTGCTCGCGGCCCCGCGCGGCTACTGCGCCGGCGTCGAACGCGCCGTGGAGGCCGTCGAACGCGCGCTCCAGACGCACGGACGCCCCGTCTACGTGCGCAAGCAGATCGTGCACAACGCGCACGTGGTCCGCGACCTCGAGGCCAAGGGGGCGATCTTCGTCGAGGAGGAGACCGAGGTGCCGGAGGGCCAGGTCGTCGTGCTCTCGGCCCACGGCGTCGCGCCCGAGGTGTACGCGAACGCGCGGGAGCGGCGCCTGACGGTGCTCGACGCGACGTGCCCACTGGTCACCAAGGTCCACCTGGAGGCCCGCCGCTTCGCAGACGGCGAGCGCACGATCGTCCTGATCGGGCACGCGGGCCACGAGGAGGTCGTGGGCACCACCGGGCAGGCGCCCTCGCGCACGATCCTGGTGCAGGACATCGAGCAGGCCCGCACGGTGGAGATCGCCGACCCCCGGAACCTGTCCTATCTCACCCAGACCACGCTGTCGGTGGACGAGACCAACGAGATCGTCCAGGTCCTGCGCGAACGCTTCCCGGCGATCGAGGGGCCGCCACGCGAGGACATCTGCTACGCGACGCAGAACCGCCAGGACGCGATCAAGGAGGTCGCTCGGCGTTCGGACGTGGTCCTGGTGATCGGCTCGGACAACTCGTCCAACTCCAAGCGGCTGGCCGAGGTCGCCCTCGACCTCGGGACCCCGGCCCACCTGATCGACGACGAGACCGAGGTCGACCCGTCGTGGCTCGACGGCGCAGACATCGTGGGGCTCACCAGCGGCGCATCCGCGCCCGAGCGCCTGGTCGACCGGCTGCTCGTGTGGCTCGCCGCCCAGGGCGCGACCGAAGTCGAGGAGCTCCGCCTCACCGAGGAGCATCTGCGCTTCTCGGACGTCCGCGTCTGAGCGATCTCAGCTCCAGGCCGAGAACTGGTCGCGATCCTCCTCGTCCGGCGTCACGAACCGGAAGGCCACCAGGGTCCGCGTCTCCTGCACGCCGTCCAGCGGCAGCAGCCGGTTCACGATGACCGGCGCCGCCTGCTCCCACGGCAGCGGGATCTCGACGAGCAGGTCGTACTCGCCGGCGATCATCGCGACGGCCGAGACCTCCTCGATCCCGGCGATCGTCTCGACCAGATCGGAAGCCGAGCCGAACGAGGCCCGCACCTGGACGTAGCAGGCGGCGTTCTCCCCGCCCTGCATCGGGATCGGCGTCCGCGAACCCGCGCCGGGCCGCGTGAACACCTCGGAGGGGACCACGGGCGCGGTCATCGTGCGCTCGACGCCGTCGATGCGGTGGATGCCGCGCACGACCTCCTCGGCGATCCCCAGCAGGTCCGGTCCCCGCACCGCGGCCAGGACGTCCCACTCGCCCACGACGCCCACCGCGGAGCGCACACCACCGACGTTCTCGAGCTGGAGGACGACCTCCTCGAGCGCACCCGGCCGAACGCGCAGGTAGACGAACGCGTCCACCCCCGCAGGCTAGGTCTGACGAACGGGGGGAGGCAAGCGCGTCAGCTGCTTGCGGGCGCCGCCACCCTGCACAGGGCGTCCAGCGCCTCCGCCCCTTCCTCGGGGCCGACCGCGATCAACCGGTCCCCGGCGCGGAGCATGAACGGCCCCCGCGGCCGGTAGATCCATCGGGCCCCGCGCTGGACCGCGAGGACGAACATCCCGGTCTCGGTCTCGAGCTGGAGCTCGCGCAGCGTCCTGCCGTCGGCCGGGGTCCCGGTTTCGACGACCGTCTCGGCCGAGGTTTCCTCGGTCTCCTCGAGCGCGATCTGCACGACCGGGTGCAGCGGCTCGCCGTGCTCGACGTACCAGGTGAGGTCGCGCGCGGCGTCGCACATCGACTCGCTGGCGCTGCCGAGCCGGAGTAGCCCGCGCAGTTCGTCGGGGTTGCGCGCCTCGGGCGCCGCGCGCAGGATCCACGACTCGAGCTCGTCGTGCAGGGCGTCGCTCTGGGCCTCGAGCGCCCCGACCTCGGCGGCGAGCGCCCGGTTGTTGAACAGGATCGAGGCGTAGGCCAGGCCGACGGCCGCCTCCGACTGGTCCTTCAGCTCGACCAGGATGTCGACGGCGCGATCGAGCTCGGACAGGGGCGGCGCGTCGTCGTCCTCGGGCTCGGGGCGGCCCGGTGCGCCCGCGAGCTCCCGCAGGAGCGCCACGCCCTCCTCGGGCCCGCGTACCAGCAGGACGTCGCCCTCGGACAGCACGTCGTCGGGGCCGGGGTCGAACTGCCACTCGATCCCGCTGCGGATCGCCATGACCCACATCCCGGTCTCGGTGGGCAGCGACAGCTCGCGCAACGCACGACCGGTCACTGGCGCGCCCTCGCGCACCTTCACCCGCGCGGTCATCTCGTCGGCATGGCGGAGGTCGCGGCGCAGCGCGTCGGGGATCCCGAGCCGCGCCTGCACCACGCGCGCGATGTCGGAGGCCGCGTCCCCGATCTTCTCGACGGCGTCGGCGATCCATAGCACACCGGCCATCGCCTCCGCATCCTCGGGGCTGCGGGCGGCGAGCATCGCGACCTCGCGCAGCCGGCGGAGGTGGCCGCTCATGCGCTCCTCGAGCCGCTCGACCTCGCTGGCCAGCTTGTCCTCGTTGAAGAACACGGCGGCATACGCGAGGTCGACCATGAGCTCGGAGGCGTCCTTGGCCTCGACGAGCAGGTCCTTGACGCTGTTGGGCTGTTCATCCATGGGGGAGCACGCCCAATGATGTCATGACGAACAGGATGACGGCGATGCCGGCCAGGTCCATCACGCTGGTGATGATGGGGACGCTCTGGTTGTCCGGATCCAGGCCGAACCGGTAGGTCCCGATCGCCAGGTAATAGCTCGCGGCCAGCGTGACCGGGGTGACGATGAGCCCAGCCAGCGTGGTGCCGCCCACCAGGGTTCCGAACTCGGGCATCCCCGCGAGGCCGGTGGCCTCGCCCAGACCATAGGCGATCACGCCCACCAGGAGGAAGACCGTTACCGCGAGGCCGACGACGATCGACGCGTCGATCAGCGCAGGGGTCTCGGGCATCCCGCGCGCCGTGATCACACCGATCTGGAGCTTCGAGGTCGTGCGCGAGGCGAAGATGCCGCCGAGTGCGCCCGCCTGCGAGACGAAGGGAGGGATCAGGGCCAGGAGTACCGGCACCAGGACGAGTTGATCTTGGCGGGCCCGGAGCAGCGTCCCCGCAAGCACGTCCAGGATCGGGGTGAGCAGGATCACTGCGGTCATCTCCAGGACGATCCGCCGGATCACGCGATCGGCCACGGTGTACGAGCGGATCGTTGCGTAGATGGCCGCCGCGATCGCGATCACGGCCGCGGGGATCGCGACCGCGTTCGAGTGCAGGAGGAACGTGGCCAGGAAGAGGCTCGGCAGCGTGGTCATGTCGCCCAGCGCGGTCACCATCGGCGTCGAGACCGAGTCCAGGTCCCATCCGCGCCGGTACGACGCGATCGACAGGCCGAGGGTGATCAGCAGCACCAACGCCGCACCGATCGCGCCGCCCACGATCGAGACCGTCGCCAGACGCCAGAACGCGATCGACGGCTGACCGAACGCCGCCGACACCAGCACCGAGAGCAGCGCGAGCCACAGCGCCGAGGAGAACGTGGTGACGACCGCGACGTAGACGTTTCGCTGCAGGACGCTGCCGGGCTTGAGCGTCGGTTCGAGCAGGCCGGCCACGTTCGCGGTGCCCAGGCGAGCGCCGATCGCGCCGAAGATCGTCCCCTTCATCCCGACCGCGGCCGGGATGAGCACGATCAGGCCGGGCAGGTCCTCCAGCGTCCCGGTGACGTGCGCGAGTGTGAGCCCGGCCACGAATCCCGCGAGCGTGCTGATGGCGAGCGCGACCAGACCCTGTCGCAGGGTCCGTTGCTCTGCGCGCCAGTAGGCCCACAGGCGTCGCGCACGACGGGGGAACGCCATAACGGTTCGCTCATCGCGTCCTTCTCGGGCTCGGTCACGATCGGGCGGGCTCGTTGAGCCCGAGGCAGTATGGCCTCGGCGTGCGTGCGGGACAACCCCGCGAGCGGCCCTCGGCTAGGCGTCCTGCGGACCCTCGGTCGCGGGATCGGGGACCCAGTCGCGCGTGAGGAACAGCCAGAAGGCCAGGCCCGCGTAGGGCCCGTAGCGGCGGAACCGGCGCTCGATCGCCGCGTCCTTCACGGCTGTGCGGCCGACCTTCTTCGCGTAGGTGGGGCGCGTCCACGAATCCAGGATCAGGCGGTGGTAACGGCCGAGCGTCATCATGATGTGCGCCGCCGCGTACGGCCCGACGCCCGGCAGCGCGAGCAGACGCCCCTCGAGCTCGTCGTCGGGGAGCTCGTCGGCCGTGGCCGCCCCGAACGCCTCCAGGTCGAGCTCGCCACCGGCGACCGAACGCGCCAGCGAGATCAGGTACGCGCCCCGGTACCCCGCGCGCGCGACGTCGGTGTAGAAGCCCTCGCCGGCCTCGGCCATCGAGACCGGCGTGGGGAACGCGCGGCCCCAGGGTCCGTCGCGGTCCGCGCCGGGGGCCGGCTCGCCCAGGTGCTGCACGATCGCGTGGACCATCCGGGTCGTGGCCGACCACGTGCAGTTGGTCGTGCACACGGTCTTGATCACATCCTCGAACACGGTGGAGCTCTGCACCATCCGCCCGGCGCCGGCGGTCACCCACGCGAGGTCGGGATCGTTCTCCGCCGCCTCGTAGAAGGGGGACAGGTCGGCGTCCAGGCGCAGGACGTGTCGCACCAGCGCGACGAGCTCCCGCGTGGCGGCCTCGGACGCCGCTCGCCCCATGACCGTGACCCGCGCGTGCCCCCGCCGGCCCTCCTCGATCCGAACGGTTCGAGCCCGGCCTCGGCGAGGCCGCAGCGTGAGCTCGACCGAGCGGTAGTCGAGCGCCGGGCGCATCGGGGGCAGGTCCACGAAGCCGTGCGAGTTGAGCGTCCGGACCAGGTCCACGGGTTCGCCGCGGGGGCCTCGCAGCCGGAGGTCGGCCGAGGTCAGTCCTCGACTCGCTGTCGCTCGCGCCACGCCCTGACCTTGTTCCGGTTGCCGCACGTCGACATCGAGCACCACCGTCCCGAGTGATTCTTCGATCGGTCGAAGAAGACCGCGCGACAGGTCTCGTCGGCGCACAGCTTGAGGTGGGCGAACGAGCCGTCGAAGGCGCTCACGAACGCGATCGCGACGATCGTGCCGAGCGCGGCCGAGACGCCCCTGCCCTTGGGTTCGAGCGTCGGGACGTGGGCGGCGTGGAAATGGGGGTGGAGGCCCGCCGCGAGGCCGATCCGGTCGATCACTTCGGCATCCGAGGCCGGGATCGACGCGTCGTCGTCCGCCTGGATCAGGCCGCGTATCGCATCGCGGAGCGCCAGATAGGTCTCACGGTCCCTCTCGGTGAATCGTTCGTTCGGTGTGAGGAGGCCGCGCTCGATCAGGAACTCGCGGATCACCTCGGCGGGCGGGTCGGTGCTGACGTCGTCGGCCCGGTGCACGTGGAGGTTCGTGAAGCGCTGGAGAAGCTCGAGGTCCCCCGGGGCCGGGGGGCTGTAGCTGTCGTGGATCGTGAAGTCCCTGGTCGCCATCGGTGGTAAGTGTACACCGTCGAAAAGGATTGACAAGTTACGCTAACCTTCCTAAACTTCACGAAGGTTACCGACAATGGTCGGCGAGGAGGTGCGATGTATCCACCGATGTTCGAGGAGTTGGCCAAGATCCGGGCCCAGGACCTGCGGAGCGATGCCGATCCGGGCCCACGACGACCCCGCCCGCCGAGGAAGCGCCGGCTCCGCCAGGTGATCGGATCGCGCCTGGTCAGCGCGGGCACCCGGATGATGCGGGAGGTGGCCTGATGGACGTCCTGTGGATCGCCCTCACCGTGCTGGTGATCGGGCTGCTGTGGGTCGCGGCGGTCGCGTTCGGCCGAGACTCGCGCGACGGCAACGACTGGTTCCGCCGCGCCAAGGACCACGACCGGCTGTTCCACGGCGGCCACTGAGGCACGCGTCCGGCCTCGTACGATGCACGCGATGGCGATCGCGTTCACCGACTGGGCCACCGACATCCTGCGCCGCACGCACGAGGCGGCGCGGCGCTTCAACCCCGCTGCGACGGTTCGGCTCCACCGGTCCGACGGGGCGGTGGCCTTCGACCTGACCGACGAGCGTTCCGAGAGCGACGAGCTGGTCCGAGGCGACCGGTTCGAGCTCCTGGTCGCGGAGGGGCTGGAGGGGACGGTCGATGTCGTCGAGCCCCACGACCAGCTGATCCTGCGCCCGCCCGGCGACCCCGAGCGCAGCGTGCGCCAGCCCCACTGATCGAAGGGTCGCGGTCGTCGCGACCGCGCGGGCTACACTTCCCGCGTCGTGAGCACCCTTCCCGAACCCCCGCATCTCCTGCGCGCCTTCGGCGGCGCCGGCCCGGTCATGCTGATCGGGGGCGCCGAGGACAAGGTTCGGGACAAGGTGATCCTGTCGCGGTTCGCGACCTTCGCGGGGGGTTCGGACGGCCACGTCGTGGTGGTCGCCACCGCCTCGTCTCTGGGCGACGTGGCCAACGAGCGATACCGGGAGCTGTTCGAGGGACTCGGGATCGGGCGCGTGAAGGGGCTCCGGCCCGAGGAGCGGGCCGAGGCCGAGGACCCCGAGCTCGCCGCCGCCCTGAACGACGCCACGGCGGTGTTCCTGACCGGGGGCAACCAGCTCCGGCTGTCGTCGGTGGTGGCCGGGACCCGGCTCGCCGACGCCATCCACCGGGCGCACGACCGCGGCGCGGTGCTGGCCGGCACCTCGGCCGGCGCGAGCGCCATGGCCGCCCACATGATGGCGTTCGGCCGCGCGGGGGAGACACCCAAGCAGCGCATGGCGCAGCTGGCCGCTGGCCTCGGGATCCTGCAGGGCGTCGTGATCGATCAGCACTTCGAACAGCGGGGGCGGTTCGGCCGCCTGCTCGCCGTGGTGGCGCAGTCGCCGTCGCTGCTTGGGATCGGGCTGGACGAGGACACGAGCGCGATCGTCTACGCGGACCGCTCGATGGAGGTCGTGGGTAAGGGCGCGGTCACGGTGATCGACGGCTCGCGCGTGCAGACCGACGCGCACCAGGCCAAGGGCCACCGGCCGATCATGGTCTCGGGTGCGATCGTGCACTCGCTGCCGGGAGGCGCCTGGTTCGACCTGCGTGGCAAGACCCTGCTCGCCGAGGCTCCGGGGGAGGAACGGGAGGCCTCGGAGTGAGCGAGAGCCGGACGGGCTCGCCCACCGATCGGCGCCGCGCGAAGGACGAGCCGGCCACCGACAAGCGACCGCTGGCTCCGGACCTCACGGTCGTCGAGACCCAGGTCTTCCGCGGCCCGAACTACTGGTCCTACGACCCCGCGATCCGCCTCCTGGTCGACCTCGGGGCGCTGGAGGACTGGCCGTCCAACACGATCCCGGGGTTCGTCGAGGGCCTGATCGAGATGCTGCCCGGCGTCTCGGAGCACTCGTGCTCGCTCGGACGCCGCGGCGGGTTCGGCGAGCGGCTGAAGGAGGGGACCTGGCTCGGCCACGTCGCCGAGCACATCGCCCTCGAGCTCCAGCGGGAATCCGGCGCCCACGTGTACCGCGGCAAGACCCGGAGCGCCGGCGAGCCCGGCCGGTACAACGTGATCTACGGCTACTGGGAGGAGCGCGTCGGCCTCGCGGCGGGCGAGCTGGCCGTCCGGCTGGTCAACCAGCTCGTCGAGCCGGCGAGGGAATTCGACTTCCCGGCCGAGCTCGAGCGCCTGATCCTGCTGGCCGAGCGGCGGGCGTTCGGCCCCTCGACGCAGGCGATCGTGGACGAGGCCGCGAGCCGCGACATCCCGTGGATCCGCCTGAACGAGGCGTCCCTGCTGCAGCTCGGCTGGGGCAGGTACCAGCAGCGGATCCGCGCGACGATGACCTCGAAGACCAGTGCGCTCGCGGTGGACATCGCCGGGGACAAGGACGTCACGCGCCGCCTTCTGGCGTCGGCCGGGCTGCCCGTGCCGCGCGGCGAGATCGTCCGCACCTCAGAGGACGCGGCCGCCGCCGCGAGGAAGATCGGGTTCCCTGTGGTGGTCAAGCCGCTCGACGGCAACCACGGGCGCGGGGTCGCGCTCGACCTGGGGAGCGAGGACGACGTGCGCTTGGCTTTCGAGCGAGCATTGGGCGAGTCGCGCCGCGGCGACGTCGTCGTGGAGAGCTTCGTCACCGGCAGCGACTACCGCGTGCTGGTCGTGGGCGGACGCATGGTGGCCGTGGCCGAACGCGTCCCGGCGCACGTGACCGGCGACGGGCGGCACACGGTCTCGGACCTGGTCGAGATCACGAACTCGGATCCGCGCCGCGGCATCGGCCACGAGAAGGTCCTGACCCGCATCAAGGTGGACGACGCGGCGATCGAGCTCTTGCGCAAGCAGGGGTACGGACTCGACGACGTGCCGGCGGAGGGCGCGTTCGTCAAGCTCGCCGACACCGGCAACATGTCGACGGGCGGCATCTCGATCGACCGCACGTGGGACGCCCACGAGGAGAACGTCGAGATCGCCGAGGAGGCGGCCCGCGTGGTCGGGCTCGACGTGGCCGGGATCGACTTCCTGGCCCCCGACATCACGCAGCCCGTGCGCGAGACCGGCGGTGCGATCGTCGAGGTGAACGCCGCGCCCGGGTTCCGAATGCACACGCACCCGACCGAGGGCGAGGCGCAGTTCGTGGCCAAGGACGTCGTCGAGCTGCTGTTCCCCGCCGGGTCTCCCTCGCGGATCCCGATCGTGGCCGTGACGGGCTCCAACGGGAAGACCACGACCACGCGGATGATCGCGCACGTCTTCAAGGGGATGGGGCGCTCGGTCGGCATGACCACCACCGACGGCATCTACATCGACGAGCGGCTGGTCAAGCGCGCCGATGCCAGCGGGCCGAAGTCGGCCCAGATGGTGCTGCAGAACCCGCGGGTGGACTTCGCCGTGTTCGAGACCGCACGCGGCGGGATCCTGCGCGAGGGCCTCGGGTACGGCAAGAACGACGTGGCCGTCGTGCTGAACGTGACCGGCGACCATCTCGGCCTGAAGGGCATCGACTCGCTCGAGCAGCTCGCGGCCGTCAAGCAGGTCGTGGTCGAGGCCGTCCCGAAGACGGGATGGGCCGTGCTGAACGCCGACGACGAGCTCGTGGCCGGCATGCGCAAGGCGTGCAGCGGCTCGGTGATCCTGTTCTCGATGCAGGAGCGCAACGACCTGGTCGAGCGATGGGTCCGGCGCGGGAGCAAGGCGGTCGTCCTCGAGAAGGGACCGCGCGGCGAGATGATGGTGATCAAGGAAGGCCGCCGCACGATGCCGATCGCGTGGGTGCACACGCTGCCGGCGACGTTCGAGGGCCGCGCGCGCATGATGGTGCAGAACGCGTTGGCGGCCGCCGCCGCGGCGCACGCCGCCGGCGCCCACCTGCACGACATCCGTCAGGGCCTGCGTTCGTTCACCACCTCGATCTACCAGGCGCCTGGACGGCTGAACGTGTTCGACCTGGACGGCGTCAAGGTGCTGATCGACTACGCGCACAACGCGGCGGGCCTGGAGACGCTCGGGGACTTCGTCGAGCGCCTCACGACCGACGCGCCGACGGGCGGCCGCCCGGGCGAGGCCTCCTGGAGCGCCAACCTGCGGGTCGCCGTCGTCGCGACGGCGGGGGACCGGCGCGACGAGGACATGCGTCAGCTCGGGCGCGTGGCCGCGAAGCACTTCGACGACGTGATCATCCGCGAGGACCGCAACACGCGCGGCCGAAAGCGCGGCGAGACGGCCGGGCTGATCCTCGAGGGCGTCCAGGAGGCGATCTCGACGGGCGCGCGCGCGGGCAGCGCCGAGATCGTGGTCGACGAGATGGACGCGACGCGAAAGGCGCTGGACCGTTCGCGACCCGGCGACCTCGTGGTGCTGTGCGTCGACCACGCGACCGAGGTCTACAAGGAGCTCGAGAGCCGGCGCTCGCTGGCCGCGCCCTCCGTCTTCTCCGAGCACGGCAACGGCCAGGTCGAG
>Ga0114129_10003602_pt1 | contig 21778 bp, 29 predicted proteins | sample RhiMetdeltSRZDD1_FD_80071 | JGI IMG/M metagenome (GOLD analysis project Ga0114129, IMG submission 80071) | Populus rhizosphere microbial communities from Tennessee, USA - Rhizosphere MetaG P. deltoides SRZDD1 (version 2) (version 2) | ecosystem: Host-associated > Plants > Roots > Rhizosphere >... | reverse complement strand
GAGCGTCTTGCCCACGAGCATGTCGCCCTCGCCGCCGTCCAGATTGCGGTGGAAGTAGGGCGCGGCCAGGCGGCGCAGCTCGAACTGGCTCGGCGTCTCGTGCGGCAGGTTGCCCATCGCGCGCCGTAGGCGATTGACGGTCAGCCGATAGATGCCTTGCGCCGCGCGACCCAGCCCGAGCTTCAGGCGCGCGTGCTTCTCGATGCCGCTGTAGTCCTCGAAGCGCTGCAGGCCCAGGCGCAGCAGGTAGTCCATCCAGATCGTGATCGCCGCCGGATAGACCTCGGCGCCCTCGGACTCGAGCCAACGATGGATGTTATAGTTGGGATCGCCCTCGACGGTCTGCAGATAGAACTCGCCGGTGATCTTCACCTTCGGCTTCACGCGCAGGCGGTCCACCTCGATCTCGGCGAACTTCTTCCGCACCTCGCGCATCGCGCGCGTGAAGTACGGCGTCGTCAGATGCCAGAGCACCGACTTCTTCGGCGACAGGGCCGGCCGATCGCGAAACACCTGATAGAGGTACTCGATGCTTTCCTTGACGACCGCCTCGGTCTGCCCCGGCAGCACTTCATACGGCCGCACCTGGTACTCGAGGTCCTGCACGAGATCGGTACAGAAGATCCCCCACAGGCAGCCGAGCGTCATCGGCAGATTGAGATCGAGCCCGTCGCCCATGTTCTGGTCGAGGTTGTCCTGGGCCATCAGGAACATCCTGAACTGCTCGAGCCCGGTGTTCCGGAGCGCGAGCTCGTAGCTCGCGTGATATTGACCGAAACGGCACGCGCCGCAGGAGCCCGCCGTCAGGTAGACGTACTTCTTGTTGACCTCCTCGACGCCGACCTGCTTCGACTCTTTCTTCAGGAAATTGACGAGGTTACCGGTGGTGAAGCTGGTCGGGCAGCACTGGCCGATATCGGCCGTCTCGCGCCCGGTCAGGAGATCCTCCTTCGTGGCGACCGGCAGGATCTGGGCGCGATATCCGCTGCCTTCCAGCACCGCCTGGAGGATCCGCTCGATCCGCCAGTGCAGCCCCCCGAACAGGATCGTCGTGGAGTCGCGCTCGGCGCGGGTGAAGGGCCGCGGCGCATAGGCACGATAGTGATCAGACGTTGTGGTTGCCATTCCATCCTCCGTTGGCAAAACGGTCGAGCCAGTCTTCAAGCAATCGTACAGTCGTAAAGCCCGGTAGCTTGCGGATTGTCTCGTCGGCCTTGCGGGCGGCGGCGCGGCCCGGGGCGTCGGCGAAGAGGTACCCGGCCATGAAGCGGAGCTCGCTCCCGGGCTGAACCCCACTCCCCACGGGGGCCCAGAAGCGGTCGACCAGCAGACGGGCGATCCGGGCGACCGCCGGACGCCTCAGGCGCAGATCGGCCTGACGGTAGTAGAAGAAGAAGTGTCGCGATTCGTCCCGCGCGATGCGGTCCAGGAGCGCCGTCAGCACGGGGTGCCTGGCCCTCGCCGCCAGGCGGCGGTAGCCGGTGAGCGTGGTCAGCTCGTTGATCGCGCCCCACGTCATGTGCACCGCGCAGAAATCCGGCCACACCCGGGACAGGAACGCCGTCGCGCGCGCCTCGAGCCACTGCGCGGGGCGCTCGCGGCCGCGCGGCATCGGACGCGGACCGACCGGATGGCCGGCCGCGGCCAGGAAGCGCTCGAGCGCGAGCCCGTGGAAGCTTTCCTCGTACACCCAGCACGCCAGGAACCTCGCCACGTCCGGGTCGTCGATCGCTCGCGTCGCCAGGAGCGAGCGGAGATAGACGATCGTGTGGCTCTCGATGTCTTGCATGTACCGCAAGATGCGCACCGCTTCCAGTGGAAGCGGATGCCTGGGGACCTCGGCCCAGTCGATGGCCGCCAGGTCCAGCGCTCCGGTACGCGCGAGATACGCGTCGATGTCGAACGCGGCGGCGCCACCAAGACTCACACCAGACACTACGTGCGACCATCGGCGTCCGGATCGCGCCCGCGATCACCCGGCCTTGTGGAGCTTCGCGCGCAAGCTCTCGACCTGCTGGTGGAACGGCTGGCCTCCGCGATCGGTCATCGGCGTCTTGTCGGCCAGGCCCGTGTGCAGCTCGACGAACAGCGGCCCCTCGTCGCTCAGCATCGAGGGTAGCCGCCGCGTGAAGTCGTCGAGCTCGCTGACGGCGTACGCCTTGCGATAGCCCGCGCCCGTGGCCATCTGGACGAAGTCGACGGTGAGTCCGCCCGGAATGTCCTGCGCGCCGGAGGTGTGGTAGACGCCGTTCTTGAAAAGCAGGTGCGTGAGATTGCGTGGCGTCGCGCCGGCGATCGTCGCCAGGGAGCCGAGCTGCATCAACAGCGAGCCGTCGCCGTCGAACACGACCACGCGGCGCTCCGGCATCGCCAGCGCGAGCCCGAGCCCCAGGGACGAGGCGCCGCCCATGAAGCCGGTGCAGCCGATCGAGAGATCGTCGGGCGCCAAGGTCCGCCAGGCCGGCGACGTCGTCATCGTCGGCACGCAGATCGCGTTGCCGCGCGCCGAGGCGATGGCCTTGAGAATGTCTTCGGGCTTGATCGCCATCAGCTCGTCTCCAGGCCCACGAGCACCGCCGTCGGCCCGCGCCGCTGGCGGCTCAGCCGGTAATACTCGGGGATCAAGTGCACGTCGTTGGGCCCTTCGAGTCGCGCGTGCGGCACGCCGAACGTGTCGAGGAGCGGTTCGGCGAAGCGCACCATCGAGTGCCGCGACTCCTTGGGATCACGATCGCGCTCGCGCTGCAGGAGGCCGATCATGTAGAACATCGGCACCTTGCCATCCATCGCGACGCCGCGCAACGTGTTCACCGACGCGTACAACCCGGCGTGCTGGATCATGAGCACGACCGGCTCGCCGCCGATCCAGAGGCCGGCGCCGATCGCCGTCGCCTCGTCCTCGGTGGCACAGGTGACCACGCGCAGCGCGCGCTCCTTGTCGAGCGCGGCGAGCACCGTTTTTTGATGCGTGTCCGGCACGCTCAAAATCCAGCCGAGCGGTTCGCGCTGGCTGGTGCCGCGCGCCTCGCGAAACGTGTCCTTGAGCGTGTCGATGATCAGCGGTGCAGGAATCGATTCCGGCATCCGGGCCTCCCGTGAGAAGATCGACTGTATCCTACGCTAAACGCCGCGAAGAAAGGACCTCCGATGTACAAATCGCTCTCCGTCTCCGTCGCCATCGTTCTGGCCGCTGTGGCCGTGGCCGGCGCAGCCGGCCCCGAGCTGAAGACCGAGGACCAGAAGACGCTCTATGCGCTGGGGCTCGTGATCAGCCAGAACCTCGCGAGCTTCAACCTCAACGCGTCCGATCTCGAGCCGGTGCTGGCGGGTGTCAGCGACGGCGTGCTGAAGAAGGACTTCAAGGTCGACGTCCAGACGTACGCGGCGAAGATCTCGCAGCTGCAGGCCTCGCGCGCCGGCGCGGCGGCGGCGGTCGAGAAGAAGGCCGGGCAGGCGTTCCTCGACAAGGCGGCGGCCGAGAAAGGCGCCACGCGCACGCCGTCGGGTCTCATCATCACGACGCTCAAGCCCGGCACCGGGTCCTCGCCGAAGGCCACCGACAAGGTGAAGGTCCACTACCACGGCACCCTCACGGACGGCACGGTGTTCGACAGCTCCGTGCAGCGCGGCGAGCCGATCACGCTACCGCTGAACCAGGTCATCAAGTGCTGGACCGAAGGCGTGCAGATGATGAAGGTCGGCGGCAAGAGCAAGCTCGTGTGTCCCTCGGACATCGCGTACGGCGACCAGGGCCGGCCGCCGACGATCAAGCCGGGCGCCACCCTCGTGTTCGAGGTCGAGCTGCTCGAGATCGCCAAGTAGCACGCTCGTAGCCGCATCCCGCGACGGGGGACACCCGTCGCGCGGCGGCGTCAGGATTGGGCGATGCCGCCTCGCAGGGCCCCGGGCTCGATGCTGCCCCACAGCACCTCGAAGCCCGGGGGGGGGCCCGGCTGTTCGGCATCGAGAGCCACAGCCGGAACAGGAGCCGGTCGCGCCCCGCACTCTCGTCGTCCTGAAATGCCGTGCGCGCGTGGTACGTCACGTGGTTGTTCAGGAGCTGGATGTCGCCGGGCTCGAGCTCCATCTCGCAGCAGAGCTCTTCCGACACTTCGGCCAGGAGATCGAGCGCCTCGTCCTGCGCCGGGGTGAGCTTGGGAATCCCGTCGATCCGCTGCGCCGCCTCGACGAATGTGCGCGAGTACTGGCTCGTGAATCGCCCCTCACGCACGCCGAAGACCGGCAGCGCGTACCATCGGCGGTCGCCGCCCCGCTCTTCGCCCTCGCGCGTCCGGTGGTAGTCCTCATAGAGCAGTCCGTGAAGATCGGGCCGGCGCGCGAGGATCGCGTTGTTGACCGCGACCGAGCTCACGACCTTGCTGACGCCGCCGGCCCGTGCCCGACGCACGCAGAGCAGCGCCACCACGTCGGCGCGATCGGTGTGAAACCGCAGCGGACCGCTCGAGCGCGCCTTGTAGCGTGAGGTCACCGGGGCGCCGGCCGCCTGCTCGACCCCGGGCTGGCTCACCGCGCCATACGCGCGGAGCTCGTCACGCACCTCGCCGATCAGCTCGCCGTGCGCGTTCTGATAGCGAGGGGTGCCGAGGTGCGTTCCGAGACCCCAGTAGAGCTGCCGCAGCTCCTCCTCGGTGTAGCGCTCGACCGGCAGCCCGCGGAGCAGAACGATCCCGCGACCGTGCTCGAGCTCGTCCCTGACCACGGCGAGCTCCGCGTCGAGGTGCGGAAGCGGGAAATCCTCGCGGGTGATCTCGCGCCAGGCCAGGACCCGCGCCTTGACGGCCGCGAGCGCCGCATCGAGCTCGGCGAGCTCGGCCGCCGAGAATCGACGGATCCAATCGGTCGACTTCACCAGATCGGCGCCGAGCCAGGCGCAGGGACCCGTGATCGGACGGACAACGGTGGTGCTCATCAGGTCTCCCTTATAAACCGCGGGGGACACGCCCCGCAACCGCTCGCACCTTTCGTGGTGCAGCCAGCCAGATCGCGATCGCCGACACGACGCTGGCGCCGATCGAAAGCCAGAACGCGAGCACGTAGTCGCCGGTCCGATCGTGCAGCGCGCCGGCGATCCACGGGCCGGCCGCGCCGCCGATGATCGACGTCAAGCTCAAGGTGCCGAAGATCATCCCGTAGTGTTTGCCCTGGAACAGCTCGGCCGGGATCGCGCCGAAGACGGAGGCGAGGCCGTAGCCCAAGACACCCTGCGCCGCGATCATCAGATAGAGCAGCGCCGGCGTCGGGCGCTCGCGCATGGCGAGCAGCAGCGCGTACGAGATCACGAACCCGACGCACGCGAGCGTCCACACCCATTCGCGACCGATACGATCCGAGAGATGGCCGAGCGCGATCTGGCCGGCGATGCCGCCGAAGCCGACGAGGCCGAGCGCGTATGCCGCCGCGGCCGGCGCGAAGCCGATCTCGATCAGATATTTCGTCTGGTGGACCTGCACCGCGTACCAGGCCCAGAGGCCGCCGACGAATCCCACGGCGACCCACCAGAAACGCGCGGTGCGCATCGCGCGCGCCAGGGTCCAGTCGGTCGACGCCCAGACCTGATCGACGACATTCGAGGGATGGCGGCCGCTGCGCGCGCCGCCGTCGGGCTCGCGATCGCCGTCGGGCAGGAGCCCCATGTCTTCCGGGCGCCGGCGCGTGAGGAGATTCAGCGGCGCCAGCGCCACCACCACGAGCGCGGCCATCGCCAGGCACGCGGTACGCCACCCGGCGCCGGCGATCAGCCGCTGAAGCCAGGGCAGGATCACGATCGAGCCGACGCCAACGCCCGAGAATGCGACGCCGATCGCCAGGCCGCGGCGCCGTACGAACCAGTTCGGCAGGAACAGCGCGTGACCGGTATAGCCCAGGCACACGGTGCCGCCGGCGACGAGCACGCCGAGGGTCAGGTAGAGATGCCACGGCGCGGTCACCAGCGGAGCCAGGCCGAGCCCGGCGCCGACCATCGCGACGCCGAGCAGCATGACCGAGCGCGGTCCGCGGCGATCCATCAGCCGCCCCAGCACGGGCCCGAGGACCGCCGAGGCGAGGAAGCCGAACGAGAAGGCACCGGCCGTGAGGCCGCGGGGCCAGCCGAACTCGTCGAGGATCGGCGGAAACATCAGCGAGAACGCGGTGCGCGCGTTGACACCGATGCCCATCGTCACGAACGCGACCGCGATGACCACCCAGCCGTAGAACGCCGGAAACGGTCGAGACGAACCGGAGATGTTCACGAGGGAGCGGTGCATGCGAGCCACCAGATTCTACTGTATGATCCGCTCTGCCGTCCCGCCCCTCAACGTGCGGGCCGGGGCCCCGCCGGCCGATCCAAGGAGGCGAATCATGCTGGGTGACATCGTCGAGCTCACGGTCGTGGTGCGCGATCTCGACGCCGCGGTCGAGCGCTTCACGAGCTTGTTCGGCTTGAAGGTTCACCACCGCGCCGAATCCAAGGAGTTCGGATTCAAGAACGCGATCCTCCCGACCGGCATCGGCCACATCGAGCTCCTGCAGCCCACCGATCCCGACAAACCGGTCGGCCGCTTCCTGGCCAAGCACGGCGAGGGCGTCTACCTCGTGGGCTTCGAGTGCCAGGACATTGCCGGCAGCGTCGAGCGCTTGAAGAACGCCGGGGTCCGCGTCGACGGTCGGCGTAAGGACGTCGCTTGGGTGCATCCGCAAGACACGCACGGGCTCTTCGTCGAGCTCCGCAAGCGCGAGTCGTACGCGTGAGCATGCAGACCTTCCACTTCGAGCTGGGCGAGCTGCCGCCCGAAGCCGAGGCGCTGCGCGGCGAGGTGCGCGAGTTCCTGCGCGTCGAGCTCGGCGACGCCGCGCCCGTGCGGCGCGCGCACTCCTGGGGCGGCTTCGACCGCGCGTTCAGCAAGAAGATGGGCGCGCGGGGCTGGATCGCGATGACGTGGCCCAAGCGCTACGGCGGCCACGAGCGGAGCGCGCTCGAGCGCTACGTAGTGCTCGAGGAGATGCTGGCCGCCGGCGCGCCGGTCTCCGCGCACTGGATCGCCGACCGTCAGTCCGGGCCACTGCTCCTGCGCTTCGGCACCGAGACGCAACGGCAGAAGTTCCTGCCGGCGATCGCCCGCGGCGAGCTCTCGTTCGCGATCGGCATGAGCGAGCCCGACTCCGGCTCCGACCTGGCGTCGCTCCGCACGCGCGCCGAGCGCGTGACGGGCGGCTACAAGGTCAACGGCACCAAGGTGTGGACGAGCAACGCGCATCTGGCCGACTTCATGATCGCGACGCTCCGCACGAGCCACGACCCGGCCAAGAAGCACGAGGGCCTCACGCAGTTCCTGGTGGACACGAAGCTCCCGGGCATTTCGATGAGCCCGATCATCGATCTGGCCGGCTCGCATCACTTCAACATGGTGGTGTTCGAGGACGTCTTCGTGCCCGAGGAGATGCGGGTGGGCGAGGAGGGCGCGGGCTGGAAGCAGGTGACGACCGAGCTCGCGTTCGAGCGCAGCGGGCCCGAGCGCTATCTCTCGAGCTTCGCGCTGCTGCTCGAGCTGATCCGCGTGGTGTCCAAGGACCCGGGCGAGCGCGCCGCCGCCACCGTCGGCCGTCTGGTCGCGCACCTGGCCACCCTGCGTCAGATGTCGCTCTCCGTCGCGCTGATGCTGCAGGCGGGTGAGAACCCGAATCTCGAGGCCGCCGTGGTGAAGGACGTCGGCACCACCTTCGAGCAGGAGGTGCCCGAGATCGTGCACGCGCTCCTCGGCGTCGAGCCGACGATCGACTCGGGCAGCGATCTGCAGCAGGTGCTCGGCTTTCTCATGCAGCGCGCGCCGTCGTTCTCGCTCCGCGGCGGCACGCGCGAGATTTTGCGCGGCATCATCGCGCGGGGCCTAGGGCTTCGATGAACGAGCTCCGGACGATGCTCGGCGATGTCGTCACGCGTCTGTTCACCGACCTGGTCACCAAGGACCTGCTCGAATCCGCCGAGACGGGCGCGTGGCCCGAGGCGCTCTGGCGGGCCGTCGAGGAAAACGGCTTGACCTGGCCGCTGGTGCCGGAGGCGAAGGGTGGCGCCGGCGGGAGCTGGGGCGACGCGTTCGTGGTGGCCCGCGCGGCCGGCCGGCACGCGGTGCCGCTGCCGATCGTGGAGACCATCGTGGGCTCGTGGCTGCTCTCGGCGTCCGGGCTCGACGTGCCCTCCGGGCCCTTGACGATCGCCCCGGTCCATCGTGACGAGAGAGTTCGGCTGACGCGCGCCGGCGGTGGCTGGCGGCTCAGCGGCACCGTGACGCGGGTACCGTGGGGCCGCGCAGCCGGCCACGTCGTCCTCGTCGCCGAAGCCGACGGCAGGACGATGGTCGCGCTCGCCGCGCGCGACGCGGGCGAAGCCACGCACGACCAGAACCTTGCCCGCGAGCCGCGCGACACGCTCGCGTTCGAGTCGGCGCCGCTCGCCGCCGCCGCGCCGGCGGGCCGCGGCGTCCCGGCGCGCGCGGTCTGGCTCCACGGCGCGCTCGTGCGCTCGGCGCAGATGGCCGGCGCGCTCGACTATGTCCTGCGCCAGGCCTCGCAGTACGCGACCGAGCGCCGCCAGTTCGGCAAACCCATCGGCTCGTTCCAGGTGATCCAGCAGAACCTGGCCGTGCTGGCCGGCCACACCGCGGCCGCCGGCACGGCGGCCGCCAACGCGTTCAAGGCGGCGGATCGCGGTGATGCCGCGTTCGAGATCGCCGTCGCCAAGGTGCGGGTCGGCGAGGCCGCGGGCGTCGGCGCGCAGATCGCGCACCAGGTGCACGGCGCGATCGGCTTCACCTACGAGCACGCGCTGCAGTTCGCCACGCGGCGCCTCTGGTCGTGGCGCGCCGAGTTCGGCGGCGAGGGCGAGTGGGCCACCGAGCTCGGGCGCTCGGTCGCCGAGCGCGGCGCCGATCAGCTCTGGCCACACCTGACCGCGCGATGAGACTGAAGAGACAGTAAACCTTCGGGGCGCCATCGATCGGCGCGTGCAACATCGGCAACAGAGAAAGAGGAGCTCCCGAGTGAAGATCACCGACGTCACGCTGACGTTATTCGCCTGGACCGATATCCCCGCGACCACGTACGGCCGGCACACCGGCCGCTTCAGCGGCAAGAGCCAGCTCGGCCTGCTCGCGATCAAGACCGACGACGGCGTCGAGGGCCACGCGTTTCTCGGCTCGGCGCAGCGCGGCGCCCACCTGGACGGCGAATCGCTGGTCCAGTTCCTCAAGCCCGTGGTGATGGGCCAGAACCCGCTCGATCGCGAGCGGCTCTATCAGGGGCTCTGGCAGCGCAATCGCGCGACGACCTACCGGGCGATCGGCGCCGTCGACATCGCGCTCTGGGACATCGCGGGCAAGGTCGCCAACCAGCCGATCCATCGCCTCCTCGGCTCGTACCGCGACAGCGTCCCGGCCTACGCGAGCTCCGCCGTGCTCGCTTCGAAAGAGGCGTACGCGGAAGAAGCCGCGAAGTTCAAGGCCGAGGGCTGGACCGCGTACAAGATTCATCCGCCGACCGACCCCAAAGTGGACATCGAGGTCTGCGAGGCGGTGCGCCGCTCGGTCGGCGATCATTTCACGGTCATGCTCGATTCGACGTGGGCCTACGACTACCCCGACGCGCTGCGTGTGGGACAGGCCGTGGAGCGCCTGGGCTTTCACTGGTACGAGGATCCGCTGGCCGACGACGACATCTACAACTACGTCAAGCTCAAGCAGAAGCTCTCGATCCCGATTCTCGCAACCGAATACTCACCGGGCGGCTTCACGGCGTTCGCGCCCTGGCTCACGGCCCAGGCGACCGACTATCTGCGGGGCGACGTCGCGGTGAAGGGCGGGATCACGTCGCTGGTCAAGACGGCGCACCTGGCCGAGGGCTTCCACATGAACTTCGAGGTGCACCACGGCGGGAACTCGCTGAACAACGTCGCCAACCTGCACGTGATCATGGCGATCAAGAACTGCGAATTCTTCGAGGTGCTGCTGCCCTCAGGCGCGCAGAAGTACGGTCTGGTGCAGGACATCGAGGTCGACAAGAACGGTTATGTTCACGCGATCAATGGCCCGGGGCTCGGCGCCACGATCGACTTCGGGCTGATCGAGCAGAAGAAGACCGCCATCCTCTCCTAGCCCGGTGCGCTCGGTCCTCTTCGATCACATCGCGATCGCCGTGCCGCGCCTGGCCGACGCCGAGGCGGTTCTGGCCGGACAGCTCGGCGGGCGATCGACGTTCGGCATGACGACCGACGAATACCGGTTCTGGCACTGGCGCTACGAGGGCGGCGGCGACATCGAGGCGCTCGAGCCCGCGGGCCAGGACGGCGGATTCCTGCACCGGTTCATCGCCCAGCACGGGCCCGGCATCCACCACGTCACGTTCACGGTGCCGAGCCTCGCCGAGGCGTGCGATCGCGCCCGGGTCAACGGCTACTCGATCGTCGGCTACGACGATTCGGATCCCGAATGGAGCGAGGCGTTCCTGCACCCGAAGCAGGCACAGGGCATCGTCGTCCAGTTCGCCCAGACCAACGCCGATCGTACGGTCGTGCCGCCGGGCCACGAGGCGCCCGGGCCGGCCCCGTCGAGTACCAATGATTCCGCTTGGCCCATCACGGTGCTCGGACTGCGTCTGAGCGCGCGCTCCCGCGAGCGCGCTCACACGCAGTGGGGCACGGTCGTGCAGGGCATGCTCGCGAGCGGAAACGACGGCGTGCTCGTCTACCGCTGGCCCGGCTCGTTCCTGCGCCTCGTGATCGAGATCGATCCCGCTCGCGACGAGGGGCCGCTCTGGATCGAGTACTCGAGCCGGCGCGCGGTGCCGCTCTCGGACGCTCCGCATCCGGTGCTGGGCGCGGTGTTCAAGCGACTGCCGGTCGGCTAGCGCGGCGCCCGCTCAGCCGTGCGGCTCTGGAGCCTCCATCCGAAGTACCTGGACTCGCGCGGGCTCGTCGCGCTCTGGCGCGAGGCGCTCCTGGCCCAGGCCGTCCTGCGCGGCCGCACGAAAGGCTACACGCGTCACCCGCAGCTCGATCGCTTTCGGCGCGCGCGAGCGCCCGTGGCCAGTATCGCGGCGTACCTGCGGGTCGTCCGTGTGGAGGCGGTCCGGCGCGGCTACGCGTTCGACGCCGGCCGGATCGCCCGCTCCCGATCGAACGAGTGCCGGAAGGTCACGCGCGCGCAGATCGACTGGGAGCGTCGTCATCTGCTGGCGAAGCTTCGTCGGCGCGATCCGGCGCGCGCGGCGACGCTCGCGAGAGTGCGACGGCCGCGCGCTCATCCGTTGTTCCGCGTCGTGCCCGGCGACGTCGAAAACTGGGAGCGAATCGGCAGACGGCCGGCGGCGCGCCGTCGGCGTCGCCTTGTCCGCCCGGGTGGGCTGGCGTATGTTCGCCTTGCGCAGATTCACGAGCCGGTTTCTCCAAGAGGCGAACGTTGACCGATCTCGAGCTTCGTATGCGGCGGGCGATGCCCGGCGACTCGGAGCGCCTATCCCAGATCGCCCGCGCCGCCAAGAGTCACTGGGGCTATCCCCAGGCGTGGCTCGTCGCATGGGAGCCGGTTCTACGGATCACGCGCGAGTACGTCGAGCGTCAGCTGGTCTACATGGGCGCGCTCGATCGCGAGGCCGTGGGGTTCTACACGCTCGAGCCGCGCGCCGAGCGCTGGTCGCTCGAGCACTTCTGGGTCGATCCTCCCTGGCACGGTCGCGGCGTGGGCCGGCACATGTTCGCTCACGCGCTCGATCAGATCCGCGCCATTCGCCCGGGTGTGATGGTGATCGAGGCCGATCCCTACGCGGCCGGCTTCTACGCGCGGATGGGCGCGCGCCGGACCGGGACCGTCCCGGCCCCCGCCGAGGGCGATCCTGACCGGACCTTGCCGGTGTTCGAGGTGGACGTGAAGGCTGCCTGATGATGACCACGAGGAGGGATGAGTGACCTACGCCGCGATCAACTTCGCCGACAAGCTCGCCCGGTTTAGCGACCATTGGTCGCCCAAGATCATCGCCCAAATGAATGACTACCAGTTCAAGCTGGTCAAGATCCAGGGCGAGTTCGTCTGGCACGCGCACGACGACACGGACGAGGTGTTCATCGTGCTCGACGGCGAGCTGACGATCCATCTGCGAGATGGCGAGGTGCGCCTGCGCGCCGGCGAGATGTTCGTCGTCCCGAAGGGCGTGGAGCACAAGCCGTCCGCGAAGGACGAGTGCCGGATGATGCTGGTCGAGCCGGCGGGCACCATCAACACCGGCGGCGTGCAGAGCGAGCTCACCGCGAAGGACGGCGTGTGGGTATGACGAGGACGAGGTGATCGCCGAACAGCCCATTCTCGCCGGCCCGACGGTGACCTTGCGCGCGCTTGCGCTCGCCGACGCGAGTGCCCTGGCCGAGGCCGCCGCCGAATCCCGGCAGCACTACATCTACACGCGCGTCCCCGCCGGCGTCGCGGAAGCCGAGGGCTACATCGCGGCGGCGCTGCGCGACCGGGATGACGGCCACCGGATGCCCTTCGTCACGGTCTGGAACGACCGCGTCGTGGGCAGCACGAGCTATCTCGATCTCCAGCAGTGGCGCTGGCCAGCGGGCTCCGAGCTCCAGCGCGTCGACCAGCCGGATTCGGTCGAGATCGGCGCGACGTGGCTCTCGGCCTCGGCCCAGCGCACGCGCTGCAACACCGAGGCGAAGTACCTCATGCTGGTGCACGCCTTCGAGGTCTGGCGGGTGCATCGCGTCGCGCTCAAGACCGACGAGCGCAACGTGCGCTCGCGCCAGGCGATCGAGCGGCTCGGCGCCCGATTCGAGGGCATCCGGCGCGCCGACATGCCCGCGCAGGACGGCACGGTCCGGAGCTCCGCGTACTACTCGATCGTGCCCGCCGAATGGCCGGCGATCCGGGCGAAGCTCGAGGCGGCGCTCCAGAAGCCATGGTGAAGGCGCTCTCGTTCTTCAAGCGCCGGGCCGGGATGCCGGTGGAAGAGTTCCAGGCCTACTGGCGCGGGCGGCATCCCGACGTGGTGACGAAGCTCCCGGGCCTGCGGCGCTACGTCCAGTCGCACACGCGCCCGGCCGCCTACCGCAGTAGCGAGCCCGCGTACGACGGCATCGCGGAGGTGTGGTTCCAGAACACGGCGGCGATGCATGCGCTCCGCGGCACGCGCGAGCTCGAGGCGGTCCAGGCCGACGAGGCGCGATTCATCGATCGCTCGACGATGGGGCTGCTCATCACTGACGACCACGTGCTCAAGGACGATCCGACGCCGGCCGGCGCGGCCAAGGGCGTAGCCTTCGCGCGGCGAAAGCCGGGGATGACCGTCGAGGCGTTCCAGCAGCACTGGCGAGAGGTTCACGGACCGCTCGGCGCGGCGGTGCCCGGCCTACGGCGCTACGTGCAAAGCCACGTGCGCCCGTCCGCCTACGATCGCGGGCGCGAGCCCGCATGGGACGGAGTCGCGCTCGTCTGGTTCGACCACGTCGCGGCGCTCCGCGTGGCGACGAGCACACCCGAATGGGATCGCGTCAGCGCCGACCAGGTGAGTTTCGTCGCCCCCGATCCCGTGGCCTTCATCGTCACCACGGAGCACGTGATCGTCGCCTGACGTGCAGCCGCTCGCGCTCCTGTTCGATCTCGACGGAACCCTGACAGACCCCAGGCCGGGGACCGTGCGCTGCATGAAGTACGCGCTCGACAAGCTCGGCGCGCCGTGTCCATCCGACGTTAGCGCGCGGTGATGATCGGCGACCGCGCCGGCGACATCGTCGGCGCCCGGGCCAATGGCGTCCGCGCCATTGGCGTGCTCTGGGGCGACGGAGCCGAGTCCGAGCTCGCCGCTGCCGGCGCCGACGAGCTTTGCACCTCGCCCTCCGACCTGACCCCCTGCCTGCGCCGGCTCGGGCCCTGAATTTTTCGCCGTAGCGAGCATGTGGATTACGCTCTAGCGTGTGGATGCTCTGTCGTTCTTCGCTCTGCAGCACGCGCGCGTCCACTCGTCGAATGTGGCGCCCGGCTCGTCCCTGGCTGATTTGGTCTTCGGCTCGCTGACCGACCAGCAGATGCGCGTACGACCGGGCAAGGGTCTCAACTCGCTCGTGTGGCTCCTGTGGCACATGGCGCGGGTCGAGGATGTGGCGGTAAACCTCGTGCTCACGGCGGGGCGTCAGGTGCTCGATGACGGATGGTCGTCACGACTGCACGTGCCTCGCACGGACGTGGGGAGGGGCATGACCGAAGACGAAATGGTCGATCTCACGACGCGCGCCGACGTCGGCGCCGTGCGTGCCTATCGCGACGCGGTCGGTCGCCAGACGCGCGACGTCGTGGCCGCGCTCGGGTCGGCCGGTCTGGCCGAGCTCTTGAACCCGGCGGATGCCGCGCGCGCGTCGCGCGGATTCACGCCGCTCGAAGGTCAGCCACGCGCGGTCGAGCTCGGTACCTCGGCGATCACACACAATGCCGTTCATCTTGGCGAGGCGGCCACCATCCGGAGCCTGGCGGGGTTTGCCATTGGAATCTAATCGTCTTGTGAGATTTTCCCGATCGCTCGTCGCGGTGGGACTCCTGGCGTCGCTCGCGCTCGTCGCCGGCCCGTCCACCGGTCAGGAGCGCCTGGTCAACAGGAAGGACGCGGACAGGATCTTCGGGCTGAACCGCTCGCAGTGGGAAGCGGAAGTGAAGCGAATGCTCGATTCCCAGATCTGGAAGGTCCTCCCCGGTGCCGATGACCAGGGCACGGGGGTCATGGCCACCGATCCCAAGACCGGCGTGGGGCTCGCCGTCCGGCCGTCGTTCAGGGACAGCCAGGGTCCGCCCGAGACGCTCGTCGTCGGCAGCTACTACCCCGTCGGCACGTTTCGTCGCTACAGCGACCAGACCCGGCGCGAGATGGAAGCGGCCACCGGCTCGGACTTCGGGCCGGGGTATTCTGTGACGGTGTCCTTCAGCACCATGCCATCACCGGCGCCCGGATTCGACGTCGTCGAGCTCGTCATCACGCGTAGCTCGGCGATCACCACCCGCAACCGGCGATGACCGGACGCGGCGGCTCGGTTCACCAGCCGCTTCGCGGCGGGAGCGAGCCGAGCCCCGCGTCGATCGAGCTCTTGCGCGAGCTGCCGCCCGATCGCGTCGGCGAGCTGCTGGCGGACAGCGAAGCGGCGGGATCGGCCATCGTCCGCCGGCTCGTCGACGAGTGGGCGGCGCGCACGAACCGATTCGACCGGCCAGGCGAGGCGCTGTTCGGCGCGTCAATGGCCGGCCGGCTCGTCGGCGTGTGCGGGCTCAACGTCGATCCCTACGCGGGTGATCCGCGGGTCGGCAGAGTCCGCCACCTCTACGTGCTGACCCCGCTGCGCGGTCACGGCGTCGGCCGCCAGCTCGTTCGGCGGGTTATCGAGGCCGCGGAGGGTCGATTCGCCACGCTTCGGCTCCACACCAGCAATCCGGCGGCGGCGAGGCTGTACGACGCTGTCGGCTTCAGCGCGCGCGATGACGGGAGCGAATGTACGCACGTGATGGATCTGCCGCGCAGCCGGCGCCGGCGGTGATGGCGCGATCGCGATGACCACCCCGGTGCCGGCGGCCGATCATGGCGCGCGCAACGTCGAGATCAAGGCGCGCATCGAGAGTGTCGAGGCGATGACGCCGCGCGTGGCCGGGCTCGCCGATCAGGGGCCGGTCGAGATCGAGCAGGACGACACGTTCTTCGCCTGCGAGCGCGGCCGGCTGAAGCTCCGCGCGTTCTCGGCCACCGAAGGCCAGCTGATCTTCTATCGCCGCCCGGATCAAGCCGGGCCCAAGGAGTCGTTTTTCGTGATCTCGCCGACCGCTTCGCCGGACTCGCTGCGGGAGGCGCTCTCCCTGGCCTTCGGACAGACGGGGCGGGTGCGCAAGCATCGCACCCTGCACCTGGTCGGTCGTACGCGCGTACACCTGGATCGTGTCGAGGGCCTGGGACACTTCCTGGAGCTCGAGGTGGTCCTGCGCGAGGGCGAGAGCGCGGAGACGGGCGTGAAGGAGGCGCGCGCGCTGATGACCGCGCTCGGCATCACCGAGGATCAGCTGATCGAAGGCGCCTACGTCGATCTGCTTTCGCGCCCGGACGCGTCGTGTTCTCGGCCTTCCTGATCGCCAGCTTCCTCTTGGCGGTGACTCCCGGGCCGGGCGTGCTCTACATCGTCACGCGCAGCCTGACCCAGGGTCGCCGGCTCGGGCTCGCCTCGGTCGCCGGCGTGGCGCTTGGCAACCTCGGCAACGCGATCGGCGCCTCGATCGGGCTGGCCGCCGTGTTCGCGGTGTCGGCGCTCGCGTTCACCGTGGTCAAGTACCTCGGCGCCCTCTATCTCGTCTACCTCGGCGTGCAGGCGATGCGCGCGCCGCGAGTCGCGGGCGAGGCGCCTGCGCCGGCGCCGGTCTCGCTCGGGCGAATCTTTCGCGACGGGTTCCTGGTCGCGCTGCTCAACCCGAAGACGGCCATCTTCTTCGCCGCGTTCCTGCCGCAGTTCATGAACGCCGACTCGCCGGCGATCGTGCAGAGCCTGATCCTGGGCTCGACCTTCGTGGCGATCGCGGCCGTCACCGATACGGCATATGCGCTGGCCGCCGGATCCTTGGCGCCCGTGTTCGCCCGGGCGCGCGGCGTACGGGCGACCGGACGCTACCTGACCGGCGGCGCCTTCATCGGCCTCGGCGTCTACACCGTGACGCGGCACTGAGGCGCCGGCAAGTCTCAGTGCTCATCCGCGACGCGCGACCAGAGGATCGGGACGCGATCCGCGAGACGACCCTGGCGGCCTACCAGGAGTACGCCTCGCGCATGCCGGGCTTCTGGGAAGGCTATCGCCAGAACATCGTGGCCTCGCTCGACGAGGTGGGAGAAGCGGAGCAGCTCGTCGCGGTCGACGAGGGCGTCATCGTCGGGACCGTGCTCCGCTATCCTCCGCGTCGCATGAAAATCTCGCGCACCGATTCGCTCGACATGCCCTGGCCCGAGGTGAGGCTCCTGGCCGTTTCGCCGGCCGTCCGCGGGCGCGGCGTGGGTGCGGCACTGATGCGCGAGTGCGCGCGACGGGTTCGCGCGGCCGGCGGGCGCGTCCTCAGCCTTCACACGACCGATATGATGCAGACCGCCATGCACATGTATGAGCGCATGGGCTTCGTCCGGGCACCCGAGCTCGATTTCAAGCCGGCGCCTGGCGTCACGGTCAAGGGCTATCGCCTCGACCTCGAGAAAGCGGGGTGAACCGATGAAGGTCCTGATCAAGAGCGCGTGGGGATCGGCCGACCCCACGCAGGCCGCGTTTCCGTTTCACCACGCCAACGCGTTCGCCGAAGCGGGCCACCAAGTGCAGCTCTTCTTGCTCGGAGAGGCGGTGACCCTCATGCGCACGGTCGTCGCGAACGCGATCGTGCCGGTCGGGTGGGCGCCGCTGGCCGAGGCATTGGCGAAGGTGGTCGGGCAGCGGATCCCGATCCACGTCTGAGGCGCCTGCTCGCGGGCCCGTGGGGTCCAGAGCGACGATCTGACCGGCAAGAACGCCGCGTTCTCCGATCCGGCGAAATTCGTCACGCTCGTCGAGTGGGCGGACAAGATCCTCACCGAGTAGCCGGTCGCCCGGGCCGGTTCCGGTGGGGTATACTCCGGGGAAACGAGACCTTGCCCGCAGGAGACTGAAGATGGCCTACAAGCCGGTGTCCATCGATCACGTCAACATCTTCGTCCGGAATGCTGAGCGCTCGCTCAAGTGGTACACGGACGTCTTCGGGTTTCACACGCAGGACACCATGATGTTTCCGGGAACCAGTAGATTGCGGGCGGCCTTCCTGTCCTGCGACCCCGGGCACGCGCACGACATCGCGTTGTTCGAGGTGGGCGAGGAGGCGGCTGGTCCACAGAAGAAGCAGGTCGGCCTGAACCACGTCGCCTGGCGCATGGCGAATCTCGAGGACCTCGGCGAGATGTACAAGCGCCTCAAGGACAAGAACGTCCCGGTCAGCGTCTCCGACCACACGGTCTCGATCGGGATCTACTTCTCGGATCCCGACGGCAACGGGCTCGAGGTCTACTACGAGCAGCCCCGGAGCGAGTGGAACCGTCAGCGTCCGTTCTCCGAGCAGGGCAGCAAGGGTCGCTTCCCCGGGCCCTGGGACGAGGCGCTCGCGCCGACGCCCGCGTTCCTGCAGGCGTAGCCGGTCGCGCGGGCTCGCCCGCGGGCCCGAACAATCGTGAGCGGAATCGCCGATCTTCTCGGCGCGATTCGACGCGGCGACGCGAAGACCGCCGACGACCTGCTCGCGGCCGAGTCCAATCTCGCGAACGCTCGGGACGAGCAGAGCAATTCCCCTCTGCTGATCGCGACGTATTTCGGCAAGCACGACATCGTGCGGCTCCTGCTCGAGCGCGGTGCGCGGCCGAGCTTTCACGAAGCCTGCGCGCTGGGGCTCGTCGACGACGTCCGGCGCCAGCAGCGCGAGACACCGGCGCTGATCGGCCAGCGCTCGCACGACGGCTGGCCGCCGCTGCATCTGGCCGCGTTCTTCGGCCAGCCGGAAACCGTCAAGGCGCTGCTCGACGCCGGCGCCGACGTGCGCGCGGTCTCGCACAATTCCGAGGCGAACCTGGCGATCAACGCCGCTGCGGCCGGGCCTCGCGCCGAGCGACGCCCGGAGATCGTTAGGCTGCTGGTCGGGCGGGGAGCTCCCGTCGACGGCCGCGGCTCACCCGAAGCGCACACGCCGCTGCACGAGGCCGCGTTCAACGGAGATCTACCGCTCGTGCGCCTGCTGCTCGAGAGCGGCGCCGATCGAACGTTGCGCACCGGCGACGGCGAGACCGCGCTCGACATCGCGGTGAAGCGCCAGCGCCCAGAAGCCGCACGACTGCTCGGCGGCTGACGGTCTAGGAGGTCTGAATGTTCAAGAAGATCGATCACGTCGAGATCGTCACCGACGAGCTCGAGCGCGCCATCCAGTTCTACACGGAAGTGCTCGGCTTCAAGCTCCGCGCGCGCGAGCACATCGACCGCTCGTCCCTGGGCGTGTCGCTCGATCTGGCCTATCTCGATCTCGGCGCGACCGCGATCGAGCTGATCGCGTACGGCGGCCCGGTGGCGCCGGCGCCGACAGAAACGCACCTCGGCTATCGCATGATGGCGCTGGAGGTGGCCGACATGCAGGGCGCCATCGACTACCTGAAGACGAAGAACGTGCCCGTCACGTGGGGCCCGCGGGTGCGCGAGGGCGAGTACGCGAGGGCGGAGATCCGCGATCCCGACGGCCACAGCATCGAGCTCCGGCACTGGTTCGGACGCACATGATTCTCGACGAGCGCGCCGTCCACGATCTGCTCGGCATGGCGGAGCTGATCCCGGCCATGGCCAAGGCGATGGCCGATCTCTCGAGCGGCAAGGTGGTCCAGCCCGGCCGCGTGATGCTGCCGGTCGCGGAGCACCAGGGCTTCCTCGGCTTGATGCCGGCCTACGGCGGCGCGCTCGGCGCCAAGCTGGTCGCGTTCTATCCGAACAACCAGGGGATCCCGAGCCATCACGCGATGATCCTCTTGTTCAAGCCCGAGACGGGCGAGCCGCTGGTCACGATGGACGGCCGGCTCATCACCGAGATGCGCACGGCCGCGGTCTCGGCGGTCGCGACGCGGCTCCTGGCGCGGCCCGACGCATCGGTGCTGGCGATCCTCGGCTCCGGCGTGCAGGCGCGCAGTCATCTCGCGGCGCTGCGCCTGGTGCGCGCCATCCGCGAGGTACGCGTGTGGAGTCCCCGCAACGCCGCGGCATTCGCCAAGGAGTTCGGAGTTCGTGCCGTGCCCTCGGCGGAGGCAGCGGTGCGCGGCGCCGATCTCGTCGTGGTGGCGACGTCGTCCCAGACGCCGGTGCTCTCGGGCGCGTGGCTGGCGCCCGGCACGCACATCAACGCGGTCGGGGCGCCACGCCCGACCTGGCGCGAGCTCGACGACGAGGCGCTGCGCCGGACGAAGCTCTACGTCGAGCAGCGCGAGGCCGCGACGCGCGAATCCGGCGACGTGATCGCCTCGGGAAAGATCTTTGCCGAGATCGGCGAGGTGGTCGCGGGGACCAAGCCCGGACGCCAGTCGCCCGACGAGATCACGCTCTACAAGTCGGTCGGCGTCGCCGTCCAGGACGTGGTGTCGGCCGATCTCGTCTACCGAAAGGCGCTCGCCGCCGGCATCAAGTGATCGACACGGAGGCAGGCCATGCTGCAGCTTCGTCCCGGCTGTGAATGCTGTGATCGCGATCTGACGCCGGATTCCGCGGACGCGATGATCTGCTCGTTCGAGTGCACGTTCTGCCGGGCGTGCGCCACGGGGGTACTCGGCGGGCGCTGCCCGAACTGCGGCGGCGAGCTGGTGGCGCGCCCGCGTCGTCCGGCCGACAAGCTCGCGAAGTTCCCGGCGTCCGCCGAGCGCGTGCACAAGCCGGCGGGCTGCCGGAAGGTCGCTTAACGCAGAGTCTGGTGCGAGAGGTCGAGGACCTTCTCGGCCAGGGTCGTCAGCATCCGCCAGGCGGGCTCGTGGTGGCGCGTCGCCTGAGGGTCGTCGCCGGCGCTGTCAAGCAGCACGTACGCGGCCCCGAGCGCTTCGAGCGCCTCCAGATCCTTGCGCATCTGATCGAGCGTGCCCTGACCCACCAGGCGCTCGGCGTCCGGACGCGGCGAGTCAGTGATCTCGAGCCTGATGCGCGGGCAGAAGGCCGGCACCGGCTTGCCCTCGTCGCGAGCGATCGCCTTGATCCTCGGTAGGCCCGTGTCCCTGAGCCAGTCCATCCGCACCCGGTTCGGGTGCCAGCCGTCGCCGTAGCGCACGGCCCGGCGCAGCGCCGCATCGCTCGAGCCGCCGATCCAGATGGGCGGATGCGGCGCGCGCAGCGGCCGCGGGGCCGTGTGTACATCCTTGAACGACACGAACGCGCCGCTGTGTGAGGCGACATCGCGGGTCCACAAGGTCTTGATCGCCGCCAGGTAGTCGTTCGACAACGCACCGCGCCGCTCGAACGGTACGCCGAGCGCTTCGAACTCCTGCCGGGCCCAGCCGACGCCGACGCCAAGGATGAAGCGGCCCCCGCTCAGGCGATCGACCGTCGCCGACATGCGCGCGGTCAGGATCGGGTTCCGATAGGGCAGGATGATCACGGTCGTGCCGAGCTCGATCGTGCGGCTCGCGGCCGAGAGCCAGCCGAGCGTGGTGAACGGATCGTAGAGCGGCGTCGGGTACTTCGCCACGACGTCGGGCGTGGGGGCGACGTGGTCGGAGATCATCACGAGGTGGTAGCCGAGCGCCTCGACGAGCGCCGTCCAGCTCGCGAGCGACTCCGGGCTCACGCCCGGACCCCAGTTCAGGAGATTGATGCCGACCTTCATGGTCAGCCGATGGCGGGACGGCGCTGCGCCCAGGGCCGCGCCGCCTCGAACGCGGCCGACGCGCGCAGCACGGTGACGTCGTCGAAGCGCCGCCCGATGATCTGTAGACCGATCGGCAGGCCGGCTTTCGTGAAGCCGCACGGCACGGTGGCCGCCGGCTGGCCCGTCATGTTGAAGATGTAGGTGAACGCGCTCGCCGCCTCGCGGCCGACGGCGACGCCACCGATCTCGTCCGGATAGAACTTGCCGATCGTGAGCGGTGGGCATGCGACGGTCGGCGTCAGCAGAAGGTCGTAGCGCTCAAAAAAGGCGCGCGCGTGCTGCCACCAGGCGAGCCGGTCGAACCACGCCTGCACGTACTTCGTCGGCGGGATCTT